>JAAUXT010020068.1_pt1 | contig 23977 bp, 26 predicted proteins | sample 7278171 | NCBI WGS metagenome assembly JAAUXT01 (sample SAMN14350112, study PRJNA611818) | marine sediment metagenome | isolation source: surface marine sediment (1.8m) | place: French Polynesia: Moorea | collected 2018-08
TGTGACACCATAGAGGAAGGTAGCCTAAACCACTGAGCTCCAACTCATACTCTACAATAAACTATACTACAACATCACTACTGGGGCTTCACTCATATATACAACAATGTCTGACAGAATATGCCGGGAAGTATTCATGTCAATCCTTGTAGACTCCGCATGCAATGAGCACAACGAGCCATTTTATCGTCTGTTCAGTTCACAGCGATATGGAATGTCCACACATGCAAGTCGTGGAAAGAGCGCAGTGACGATTCCAATGTGCGAGGTTCTCGCCACGAGTTGTGTGTGTCCTTCAATTGAAGGATCACCTGCTGGTTGTTTTCATCCCTGACCTCAGTTCGTGGGAGTTGCCATCTTGGGCACAGGTGTCTTGCAGAATTTGATGTTTCAACAACACATCTTAGCATTCCTAACCAGCTCAGATCACGTCTGTTACAATGCCATTTTTTGCACAGGACACCCAAATACATGTACAGCACATCTGAGCATATCTGTGAATTGTTCTGTGTCAGCACCCACAAAGTTTACAAATCTATTTAGTGAAGTTATTTTGAAGAGCTCCCACACAATCAGACCAAAGCTGCACCAATTGGGTTTTCACCCTGATTTTGAACCTGAATATCTTGGACCGTGAGGTGCAATTTCAACACTGCACGGCAGAATGTCATTCTATGAGTGCTAAATGGGTGGAAAATCTGTGGACATCGGCGCCACAACTTGTCGACTTCAATGGGTTCAGTTCTGTTCAAACATTCCCTCCCGTTGGTTTTACGAAGGAATACTCGTACCGGTATGATCCACACCTCAAGTGTGTGCGTCTACCAACAGTCTGGATGTTGCTTTGTTCGAATACGAACTGCCTGGTCTCAAGTTTCTTTCTCTGATTGGGTTGTGGTGAGAAGCTCGACAGCTTTTGTGGTTTGGCATTTATTGCGTCATTCTGTAGGAGCGAGTAGGTAAACCAAGCTGCAGTGTCCGGTGGCAACGAATTTCCCACCTAGAGCAGCAAAATGTGGAAACGCGTTCTTTTGTTGGTCATCGCCTAACTGTCTTTCCGACACCTAGCATCTGTGTTTAATTTGACCCTTCGCTTCCTTTAACAACTGTAATAAAGCAAGATTTATCTCTGGAGAGCCGTCGAGGTCACGTCCATGGATGTTGTTAGAAGAAGGCAAGCATAAATCTGCCTTGCTGCGTTCGTTGTGTAAATTCGCACAACGCACGCCAGGAAAACTGTTCTTTGTGTTCTATTTCACAAGCATAGATTCTTCTTGGAAGATCTTAGCTGCCACAGTTGGCATGCACTGCGACTCAAAAATGCATCCCTGAAATCGAAAACAAGGCAAACAGACAGGCACCCCGATGTTCCGGTCGCAAAAGGCTCAAGTGCCCCTCAGAAGTGACATGATTAGACACATGCACAACACAGGCGGAAAAACTAAATTGGGTACCATGGGAAAACTTCGAAAAGGAGAAAGAAAAGTCGAAATGTTTTGTGCAGATTTACTGGAGTTCAAATATTTTCAGAAAATGTGGATAACTTTTTTATTCGTTGGTGAGGCATCCAAATGTGAAGCACCGTCAGGATCTACAGAGACCCGCGTCCAACAGCGACACTTCAGCGTGCACGCAAAAGGCAAATCATTTTGTTCCCCGCCTCCAGCTTCCGGCACCTGACAACACACGGTGTGCCAACAAAAAATCGGGAGTCGTTCATTCTGATATATTTTGAGAGAAAGCATTCCCCTTCTTCTCTTTGCAGTGGATTGTAAAAGGCGAAAGATGTTCGGAGCATTTGTTGATCTTGCGAGTGCAGTCAGTTGGGATGATCTTATTTTTCTGTTGACTGAGGAACTTAACCTGCAGATTGAACCCTTCCTGTCCTTTGCAGCACCTTCTTTGATGTGACTGCTGGCGACAAAGGATGAACTGCTTGATGGAAGATTACGTTTCAATTAGCTTTCCTGATTCATTGCGAGTCATGTCAAGGAGACATTAATCTGTCAGGTTCAGGATGCAACTTGCCTTCGCAGTCCTGTCATTCAGAGCTGCCTACCAATTAAAAATTAAACAAGTTGCTCGTAGTGACTGGTTTGATAACAGTTCCGAGGACGTATCTATGACAAATATTTTCTTCATGAGTTCCTCTTCCTTGACTTTGTTCTGTCTGCGTGCATCGAAAATATTTTCTGCCTGTACACATGTTTATCTTTGTCTTGACTTCAGGCTTGATTTGTCGAGACAAACTTTTGTGTTCTGCCAAAATAAACAAGCAACCAGTCCATAAAAAAGGTTGTTTCTTTCGAAAAATCAGGTTAACCATTTGGAAAACACAACTCGCATGGTGCTGGTCGATCGTGTCCAGGCACAGAGCAAAGCTACCTGAGAGCAGATTGCAGGAGTCCCATTTATTCTTGTGTCTGCAAATGGTAATGGAAATCTGACAGAGTACTTTGCCACCATGACACATCAGTTAATGAAGTGTTACTTTTGTGAAGGGTATCAGAAGAAGAATCCACTCCCAGAACATGTGCCTCCTCCAGATCGTAGCCTGCGTTTTCGCGCTTGCATCTGTTGAGGAAGTTGAAAACAGTTTGGTGTAGTTCGTCACGTGGTCTCCTTGATTGTTCTGTCCCTGACCCGTCTTTCTTTCTGTCTGGACGTGAAAGGATTGCAAAGCGTGATAATGTGATGCACAAGCGCCTTGTTGCGTTCCGTGAGCGCACAAATTGCATCTGTGAACACCATGTACCCATAACTGCAAGACGTTCTCTGCCGCCTCTTCCCAACAGACAATCTTTCACAGGTGGGTGAAATGGTTCAAATTGCTTATGAATAAGCCGCTGATTTCGATTCTGATCGCTTCTCGTCACTTTGTGCGAAACACAGAAATCCTCTCAACTTCGGTGTTCCCCTCCTAAGTAAGGTACCAACAGTTTCTGCTGCCTTTGTCTGTGTCTGATGAATGCGTGCACACTGTACACAATTACAGCTTGAAGCGTGTATAATTTGTCATTCTTTCGTCAATAATAGGAAGTTGCTTTCGCGCTGATGTATGGACCTTTTCAAAGGTTCTCTCTTCTCATATTTCTCCGCGGTCTCTTGCCACCTGCCCAAAAACGCGAAAACATCCTTGTTCAAGAAATAATCGAGAAGGCCGGACAAAATAATGAAAAAAAAAACAACAACAAATTGAATGACATCTTTCCCGCCCACGCAATTAAAAGTTGTACATGGAGAGAGCAACGCACATCAAACAGTGATGAACAAGGTTTCCTGCCAATGCCACAGCCATGAACCTTCACCCCATTCCCTCGTCACCTTGGACTCAAAAAGTTTGTTCTTTACACGTGGTGAAAGCTTCAACTGATGCATGTGGACCACGTGCACTTTTCCATTTCTCGCACAGCAGCAACTGTCCAAATTTGACCCGTGGTGTCGGAACCGGAAACTGAGGCTGTTCTGACCAACGACTCATTTGTAGCGAGTGTGATCAAAGTTCTGCAATTCTGGAGACTGTTGTGGAGTCTCTTTTTCTCGCACCGAAACAAAAGTACTCGCTGGTCACCAGTGTGATTCCGGTTTCTTCGTAGGCTCCACCGGGTGAGACTTTTCACTGAGGGCCTGCGGGTCACGATCAGTGGCAAAGAAATTACAAATGGCCAGTGAATGCGTCTGGCATGTGGGCAGTTGAGCCTTCTCGAAATTTCCTGGAAAGGAATGTCGCCTGATTCGACAAGACCCTGTTGACCAATGACCCTTGTTGCATTTCCTTTTCATTCAAAATTTAGAAAGAGGGTGGTGGAATTTGTTGGCACCGAGGGCAGATTCGGGATCTGGTCAATGGGGGTACTAGACCGCCCTGAATGTGCACACCCGACTGACAAGAATACGTGGCGAACAGAACGAAAACAAGAGTAATTTTCGCGAATCTGGGCCTGGTCCGGCAGACGATTCTTTGACAAAACGCGGCTGGCATGTCACATGTTCAGTGAGATGGTGAGATGTCAGGTCGTTGACGCCGACAACAGATAACCAGACGACGTGAACGTCACACGACGGGACAGAGATAATTGGGTTAGGCACTGGGTAATGGACCTGTTAGTGTTGAGAGCACATTCATAAAAGGTAAGATATTTTTCCGTTGAAACCGTTTTACGTATTGCTGTGTTGACTTTGACATCTTCGTGTTGGTCAAGGAAGCTAACACCACGCAAGCCAGCAAGCAATGTCGCAGAGAGTTGTTGCTATTACAGCGAACCTTTTGAAGCAGCTCCTGCGCTTGAACTCGCACCAGTTGTGGTGTGAAGCTTCTGGCGCGTCCAATGGAAGAACAAGGCTTCTGTAGAACATTCGAATGCACTGATGACACTCCAGCGCATTTTGAGACGATCGTTCTGCTGTCTCAGAAAACTCAGAAAACAAAGGATTTCTTGGTGACAAACACACGTTGAAAACATGTTTGAAGAACAGGGCAAGATTTTTATTGGTGAACGAAGAACCCAACTTGCACAAACAGCAGCGACAGCACGGGTCCCTGAAACACATCAGAAGAAACCCACGCGTCGCCGTTTTTGTTTCCCAAGCGACTTCCAGAGCAAATAGCTCGTCAAGCGGGCACACCCGAGAGATTGAATTCACTCGTGTCCGTTTTGGTGCTCTTGCAGCTGAATATCTTAACATTCCGAACTATCCCGCGCAGCAACACGCGGGGTGCGTTGTGCACCACAGTCCGGCAAAAGTCGTGCAACAATGACTCGTACATGGGGTCAGTTCCTTTGGCGTGCAGTTTCCAGTCGTTGCAATGTTGACCACAGACCTGCGAGGGGGGGGGTGTCAATGCGCCTGCAACCGGAGACGCCTCCCCGTGCTGACTGAGACGTGCATTTTCCGGACGGGAGTGAAGGTTTGGGTCCTTTGGAGAGACCTTTGCAGAGACAGCATGAAACCAAACAATTGTCGCGAATCTTCAGATTGCATGCTTTGCATTTCTTTTCCCTTCGAAAATGTTATAGCAGGGTCTGCCTTCCAATTTGTTTGGAAACAAATAACTGTATCCTGGCGAGTTATGATTGGCAATGTCGTCATCGAACAGTGGTCTGCACATCTCCAGGGACGTTTATCCACAAAAACAGAAAAGTTGTTTCGGTTCACTGTTTGCAACTTGACCTGTTCTTGCTACTTTCGTCGAACTTTTTTGCAGCTTCAGTCAAGCCCACATTTTGGCACGATGCGACTGAACCAAGTTCCCTCTCCCGAATTCAAATGCAGTACTGCAGGTGGTGGAGTACTGCAACGAAATGCCCGCGTTTCATCACTCCAGGTCGAAGTAACATTCAACTCGAAAGTGGTGGAAAATAGACTTTCGAATTATGGACGCAGACCTTGTCTGGGCAATGTCCGTCTGAGGGGTATGATTAACTTTGTGACCTGAAGGGAGAAAAGAGCAGGTTCCATCAAAAAGCCAAGCAAGCCAAATGTCAGTGGCATTGTTGAATCTGCGCACGCTGCTTCACAGGTTGCCATTTGAATTCCCCTGAGCGGAGATTCACGGGATCCGGATGATGAATTCGCAGCGGTGACGTTGTCGACATGCGAGAGCCGAGTCTAACGACACAAACGGGTAATTCCGTGGGGTGCTCTAAACCATAGGAAAAGCTCCATCATTCATTCATCACCTTGAACATGTTCAAAACGTCCACTTGTTGATTTGGACGCACCTCGCCACCGTAACTTGGTGAGTTTTTTTTCCAACTGGGACAGCGGTGCAAACTGCCACACCGGAGAAGCGTCCACTAACTCCTCAGACAGAAACAAATAAAAACCATGTTCATCCCCGGGGACCAACCCGCACAAATCTGCTTGAACAAACAAAGTTGACAATCCGCTGAGTTGTTGATAAAGTCTGGTACGAGTGTTCCGACATGCCTGCGTCCGAGAACGCGCTCGGCTTGCGGCGCAGTTCAACTTCACAGCAATGTCCACCGACTTTGATAGGGTATTTTTTCCAAAACAGAACTTCTTCGGGAAATTGAAAAACTGTATTCATGGCATGAAACTCAAACTGAAACACACCCACCTACACTCACACATACACACTCCTGTCTCTCTCGCTCCCTCTCTCTCTCTCTCTCTCTCTCTCTCTCTCTCTCTCTCTCTATCTCTCTTGTAGCGTCTCCTTGAGGACTCACTGTTCGTATATCCCAGCCCCCCTCCGGAGCAGGTGCTGTTTTCAAAACTGTTCGTTCGCAAGGTGGACAGAAAAAATGCCGTTGGAAGGTTCTCTTAACAAGGAGAGCCAACTTTCTTGGTATTCTTGGATTCTTTCTTTTTCGTGATCACATCAGGTGCAAGTGCGTTTCAACCACACGGGTTCGTAAACAAAAGCACTGGAGATCACCATGCCACATCGCCGTCCGCTCTGAATGGCAATTTTGTGCTCGAGCAGTTTTCATTGCATGCAGCTGCAGTCCAGGCCTCTCATCCAACACTGGTACTTTTCTTCTCGCTTTTACTTTGTTATCAATCATTGTTGCGTACGTTCCTATTGTTCTCTTCACTAATTTATAGCTCCAGGACACCATAGGATCGTCCTAGGACTCGGTTGTCAGACGGCAAAAAATGTTTGAAGAGAAGAGTTTTGTTGCAGTTTGGACAATTTTTTTCTTCATGTGTCCTCCCACTCAGTTAAAGTCAAAGGGAACTCATTTGTGATTCAGCCTCTTTGGAGTACCAGGGCCGCTTGAGCTTGGTGACGAAATTGAGTGCAAGCGACACAGATTAATATTACTTTGTACTTGCTTGTGTGACGGGTTCAGTAAAAATCACGAAACTAAAACATTGCAACTACTAAACAATCAGGCTCCAATTTATTGTTTTGATCTTTCACAAAAAATATACTTTGTACAAGAATTGCTACCTCCTTGACAAATTTTGGGTGGATTCATTGATTGGAGAAACTGCCGTGAATGTTGAACCAAGTGATGTTTGCCTCAGATGCAGAAATGTCTCACGTCCGATGTCCGATGGACAAGCTGTATTTACAATGTAATGCAATCACAAAGGGATTTCAGATGGTTTCATGCATGATGTACGTGGTAGAAAACATCATAACAAGTGGCACGAATAACTTTGTAAATCCCTTTGTGATTGCTGGTTTGGTTGTTGAATAAAACACTTGTTCGCTCGACAAATAATTAAAAGGCTTTTGGAAAGTAATAGATACAGAACGTCATCTTCATTCGGTTGTGACGTATTTTCTTGGTTTGAAGTTTTCTTTCATTCCAGTTTCTGCCAACGACAACTTCCTTTCCGCAACTCGACATTTCGTGAGTCCAGCTGTGGAAGATTTGTGATTTCTTTGTACAGCTTTACCAACCGAAATATCAACAGAATCTTTCCAAATAACTGAATTGAAATCACAGTTCCTCGGATGTGCCGCTCTGAATCTACAAACAGCTCGAGTCCGTTCAGACTCATCAAACAAATCATCTCATCCGACGAGTTTGATCTTTCAGACCTTCGACATGGAACAATCTAACAATCAAGACTCTGTGTAAGCTTGAAAGGAATCAGGCAAAATGTTTTCTCTTCAATGTTGTGTCTAAATTTTTTTATTGTTTGATGAAACGAACTCTTTGGTGCGGGCTCACATTCATTTTTTCTGTACACATGAAATCTTGCCAGTGTCCCTGTGGAATGCTGTTGCACATCATGACATCGAATTTCACAGGTCAAGATTGGTTTCCATGTTGCGCGCTGCACTGTTGTTCCCTTCTTTTGATCTGGATGCACGAAAACGTCTTGGCTTGCAAGCCGTAGACTTGACGAGACACTGTTACCTTTTCTACCAACTTTAACAATGACAATTTTGATCCCTGAATCGAAACACATGTATCAGGCTTCACACTTTTGACTCAATGGACAAAATGCATAGAAACTGTGTGAAGCACAGTACTCGTACAAGATACAATAGCCCCGCTTCCTCAAAACAGACACGAATCCAGGCGAACACAAGACGAAACTTTTTTTGACTGAAGGAAACGGAAAACGTGTTCTCGGTGCCACTGATATGGTTGTGGTTTTCGTTCATGAGACGGCAGGAATGACCAAATCGGATGCAGAGATGATCTGTAGAGGCGGTCTGCAACGTGGGTGCTCGAACTTCGTTCACTGGTTGTTTGTGATGTCAGACTCCAATTCCTCCTGCACTTCACCTGGAAATATGCGGCAAAGACAAATTGAAAATGTGAAAATGTTTCCAAAATCGAGTTTTGAAGGTGTGTTCTTCACATTTGCAGAGCAATCTGGTGGAAGCTTATCTCTTTGGAGCTGGTGTGTTCTCACGGCAAGAAAAAATTCCTCGTTGTGTTAATCAGTGCCCATCAACGGAGACAATGCACCCCCTCTGGATTTTAATGTCAACTCTTACGTGATGTTCTATTAAACCGTGTCTTCTGAATACCAACTTGCACTGGTGATGTTGTTTTGTCACTGATTGCTTCCAGCTCTTTTTCAAAAACAGAAATTAATTTCATTGTGTGATGTATTTTTATTTTCAAATTCATTGTCGTCTCGTCGACCAACAAACAAGACACAAGGCCCATGCAGATTTGACAGATACTTGAGGAAGAGTTGGTGTGTGTCCTGTTTGTTTTATCTGCAGCTGAAAACTGCCGAGTCCGGCTAATCCGTTGATCCTGGGTGACATTTTAAAGCACCCAAAGTCGCAACAGCTGCGCTGCTTTCCATTTGCAACCCACGGACGAATTTTTACTTCCGCCCCAAAAGGCAGCTTTGTTTGCCAGACGATATGCCTTTCCTTCTCCTTTCCTTTGTCAGAAAAAGCCCAGATGCAATACTGCTCATTTTGCTGCACACACGCACTGACATTTTCAACGATGTAAGCTCATTTCTACACCAACAGAGGACATTAGAAGGTGTCATTTGCTTTTGCTTGCCACACACAGAGCAAGCACACCTCTTTTCAAGGACCTGGAGATTGAATTAAGTTTCTTCACTGCCCCTCATGGCACTTTCCAATACAATCATCAGCGATTCAGCTGTGTCGGCTTGCCCCACGGAAGGAAAGCGTTTTACAGGAACTTAATGCGCTGCAGTGAAAGTTACAACGATGAAGAGCTGTGTCAAAACTATTGATCACGAAAAAGGCCACAAGACGCGGTGCACTCAGTAAATCATGTTGCACGTCTGATGTCTTCAACAGTCCTTCCTCCAGGCTGAAAGATCTTGCTGTTGTCGAAAGATATATCATCACACTGTCTCAACTGCACTGTTTTTTTTTCTGTGCTGCTGAAAGCATTCAAAGCGGCGAAAAAGGAAGTCCACAACACACCTTGCGACAACATGACTTTTGCATCAAAGGGAGTTGGCTCAGAAGGCCTGCAACACAATTCATTTTGACAAGAGCTCTTCTCTTTGTGTGAGTCAAAGGTTAATGGATAAGTATGTTGAAGCTGCAAAAGATGCCTCCTTTGTTGTGATTTGCAATTTTTTGTCATGATAATGAAATGTGTGTTGAGAGTTTTGTTGCTGGAGTTTGTATCGTTTGCGAAAGTGGTGAAGGGAATTCGTACACATCTTTCCACTCAACAAGGCAAAGGCCTGCAAGGTCACAGCGGCTGAGTCAGGAGCAGAGGAAAAGATGATTGTGCGGCACATCACTGCTGCCAAAATGACAGTTTGCCTGAAAGACATCAAAACCCTCGAAGACGAAAAAGGAGCGAACACGCCTCAAAAGTTTGTTCCCGTTTATGTCTTGATAAAGCTCAGATGCACCAGTGCACACACATTAGTTTGATTTGTCAGCCAAGATTTGACGAAAAGTTCAACCAGCTTTTGAACGCCACAGTTTCAACAAAACGCTCGCTGAATTTTGTGCGCAAGCAAAAGTCACGCCAAATGCAAGATCATTTCTGCCAGATCAGCAAACACCAAAAAAGGAATGCAATCGAAGTTCTTTCCATCTAGTGAAGCCACACTGCTCATCATCCTGCAAGTAAAAACCTCATTAGACACGAATTTCACAGCAAGTCTCGTGCTCGAACCCGCAAATATGGAATCAAGAGTTTGATGCCCCGCATCATCTTTCCACGGGTCTGACTTGAATTCCAAAATCTGTTCAGAGTGATTGACGTCACCAATATGAAGGCAAATTTATATGTCACAGAATCTAATGATTACGTCGCAGCCAGACCTCAAGGCAACTTAGACACAAACATTGTTTTCGAATTCAATTTCAGAAACCTGATATTCTCTGTGTTGCTCATCGAGCTCGAAATGGACACAATGATGTTTGCAGAGATGACATGTCTTGCACAATGTGGATTTTCAGTGCCGAACTGAGGCACGCAAAAGCATAACACATGCGCGTTTTGAAGAAGCTCCAAGGGACCTGTTCAATGTCCACCCTCGCATTTGTTCCTTGATTTCAGCCGTATTCGGAGGGAGAACATGCCAGACCAGACAACGCGAAAACATAATAGGTTTTGAGTTCCAACTGTAAAACATCCCTTGCCTTTTCAAGTGTAACTGTTCTCAGTGTTTCGTTGTTGTGCTTTTGAACCATTTTTTGGTCTCCTACGGAGTAAAATTATGCAGAGCTGCGTACCTTGCACCGATTTCACATTAAATGTTTCCCATTTTCTGCATTTCAACTCTGTAATCGCACCATTGATCCAAGTGCTTCAACAAAAGGCCACACGAGCATTGCAACGTCCGTTTCGGTGACAGTGAACTGTGTCATACATCACAGGTACCTACACTTTTCCCTGCAGAACAGGTATTTAAGTATACATTTGAAAAGCCAGGCTTTGCTGACTGTTCGGTACTTTTGATCAAGAGAGATCCCACGTTGTGTTGTGTGGTGCTTTGGCATACCAAGGCATAAATCTGAAGTTTTCTTTTGTTTTTGTTCTTGTTGTGTGCGTTTGGTCTTGGTCTCTCTTGGGTGCAAAGAGGACAGATGTTTCCGTGGAACAATTTCTGGGCTCTTCAGCTGGTCGGTCAACTGTTGTTTGATTCTGGTTCAATCACGCAAGACACCAACTAACGTCCTTTCGTGCGCGATGTTTCATGTTTTGATGCAAATTTGAGTCACTGTTTCTTGAAAAAATCAAATTTGTGCTGAAGGACGAGGCAGAACTCGACAGAAATCGACACTCAACTCACTCCAACTGCAAAACGATGCCACAGCGCAACAAAGGATTCACACCGTTGTGCGCCCCACCTCGTTTCGCCACTCCAAAAACACAACCTTTTCTCACTTGCACAGGTGAAACCTGAAGGCGAAGCTGTGTACCGGACCCTTCCTTCTGTGCTCAGACAAAACTTGGGCTGTTGGCAGACCAATCCTTTTTTCAATCTGCCAGTTTGCAGCTCTTGCGGCAGTCGCAAATCCGATCCACTTGAATTGTGTCAACAAAGAGCGACTCTTTTGCTGCCTGGGACAACACGGAGCAGCTGACAACCTGGGTTCCAGAAGAAACAGGTGACGACTGTCCCTCCCCACCATCCAGGATCTGTTCAAAACGCAAACGTACAAACACCATTGGGGAAAAAGACTTGAGAATGCCTAAACAAATATACCGCACAAACCAAGAAGAAATGTAATCTCCTTGAAATTTATAAAACTGGCCATGAAACTTGACATTTTGCTCGCAAGAAGCTGTCCACTGGAAAACAACAGAATTATGCGCTGAACATGTCACAGTAGATAGACTCATTCAACTTGTCTGCAACACGAACGAATCGCTGTTGATTGTCAAAGTAATCAAAGCATTCCTGCAAGCCACTTCCGAGCAGTACATCACAGAAGTCCGTCCACGTTCAGTGGATGAACCTTGTCCCGTGCTTGTATTCTCGAGAAACAAGTGTCCAGGAAGCATCCTTCCTCTGAGGATCAACAAGATTATTCACAGTAAACGTTGTTAAACCGACAGTTACAGCAGCATAGCAAGCAGAACGGTGCAAGGATGAAAAATAAATATTTTGTAGAAATGGTGCTCTGGTGCAGAATTGCGCATGGACTAAATTTGGTGTGTTCTCGCGAGATCAAATGGTGGAGATCCAGATGGTGGGATCAAAATGCAACGGCTCCACAAGTTGTCGCCTGCTTCAAGAACTCGACGACAATCAGCTTCATTTCCATGCAAACCTTGTTTTGTAACCGTGGATGGACTTCGATGTTCCCTGTTGTTCTATTGTTTTTGCACAGGGACACATATCGATATCGATAACAAGGGAAAGACACACGGCAGTGTTTCACCAAGAGGACAGACTGCGACAGAAATAACAAGAAGAAAACATTGACGAAGTTCAAGCAGGTCCGTGATAATCATTGACGATCTGTCATTGCTGGTTGGAAAAATAGATATATCCCGGCATAAGTAGTTAGCTCTCATCCTCACAGCAGATCAATACACCCGTACCAGTCCAACGACAGTGTGTGTGACATCAGACAAAACAGTTTGCCACGAAACACTGAATCCTTTCCAACAAAGAAGTCTCCCCGCTTTTAACACAAAGTCTTCAAGTAAAAACATCATTAGACTACACGTTTTGAGTTCTTCCACGCTTTGAAGCCACAAAGTGTCGCCGAATAGAAAAATGATTTGAAAGGGTTTGTACACGGCAAAAAGCTGGGCGGGGTCTCTTCTATCGGGTTTCAAATATGGTTTTGCCCATTGCAACAGTTTTGTTCTTCACAAACTGTCGGCGTGAAAGTACCGCCACTTGGTTCTGTACAACTGCATGAAGAATCCAAAATTTGAAAAAGTTGACCAGTCAAAAATATAAAATTGGTGTGTTTGTTCCCGTGTACGAGTACAGAGAAAAACATTAGCTGTGCGAGTTCAAGTAAGACGACCAGAAGTCAAAGACAATTTGTGGAGAAGAAGATTTCATCCACCCTGGCTGCACGAAAAAAAGGTGCCGCACCCGCGTTTGCAAAGGGACACGTGTTGAGCTGGAAAGTTCTGCACCAGTTTAAAGTGCGAATCAAGTCAAAAAACGACTGTCGAACTCTGTAAACTTCGGCCACCGACGTTGTGAATGGCAACTTTAGGAATCCTTCCAGGAGTGAACTAAAGTTCAGAGCAAGGTTTCCAGATTTCGCACCAACACACAAGCGTAACTTGGTCGTGAAATTGTTTTGAAAACCCTGACGTTGTGCCAGCATGGGTGATTCGGAACGTCCCAGGATGTCAGGTGAATCCTGTTCCTTCGTGCAAAAAGAAAGCAACCAACAGAGACAAAAATTTGTGTCGGTACGCGCTTACAAAATTGCGTTACACGCCCACAAAACCATCAATCACATCGAATCAAAATTGCAGATTTCACAACGCATGAACGCTTCGCATCATCCAAATGTTCTCTGTTCATTCTGAGATGCGTCAAGTGTCCCAGAGAACACAGATTCGATTTTTTCCTTTCTCAATGGTGATTCAGTTCTCAAAATGTGCGACAGGACAGGACTGTGTTGGTTCGCAGCCAAAGCCATCGCGGAACAATTCACAGAATACATTGAGAATAGAACAGTGCTGAGTTACAAGTCACAAAGTGGACAGAACAATTCAAACCCTGACCTTGTTGACCAGTTTTTTTGTTTTCAAGCCGCAAAAACTCCTCCTTCCACTCATTTGAAAGAGATCGCGGTTTCTGCTGGATATACATCTACAAAGGCACGCTTCCAAAAGGGCGATCGACAACATTTGAGGTGGAGCTCAGAGGAAAGCAGTCTGCTGAAGGGCCTTGGCTCCGCCGCTACCAATCGGTATCATGCTATGTTTGTCAGGCCCACAATAAAGGCCCGGGAGATTCGATTTTATGGACAAATGACAAAGCCATGTCAAGAAGCCACGGGAGCCTGCTGTACCGATCGAGTTTTCACATTCCGTCACCTTCGTTTCCTGCGTCGCTTTGCGCGCATTGCTGGATGGTTCCGGTGCGATTCACCGTGCTCCACAGAAATGCAACTCCCTTGTTCCTGGCCTTCGGATCGCATCAGTTGTCAAACCGGATCTTTTGTAACATGAGAAACATTGGCAATCACTGCATCGCACGTCACTTTGGTGGACTCAGAGACATGTGTTACGAGCGTACCACGCGACAATCCAACTGAGGTTCCTTTCATGGTCCTTTGCAAAATGTTCTTTTGTCCCAAGTCCCTCGAAAGTGACACCCAGAACTTTATCTGAACACCAAGTGAAACGCTACATACCTCCGAGGGGAATTCTAATGAGACACTTCGTGCCACAGATCGCTGGATCAGGCGTCGTGCCCTGGATCGCTGGATCAGGCGTCGTGCCCTGGATCGCTGGATCAGAATGCATGGTCAGATGGCCTCGTGCACCAGATCGCTGGGTCAGAATAGTGGAGACTGAAAGTCTGTGACACTCACAAAGCAAGCCTATGAAACCAACGAGTGGAGCACACACACAAAAATGGCTAACAAACCGATGGGGCGCAAACCATGAAAACGCTGCCGTGTTGGGATAAGAAACTGCAAGCAGAGATCTTGCTCTTGCTTCAGACGAATACAAGTGACTGTCCGAAGATGAGGCAAATAGGAAGGTGAAACTTGGTAAATATTGCTGGTGGCTTTCGTCAGAAATTTGGGCAGCCAGGGACAAATGCAGTTCGCAAACAGTTCGTGAACGAGCAACATCAAAAACTTTTTTAGTGTGTCTGAAGTGACCTGTACGTCCACCGCAGGCCCTTTTGCTGAAGGGTATCAGGTTACCTGCTTCTGCCATGTTCAAAATTCGCCTTCACGTTCTGTCGCAAAGTGAGCGAACTTTGAGGCCAGACACTTCTAATTACCTTCGAACTGGAGGACGGGGGTGACACAGGCCAGACGACAGAGGTTATGACAATCGAGACTGGAGTAATTCTGTTGAGTTTTGATCAACAGCACGGACGCAACATAAACCAGGAACAACACAACGTTTCGGTGTTACACAAGAGCTGCATTGTTGATTGTGGTGCGCACTGGGATTCAACTCAAAGTGGTATCGCTGTGTCGATCCTCTCAAACGTAATCATGTTTGCAGGACTTCCTTTCCTCTGTCGTATTTGTTTCTTTGATCAAACCCCTCATGTTTGTCCTTCAATCTCACTTGATTTGACCACAGGCTTTGGAAAGCAGTGGCTCCAACGAGCAGAAAATCGTTCTTTTCAACCAGATCCGAATTGATCAGGCCAACTCAACCTGTGTTAGCAATTGGAGCCGGCGGAAACTAATGACACACTCGCGCGTTCTTCGCGTTTTGGTTTTGTCTCCATATTCTTGGATCTTCCTACCTGAGAATTTCTTTGTTCATGTATAAGGAGCCTGGTTCTTGAACGTTTTCTTCTCCAAGAACCCAAAGAACAAAAAAGAATAAGTTCTCAGCAGAAAACCAACTGGAACTGGCTTTCTACACACTATAGTGCACCAGCAGAAATGATGTTGACACGGTCTCAGTGTTCAAGTACATTGCTCATGCAGAATGTGAATGATGCACTGGTGTGAAAAGGCTTCCTTCGGCATTCGCATTCGCTTTTCCAAACGCGTACCTTGTGTGCTTTGCCACGCTCTGTTCAGATGAACTGGAGGAAAGCTTCACGTTGTCAGCTATATTCCGGAATATTGGGGCACGAGTAATGATGTTGGGTTTTTCCTTTCACAGATCTGCACATGAAGACGAAACTTTTTCGCTCTTCGTTTCCGAAACATTGCACGCACGAAGACTCTTTGTTGTAACCAACGTTCATTTGCACTTAGGCACGTGCACTGGAGTTGTCAGGAGAAATGTCCCGAGACGTAAAAGACAAACATTCTTTCATCTGAGACTAATCAGCCAGATCTTGGTTTGATGTATTGCTTTAATGATCTGACATGCTGCGAATAGCCCTGCACACGCCTGAATCCAGTTTTGGTGCGGGTGCAGATTCAGCGCTTGAATCGCGGTTTCTCGGTGCAGGCAAAAATTGTTCGGTATTTGTGGCAACCAGCAGCCCACATCATATTGTCAAAAACAAGACAATAAGCTCTTCTGGTAAGACCCTTGAAGGTTAATGAATCTTAAACAGCTAGTTAATTGCAGAACAGTCCCCAAGAGGGATAATTATCGCCTGCAATTTGTCAAGACTGTCTTATCCTCTTACTTCCAAACAGTTAGGACGCTTCTGAGGAGTCACATCATTTCACAATTTAGAAAGCTATTTTGCGCAACTGAATATGCAATTAGTGAAAATGTTAACGGGGATCTTCAAGTAACAAGTGTCGTTATTAAGCAGCTTAGGTTCTATTGTTTTCGGCTTCGTAGAATGTATGCTTCGCTCACGAACACAACAGCTGGATGTCCAAGACCCAACGTGGTCAACCGCGGACATGTGCATGGCCGTAACCGAACTGATATTTTCTTGGTTCTTGACGGTGTCACCAGGATGCGACTCAATGACATTTCAAACTTGCCGGATCCTCTTAATTTCGTTGACCTCCCTGAGCACATGGATGAGCGGGTGGGTGGGTGGGAAGGTGGGTGGTGGCATCGAACAGGACTCTGACAATTTGAACGCATCTCCACACACAATTGTACACATGGGGGTTTCGTGGGAGTCACAGCAGAATCCACGGTTGCGCTTGAGCTCCAGCCGAGAATGTCCAACAGTCTGCATACAAAGTTCGCGCACGACGCAAACCTGAAAGCATGGAATCCCACTGAAATTAAAAGCTTTGATCCGAGAAGATGTTTCTCTGAACACGTCTGTGTTCAAAAAGTACAAAACGAGTAGTCGTTGTTCATGCGTATGAAACAGACAGAAAACTTCGATCACCGTTACTGTATACTCTTGGGTCGCAATGTTCTCGGCAAGGGTGTGGCTTGGAAGTTAGGTGCGTAATTGTGCACAAAGCGTTCAAGGTTGTTTGATGAGTGCACGTTCCGCTAACAGCGAGGAAAGTTCCATGAATATGTGAAGCTGAAACTCGTTTCACGATGTGTTCCAGGAGAAAGCCAATTTTCAAACTTTAACTCTCTTTTTCCTTTTTTTCCATATTCTGGCGTGCTCAGTTGCCCGTGAAACAATCAATTTCAGAAAATCATCGACCACAGAATGCAGTGTCCCCAAGTGGATCTGTAGGGGGTCTGAAGGTGGGAGGTCATTGACAAAAACTGGACGAAGTTTCTTACCGTCTTGAGCGGGAGCGGATCGTTTTCCCCAAACGCGCTGCTGCTTCCCGCCCCAGGAGCGCTTCCAGTCGGCGTCCGCCTCGTCCTCCGCGTCCTCGTCAGTGCGCTTCCCCCAGAGCCTTGACGAACCGCTCGGCTTCTTCCAGCTCCTCTTCCCCCAAACTCGCATTGTATTGGTCCGCCACGTCCTCTTCCCCGAGTCGTCCGCGTTCTTTCGCTTGCCCCACAGTCTGACCTTGTTGTCTCCCCAACCTCGTTTGTCCATTTCTTCGTCGTGTTCGTCACCCATATCCCGCTTGCCCCAGAGTCGCTGCTGATTGGACCAAGCTCGTTTTTCGACGTCGTCTGTGTCTTCGTCATCAAGTCCAAAGTTTCTTTTTCCCCACACTCGCATCTTGTTGTCTCCCCATGCGCGTTTGTCTTCTTCCAATTCTTCGTCCGCTCGCTTGCCCCACACGCGCATTTTGTTGTCGCCCCAGCCACGCTTGTCAGGTTCGTCGTCCAAGACATCGCTGAGTCCTCGCTTTCCCCACACGCGCAGCTGGTTCTTGCCCCAAGCTCTCTTTTCCTCTTCAGACATCGATTCCAGCAGACTGCCATCTCTCTTACCCCACACCCTCATTTTATTATCACCCCATCCCCTTTTCCCCCAGACCCTCATTTTGTTGTCTCCCCAGCCCCGCTTGTTGGCTTCTTCGTCGTCTCTCTTGCCCCACACCCTCATTTTGTTGTCTCCCCATCCTCTCTTATCATCTGTGTCCTCTTCCTCGGTCATTCCTGACACGTCTCGCTTTTGCCATGCTTTGATTGTTCTTTTCTCTGCTTGTGCTTTTGTGTCACTTACTTCGGCTTCAAGTCCATTTGTGCATGTATCTATCACAATAAGAAATATTGCTGCAGCACAGATCCGCCATGGAGCCCTTCCCATCCTGTTGTCACCGTCGGATCTGCCGCTGACGACTCTCAATCTGCACGAAAGACAAATTGTTGAAGGATTAATCCAACGGATGCTTCACAATCTGCGTTATTTGTCACAGGCTGCTTCACTTTAAATGGCTATTTTCAACCTGAGGTTTTTCATTTGCGACTCAACAGATTATGGCAACACGGACCAGCCGTAAATGTCAAATGTGTCTGTTCACAATCTTTCAAGGAATAAAATGTCAAGAGAAGCATCTTCAACATACACAACGCAACCACGAAACGATCTCAACCGCACCATTAGACAGACAAGCAAAGAGCGTTTCTGTGGATGTCGACAGTGACAGCTCTGTCAATGAAGTCCTTCGAAGAGTACACCGAAATTGATTTATCAGTTGTAAGATATACAGAGTAATTAGATCAAAGAATCAGATGTTTGTGACCATATGTAAGAAGGCAGCACGTCCGCAGTGTGCAGAATTGTTCCTGCCAGCAAAGTGTTTTCAGATAAATTTTGCAAGCCACTTTGAACAGAGCAAATCGAAGCCTGTGTGTGCCCACAAGACTCAGGTTGTATCGCTTTTCTCTCTGTGGTCGTCAACCACCGCAAAACCAGACGTCCAATTTCATAAATCTGAAGGTCACTCGGCAAAGTGCCATTGTTCACCCGGACACTTTTCCAGGAATCAGTTGACGTTGATTTTTGCTCAGCCCAGCAGAAGATGATGAGACTAGTTGTTCACCAGGGGAAACTCTGTATCAAACCATAATCGTTTTGTGAAACGTGATCCCTGCTTCTTGTGTTCGGCGATTGCCATGACGACGCAATCGGCTGCACTTTATTGTGCGCAGAATGTCACAACCAGAATCCAGTTTCACACAATCAAACCTCCCCGGCTTGTGTCTCATGTCTTGACGTGGAACGTTTGCAGTGGTGAAAGAGATTAATCAGTTGGTGAATATTTTATGATGTAATAAGAGGCTAAATTTACAACTTTTTTCGTTAACGGGATGTTGCGTGCCGTCGCTCTGTGTTGCCCTTGAATCTCGGGAAATAAGGCTGTAATTCCAAATCAAGTATTGTTCACAGGACAGCAGAACACCTGGATGCTGTTGCGTTTTGTTGTGTTGTTTTTCAATTCGTCCGACGTTTGTGTCGTGTCGGAAATGTAAGAAAATAAGATTTCCATTTGTGTTGTTGCTGAATTGGATTTGAGCAATTTCTTTTGGTGGCATGATGCGTATCGATCGTTGGTACCCACCCGTCCACGAAATTGGAGGTCTCCAGACGGAAAAGAGTTTTGCACACAGACTCTGTTTTTTTTTCTCGAAATGCACGTGGAAAAACAGCAGCGAATGCAGTGACAATGAATTTTTACAAGAAAGCGTTTCATCGGCGTGTGGGTGGAAAATTGTTTTCTCGTGCAACAAACACAGACACGGAAACTGTTGTTCTTCCTGTCAATCTTCACCGGGCAGTCGAGAAAGTCTGCTCCCTTTCGCCCGGCTTTTGACGCACCACTGACTTGACATCAAAATCACGCTGTTTTTCTTGCAATGCCGGCCAAAAACAAGGAAAGAAACCCTCACGACACTGTCCTCCCAGTCTCTTATGATCCACAGGTTGCTGCGTGGCCTTCACGCGGTGTTGCAGGTAAAAGCCGGTCGATCCCTCTTTGGAAATTTTTCAGGAAACTTGGTGGCCCTGTTTTGCAAATCTCCCCAAAAGACCACGAATGAAACTGGTGTAGCCCACAAAAATGCTTCAGATCTCTGGCTGTGGCCCTGTGGTTTGCACTGCGCGATCGTCGTCTTTGGTTCCTTTAAACGCACGAGGTTTCCAGTCCAAAGTGAACATTTTTGTTGTTTTGACACCAAGAAGAACGTGGAAGGGACGACAGTCTTTGAGTGCAACAGAGTGATGCATTCTTTTTGCTTTCATTTCGTTTCAGAATTGGCCCAATTTGCATATATTTTGTGTTGTCAGATGTCCTCCTGTGTCGCTGGGTGCCGTTACCTGGGAGAGGAACACACTCACCATGTCATGCAGGACACACTTCAAGTGATGGAGTACTCACCAAAGAGCGCTTCAGCACTTGATGTCACATGTACATGATTCTGATGTTGTTCGTCGTTGCGTTGTTCATTGAGAAATACTCGTACACAACCTGTATTAGAATTTTGCACCAGCAGCTCTGCAAACACATCGCAAAGCATTTTCCTTGGTTTTCAGCAACAAATGAGACCCAAGAAAAAACAACAATTGTTAAAATTCTTTGCAATATTTTGGGGACAATCTGAAGAATTCATACTCGGGAACAATTCAGATATTGGTTTTCAGACAAATTTGAATGGTTCCTTTTTCCAGGGTTGCACAAAAATTCAAAGCACTGGTGTTTCATTGTTGACATGCACAGAACAGTGGGAAATTGGACAGGTTTAACTGATGTCACCAAAACTTGAGAAACCCCCAAATTGTCCGGCGCCACCTGCCTGGTGGAATATTGTTGAACAGACAAAATCCTCAATTGCGGTGGCTCTGATTTCTCCCAAGACAACAGCACGTGAGATGAGAACAGACGGATCTGCCAAACGCTACAACGGAGAAAAAAATCGTTCCAATGAATTCGATGTCGCACGCAAAGAATTTCATCGTCAAAGAAGTCTCGACAATGGTGGGCAACACCGTTCACTGACTTATCTGAAGCCGATGGCTCACTCTGACTTTCCTTTGTGAGAAAAAAGGAGCGTGATTTTGCATCAGGCTCCCTGCGTGTTGGCCCCACACCTATCTTTGTCGAGGAATGTGAATAAATGGGAAATGGAAAATTTATCAAGCCAGCCTGCAGTGGGACCGGTTGCATGCAAATCTGGAAAATCCTGAATTATTAAACACGCTAAGAGGTCGTACTTTAATTAGACCGTCATGAAATCGGGTGGATGACAAGAACAAAAATTTACCTTGTTTGTTTTTCTTTATGCGACAATTAATTGTCTTCTGCCAAATTTCATCAAGCTGCTCCATCTTTCAGTTAAAGTAACATTTCAATTAATTACATGGCGGAAGCTGACTGCCACTTTCCGAAAGAGATTTGATGTCTTTTTGCAGCTTTTTGCTGCGTGGAAATGACTGATTTTCCGCTTGTGTGTGCAGAGGTGAAAGAAATATGTTTCAGATTGAATTTATATATGACTCATTCTGCTCGGTAACAGACTCTTAAATGCAATTTTACAGTCTTAAATTGCGTTTGCCTGCAGATATCATGACGTGTTTTATTGATCAACGTTCGATCAAGATATGAGCTCGTTCTGTTTTCCCAGTCCTCGAAACAACGTCCCCAAAGAGCATTTCAAACTGTCTGTGTTTTTCTCAGGCTCATTGCACGCGTCTGGGCTGCTTTGCTTTTTCCTGTTTTCCCAGGACAAGAACTTACTTCTCGTCTATACGGATTGAGAAGTATTTGGTGAGTTCATTGGCAACATTGTCATGCTATGTAGTCAATGGCTTTTGTGTTGTGTGATTCAGTTGCTGGGCACTAATGCAATCTCATCACACCTACTGCGTCCACAAGACGAGCACACCCACTGATTCTCTAGGCACCGACAGCAACGCGTGTAGCTTCAAGAGCAAACATTGCAATTCTTTAATGAGCACTCACTACTCGCTTCTCGGACTGACCTCGAAAGAGGACGTTTTTACCCGAACACTAGTTGTGTGGGAGTCGGGAAGACGATTCTTTCTCTGGCCTCGTAGAAGTTTTAGTTTCATGGCCTTGGCAGCCCGAAGAATTTCCTTTCTCTGCAGTGTGACTTCCGATTTGATGCCGATGGTGTGAGCAATGCTCATCAACCACACAAAGAACCTGACAGGAACGTTTTGCGAATGTGTGATTTGGAATGAAGAAACTTTTGAAAGATCATCCAGCCGTTGTATGGTTCTGGATTCCTAAGTGCAATCAAGCCTTTTGACTGGTAGCAACCTTAAATAACGAATGTCATCTGTTCTGCTTTGTGTTTGCGCGGTGTGCCAAGGTTTGCTTCTTTGCACCAGGTCTGATGCACAGATCGTGTAACATGAAATATAAATTATGTGCCTTGTTGATACAGTGATCATCAGCTGTCTTCTTTGCTTGGCTTCTTCGACCTTGTTGTGCATTTGATAAGGACACAAGATGTCTGACCAAGTCCTGAAGAGCAACCCGCGGTTTCAAATTTCTATTGACTCGACCTCCAACAAGACAGTCGCAGCTCTGAAGCGCGTTTGTGTCAGTAAGAAAACAGCGCGAACTGTTTTTTCCGACTGTTCTGCAAAAAATTACTGATATTGCCTCGGTAGGTTTTCGCCTGACGTGAGGGACTGAATGCGAGGAAGTTCTGCGTTTTGCTTTATGAGACACCGCTTCACCGTGCGAAATTTGTTTTGAAAGGATCTTGTTTGTTGCAGAGCTTCCTTCACAAAAGTGGTGACAGATGAGGTGCTTCCAAGGCGCTTGGTAAAGTCATGGCGACATTTCTCTCGCCGCAGCAATGTTGAACATCTGTGAACATCTGTGCAAACAGTGCATGGTGAGATTTTTGCCGAAAAAATCTCAACTTGATTCTTCGTCATGCGTTTTACACAATACAGGAACGCTGATTTTCAAAGACACGGAGTGTCGTTAACAAGTCCGGGGGGAATGAGGGTGACACTGCATGACTGTGGGCGGTGTAGCTGGCGGGCATGTCCTTGGAATGCCACAAGAAAACCTCGAAAAGAAAAGGAAGGAACCAATGCTCATCGAACAAAAATTGCGCTCGGTGCACTTTGTCCGCCGATTACGAACAAAAAGATTCAAAGAACCTGGCAATGAAGTGAGCTGCGTGTTTGAGAGAAGAAAATGGGAAGTTTTTTTGTGTGCATATTTGTTGTGAGAGACGGAAGAATACTGAGGATTATGTGTACATCGAGCTCACCTCAAGGAAGAGCGCTTGCAGCACCCTCAGCGCAACGGAATCTGCATTATTGTTGTTCAATAAGCTCTGGATGGAGGTGAAGCCGTCTGTGTGATTCTCCCGTTATGAGGTTGCGTGCCGAGTCGAAATTACGCTTCCAGTTAATTGTGCTGTAATTTCCCTGAAGTAAGGCTCTCAGGTTCGTACAAAGATGATAGTTTTTTGCGTTTCTCTAGCCTTCATAAAGTTCAGGATTCCTCTTGGGCATTGCCGCAAAACGTGTCATGATTGTGCTTCTTGTTATGCGAGTCAAAGAAGTTCAGACTGAGTGAACATTCAAGTAAACAGGCACTGAAAGAGAATGAATGAAACAGCACTTTCTTCTTATTGCCTGCAGTGGATCTGTTACTCTTGGAAAGTCTTGGAAAACCATCCAAAACAATTTTCGATAGAAAGATTTCTATCAGAATTCGTGTCTTCCATGCGATTTTCGCAAATCCATCTGAACAAAACCTCTTTCTTGTATTTGTAACAACCGTCCAGTTGTTTCTCCAAATCTGGAGCCCTTTCAATTTCTGGGCATGAACATGTAACAAGAATACTGCATGAAGAATGTTCATGGAGTCGGAACAGTAATGATATCCCGTGAGACCAAGACAATTTCAAATCTGTCTTGTTAAGGTAAATCAGCTGTTGTTCTTGGACAGCAGCGAAGCTGTGACACGAACAACACTGAGTGCACTTTGGACATTTGGGGCTCTCGCTTCATTGTATCTGCGAAGGTTTTCTGCTGGGGCCGTGAGTAACCTGCAAATTGGGGTGCCTTGACTAGGATAATTTTGATAGTGGCGCACTTCTGTCCAGATTCTGATGCTGAGCGTCAAAGCATCACAAATTATAAAAGGGGCGACGGTGGGAAACGCACA
>JAAUXT010060905.1_pt1 | contig 23969 bp, 23 predicted proteins | sample 7278171 | NCBI WGS metagenome assembly JAAUXT01 (sample SAMN14350112, study PRJNA611818) | marine sediment metagenome | isolation source: surface marine sediment (1.8m) | place: French Polynesia: Moorea | collected 2018-08
ATCCGAGAGAAGGGCTCTCGGATGTACGGCCCACACTGTACTGTGTGTGGCCATGAGGTACGCCTGTAAGGATTCGCCCCGTCAAGGCAGATGCTCCTGCAGCATTCATAGGCTGGGCCGTTCCGCTCCTCTAGGAAAGGAATGACCCAGTGCTGATGTGCGTTTCCCACCATCGCCCCTTTTATAATTCTTGATGCTTTGACGCTCAGCATCAGAACTTGGACAGAAGTACGCCACTTGAAATTATCCTAGTCAAGGCACCCCAATTTGCAGGTTACACACGGCCCCAGCATAAAACCTTCGCACCTTTTTTGACTGCAGAGGCTTGGTGCACATGGAGTTTGGGAACAGGACAATAAATGCAGCAAGGTACGGTGCGGTTCTGGATCGTTTGAAGGACTCAATCAGACAGAAGAGACCAGGACTTTGGCAGCCTGATGTCACTAAGCCTCATCTGAGAAATGTCTGGTTCCATCATGACAATGCAAGGCCCCATACTGCCAACTCAACTGCTGTGAAACTAGCGGATTACCAGTGGGTGCCACACCCTCCTTACTCACTGGATCTGGCACCGTGTGACTTCTTTTTGTTTCCTTTTCTCAAGAGGCAAATGAGAGGCATCCAGTTCAACAATGTGGAAGAGGCTCAAGCAGAGGCAAGGCGAATTTTGAGGGCCACACCCAAAGAAACTTTCAGAAAGGCAATCACAGAGGATCTCCCTGCCTGCTGGCAAAAGTGCATTGACGCTGAAGGCCATTACTTCGAAGGTGATGTGGCTCCTGGACCAGAATCTGACTCCTCTGAGACTGACTCGGACAGCTCTGATGACGATTGACTGCCTCAAAAGTTCGCAACATAGATACGGAAACTCCATTGCGATCGAGTGTTCTGAAAAACACATCTTTTGTTATTGCTCATATTGACACATTAAACAATTTTCTGTTACTGCAAAATATGTGCATTGTCTTCCTAAGATGATGGTCTTCATCCCCTGAAAAAGCCACCCAAATCGCATCAGTCTGAGTACCCAAAAAGTACCCTGATCGGTTTGTTTTGGTACGGTCCTCATAAAATGTGAGCTTAATCAGTTCAGGGCGCAGTATTCATGTGTGGAAGTTTCTGGTTGTGTACAGTACTGAACTGCAGGAATGCTGGAGTAAATGAATATTTATTTCTTGTAAATGTGTGTGAATTGTCCAGCGCACGTTTGTAGAACTGTGATTGACTTGCGAAAATGAGATCAAATCCCACCAAATGAACTCTGCGATCACAAAACCTGTCGTATGTGCTCGCATCGTGGTAGAAATGGGTTCTCGCCTGACTAAAATGGGTTTTGTTCAATCACACAACTACTTTCTCGACCAAAGGTCTTGAAAAGGCATTGTGTGATTTCACAGGAACCATTTTTGTACAGTGTGAGAACCCGATCCACTCGCAAGATTCGAGTTTTTGAACGCACCAAACTTATGAATGAATGTCGTTCCGCACATGTGCAGAAGTGAATCTCAATCGAAACCAGTTGTACGGGGACGCAAAATACTCAAAATGTCTGACATGAAATCTCAGAGCTCAGTCCGCCGAGTGCCCTGATGTGCACAAAAGACACAATTCTGAATGAACGTGGCTGAGTTCGACAGCGGTATTGTCCGACAAATTGCTTTGTCATTCCAAATGTGAATCATCGAGATCTTTCTGGCGCGCGGTTTGGCGAACGCGAGATCTCTGTGGTGCTCAGGCAAACAAAAACTGTGATGCTGCCAGTCCGACACACTGCTCAATCCGACACAACTAAGGAGTGTCGGACACAACAGTCTTCACGTGTGCATGTTCGAGCATTTCCGAGGGACAAGTCAACAAAAAGAAATGTGACAATTCTGCAGGTTGACATTGTTGAGCAAAGCCAACTCATGCCAGTTTCAGCACGAGGGAAGGTCTCGTCCAGTTGGGTCATCCCCATGGTGCACGGAAATGGGATCGTAAGATGCGATGACTTTGGGGAACTCCAACATAAATATTACTTTGCTGAAACGGGTCATTGAGGTGCTAATCAAACTAGTCACTTTTATCTCCGAACACCAAGGTTACATAGATCTAACACACACATACGCGCACATTATATGTTTTTCAATAAAATATTCATTTGCAGTTGGGGAATTTTCTTGTTACATGTATCTATCCATGGATCTCGGTCGATCACATGAGCGCTCGTCTTTGCTGACTCAGTGTGTACTCGTACGACTGTTTTGTAGTCGGGTCGCCTCACTCCATAGAATCACGCGAAACCCAAAACCGTCGGCCAAAATGACGAGAATTGTCCCAGATCTCTGCAAGGCGAAATTGACCAGCCAAGGAGAAATAAAACACTGTGACAGGAAACTACATGTACAATGAAAACACGAAAGACAGGAAATATCAATTTGTGGGCATTAAGTGAGCAAACCGACAAAAAAATCCCACACCCCCACCAAAAGAGCCCTTCACCAAAACGGAATCAGCCACAAAGCCCTCTTTGCTTTGCCGAAATGATATTTGATATTTTCAGACAAAGAGTCAGAGATCGAGAAGCGCGCGATTCTGGTAACGTAGCCGAAAATATTTTCAAGTTGCTTTTCGAGGTTTGCAAACCAGTGAAACAAAAAAGATAGTTTGAAAGCAAAAAGTTCTAACCCCTGAGTGTTTCGAAATTTCAATGGTTGAAACTCCAGCCCATGCAGGACAACCAGCAATACAGTATTCAGAAACAAAATGCCAAAATGCGCTTTGCTGATCCCTGTCTGAAAGTTAAATTTGCTGCTTTATGAGGTACCTCCCCAAGGAGCAGCAAAATGTCCACACAACACACACACACACACACACACACACACACACACACACACACCACAACACAACACACTGACCACACCAAGCCCGCAGTCTATGAAATCGCTCGCTTTTTACTTGTTTTTGGCAATGTTCAATCGGCTTGCAGACCCATGGCTGCAGCGTTTGCCCCCTTTCAAAAAATAATTCACCCTCCACCTTCGCACTGGAACGCGCAAAACATCTTTTTCTTGCTGAACGTCTTGAAATTCTGTTCACCTCCTGTGCCCCAATCATTGGACAGAAAACAAAGACGAATGGTTTACCCTTGAGCGAGAAGGTAGCAGATTTGTTTCTGAATTTTCAAGCTCCGCCAAAACTTTGGGAGCAATGCAGGTGGGGTGAACACTTGAGGCGTTGCTCGACGAGGGGTGGAACTCGTGTGCAAAGCGAACTCGTAAACAAACAGCCCAAGAAGTGGGAAGCTTCATCGTACCCACGATGCAATCATTGTGCCAACACTCATTTCATATCGCGGCAAAAACCTTTCCACATCCACAACGTGGTTTGTTCCGTGAGAAATTTCATGGCCACAACACCTGACCAACCTTTTGTTCAGAAAAGTAGTACGGTTCCAGGCAACGCTTCAGCTCCAAAGGTAAAATGTAAGCGTGTCTTGTGTCTTGTTCCGTCATTCAATGAGAACTAGAATCAACAAGAGATGAGAGAGCAAAGAGCGCGCGACTATATCCGAGATACACTTACAAAAAAACACCCTTTCGCAAGGTGGGAGGGAGGAATCTGGTCCTAAAAATTTGGGACCTGTTGTTTTTTATTGTCAGGAGCAATTTCTGAGGTATCTCAGCTCCAATGTCAGTACACATTCAGAACAACAAAGCTTTGTGTTGCAACAAGCGCGTCCCGCCACGACGACCGCGCGCTGAAAAGCATGCCGACTGCGTGGAACATCGGGCGGAGTTGGCGCACCGTCACATATGACATGTCGTGTCAGGTGGCAGCCAAAATTCGAATGTTTAGTGACCCCTGGGGCGGGGGGGGGGGGTCACCGAACTCCAGAAATTTTGGACACCGAAAGTTTTCAACTGGTAATGACTCCAGCAAGTTTCAAATGAGTGACCTGGACCTGTAGAGGGGTCAGCAAATTGCAAATGTTGAGTGACCTTGGGAGGGTCACCCAAGATCAGAAATTCTGGATACCCAAAATTTCAAATTGCTGATGACATTTTAGTGACTCAACATTGACATCACCTGACACTACAAATGTCAAATATTGGATGACACCCCCAGGGATCACTCAACATTGAAAAATCGGATGTCACCTGAAATCACAATTTTCAAATGTTGGGTGACCCCATTCCCTCGTTGCTCATTTTCAGATGTCATGCAACACGGAACCCAGGTCATTCAGGGTGGATGTGGTCGTTACTGGGGTCACTCAACATTGATATCTCAGGCAATGCCACCAGAACAAAACACTACGGCTCTGTCGCCGCGTGCGTACCACAGCCAGGACGGGCGGTCCGATACGATTGGAACGCGTGGTTAGTGCAGTCTGTCAGTTGGTGCGCACGTGTTGGTACATTTCATCACTCCCTCGGGAAAGTGGAAAGTTGGTGTGGTGGTCAGTAATGCTGATAACACTGATTCAATGCACCAACCTGACGAGGCAACCTAACAAGGTACATTTCGGCATGTTAGGCTGCTGCACAGCAGTGTTCATGCCATGCTAACCATTGTAGGCAGCCACAATTGAACCTCTATCTCGAACAGGCACACGAAATCCAAAAGAAACAAGAAGGCTATCGCCTAAAAAGCGCGTGGTTCACGCCAAGCGTGTCTCGTAAAGAAAAAAAGTTCACCTGAAAGATTTTTTGGTCATTTCAGAAAATGTTAAAAATTTCTGTGTTGAGCTGGCCAACCATCCCATGTTGAGTTTCCAGGGGGGGGGGGGACTCAACATGGTCAAAATGAAAAATGCTTTGAATGGCCTGAAAATAATCCTGGTTCAATTTCACCATGTTGAGTTACCACCACCCCCTGCCTGGCAAATTAAAATGGGCTGGCCAAACTCAATAAGGGCAAAAAAAATAAAAAATGCTTGAAATGGCTGAAAAATAATCCTGGCAAATTTTCAGCAGGTTGAGTTACCCACCCCCTTGGTAACTCAACACGTCCACGTACATACACACCTTCCTTTGTACACACAGACAGGTGTCATTACAATAAGCGCGCTTAAAAAACACTCTTGCAGCGCCACTGTGTCGTCGCATGAACGTGCGTGCAGCATCTGTACGTCACACGATGCAGGGAACAACTCCACGCAGAAGGGACCCGACGAGCTTCTGCCGAGACAAAGTGGCATTAATTTCCACGAGTGGCGACTTTCTTGGAAGCTCCATCTTCCCAACAGCCTGACAGCTTCTCTCTCACCTGCAGCACGCAGAGTGACGAATGCGGGCACGAGACCGCCGACGAAAAGGACAACAAGTCCCATTGTGGATTGATTGCGCCACGATTCCGCGGGACGGACACACCAATTATACTCCCGCGCTCTCATGAGGCGGAGACGTCCAGATGGACCCTTCGGACGAGCACAGCCCACCGACGTCACAGTGCTGATTAACTTCGTCAGTGACACACACGCGACTGGACGTCGTTGTCTTCCTGTTTTTCAACACTGCACAAAAAACAACGGAAGGACTTGGAACCATGACTTCACAAAAACACTGGAAATTTGGAACTCCTGATGAAGGAGTGCTTCGTGTCTTAATGTCATCCGTGTGACAGCTTTCCTTCTTCCTGGAGCTAATCGCTTCCTTCGTCGTGAGGAAGCGAACGAGGCAACGAAACCACGGACGGAACACAACATTAGCTTCTTGACCACAAGCAGAACCTTCGTCCGTTCTCGGCGCAGCAGTGAACTACGCACGTTCGCATCAGGTCTGTTAACACCGCTCACAATTTTGCTTGCTTTTTTCACGGATTGTTTCATTTTGTTTGAACATGTGGTCGAACAATTTGACATCAAGACAATCTCCATTGTGGTGCTGCTGAAGCAGCTGTGTGGGGCAGTTCGGGCTACAGGACGGACACGTGGTGCCCCGAGCAGAGTTCCGGTGCTTCTGTTGATGCAGCTGCATCTATGAACGAGACCACACCTGGCAGAAGATCCTGCGAACACACACTAATAACCTGTTCGAAGCTGACCCACTTCGTTAGCGACCTTTCCAAACTGTTACTTGAGACACCCTGAGCTGGTACTTGTGTTTTTACCATCAACAGCAGGCAGAAGTATCAGAGACCGAATTGGGGTTCTGTGCTGTTTGTTATTTCCTCCAGCTTCACTCGAGAGTGACCTTCATTCATATACACCTGTAAACACCCGCAGGCCTGGACGGCTCCGGGAAGTGTGGACGCAGCACTCACCAACCTGGATTGCGGATAAAGCTTCACCTGGAAACGTTGACACAAACACGGAGAGGCTGTGACCCTTCCATTCCTGATTAAAATCAATGCGGCAAGGACAATGACTGCAGGCCTCGTGAAAGAAAAGTCAAGACATTAGCGAAGATTGAAACGACTGAGTCTTGTATGGATTTTCCACAGACCAGGAAATTAAGCGTTGTTCAGTGACGTGAACTGTCACCGAGATGCAGAGGGATCACGCCATTCATCTCACCGGAGCAGTGAACGCCACAGGCAATAACAACGCGATGAACGTCGGAGACGACAATTTTACGATCCTCGGAGGGAGTTTCAACTCGGCTGAAGGAGATGGTAACCACGACGACGTGGTCACCATGGCAAAGTCTCAGACTCTCTACAAGGTGGCGATGAGCTTCAACATGTACTACCCGCCCGTACTCATCGTAGTCGGACTTCTGGGCAACTCTTTGTCTCTGCTCGTTATGCTGCAGCGCAATAACAGGAAATTTTCCTGTTGCGTTTACCTCGCCGGGTTGGCCGTCGGGGACAACCTGTTCATGCTGCACGCTCTGCACTTGTGGGTAATGACGGCCTTGTTCCCACAACACTTCAGCAACGAGCACTGCACTGTCGTGGCGTATTCCTTCCAGGTAAGAACTCCACTTTTTGTTCATGGGGTTGTGGCACGCATCGCGAATGTTTTGTGACGCAAGACATGCCCTGGCTTGGATCCAGATCGGTCGGCCCTATCATCTCGCACATATTCATGAAATGTCGCAACCTCAATTCCTCTTTGCTCGGGGAGTCACTAATCTGTGCGCCTGGACCCCTGTTCACGAAGCGTTGTTATTCCCGAGCGAACGCCAATTCTTGACCGCATCACAGCAATTTTCTCATTGACCTACCTAGAACTGCTGAACGTTCGTACGTCTGCAGCCGTTGGCTGCAAATCAAAACAACCGCAGTGGCCGCATTTTCACCCCCGCATGCAGCTGTATTTCACTTGACCAAGTTTGGCGCACTGATGTATTGCATTGCTGCCTGGATTGCCACGCGGAATTATTGCCGCGGAAGACCCTTCCGGCCACCAGGCGGACCACCAACACACAATCCCGAGAGGCACTGCTGCAGCAGAAAATCACCCATCGACGTCCCCATTAAAATGTTTGCGGACGCGTTGGGCATGCTGCGCCGTGATTCGAGTCTGGTTCTGTTGCAGGTGTGTGCGGTGAACAGCACGCTGCTGATCCTCGCCGTCACCTTCGAGCGCTACCTCGCCATCTGCCGGCCGCTGCGCAGCGCTACCTGGCGTACGGCGAGCAGGGCCAAGCTCACCATCCCGCTCGTCTTCCTCTTCTCCGTCGTGTACAGCGCCCCCTACCTCAAAACGTCCGGCCTGTCGCAGGACTTGCTCTGCGCGGCCGTCGCCAAGCACGACCTCGGAAGCAAGTTTTGGGCGGGGTGGGGACTCGCTGTGAACTTCGCGCTCCCCTTCTGTCTGCTGCTCTTCATGAACACGTTCATTGTCAGGGCCATTCACTGCAGGTCCAGGCATCTCGACCCCGAAGGGGTGAGAATGAAAAGGACATTCAAGCGATCCAGCACCAGAGACAGCATTTTCTCGCAGCGAAACGTCAAAAGGTCCAACACGATAAACTCTTGCCTGAGTGCGGGGTCGGAACATTCAGTCAAGGATCACAAAATGAGGAACGGATTTAGCGCCACCACGACCGATCATTCCAAGTCCACAAATCATTCAGTGGACCAAGGAAGCATTCCAACCAGACATCACAAGAGATACGGAAACTGGAAATCCCAAAGAACAAAATCGTGCGACACAAACACGAGTCCGGAAAACTGCGACGACGCCCAGACGACACATGCAGGTCAGAACCAGACCCGATCAGACGACACGGAGCAAACGACCGTTTTCATCACCACACCGGACCCTCAGTCGGGCGACAAGGACCTTCAGGACATGACGGATGGCCCCGCGACCTGCAGTCGTAACTGCGGCGACATGGACAGCAAGCAGCAGCGACAGCTGACTGCGATGCTGCTCGTGGTGACGACGACCTTCCTGCTGCTCACGTCTCCGCAGTACGTCCGCTACATCGTCTTCAGCTGCCTCAACATCACGCGCGACGCAGAGACGTTCGCCTCGGCCGTGCTCCTCTACCACATCACCAACAAGTGCTTCTACACCAACAGCGCCGTCAACTTCTTCCTCTACTGCATCGCCGGCTCCAAGTTCCGGAAGGACGTCCGCTTATTCTGGCGGCGCCACTGCACGCGAGCGAGGCCCGAACTCGTTTCCACCGTCAGGTCGTCCACGGACGACATGCTACACGAGCACCACTGACGATCATTGCTCAGCTCGCGCGATGCCAATTGCCAAACACGACATATTCCTTGCAGGAGAAATTTCTCACACGATGCTATTGACCCGATTCTCGCTGTTCCAAGTAATTGGCACTTGGGGCAGAAGTCGGAACGTCAGAGTGTTTGTGTTTGTGAAAGGTTGTGCACACAGAAACGTTTACCGAGTCCTTTCTCGATGACGTTTCCGTCCATGAGTCAATTGCCGCAGCCATTCCAGAATCGCCAAGTTCACTGCGACTCCACCAGAGTTCGATGACATTCAGACCATTTACCATCTGATCCGCTGAATCATTTCAAGTTTTCGTGATGTCAGTTCATATTTCTTGGGTTTCCAGAAGGAACATCAGCCAACGTCTGTAAAGTTATCCTAAATTGTTAATTCTAGGGCAAGGAACTTCACTCAGTGACGTCAGTGTTACAAATTGATATTAAATTGAATGCTTGTGGAATTAAAAATGCATCAGTCAAGAAACTTGTCACGCACAACGCAAAACTGAAATTCCAATAAAGATCTTTCTCAAGAACATCGGACTCAAAACATTCTTGACTGCGGGCATTTTCGTCTGTTCTGCTGCAAATAGCCAATGGACAAGCTGTTAAGTGCTATGTCACACCAAATTAAGAAGCACATCAAGCTGTTGACATCTCCACCTCAGGTGGACTTCTCAGTGCAAATCACATTCGCCTTTTTGTACTCATTTGCTGTCAGGAGACGTACCTGCGGCTTCGCCACCTCACAATGCAATTTGGAGAAACAATCAAACATGGTGCCCACGCTGCACACTTCTGCTGTCCAACAAAAAAAAAATAAAGGCAACTCCAAAAAGGTCTTGTAGGTTTGGAGACCACCAACGCAGATCGAAACTCTCCCAAGAACACACAGATCTGCGTCGGTTCCAGACTTCAACACCTGACTTGAATCTATTTACGAACACAAAAACATCCTGAATCTGTTGGGGAAGCCAAATCCCACGTGAGCAGCGAGTTTGACCGGGAAGCCTGCAGTGAGGCAAATGGAAGTGCACTTGTGAACAGATGCACTTAACTCTGCTGGTGATGACTGTTTTTTCCGCCAATGACACTTTTAATCACGAGTCTGACATAATTCGTTATCTTCCTGAAAGCGTTTCCTCAGGGACCCAGGTGAGCACATCTTGTAACATCAAAAGAAGCAATTGCTGAATCAGAAGAGCACAGGTAGAGTCCAACAAGGGACACTCCATTCACGTGAGAAACCATAAATGTCATGCAAGTAAACAGCCGTGTTTGCCGAGAGACAGACACCGACGACGCGGACGAGTCATCCTCCAGACACCAAAACACTACCTTACGAAACCAACCCAAACTCAACTCGTGCCAACGCGACTGAAAACGTCATTCAAAAGGGATTGCCGCCGCATAATATCAAATATTTCTCAATCCAAACATTACTTTTTGTCCACACCACTCCTCCTATGAAATTGACCCAGACACGCGAAAAGAGTTTCTTGGAAACGTTGCTGTTTTGGGAACATCACGTGTCGTCTGAGTCACTCAACCGACTGAGGCATCTCAACCCCACGAGGTCAGCATTCAGATCTCGACAAAAACCGAATCTGTAAAGTGCTTCGGCACAAAGCCACGAAACAGCACGACTCATGTTGTGTTCCACAACACAGACATTTATTTATTTCTCCTGTAAAAAGGCAGGACACTGGGCCCAACACCACAAAGGAACTCTTAGCCACTCGCTTCTCCCCAACATCAAATAAATGCGCAACTCCTTACTTCAGCTTCCTTGGTTGATCTGTATCTTTACAAGTCGCTTCAGTCGCCGCGTCAAAGCTTCCAAAAACCCGTAGCGAGTTCTCTTTTTGGCGTAACACTACAAAAGACAAAACCAGCGCGGAGCTTCATGAAAAAAACATGTCACCACAAATTCTGTGTCATGCCAAGAAACGAGCACAACCATGAACCTTGATATCCAAATCAATACCAATTTGTTCCGTTTGACAGAATCGAACTGTCGTCTCAATAATAGAGCGCAAACAAGCCGTTCTGTCGGGACTTCTCACCTGCTCGATCTCGTGGAGTTTTTTGAAGAGGGAGTCGTTGACGCAGGCGACGGTGTCGAGTTTGAGCTGCTCGAGCTCGTCGGACGTGACGCCGCTCGACAGCGCGCGGGCGTCGTCCTCCATCGAGGCGCCGCCGCCGCCGCCGCCAGAGTCGTTCAGATCTGACAACAACGTCGCAGTGTTGACAATCAGTTCCTGCGGAAGTCCCATCTCAAGGCAAATTGCGCCACGTACCTAACAAACCCAACTGGTCGCAATATTCAGCACAGGAAGTCAACAAAAGTGCTTGCATCGTGTTTTTTTCCGCTGAGTTTTTCTCATTTTCAGCAAATCCGAGCGACTTCCAAATGCCCTCAAAAACAAGAATTTTCGGATTTCCAGACAAACCAAACAAACTACACTTGAACGAAAATTTTCCACTCGAGGACTTTGCTGAACAAGATGCCAATTGTCCCACGCATCAATGAGCATTGAACATCAATCAGCTGATCATCGCGTAAATTACATCAACAGCGCCCGTGGAAGGAAGTGCTCAGCGCTCGGACACAGGAAATGGAATCTCGTAAATCTCGTATTGATCACAACACAAAAGCTTTGTACCAGCGCAGGTGCAAAGCGCTCGAGCGACGATAATCATGTTCGCTACCTTGCAGTCTTCGCAGCGGGTGTTGCTTCTTCGTGTACAGTTGGAAAAGTGACGCCCCCGAGTCACTCGGGACACAGTGGACCAAGTAAAACTCGAGATGCCTCCACAAAATGAAGAGGCAGTTTTCGATGATGTCTGGTAAATTGGTGAAGGAATAAAACTTGGCAGTAACCTGTGAACATGAAGTCAATTGTTGACAACACCAGTTTTCACCGACAACGTTATCAATCTGTCAGTGTCTGACAAACACAACCGCACACACACACACACACACACACACACACACACACACACACACACACACACACACACACGAGGCACGTACACACGCAAACAAAGGATACATGAGAGAAGCTGGAGCTGCTGGGTGTAAGAACTGATGATGTGCAGCAGACGCCGCCGCGCGATGTTCTGCTTCTGCTGACTCGACAACTTCTCTTCTGCGGGCTGGACGCCGCACAGCTGTCGGGGAAACGACCAAACCAAATTTGTGAAGCCATGTGTGTGAAGGTCACCCTCAGGCCACGTGTAACAAACAAGAATGTAATTCTTCTCTGACCTCGGTGATCTCCTCTGCACTGAGCGCGGCGATGGAGTCGAGTTTGCGGAGGCTGTGTTTGTGCGTGTCGTACGTGGAGAGGAACTTGTTGGTGCACTGCCGCAGCATGTAGACCACGACGCCCAGGTTGGGCGGCCGCGACACGGTGCTCACTGAGCTCTGTAGATCTGCGAGACAAAAGCACTAAAGTCCCAATTCAGTCCAAAAAGGTCCGACTGCACCGTGTGCTGATTCAATTGATTTCAATTGGTTCTCCTTCGCCCGGGCAACTTACCATCAAGACTGTGGAAGTCTCTGGCCGTGGCTTCCATCAAGCTGGGACCGAACAGCAGTTTGGAAAATTGCGCATTGGTGCCTGCAAGAAACGAACAAGAAGCAGTGCTCATGGCAACTGCAGTGCGAAGTCCCTTGCCGGTGATGTCGCTGATTCCTCCTTGTCTTCCACAGGAGGGTCCAGGGGCAGGGGGGTTGGGGAGGGGGAGGGGGGTTAGGGGGGAGGGGGCAGGGGACATTTCAGCCACCTTGCTATATACTGCACTACCACATGGTGCTTCGCCCTAAAGGGACTTCGCACAACAAGAAACTTGACATCGCACACCATGTTCCCTCTCTTTGTAACGGGCGTTGCGTGTTTCAACTGCGTGTGTCTGTGCATTGGGCAGTGGGCTCAGCTCACCCGACTTGGACACGAGAGCGCGGCTGAAGGCGATCACGTTGCTCGCGATCTCCTCGATCGCGACCGTCATGTCGGCCTGCTGCTCCCCGCCGCCCGGCCCGCCGTCCTTGCTGCCCTCCTCACCGCTCAAACCGCGCACCTGCAACAAACACGCGCTTTGTATTCAGAGGTATGAGACGATGTCAGTGAGCATAACGATCCGCAAAATGAGTATAAGATTCCAAAAGTGCGAGGGCTGGCGTGTGCAGAAGCGACATCATCCATGTTTATCACAAGCCAAAAAATTTCTTTGAAATATCAAAACTTCGAAAAGGCAACTTCGACCGAAACGATCACTTTCCTTGGGGGAGATGAAAGGTCAATCCTTTCCCCTGAACACAGCAGTGTTCGGTCTGCGCCAACACGGTTTCGACGACCAAAGCGAAGCACTCACGTGTTTGAGTAGCTTCTCGGAGAGGCAGTACCGCGGCAGCAGCGCCACGATCTGTCTCTGCAGTCGGGACAGGTGGCCTCGGTACTCGATGTCGGCGGGGTTGCCCAGTATGACGTCATCGTCCACGTCTGCAACAGAACAGAAGGTTTAGATTCGAACAGCTCCAACGCAAACGCTGCACAATAAAGCAATATAGTGAGCTCTCCCCAACTGACAGCATCCACTGACCATGCGCGGCTGCGCGGGACAGCACGGAGGTGGTGATGGCGAGTTCCTGCAGAGACGCGAGCGACAGGTCCATCTGACGGTCGCGCAGCACGCTGCTGAACACGTCGACGTGGCCAATCACGAACTGAAGCACCTGCAACACAACCACGCCTCGGGTCAGTCTTGCACTTCCCTTTTCACCTTCCCCGAGTCTTTGTAACGAGTGATATTGAAAGCCGTTGGGCACAAACCTGGAAACTGGCGGTTCTGTTTTCGATTCCCAGGGAGGTGAGGACGGCGAGGCAGAGCTTGAGCGCGGGCAGCAGCAGCTGCCGATAGCGCGACATGACCGTCGGGACGAAACTCGCGTCTCCAGGCCTGAAATCCACAAAACTTCTCAGGAGTTGCACTTAAAATCCAAACATGGTAAACAAAATTCAGCTGCGCCAAGAAAACAGCGAAGACGTTGCGGAAGCGACCTCACCTGTCGGCGTCGGGCCTCATGTCGAAGACGGCGCACTCGGCAAGCCGCGCCATGACGCCGCACTGCAGCAGCGCCTGCGCGCCCGTCGGGGACTCCGCCACCCGCGTCAACAATCCCTGCGAACAGACGCCGTCACGTGTCATTCAGTCGACGTAACTCTACACAGACATAATTCTCTGCTTTCAGTACACTGTCATGGCCCTTCAAGCACAAGCCCTGAAGCAAGGACCATGCCCACGTGGTTTTCGCACTGACCATTTTGGACTGGTAGATGTAGAAGGCTCTGAGCGGCGCCGGCTGCGGACTCAGCATTGACTGCAGCTCGTCGTCGTCCTGCAGCAAACTGTCCACCACGTGCTGGATGTAGCCTGCGGAACACGTGTTCAGCAATGAAAATCCCGGGTCTTCACATTGGCTTCGACGGTTGCCGTCACGCAAATCTTGGCACCAACAAATCTTACCTTTTGAAGACATAAAAGTCAGCCACTGTTGAGTGACATCGAAGTTGAGCATGCTGTCCAGGACTCCCAGAGCCAGCATCTACAAACGAAAAGAGAGTCGCTCAATAAAGAATCCACATCACAGCACGTCGGAATGTGTAGTCTTCACTGCACATATCAATTTCTGCACACTGGCTCAGTCCTCACCCTTCCGACATTGTGTCCGTCGCACGCGTCTCTGCACACGATCTGCATCAGGTTGTCTCCGAACCCGGCGATGGTCGCCATGTTCTCCCGCGAGAGACGCTCGAACTCGCCGTCCTTGCTGCTCAGCATCGCGCCGACGCTCTTCTCGTGAATCAGAGCTGCGCGGTGAGGAAACAAACAGTTCAAGTTTGCTTTGCAAATGGCCAGGTGAAAATAATGAATTTTGACTTGGGATCCAGACGTCAGAAGCCGTACCTGAGTTGAGCACCTGCAGGCTCTTGGGTCTCTGCGCTATCTGCAGGTAGTAGAGCAGCGCTCCGTACAGATTGGCGCGAACTCGCTGAGCACCGCTGCCTGAAACACGAGTCAGACGTCCGTGTGACTTTGCTTGATCCGTATGAATTCCTGTTGAAAGTGCCAAAACACCCACACCTCCTCAGAAACACACACACCCTCACCCACACACGCACGCATGCACACATCCGTGCAGCCCTGAGCAACTCACTTGATTTGAGGATGTAGTCGATGACGCCCTTGAGCACAACCTGCAGGGAGGACGAGTAGAGGGTCCTCGAGCCGGTGCCCTGGTCAAAACTGCTCTGATCCGCGACCACAGGCTTGTCTGTGCACACGAAAGAAAACGACATGTGTTCTGCACGTTTTGTAGCAGAAAGACAATGAATGTGGCACTTACGTTCAATTTACACAGAAAAGTGTCAAAAGAATTTCTCTCCATCGCTTTGTGGCCCATGAATGTGGTACTGTCGTTCAATTTACACAGAAAATGGTCAAAGAAAATCTTTCTCGTTTCCCATCGATTCGTGGCCTTTGTGTTGTACCTGCGGCATCGAGGAGTGTGATGTAGTGCGAGATGTCCTGCATCTGCGCCACCTCGGCCTGGTCCGTGAGGAAGCAGTGGCGCAGATTGCACACCAGCGTCAGCACGACGCTCGCCACCGGCGCCGTCAGCTCGCCCACCGCCTCCTCGTCCGCCACCTGCAGATACAGCGAGTGGTGCCCACATGATAGATCTATCACATGATATTTGGGTATGGACGACTCAATCACAAAAGTTTCCATGAGAAAGACCAAAAAGTTGTCGGTTATCCGTTCTATCTTTATTGTCTGTAACACAAATCCACTCATCTACACAGTTTCTCTGACACACGCACCTTGATGTTTGACTGTTAAAAAAGACAAGAGGCATACTGCACACCTGTGGTTCAAAGGGAGGCCAACACAACCCTTGGTGTGTATGTCTTTCTGCACACAGAAACCTACAAGGTTTCTCTTTCTCCCACACGCACCTTGATGAGGAGGTCCTGCAGCAGCTCGAAGATGACGTTCTGGCGGCTTTCTCCCTGCAGCAGGTCGTCGGGACAGGCCGTCAGCGCCACCTCGACGATCTGCCGCCACGACTCGAAGGCGCGCCGCTTCGCCGCCAGACTCTCCCGACACGCGTTCCGCTCGACCACGTTCGCGCAGATCAGGTTGATCTCCTGCAGGGGGAGCGCGAGTTGAGACGGAAGTGCCAACTTTCGCAAATCATGATCTTCATCGAAGAACTGTGCAATTTGTGATTCGGTGCCTCAGCTCAGGTCACAGAGAGTAGCCTTTGTCGCAACATTTGGAAGTGGGAGCAGGAACTCACCCCGATGATGTGCTGCCTCTGTCCGATCCCGGCCGTCGCACCCTGGATGTTGTTCAGCTCAGTCATGAGCTGCTTGTGCAGAACTTTGACGTTGCAGAAGGATCCTTCGGGCGCCTTCTGTTCACACGTGATGATCAGACGATCAATGGCGCCTGGATCGAAGAACTCGAGCTGGATCGCCTCCGGGTAGGTCTGGCAGAGGGAGACGGAGTCGAGGATGGACAGCAGCTTCCGGCGGACCTGCCCCCCCGTGATGGGCTGCGACATGGTTCCGAACGACGAGACGCCGAAGAAATCCTGGTCGAACTGGGTGAAATCCGGCTCGTACACGCCGTCCGGTTGAGCTTGAACGAACCAGTCACGAGGTGCAAACAAAAATAGCAAAACGTTGCTTGATGTCCACTCAGAAAATTGCATTCAACACAAGTAAAACCACGCCGCATCATACTCACTTTTATGGGCGGGGTTCGGGTTGTCGTCCAGAAGCAACGTGATGAGCCTCTGTGTGTGCGAGCGCTGCTTGTTGACGGCCAGTGTCCTCAACTCTATCGAGACGCACTTCAGCAGCCACGACTGCTGGTTCAACAAGCTGTTGTCTGTCGCTACTGTCTTTCCTGGGATCACAAAATCAATGCGTTTCTCAATGCATTGCAACATTCTGCCTCCCTCTCTCAAACTTTGGACCCGGCGCGCACTCTGCTCACGCACCTGTGTCCTGCAGCTGGAAGGGCACGTGCTGCAGGTGTCTGTGCAGGAAGTCGTGCGCCGTCCTCAGGTAGCGCAGCGTCGGGCCCGACGTGTCCTTGTTGGCGCTGAGCACGTACAGCAGCTGGTAGGCGACCTCTGCGAGGCGCGGCGTCTCGTACAGACACGCCGGGCCGAAGCGCCCCCCGACGCCGCGGTCCAGCAGCGCCAGCACCGAGTGCAGACACGTGCGCGGGGAGCCCAGCACGCCTACAATACACACAACTTACGTTCAACACAGACGCTACATGGACATTCTGCACCACAAACCAGACTTTTCAGGAAACCAAACGCAACGAGGTAACAGGAGAATAACAGAAACGAAACAGCAACCAACGTCGAAAACACTGACCAATCTTTTCCCCAGTTACGTCAAAAACACTGACCAATCTTTTTCCCTGACAAAGACATGACAACGGACTTGTGGTTTGTCTGTGGCACGGTAAAAAGTGAAACTGTCACTTTAAGTGTCGTAAAAACACTCACCTGGATCTTGAAGGTTCGTCTTTGCCACAGGTTTTCTGGTTTCAAAGCCCAACAAGAAGTGCGCGAGGTTCGGAGCCTGTTGGTCCAGTGTCTTGAGCAGCAGGTGCAGGATGTGCTGCCTCGTCGCGTTCCGAATCTGCGCGTGCGACACCAACTCCTCATCTGCAAGAATCGCGCACGTTCTGGTCGGTAATGTACACAAAACACGGCCAGGAAATCCAGCAGGACGGTGGTGAAACTCACCCTGCTGTGAATCAGGGTCAAACTCCTCTGGCTCTTCAACTTCCAAGCATTCGACGAATCCACTGAGAAGTTCCAAAGCGACGCTCTGAATCCACAAAACAAGACAGGTGTCAAAATGGAAGTTCTACTGACCGGCAAATAGAACACGAACGGAAGTGAAATCGGACGCACTCACCGTCTGCGCCGTGAAGAGCCCGACGAGTTCGCTCTGCCCCTGCGCTACGCAGCACAGAATTTTGACGGCGTACAAGGCGTGTTCCACCAGGAAGCTGTTGAACGACACGAACCTGCAAACAAAGCGCATCATTAGATCTGACACTGAAAGGTCTATTTCTTTGTAAATCCACTGGCAGAACACCGTATCTTCACCACGAACCTGGCGATATTGAGAATGTGGTCGGGTCTTCCGCTTCTCGGGTTGATCCCCAGCAGCAGGTTTTCCATGGGCGACACGATGAAGGACGTTCTGCTCTCGCGCAACATGGCGAGGAAGTCGTCCTGCTTCGTGAAGACCAGATCGAGGATCTTGAGGCAGAAGAGCGACGCCGTCTCGAGCTCCTCCTTCCCGGGAAACGCGACGTGTTTCTCAAACATCTTCGTCGATTCGTCAATGATGTACAAAATCTGAAACAATGATACAAACAATCGAAGCAGACGCCTCATTGAAATGAAAGGTAACGGGCTGATGGAAATCTATTCCGAATTGAGCCGGGAAGCAACGCACCATCTTCAGCATGGCAGTGTCGTTCAGGAGGTGCGTCATGATGCTGTGGCCGGGGGCCTTGTTGAGCAGCGCTTTGCCTCCGCCCTGCACATCCACCGTCTGGTCGATGAAGTCCTCTGCCGCCACTTCGTACTGCAGAAGCAGCTTGTAAAACACCTCCAGCACACTCGCTCCAACATCCCACTGAAAAACGTTGCCAGCAATGTCTCCAACAACTCTCCCAGAACCACATCTCAGTCATTCACGAGAGGGCAGCTCTCTAAAAAATTTTGCACGTTGAAACTTTTCCTCACCCTCTCAGCTTGATTCTTGTACGCTCTGGTGTTGAACTTCAGGAAGATGGAGTCTCGCAGGAAGTGGAGGTAGGGATCGAACCCCGGTGCCCGGTACCCGGCTCCGAGCCCCCCGGGTACCGGGCTGTCCGCCATGACGCGCATCAACTCGAGGAAGCCAAGCGTCATCGGGAACTCCTCGTTTCGCGCTTCCACCTCGTCCAGCTCCACCTGGAAAGATGAAAGAAGGGTCAGGGTCCGACAAACTAGAACATGAGAAGTGCGGTGCGATAAAGAAATCGGTGATGTTTTTCATACCTGAATGCCACCCGGTTGATGCATGTTCGGTGACGGCAACGTTGGCAAGATCTGAAAACGTAACAAAGAGTTGCGAAAAATGCTTCTTCCCTGAATGCAGAAAGAAGTCAAGTTATCTGTGCAACAGTGAATTACCTGCGACACTTCTATGCTCTGCCAGAGCGACGCGGTGATCTCGGGCGACTTGGCGAAGGCCGCGAGTGTGAGCAGCAGCTCCGCCTTGAGCAGCGGAGGGACGCTGCAGCTCACCAGACCCAGCAGTACCACCACCGGCAGCCAGTTCTGGTTGTCGCACAGCGCAACTCGAGCGGACTCGTCCTGTATATGAGGACGGGGCGTGACACGGGTGCTTTGCGGTGTGTGTGTGTGGGGGGGGGGGGGGGGCGACACAAAGCGCCTGGGGTGGAGGGTGAACTGAGACATCTGCTCTGGACTTTCCCACACTGTACCATCACAATGTGTGCTTCTCTACACCACAGGGAGTCCGCACAATGACACGTCTGTGAAAGTAGGTTTTCGCAACCAAAGTAGGTTTTCGCAACCAAACCTTGGTGATGATACGATCTAGATCAAAGCTTCACTCACCTGCTCAGCGATGACCCTGGTGAGTTTGAGGACGACGCAGAGCCCTTCCACCTCCTGCGGCGTGATGCCGCGGATCTGGTGGCGGTACACGTGCGCCATGTCGGCGACCGGCACCTCCTGCCGCAGGTTGTTGTAATACTGGCTCATCGACGTGAAGAAGTGGTCCCACGATACCGTGCCCGCTTGACCACCTGTCAACATCAACACTTTTGACAATGTTTTTCACCCCCGAACGACTCGTCATTGATTGCTTTGAGTGCAACGTCGTTCAATCGGCGCGCGCGCGCGTGCATGTGTGTGGACCTGTCACGATGTCTCAAAAACGCACCGTTTGTCTTCAGCAGATTGTAGCAGTGGTGAGCACTCTGCGGCCCATTCGCCAGGCCCGTCAGCATTTGAATGTAGGGAATGTACAGTGAAGGCGGCAGCAAATCACCAGCGTGCCTCACAAACTTGTACAGACTAATCTGAAAACGTCGAGAACATGTCAATGGGGCCAAAACAGTTCGGACATTTTCACTGCTGCATTTGAGCGAATCACTGGGTGAACCTACCTGTCTGTTTGGAGGTTTGTAGTTGTGTGAGGACGTATTGAAGGCGCTCATGTTCAAAGACGGATCCGGAGGACACCAGTACTCCAGGGACAGGTCCAGGTTCAGAGGGTCTTTGCCGTACAGATCCCCAATCTGCGTCGAGAATGAAAAGTATGGCACCGAAAGTGTTTTCTTTTGCAAAACTCGAGGTGGGCAAGTCCCGGGGCACCCACCATCATGAGGAACTGCTCGAAGTCTCGGCGCAGATTGGCCGGCGGCTCGAGTCCTTCCTGCGCATGCGCCATGATGATGCGCGCCGCCTCGTCTCCGCGGTTGCGCAGCTCCTTGATCTGAAACAGGATGCGGTTTGTTGTGACTTATTTTTGCCAAACAAATACCTCTGCACAAAACAAAATCCAACTGAAAAACAAACTGTTGTTCTGTTCAATTCATGACTCCTCACCTTGAGTGGCATCTGAACAATGAAGTCTGCAATCAGGTTGTGAATCTGCCGGAGGAAGAATTCCTGCAAGGAAATGAAATACGACATCATTGATCAACATCTCCGGAGTTCAAACAATTCGCAGTGACCACAGCAGCAAGTCACACACAAACCTCTTTGTGAAAGACTGGGGACTTGATTATCTGTTCCCGCAAAATGAGGAAAACGTTGTCCTCGATTGCGCTCTCTAAGATCCTTTCATCTTGCTCGCAGTACTCTGCTATCCCTGCAACAAGGAAGTTGGGTGAGTTGCACGCAACAAACCGTGTTGAAATCAAGGCGGCAAAGCACAAGCGTTCGTGTCACAGGGGGCTCTTTTCTGGCGTACCTTGGGCATTGGAGTACTGCGACAGCGTTCTCAGCGTGACTGCCCACGTGAACTGAGCAATCGCCTTGAGGCCCGGGTTGGTCCATTGATGCATCGATACGATCTCGGTGTGCAAGTCGGGAACGTACTGGTCGTCCGATATCACCGGCAGCTTCTGAATCACCTCTGCACGAGACCAGTCAGAATTTTGCTGCAAATGCACGAGCTCCAACGTCCATTACAAACCATGTGAAGGCAAACCATCAAACACGCACCTTCAGCATCTTCCTGCTCCAGAATCCTGATGTCCAGACAGTAGATGAGGGTCATGAGCAGCGTCATGGACACTTGATCGAGCGTCCCGTCCGCCTTGACGCCGTCGTCCTTCTTCAGGTGGCTCACCAGGTGCTTCGTGTTCTCTCGCGACAGCGGCGACTGACAGGCCCAGCAGAACAAACAGTCCGCCAATCCCTGCCGCACTTCGCGGATCAGGTCCGTCACCTGAATGACAACAGTGGATTCAATTGTGTAGAATCTCAAACAGGGATGTGCGCCACACAAAAAGAAATTCATTCTCACTGTTTGGTCTCAAGTACCTGCTTCCGATGTCGAGCGTTTCCCAGACCCCGCTCCTGCTGCAAACGACTCAACTCCTTTGTCTCATCGATACCACGCAACAAATCTGCAAGTTCACAGTGAATTGAATTTGAAAATTCGAAAGGCGAACAAGACCCCTCCTTCAAAGATCCACTGAGAAGGAGAATGTGTCTGCAATGAAGAGAACAATCTTGCCTAATATTTTGGTGGTGAGACCTTCCGCCATCAACTGATCCGTGAATTTGGTCGCGACGTGTACGACGTCATCGTTCAGGTTCAGAGTGAACGTCCTTCCTTCTCTCGCCTGTATCAAGGCGCGCAGTGAGTTGACGACGCTCGCGCGGCCGTCGTAGTAGAGAACCACCGCCATGAGACCACGCGTCAAGCCCGGGAAATGTGGCAACTGGTTTTCGCCTAGATTTAATGTCAACACGAAATATTCATCAAAGATGTTCGTACCCGTCGGTGAGGTTTGCAGGGCACAACGGCTTTCGTTTCGGGAAGTAGACAAACTTCACCTTTGTTGCAACAACAAATATGCGAGATAATGGGAACACACCTGCCAGCAACAGCTCCACTGCGGCATATTCGTTGAGATCAAACAAGTCACTGATTATCAGCGCTTCATCGATGAAGTCTTTGCTCAGTGTTTGTGTGGCCTGTTGCCCCAGAATCGCAATTCCAGTTTTGTCTGCATTCTTCACAGCTTCTCGGTGAACTTTGTTCTTCGCCTGAAGTCGAAAAAATAACGATTTTACGAATGATTCAGGCACGACAAAACCGTTGTTGTAACCCAGACTGCATTTTAAGTTCATCGCAATCACACTCACCGGGTTTTGAAGCAACGACAAGAAATCTGGTTTGTGTTTTTTGAGGATCTTCTCGAGATCCTGAATGGCGTCGGGCTGCTTCCTGAGGACCGCTGCTTCGACAGTGTGATGCAGCTCCTTGAAAGGAGTCCACATTCGCGCCCCTGGAAGACGAAAGCAAAAATGAGTCACGGTGGGAACGATGTCCCAAACAATATCATGCACGGAAGAAACGTTGCTGTTAAATTTTGATTTTGAGATATCGAAAAGCAACATGAGAAACTCGCAGTTGACCCGCCACAGAATGACACCCAAATGATGCTTCACCAACAAGTAATCCCACAACAGGTTTGGTGCACACCAAATGCTTGGAACATGGAACGATGACAAACCAGTGCACAGCAATGCGTCTCTGGTGTGAGCTGACCAGCACATTTGGCCAGGGTTTGTGTTGCCTCAACCATTCAGTCCAATCTGTGGTCCCTCGGCTTCCTTCACAACTCAACTTCTTTGGTTTCTGTACACCCGATCGCCTTTGTCATGTTTCTCAACAAATTGTGCAGTTGACCCAAACACAACTCTTCGACTGACCCACACACCAGGCCACATCAGCGCGGACCAACATTCACAAACCTTTGCTGGGAGGCGTAAGTGCCTCGATTAGGCGGTTGATCCATCGTACTTCACAGTGATGTGGAAAAATAGGGCATCATTGAGAAGTCGGAGGTTTGGTAAAGCACACAGTTCTGTGTATTTTTGTGTGAGGATCAGGAATCCAAAGCACCTTGTTGAGCGATAATAGAGAGGCCGGTACTTTCCAAGCAAATTTTGGTGTTCGTTTCTCTATTCATTTGTTCAACTTGAAGCACAAAACATGCCATACATCACGCAGATCATTAGTGTTGAGACATGTGTCCACAATCTGAAAGAAAGAGAAGAAATTGTTTTGGATTTCACTCACCCAGATTTACCGCCATGATTTTTCTGGATCACGTGAACCAGGACGCACCTCAATTGCAACTGAAACTGGATCTGATCAATTTGTTTGGTTTTTCTTCTTTCTCATTGTACTCTGTGGTTTATAGAAGAGGAGCAGTGTCCACTAAAGGTTCAGAAATCATCCTGTTCGTGTGTCATGTTCCACGGACTGCGGGAAGCAGGTGCGCGTTGCGTCATGATTTAGGAAAACATTTCAAGTTCGGAAAACTTCTTGGTTTGTTCTCACACACTGCGACGCTTTGGACACACAAACGCTTTTCTTGAACACTGAATTATAAATCAGAACTTGTGGAGATTGGATTTGTTGATCGGAATTGTTGCTTCATCAGCTTTGCGACCTGAAGTAAGGAAGCTGTGCAGAGCGATAATATGGTTTCATGGCCCAATGATTCAAGTCAAATGTTTGGCTTTTTACGTCGTTGATTTTGCATAACACTGACAGCCTTTTGTGTTCACTTCATCCCCTACTTTGACAACAACAGTTGCAAATCCCCAAATTGAGAATATTGGGATCTGTTGTGTGTGAGTGTTGTGGCAAAAAATCATCAAACATGACTGCTGAAGGTCGAAACACTGTCAAGCGATTTTGCTACGGGGGGACCTCCAAAAGAAACTTTCCCGGCAAATATTTGCGCTGAAAATATAGTCACTTTGCAAAGTTTTCTTGCTAATCAAAGGTATGCTGAGTCCTTCACAAGAACAAAAGGGAAACTTGGTTTTTCATCTTTCTGAAGTTATTGAAATATCCATAATATTTGGGTAGTCTAATCAAGATATCTCTTCAAGGTTCCAAGTGTTTGGTCAGTCCTCATTTGTATCAAACAACATTTTCTGTAAAATATGGCATTTACCCTTTGCTTAAGGC
>JAAUXT010070733.1_pt1 | contig 23957 bp, 25 predicted proteins | sample 7278171 | NCBI WGS metagenome assembly JAAUXT01 (sample SAMN14350112, study PRJNA611818) | marine sediment metagenome | isolation source: surface marine sediment (1.8m) | place: French Polynesia: Moorea | collected 2018-08
GTTCTGAGCACTTTCTTCTGGAATTTTGCAAATGACAAGAATGAACATAGAACTGGAACAATAAAAGCTTGATGTCTGGAGTGTCCATGACTTCAATTTAAAAAAAAATCCAATCATTAAAACCAGGTTAAAATGGACTGCGATCGGAGTATTGTGGAGTTCCCCTCGTATTCCGCTTGATGTGCACTGTCGACTGTTTGTTTTGGCAAATTCACAGAGTGTGAATTAAGCCTTGACACTTAATGTGTGCTTTGAGGAGACTTTCATGAGCTCCGATTTTGTACAGTAAGAAAAACTCACTTCAATACTGGAGTCACGATGGAAATGACTTTTGCACGCGTTGTGGACATTTGGCTCAAGTCACCACAACTCGATGAAGACCATCGAAGTTTCTGTCCAGTTGGCGAGTGCTTTTGATGGCGCTTGTTCAACTTTGCAAAACGCAACACCGGCAAACTTTCGGAAGCAGAATTGCATTTATCACTCGTGACGTGCTTTGTACGAGGTCCCCACGTTGTGGGGAGTAGCTGCGGAGTCTGAAATCGCTGCAATCAAAGCGATGATTGATAACTGGGTGAGGTTCACACATGATTTTTGCGAACTCTTTCTGTACATCTGCCAAGCAGACCCGTTTTTTGCTTCTCTGTGAAGCTTGCATGAATGCTCTTTTGCTGTGCGCTGAAGGCGCGCCAAATCGCTGGTAAAATATGCAAGAGCGGGAGTACCACCGTGGCCACCAGGTATTGTTCGCACCTCTCGTAAAAGTGTTACTGCTGTTGAAAAAGCCATCAGTATGAGAAGAATTCGTTCTCCTCCCATTTGGGATCGCTTTCTGGATGTGCGTTTCTACAGTTCTTCCCGCAGACAAGGCCAAACAAACGCACTTGCACGGCAGGCCTTTCAACAAAAGTTAGTTCCTCTTTAATTCTTCATTCCCCGTGTGTGGGCAGATCACTCCTTCTCGAACTGGAATCTGTGCCGCAAATTTGTTCTGACGGAAAGACGAACTTCTGGGACTCCGCCTTTTTTGACTGCTCTTGAAGGAACCAACACAACTGACTTTCAATCGAAAGCAAAGGACTTGCGATCATCGTCGAGGAACTGGTTTGCTTCGACAAAACTCTGATCGGAGAACAACACGAACTCCAATTCACCCAAGAAATGCACAATAAAATTATTGAAGGCCTGTGAGACAAAACGGAAACAACAGTTGTTTGTTCCGCAGGCGGAATATTGTCTTCGCGATTTTTTGCACGTGTACCAGCAAGGACAACGAGGAGAACCTGAGATCCACACAAGAAGTACCGTTTTTTGAGAAGAGGACAATCGCACCCAAACGCAATGCGTGGTCACGTCCAACGCCAACGCCACCTGCAAGAACTGAAGAAAATGTGCGGACACTCAGCAAAATGGTGTTGCTGTGAGTGGATGTCTCGGTTTGTTTTCCAGTGTTTCTCATAGTTTTCCGGTGAAAATGTGTATTTTCTGCCGTTCATGGAGAAGACGAACCTGACCAACATTTTTTCGGAAATTTTTCACTTCATACCAGACTCTGCGCCTCACTTGCGACGAAACCCAGGATTACATTTGTTTGGCCTTGCGCTCACTGAGTTGCACATCTCTCTGCCAGGCTGAAGCTCAGAGCCCAACAAATTCACCATCATGCAGTAGCAGCAATGTGGCCAACATGGGGTCTCCCTGGCATACAGGCAGAAACACTGCGCTTTGTACGTACATGAATATGATAAACAAAATGGGCGAGAACGCGCTTGCAAAAAATGCACAGCCACCTTGCCTTTGCTTCTCCGTTGAATTCTGCACTCGGAAACTTCAGAGCTAAAGGTGACCTGAGCAGGATAAGATATCTCCGGATTACAAATGTTGACATTTCAAGAAGGAAAGAGCCGCCAGGAAAAAGGCAAACTCTGCTGACAGACAGATCTACGCATGACACACAACTGAGGAGAGGGAGAGAAAACCACAGGACTGTGAAACGAACTGTGAAATAAATGTATCACGGGAGGAGTTGGCCAAATGGAGACGAGGTCTTGAAATCCAAGCAGGCAGCTACCGGTGCACCGTGGTGGCAGACTTTTTTCCGCGGCACAAACCTGTGGAATGAATGTGCTACCGGCGCAGTATCTTCAGGCAAAAACAGTCCTAGACGGATTGATCCAGCAGCTTTCTGACGAATATTTATAATTCGCTGTTTATTTGAAGGACACCTACAACAAACAAAGTGCAATTGGCAGCCAGGAGCACATAGACAGTTGAAACAAATGATCAGTGGCATAAATACACACAGCTGGCAATATCAGATGGAATCTGTGTAAAAATGCAGAATATCTCTTGAGCACCAACAAAACGGATACGGCTTAGCTGGATCAGCGTTGCCTTGCAGGGGTGTGCACCACTTTCCGGATACGAATGGATACTTGAGATGTCTCTGGAATTTCGCAACAGTGACTGAACGAAGGACAAACAGTTCGCACTCAGGTGCCTTTATGTCAGGGAGAGTATGTGTTATTTTGATATCTCTTGGTCGTATTTCTACTTCAAACATGTTGCCTATTCTCACACTCGATCAAAAAATGCCGTACAACGAAACCCTGGGGGTTTTAATTTTACCTTGGTGAAACAACACATGTCGTCATTTTCAAAGTTGGCTGCACTATCGCAGGATTTGGTGTTGGAAAATATTCGCAAACATTCCCAACCAATGTCATCAAAGTGCACCACTCACACTCGCACACAAGCCAATTCAACCCACAAAATGAACCGAGCATTGTTGCCAGTACGATTGAGATTCAAGCCATGTCAAACTACAACCCCGACAGCAAATATCTCGATGCCTCTCACCTGTCCTGCTTTATTTTTGCATGTTATGCTGGTATTGTTGAAGAGAACACACAGTATTGGCCGCATTGTTGTGGTTTGTGTGAGGCTGGTACCGGGTCAAGCAAAGATCAAAGCAACTCAAGGATCTAACACCACGGCAAACTCAGAATCGCTTCTCAGAGATTAGAGGTTGTGGTGAAACCTTTGCAAACCATCGTCTCCAAACACCATGCTTCCTTGGGAAAATTGTACATCTCCCTGTATGATCAGACCAAGAGGCGCCTCCACTGACTGAGTGTGAGGAACACAAATTGTTCGTTTCCCATTGTTTTGATAATAGCTCACAGAATGAAACACAAAACGCCAAGCAGACATTTCTAACCAAGCGTTATCGTGGTTCAAGGTTTTGGCAGGCAAGGTGGAGGTCAGACCGACCCACGCAGAAGGTCATCAGGTGACCCGATGCCCCAGGGTAAGCTACCCGAAAAACAGTTGATCAAAGGTAATTAGAGCTGACAATGTGAGCCACTTGGATCCAAGCGATCACCAGGGCAGATAATCAAAAAGGCATTTTTGACATCATTGAAAGAGAAAATTTCCACACCTGTCGTCGTTAGCAGAGTCCACAGAAATGAGAGAAATGCAAACCGAAAAGCACGCCCAGTCCGAGAGTCTGGAGAGTCTTTCCTTGAGCACAGCTTCAACGTTCGTATCAATTGGCCAACCGCACCCTTTCAAAAGTAGCAAGAGCACAAAGCAGGATCCAATGCAGGAAACGCGAATAATGTGCATGTCAGTGATGACCTGATGTGTGCTCCACAATGGACAGTACATAAATAACAATTGAGAGTTGTTGCCAGCTCTTTCCAGGTCGATCTTTTGAGATCTGCATGGGAAGCTCAAACACGAGCACATGAATAGCTGCCCGAACGCTGCAGAAAATTCTTGTTAACTTTGGTTTACTTCGTCAAGTACTGCTTGCAAAATCATCTGCACAGATGGCAAGGAGCAAGGCACTGCATCTTGTCACTGTGCGCATCTGATCGGCCCAACTTGAAGTGCGGCTCGCGGGTGCATCAAACGCTTTTTTCTGCATCAATTATTGTTGATAATTGCGATAGTACTCCCTGTGTCAAAAGTTGCAAGATACTGGAGGCATAAATCTGGCTGGCTGGATCGCGGTGCAGTGACTTGAACAAACCTTTGTGATATTTAGACACGCAGTCTTCACCCCCCAAGACCCTTTCTGTCTGGATTCATTGCCAAACTACGATTGTTCACATTGTTGTGCAACATAAAATCAGACGTGCTGAGGCAGGATGTCACTGTGTAATGGGTTCGAAAGGAAAGACGGACGGCTGAGCGCAGTGCGAGAAGCTTTCACACATGAAGGTGTGGATGTGTTTCTAGCCTCTCAAACTGCTTCTGGAGTTTTGCTGACTGGAAAAGATCAAGCTAATGCGAGCCTCACCTAATTAGCACCAAACTATTCACAAACATAAATTTCTATGATTGTGTGAGATTGTCTGAGTGATAAGCTGTGATTTGAGGGAGAAACACTGGTGTTTCACACTGGCAGGTATCGGTGTGACCTTTCCATCGAAATGGAAACATCTTCAGGGCAAAGATTGTTTGCAAGACCAAGACCCCTTGTTCAAACTGCTCAAACTGCTTTGAAATCAATGCTTGAGAAGTTGCGCAAGAACAAATGTGCACCCGAGAAAGAGTGGTTACGCTTTGCCTGCGACAACAATGCGTGATCCAAATATGAGAACCTTCAAAACATCATTGCTCGTGAAATGGACGAAACGACCGCATTTGTTGTGGTTGGTCGAGTCCTCACGGTTGCAAAAGATCAATTCCCAGCACAGCAAGATATGTTGTCTGTTAAGTTCACCACACCAAAGTATTCCACAGCTCTTGGCCGACGAAAGTCAACAGTCAACAGATGTGCAAAAATTCCAGCAAAAAGGTTCTTGTGAGAAACTCTGCCTGCATGAAACAGTGAATAAGTGCAGTGCGCGGCACTTGCCAGAGATTCGAAAACAACTTTTTCTTCAGTTCAAATACTTGAGGACTCCGGAAGCTTGCGTGGCTTCGACGCCAGCTGCCCACGCCCTGCGATAAACGAAGTTCGCAGCCAGATTTGCTGAGATTGAGATATAACGCGAAGAGTGAGTCTATCCAAAATTGATAAGATGAAATGAATACAAAGGAACACTGCAGACATGCGAGTTGTTTGAAGAAAGATGTGTACTTTGCCATGGCTGCAGTGCAAGTATTCTGTCTTTCACCGAAAGAACCAAAAATAAGTGTCATTAATTAGCTGCTGCCCCGTCATTCTGCACGAAGCCTGAAGCTAGCATATGACAACTCCACAACCACTTCAGAAAATTGTGTACTGACTATATCTGTACAGATAATCACATTGACAGCACCTAAAAAGAGCAAGAAGAAACCTTCTCTCATCAGCATAACTGGAGAGGATCATTCATAAATTTTGACACGCTCTAGGTCTTTTCACTGGGTTGTCCTTCATTCGACAGCCCGATTGTTCCCATTCAAAAGCCATTGTATCACGTAGCGTCTTAATGCTTTTCAGAACAGTATGATTTATGTATTTCTTTGCCGAGGAAAGTGCATAAGTTTCTGCCTGTGGGTCTATCTCGCATAGAATGCGGTTCAAGTTGATGATCACAACAACGTACGGACCGTATTCCTCAGATTTGCATTCGCACTGAAATGTTGTTGGAGCACACCTGGCTGATGATCACATTTTGATGCAGTCTTGCATGGTCAGAGAGAAAGGTTCGTGCGCAACACTGCGAAGTGCTGCTCGCAACGGAGGTATGCAATCCGCCGCTCTGAACAGGACATTTCCGTAGCATGGTACACTTCGGAGTGAATGGTGCAAAAGCCAGATTGTTTGAGAAGGATCCGAAAATTCACTACAGAACACAACGAAGCACTCGTGCAATGTGTCAGAAACAAAAGCAGCCTGCATGGCTTCGATCGTCGGCGGAATTCTGCACGCTTCGTTTCAAGATGTTCACCTCCGACTGATGAAAACTTCCTGGAGCAACATCTGCGGTCATATTTTTGAACCAAATTGCAAGGTTGCAAGAAAAGACACTGCAGCAGTTGCGAAGACAGACAAGACCCGAGCATGCAGAGTGGAAGACACAAGAGAACAAGACCCAGCGATTCAAACTGTGAAATGTTCCGCTGACATGAGCGCGTGTCTGTACGATTTTCCACCTCTCTCCCGTGCAGCAAAATCTCGGTTCACTTCAAAGTGGAGACGAGACCAGAGCGTGACACCAAGGTGTCTCGTCAGCCATATATATTTAACTTTAGACTCGGGAGAAGGCGATCTAGCCACCTTCACAAAGCCGTGATTGGAGGTTGTGTGACTGCATTATGTGCCGGTAATAGGACATGTAATTGGACATGCCCCAAAAAGGAAACTCCAAAAGGGAACTGTCTTTTAACAGACCCAACATCAAGAATAATTTACTCGGTGCAAATAAGCATTGAGAAAATTGTTGCCACCAGCGCAACACGTCGTCTCATTGTGAACTCACAGAAAGACGTTTCTTAAAACTTTCATCACGTGCGCGGTGGTGGCTGGACGTATTTTATTTGCTGCAAGATACAATTTCATATTCAAGCGATAACCTCTGGTACACTCGGCATATGTGTTTAGATATCTTAACCTGCCATCAGATCTTGCAAGGTGAAACGCAAAATATGAACGTAAACATGTGTTGTTTCTCGAGGTTAGCCAAACGTTCACGTTCTACATTTTTCATTTGCTGTAGAAGCCACACATAATTTTAGTTCGCACATTGTGTTCCAGCTTCAAAGTCAAAGGAAGGAACCAATGCTCTGAAACGCACGGAGCCTTGAACAGCAACGAAGGATTCGATCAGATGCAGTGAAAGTAGCGGGAATCAGGATCGACCAAAGCTGATATCAATCACAATGCTGCAATCTGCATTCTTGCATCTGGAACACACGTGAAAACAAAAATTGAGAAGAAACCCAAGATTGCAGCTTGCAAACTTCTTCCTGTGTGAAAAAGCACAGACGTGGGGCCAAGTGGAAAGCCTGTATTTATGGAGAAAGAACTGGGCTGGAGGCATTCTGCGGCATTTATCTTTGAGGTTTTTAGAAAGTACATTGAGCCGTAATGCGGGTCGAACGTTAATGTGCGCACACGAAAGCTCTTTATCAGCACGAGTTGAGCAAGGTTTGAGGTCGAACAACAGCAATGGAGCCAATACTGGAGAACATTGAACTGCCTAGCCCCAGTCCTCAGGCTACTACTCCTAATTGGAATCCAGCGAATGCGCCGATACCGCTCGAGTTCTACGATAACGCTCCTGGTCCCCTCAACACGGACTACGCGCTCAACAGTTCATTCGCCGATTTCGACTTGAATGGAGAAGACGGTGTGTGCAATCCGGAAAACTCAACGTTTGAACTGGATTTTTCCGACACGGAGTTCCAGTCGTTTGAAGACGACTCGGATGCCTGCAGCGTCAAAAGCGGCGGAGATCAACAGAAGCGGATCGCCAAGGGGCGCAACAGGGTGGACAAGAGACGAGAATGGGGTCTGCAGTCCCCTGTGCCTCCTTCACCAAAGAGAAACAGCAAACACACGGAAACTCACCAGTATCATCTCATTTCTCCCTTGTTCAAGGATAGATACCATTACGTTTCGAAGGACAATCCGAAGTTCAAAGAACTTGAGGGAAAAGATCCTGAATTTGACAGTTGCAGGTACAAGTACTTTGTGATTTGCGTCGGGTCGCATTACTGGAGGCGCACCCGGAATCAGGTGATCAGACCCGCGCGCTCCGGAACGCGACGACAAACTGCGATCCAGGTGCGAGATCGTCGCATGAACGTGCAGACGTTCTACTACAGCTTGACATTCGAACTCGAGACGATGGCCCCGCTCAAACTGCAGAGCTACTCGGATCTTATGAAGGCCATCAAAACTCAAATCCCACCACAGGCTCCGAAGTTGTTCTCAGTTACATACACAACTTTTGACTCACCGGTGAAATTTACTGTAGCACCGCACCACCAGACGACCCCGGGCATCAGATCAGATGGTCTACCTGAGTTAACTTCCACCAAAGATTTCCACGGCTACAAGGAGGTGGATCCGTTCGCACCAGGCAAGTTCATGGACAATCTAGAGGAGCTGTCTCAGCTGGACAGCACCCCTGCTACGTCTGCAGGATCCCACGGTGGACCTGTGTTGGTGACTGCTGTTCAATGTGCCAAGGTGGACTCGTTTGGGAAAATTTCTCCCATTGACTACAGTGAATCTCACGTGCTTCCGTGTGATACAGACCTGAACAGTCTGGCATTTGCCGCCGGCAGGGATGCGATTTTCTCAGCTACCTCACCCCAGAACAGAAATGAAGAATCGCCCCAGCTGACTCCCAACTCTTCAATCTTCAAAGTCAGTGCCAGCAGCTCTTCAGATCAGGTAACTGTGGATTTAAGCCCGCAATCATCGAACACATTACACACTGGAGTGCACAGCACTACAGACGCGAGGGATTCATTGAGAACAGGCGACGTGCAGGAAACATTTCGAGTGGTGCCTCCTCCGCCTCCAGAAAGGACCACGGCCTCCATGAACAAGTCACCAGAAGGATATCTCTCGCCTGTGTCCTTCACAGTCGCAGAATCCAATTCTGACTTCGCTGCACCCATCGACCCAGAGGCTTTGAACACATCATGGATAACAATGGAGGATCCAGACTTGAAGGCGGCGTGGAACAAACTGAACGAGGTCGACATTATCGAGAACCCGCCTCTCATCAAGACCGAGCAGTTCCTGCTGGTCAATCAGGACAAGCTGCACCGATGCACTTTCACCGGACCTGATGGGCTCTGCAGGTGCTGTCATTTCTCGCACGCGCACGCGCACGAAGGGCATTACAAGGACATGATGGTCAGATCAGGCAGCAGTGGAGATACTTTTGGTTCCAATTCGTCTCTTGACACACTGATCGGCGAGCTGTGGGCTCTCAGTGACCAAGTGTCGGTCTCGAGAGAACTGAGCGATTCTGAAGAGAAATGGACCTGCGGTGCACAAGACTCCAAACATGTGGAAAACACACCGCCGCAGTCAATGAAGAAAAAGAGATCATCATCTCCAAGGTAAAGTTCACTGCTGCAACAATCTAAACCTTGTTGTATCCGAGTATTGCGTAAAGAATAGGCAATGACAAGAAGTAGCTCTCACACGGAATAAGAATCTCCTTGTGTGCGACAAGTCTTTTTCGTTGCAAAGTACAGAAAGATCACTGAGGTGTTGCAATTTTATCAGTGTTTAATCCCAAGTTTTCTTTCTTTGCTCGAGGATAAAATATGTCCTGAAAGGAGCAATTACCTCTCGCATTCACGCTGTCATTTATATTTACAATAGAATGAACACAGTTTCTATTCGTTGCACAAATACTTTTGCAGGTTGCCTGAGAACTTCGTGTCTGACATGGATGAGATTCTGAGGAAGCAAATCGTCGACCTGGAGCGGGCGGCGAGTGTCAGTCCTTCACCCAAGTCACAGAGCGTCACTCCGACAGCTGATCTCCACAAAGTGGAAGCATCAACACCAGACCCGGACAAAATCAACAATGAAGATCGCAGTCAGAGTTACGACTTGGATGCGCTTGGTGGGGATGAGGGGCTGAAATTCGCCTACCTACGTCACAGCCCCGTTGACTCGGATTTCGACTCCAGCAGCGTGTCAAGTTACCACAGCCTCAGTCCGACGCCAATGCGTCAACGCAGAAAGAAGTTCGTGATGTTCAAGGACGAACAAGAAGCTTTCGAATACTTCAAAGTGAAGCATTTCGACTTGGATGATGATGTACAACCTGGCGTTGGGAAGAAGGACATGATGAGGTCCCAATCAGAACCACCACCTGCACCGCCACCGAGAGGGTCCTCGAGGTCCAGAACCGCAGCCAGGATGTTGGGCAGGCAACCCGACGCTGAGGACGTCTTCAAGATCCAACATTACGACCACACCAACCATAACAAAGACAAACCTCAGGACTACGCAAGAAACGTTGGATCTCCTGATCACATGAAATCCAGAGAAGAATACATCGAACAGCTCAACAAGTACACACCCAGGATACAACCCGCCGTCCCTGTGCGAAGAGACTCATCCAAAAAGTTCCAGCAGAAGCTGATGGAATTGTCCAGACTGAGTGCGGCTTGTGGACAGGTGGCAGACCAAATCAAACACGATCACCAGGAGTACTGGGGCGCCCTGACCCACGAGTACAAAGTGCCCGGTCCAGATCAGAAATCCCTCGTTTCGGAAGCGTATCAACGGATGTCTTTCACCAGACCAGTTGACACAGTCCCGAAGTTCCCGGTTGCCGAGGCACAAGAGACTCAAACCGCAAACACAACCAGAGCAAGTGAAGAACTTGATGAGAGGAGAGCTGTACAAACCAACACGAAAGGCTCGGAAATGATTTCGGCTGCAGTCAGCGACAACATCATGAACATCGCATCTGCTGTCAGTCCAACGCAAGCGGCATCACCGACGAGTCCCAGAACGGTGCGGAACGAGATCAGGGTCAACGTGACCCCGACGCCCCCGACCATCCCGGAAGAGTCATCGCCCCGGGTGTCGAGCCCGGTCCCTGGTCACAGCTTCTGGAGCACATCTTCGCCAAACGTGTCTCGCGTGAATCAGGACAACTACCACAGCAAGAGATCCGTCACGTGGTGCGACGACCTGACCAGCACCGACGACGACAGGATGTCCGATTCCTCCGCCAGCGTCACACCCGACAGAAAACTAGAGCCGGCGTCGTCGAGCCTCAAGTCCATCCAGAAGGGTCATTCTCAGAAGAGGAAAAAGAAGAAGGTCTCGTGGTCTGATGACTACAACACGGATGACGACAGACACAGCAGCTCGACAAGCTTGTCGTCCTCCGTGTTTGAACCCAACAGCCCAGATGTCGCGAGGCACCTGTCAACTGCACCACCTGGTTTCGGCTCCACTGCCGCCTCACCGCTCAACAATGTCCAACCAAATGGCACATCAATGAAGCCAAACGAAGCATTTCACAGAAACTCACCAATACCTTTGGCACAAGCAAGTCAAAGTTCCCAGAAAGCTTGTCCAGTGTACGGTCAGCCTATTTTGGCAGCTGCAGCTGTTCCTGGGAATGCTTCGCCTCAGACAACGCTCGCCACATCTGGAAACCACGTGGCTCCGCCCGGCGCTCTTCCTGCGGGGTACGCGAAAACCTCCATCGGCGTGCAGCGCTTCAAGGCTGACCGAACTGACAATCCATTTCCGGTGATAAAATCACAGGCGCCCCCCAAAATTCCTCCGTTTCCGCTCGACCTGAGCTGAGCAGCTGCAGTGCGCGCCTTTTCGTGACAACACAACTTTTTTTTCGTAAAACGATGACATTTCGTCGCACATGTGCACGAACCTTTCTGCGGAAATGATCGCATGTCCGGGCTCGTGGGGAACAGACCGGACTCTGCCAGAACAGCCAGGAACATCGCTATTTTTTGAATGAGCAAGTTTGCTCCAGCTGTGGCTGTCATTTCAACGCACCTTTTAATACCCCAACAAAACTTTGCCAGAAGAGGCGTGCTCAGCCCTGAAGCTTGGAGTTTTTGACGCAACACATGCACAAGCTCTGTGATACCTTCGAAACCTGCTGCCGTGTATGCAGAAAGAATCTCAACCATTTCTTTCGTCTCTGCGTCATTCAGTCGTGTCATCGAATTGGTGCTTTGAATGATCAAACTGGTCACAACTATTTATATTTGTGTACAACGTTCATGACAGCTGAAATATCACTCAATTCTGATCAGGTTTGCTTTGTTTTTGTATATTTGGTAATAAAACTGCTTGGAACAACCCAGTATTTTTTTGACATCCCATCACGGAACACGATGCTCTTGAAGCACACCAAGGCCGAACGTCGGAAGTGTGTCCGCTGGACCCCCAAATTCGCAGTGGGTCTGCCATCACACATACAGAGGATCCAAGCTCCAACAGTTGCGTGTTTGGTGAAACAGGTTGTACGAGTTTCAACATTTCTGTGGTTTGCTCCCTGACAGGAAAGAACTTTTGCCAAAGGCAATGCCTTTCAGGTCGCTTGCTTTCACAAGCTCACAGGACCGCCACACCCTTACAGGACACCACACCTTGAACAACACACGACCACCACATAAGCACAGGACGCACACCTGGCCATTCGCTGATCCGAGTTCTTCCTTCATGTTTACAATTTCGAAGTAGGAGCTTGGCCTTCTCTGAGCCAGACCCGATGGGATGTGATGTGGGAAGACGCTGGTTTGTGAGACAAAACATGGGCGATGTTTTGTCCTCGTCCCAAACGTTCGCAGCTCAGGTTTGGACGGCTCCAATTCCAAAACTACTGTTTCCTTGCGGAGTGTTTTCGCTCAACGTCGTTCTGATGCACGAGTTCCAATTGTGAGCTGAACGCGGAATCATCTCTGATGGGATAGACGTCGAAAGCTTCAATTGGACAAGTTTCTGTGAAGCCAATTGGACACATAAAGACTGACCTGAGGAAGATAAAGAGCCGCTCAAGAGTTGAATAAGTATTGCTCGCGGCGAATAGGAAACCTTTTATGCGACAGAATGACGATAACAATCCTCAGGCAAACATGCATGTTTCGTTACATGTGCTGCACAAAAGAAACAAAAAGTTCGGTCCATTTAGGGAGGTTGTTCGAAATCAAACATTTCTTTTTGACAGGTTGACTTTTCATACAAGAATCTTCAGTCTGTTTTTCCTGTTGACCTTGCCTGATGCTCTGGAAGATCTACCAACATGCGATACCTGTGAAGCAAAACCAGGACTTTTCTGCGAGAGGTGTGAACAAATTCGAGCACTCGTAAACACAGATATTGAGAATGGAATCAACGTGATGTGGAGTGATAAGGATTGACGTTGTGCACAAAGTATGCGTCTGACGAACCGCAAAACAAAGCACATCTCATGGAAGGATGACATAATTGTTGATAGACGATAGACCAGTGAGCAACAGTATCCAATACTGCACCGCCTGCTGGCTGTGCCATATCTAAATATTTTCTTTCAGAAAAAACCGAAGATTCTTGTGTTACCTATATGATTTGTCTGTGATATTATCGAATGAGGACCACAGTATGAAGTCGAACGTCAAAACACAGTGCCAGTTTCAACTGGAGGGGACAAGAGTCAGATCCTTTCTGTCAATGATTTTGAAGTACAAGCAAAAGATGAAATGAACACTGCGACGTCATTGGCTACGGGCGCCATGCTTCGTCTGGAGCACACAGAAGGGAAGTCGTGCACGGTGCGACTTGCAGTGCCCTCAAGTTTCGTTTTGCTGATCAAGCTCTGAACCACAGATGAGGCACAACGGAGATAAATTTGCTGGATTGCAACAATAGGTTGTTTATCATTGTTACCATGGTAACATGAGTATTTACATGTTGGATGAAAAGAACTAAAGAATTGTTTACAGGTGTACAATGGTGTCAGTAACCAACACAATAATAAGGCAGGAGCAGAACCAAAAGGTAGGAAAGGATTTGTTTTGACCTGCACTCCGCTTTGGGTGATTTGTGTTGAGGAGGGCGTCTCGTGCCATTTCAAGCTCTCGCAGGATGAACCACGAAAAAATTCATCAAATTTGCTGTGCACTCCACAACAGACTGGACAACTGGCACGCTTGTTCCACAACAGAAACTTTTTTGCGAAAAAAAAAATCAGTGTGCAACAGTTCGTGGGGAAATCGTGAAACATGTTTCGTTGAGGAGGAGCTCAACCCGAGAACGAAGTGTACATGTGAGGGTATTTCCCTCAGTACCTATTGTTTTCACACTGTAGCATTGCATTTTGCTTCAGCCATACCAATTGCGTTTACTTTGATGGTATGCAATGCTGCACACCGTGTAATTGTAACCTACGCGAGCTACAGCAGCACACAGCTATCTCTCCGGTACAAAAAATGCTATTGTTTTGTGCATGAGTCAGATTGGCAATCGTTGGTGCCGTCCCACAAACTACACTGAAACAATTTGGATTTCACAGTGAATTCCACGTGAGAGCAGCACGCTGAATTCCTGAGATCACGCAAACAATTGCAGGAATTGGCAGCTTGTTGCAGCAGTTTCTTTCTTTGGATGTTCTTGTTGAATGGATACGTGCACGCGCAAGTGTTTGTCTGACCTGTGTTCTGCTTGAAGGCAGAAATTTCAAAAGGTAAGAATGAGACTGAAACTTTTCTTTCTGTGAAGGACTTTTGCCGAAGGTAAAGTGTCGGTGAAACACTGAAGTACTCGATCAATCAAATGATGACATCATTTCACTTCTTTTCAAATAGAGATCAAACATTCAGTGCAAAAGTGAGAAGCTTTGAAAGGAAATAGCAACTTGCTGAGCTGCCCACTTCAAACATGTGCAAATATGCTGCAGGAAACACTGCAAGAAGTTGGTCTCAACGCGTGGAGTCTGGGATGTTTTCTCGCTGCCAGGCGATTCAGAAGCAGAAGACCCCGAAAAGATTTTTGAGTCAACTCCAAAGACACCACGCTCTGTAGAGTCGCTTGAGCTTGTGGTTTTCATTGTTTCTGCTGCTTGTTTCATTTCAAGCGACGGATTCGCATTTCCAAACGTCTACAGTGACATAAGTTCTTAACGCTTCACTTTGCTGGAGTGGGGCTTCGTTCCACAGGGCCATGCATTACCAGCGTTCCACCGGCAAATCAAGTGCTCTGCAAATGTTCTTATCGTCGTAACCTTTCTGTTTCACGCAAGCCTTGCGTATTTATGGCTTGTTTGCAGGCATATTGATATTGTCAACCCCTTTTTTTCTAAGAGAAATTAGCCATGAAGGTTATTCCAGCCATTCTTGAAACATCAAAACAAAAGTGCCAGATTATGAAAAAACTCGCAGAGTGCGGCATTTTGTTCAGGGCACCAGGATACTCTGTTGGTTTGTCTGGAGCCACAAGTGCACTGAAGAAAGCGAGTTCAGGATCCAGTACCAAAAAGCCACTCCCACGTTAATTAGAGGTTGCAACAGTCCCGTGTGGCTTGTACGTATTAATTGCTCAACTGCAGAGGCACTGTGCGGGAATGTGAGAAACGTAGCCAGACAGTTTCTTGGTTCTTTTTTTTCTCAGATTGTCTGTCGAAAATTAGTTCAGTCGCATGAACAAACGAAGCCGCATCCAGGTCTCTTTTTTAGGTCGTAGTGAAAGCACTTGACATTTCGTGTCCACAATTCGTGTGTTGCATAAGGCCATATGTTGCCTTCCATTACAAACGTGCGCAACCAACTCCACAGACGGAAACATGTGCCACAAGACCACGAGTATGTGCAAGTTTGTCGCGACACAACTGCTCTTCTATTCGTTTGCCCCCCCCCCAAACAAAGCTCTTTCAAGAGAACCAAAATTGTTCAGTTCGATCGTCCATCGCTGAAGAGTCCGTGGCTGACAGTGCTGAACACGAGTCAATTTTTGCACAGATCAATTTGTTTGACACACTCATAGTTCGGCTATCATGTCAGGGACCTGACACAGGTCCGTGAAGACAGAGGGACAGGTACATTTCACATTGATAGCGGTCACTAAAAGAGTATTTGGAAAGAAACTCCCCCCCCCCTCGCAAGAGCGCACAAAAATCAGTTCCCCGCGACACAAACTCTTTTTGTGAGCTGAAAATGGTAATTGAGTGCGGTTTGTCCTGTTTACAAATTTACACGACGCCAGGAATCCAAAACCCGACAGGAATGCAACAATGCTGAGGTAACAACTGCCAAACTGCACAAACAGAGCGAACGCGCAGTTTTTAACAAAACGGTCATCAGCCTTGTTTGAGCAAGAGTTGTTCACATCATTGGAATGACACGGTCATTGGTGTACGTCTCATGAAAACGATAACCGGTGCATACGAGCGCACGAGTCCGTCATTACGAGACGACAATCGTGACTTGAGGCATCGGAAGTGAACAAGATGTGTGGAAGCGATAACGAAGATAACAGCCCACACTTCTGGGTTGTTGCATTGCAAAAATATCAAAGCATTACTGTTTTCAGGAAATGAACGACACACGTGGAATCCACTCAGTTGAGGAGGGATCATTCAAAAAATTCAAGTTGAATAAAACTTTGTGCTGGTCAATTGTAATCGTGAGAATGAGAATCCCAAAGAATCAGTTTGGCCCTTTTGTGTGATGCCAAGATGGAGCATAAAAAAAAGACGTCTCCGTTTTGAGTTGACACAACCGCCGCGAGTCACAGTCAGCATTGGGAGTCAGTGAATTCAGATGAGAATGGAAGAACTCAAATGGGATGAGTGTTCTGTTTTGGTTGAGCAGATCTATTCAGTTGAACAATTCTGCTGAAGCAAAAGTCGAATGCTTGAATGCGCGAATTCAATTCCTGACGATGAAAATGGAATTGTTTGAAGGCTCGAAGTTCGTTCATTTTGACCCCTTTTCACACATTTTGAACATTGTTCACTTCAGCTGCAGCAGCTGGTGGTGAGCGGGGAGCTGCCGTGCAGCAGGGAGGAAGCTGCGACCCTCGCAGGGATCCAGCAGCACCTGGACGAGACGTGGCCCGACGACACAACCGAGGATCTGCCGCAGACCGACGACGATGAGGAGAAGGACAGGCTCATCAGGGTCAGTTCCATCGCAAGTGAAATGGATCTTTGTGTTGGCACTAAGTTTTCAAGTTTGGACTGCAGCTCAGTCAATTGGTATGCGAGTACCTGTCTCAACGAGGAGGAGCAACCACTGTGTCGTTGCGACAAGCTACAAAAGTCCCTCCTCGGTCTTTTCAGGGAAACGAGAATGACACGAAAACAAAACGGAAGGACTTCAGCATCCACAACCGGACGAAGAAGTTCGCGAGCAGCCGGCGTCGAGGAAAACTGACCAAAGCAGTGCTGCTGTGTTTTGATGACAACGGCACGATGACCCTGTGCATGGGCGGCGCAGACGGCAAAATGGCGAACTGTCTACCTCCTGACCTGAGGAACTCCAGAAAAGTCAGGGACCTGATCGAGGTGCGTTCTGCCTGTGGGCTCATGGTTCTTCAACAACACCGTGGCCCAATGTCGTGAACACCCCCTCTATCGACAGCAAAAAAGTGCCATTTGACGTTTTTGTTGACCTAATTGTTGGCCGAAGAGCGTACAAATTTCACTTTCTGTTTCGACCTTTCGGAGCCTGCTGTTTGATGGTCTGTGGAGAACATTCACACAGCGGTGAAGCCAGACAAAGCTGTACGCAAAGCGAATTGCACTTCCTGTGGCCCCACCAGCAAACACAAGCGTGTAGTGAAAGACAAAAGCTGCATTCACCGACCAAACCCTGCGTCATGCCTTTCTTCTCCACAAACCTTTGCGGACTTTCTGGACACAAATTGTCAGTCAGAGCAGTCTGCCTCAAACTACAAAACTTCAATTGTTCACCCCAAACGAAATTTATTTGATGTCAAAAGTCAAGTCAAAATCACTGCAAGCAGTCCCATTATTCGAGACATCCCAAGACAAGGCAAACATTGCAGCCTCGAATTTCGTTGTGCTGTTGAGCATCTGAAAGTGCCAATTTACTTCCTTTGTTTGTCCATTGCTCCTTTTTGTTTCGAAAGTCATTCCCACAAAGTATTTCAGTTGAACAGATGAGATTTTTGCCGCCCACAAAGTTCACCTGAGATCAGCTGAGGTAGACAGACGTGCCCACAACCCTGGTCAAGAACAAGCAGATCTGCATCTTTGTTTCAGGAAAAACAAACGAAACTGTGGCACACGCCATACTATGACAACGAGCTGAAACTGAAGCAGCTCTACATCAGGATCTGCAAGAATCTTCCCGCCTACGGCTGCAAGTTGTACCAAGTCAAGGAACTGCTGGGTGCGAACAACAAAAAGAAGGTGAGGACCGGAAGAGCCACGATCCATCTCCCTCGACAAGCCACGTCCTGCTTGTTGTCAACAAAACAGGAGTCTGCCCAACGCTGTGTTTTCAATAACAAATTTCAGCTCAATTTCTACACTGATCCCAAGCAAACTTTTGGTGTGAAATGACCGCAAACTCTCATTCATGCAGGCCACCAAACAGATCATACTCGTACCACCAGCTGATTCGAGAGAAGCAACTGAATGAATCGCTTTTTCACCTTTTTTGCCCTTCAACCTGCATCACTAATCCCACTGAGTAACACCAGATAGTGAGTACACAACTTTGCGCTTGCAGCGATAAGTTACTTGTCTCTATTTTGACTTAAACGTTGCAGGCTCGCAGGTTGTTGGCTATAAGCAGCGATAAAATCGCTCTGATTGATAGCAAGACCAAGGCTCAGCTGGCCTCGCATCCTGTGTCTGCACTGCAACAGTGGAGCACTGGTAGTGGGAAAGGTAAATGTTTCAAACTTCTCCGCGCTCTTTCATTTGATAAGGGAGTAGTGCATTGACAATGGAATTGTTGGGAAGATTAGTTCCGGAATGCGAGGGAAACTGGATTACTCGTCAGTCTTGACATGACACGTTCATCTGCAACAAAAACACGTCAGATGTTGTTTTCCTTCGGAGTAAATGCCGTGCACTTTGTTCACTGACAACTAAAGTCCTGTTCAAGACATAGGATGAAAAATCAGAACAACACGAACAATGGGATTTCCAACGCTTCGCTTCCGCTGCCTTCAGGCCACGATGGTTTGATCCTGGAGTTCCGCGCGTCGAAACCGTGGAATCTGACCACTCCGTCCGTCGACAACCTCAAGGCGGTCACGGCGACGCTGTGGGAGGCGATGGACAACGGTGGACGCTTCATGGACAACGCTGCTCTTCCACGAGACATCATCGACTTCGGTAGGTGACGCGTTTGCTGTCACATTGATGTTGCAAAGAACAAAATACCCAGATTTGAGCTCAGGTACAAAACATTGCATTTTATCCAGACGCGATAGGGTTCAATTTGAACGTTTCGCTGGAGATCTTATCGTTGTTTGCATCAAAAGAAGATAGGGCCAAACAATTATTCAACCCACATGAAATTTATCAGGATAATAACCTCGCAACACAAGTGCGACGGGGTTGTAGCCTGCGAACAGCAAACTGTTTTTGCTGACTTGAATTTTAGCTTCACTGCTGAAAATGCACCACCTTCATGTTGCAAGGAAAAAGGACAGAAGCACGATCTGGGCAACTCGGATCAACCTCAAATTTGATGGTCTCCTTCAGATTTCGGGCGCCGACAGATCGCCCTGCGTCCCGAGATGGAGCAGTGCACGGTGTACTCGGCCGAGCTCGAGAACCTGCAGAAACTGCTGCACTTCCCTGAAGAAGTGGCAATAAAACTCACACAAACCGAGCACGCGCTCTTCTGCAAGGTTCGCTATCTTCTTCACTTATTCGAGGAATGTTTTCAAAACGGGAATTGGGGAAAGGTCGAACAAGCAAAAGTCTGCCTTGCGAACGGGAAATGCACAAAGACGCAAAAGTACTCAGACTGACACTTTTTTGTGTGGACGGATCGGAATGTCCATGTCTGTGTGAGTGGTTAACCTTCGGAAGTCGCAGACCTATATTCAATTATCTTGAATGCTCTTCTCGTAAAAGTTAGGATCCTGTAGGGATGAAAGCATCGAAACTATGTTTGACTGGCAAGACATGGCAAAACTGTTGAAGTGCTTCTGCACTCCAAAAACTCCTTGCCTGTCGGATGCAAATTTTGTTTTTGACATATCAACGCGAGCACCTCAAACAGCGCCGAGGCTCCCTCGACCTGACCCCTTCCCATATCTGGCAGTGGCGCAACTTTCCTCGAAGTCGTAAAACGTGTGAACGTATCGCTGTCCGTGCTCGGCGATTCTCCCTGCAGAACCTGTTCAGGAGCTTATTTTTGCTGCAGGTCTCCCCGATGCACTACATCCGGCACGTTACACTGGATCTCTCAAAAACAACAGTTGAGAAGAGGAGTCCGACCGTCCAAGATCTCATTCAAAGATTCAATGAGGTACAGTACATCAGACTCTGGTTTCACCAAGCACACGAAACTTGTACGAGGCGCAGCAATTGTCAACTAGGACTGAAGTGACACGTTGAGTGACTGACTGATGAAAACAGCAAACGTAACGATCAACGCCCCACGGATTGAAACTCTTCAACTCCTTTTCGTGCCGCAGGTCAGTTCCTGGGTGACCCACATCATCATCACCCAACCGACATTCGAGGACCGCAAGGCTGTTCTGTCCTGCATCTTGCGACTGGTCTCCACCTGCTGGAATCTGGGCAACTTCAACGCCGCCGTGGAGATTTTGGCCGGCCTCAAGTACGTCAAACTTTATCCAAAGCGACGTCCATGGATCGACTCAAAATGGCGCACTGAACTCTCACCCACGAAATAGTTTTCAAGTTTTCGTAACGGAATCAATCCAACGTTCCCTGCCACCGCGCGGGCTGGACACAGTGATTGTGAAGCAGCTTGTTTTCATGCTCAATGGCCAAAAGCTACCTTCAATGTTATTCTGGTTGACCAATTGAATGCGATTTTGTGTTGCAGGTCGGAGAAGCTGAAGCCGTTTTGGCTGTCGCTGCAAGACGAGGATCTGTCTGTGATGAACACGTTGTCCAACGCGCTGCTGTCTCGTGAAGCGACCGTGGAGTACCGGGAGGCCATCACAAAGGCGCTCGACATTCCAGACTGCCAGGTCAGTCAGACACCTCAGACTTGGCGCACGGCATCCATGCGAAGCAACCATTTCAATCGTCAGCTTATCGAAGTCCTGCCTGCCAAACGTTTACACAAGTTGTGTACTTCTCCAGGTCGTGCCATTCTTCGGGAGTTTCCTCCGGGACTTGAGGATGATTCTGTCTGGCGTTCCAAGCATCGTTGTGATCAACACAAACGAAGACTCTTCAACTGAGGTACACAACAATGGTTCTGTTCGATCACAACACGAACAAGTTGCTGTCGATTGGAGCCGAGAAGACCAAGAAGAAAACAATCTGCCATGATGCCAAGTAGCTTATGGCCCTCAAGAACTACACACTTCAAAACAGGACAATCCCAAATCAAACACACTCCCCGCATTGAAGTCTTGACAGAAGGGATTTCTCAACAAGCACTTCACTTCACTTCCTTGTGCGATTGTGTTCACATTGGTCTGCGCACAAACTGGAGGATGCACTCCCTCCCTTGAACGTACTGACCTTCCTGATTAACTGGCACCTTGTCTTGCAACAACTCAATGGAAAATTTTCAAACAACCACACAAGCGAGAAAACAAAAGACGATATCCTGCGCCCAACGTTTTCTCCGAACATCAACTTGCAATTGCTACACATGAGGCCCTTTCACAACGAGGTTTTCACAAAAGCCACTCCAATCATTCTTTGCTCTTTTTGCGTTGAGAACACGACGTGAGCAGCTCTGACGGCGCCGTGAAGCAGGAAGCGAGCCGTGTTCACTGTCATCCTCACACAACTCTCTCCTCCGCAGTTCGTGGCCGATTACCACGGAGAAGACCGCTTCCTGACGCGGATCGGAGTGGGAGGCCTCATCAACATGGAGAAGATCGAGCAGGCGCACACCGTGCTCAACGACATCCACCTCTTCCAGCAGAGGACGCCCGCCGAGGCCGGCGCACTCACGCTCAGCTTCTCGGGAAGCCTTCCGTCCAACAGACTCAGCCAAGAATTCACTTCCGTCAGGTAACACTGTGCACGTTTCACTGTTCTGGTCGTGACAGAAGCTGTGCGCTTTGTGCGAATCAAATCTCACCGTGACTAGCATTGATTTTCTCAGTGACGATGAAGCTGATGACAACGACAAACCGGAAGCAGCGGACACGGACTCTGACTACGATCTCGACTTCGAGTCGTACCACCCGATCCAGCAGCCGCACTCGTCGGATTGTCCCAACGTCGCCATCATCACGCCCAAATTGTCCAGAGTCCATCTCAATGACCTTCAGGTGAGGTGAACACACGTGTGCAGCTCATCAGCAAACCTGTACGTGAGAACCCGACACTGACAACTACACACCAGACACCATCACCTCGTATTTACCTTCTGTGTTGTTTCAACGCCAGGCGATGCACCACGGTAGCACCGTCGTGCGCGTGGACAGCTCCGGCGCTCATTCCACTATCTGCTACCTGAAGCTCGAGTGCGACAACGCTACGCTGTCCTGGTGCAAACCTCAGTGGAGCGCTCTCGGCAAACTGACCACTCACGTGCCAGGTACACACGTTTGTTTCACTGCCAGACATAAAAGTTATCATTTGGCAAACCTTCCGAACAAATGAAAGGCGTGGTCTGAGCGAAAACTGATCTCGGTTCTGCAGACTACACGTTCAGCGCTGACTTCGAGACTCGCGGCTTGAGCGTCAAGTACGGCCACAGCGTGCCGTTCGACGACAACTTGGAGGAGGGTCATCTCGACCTGATGCTTGTCAAGGAAGTCTGTCTCTACACGAGCAGCGACCCTGCTCCGCCCACCGACATCAAAGCCGTGGCGAAACGACACGGGCTCGAAGACGTGGAAGGTACGAACGCGCCTTGATGCGAAAATGAATTGAATGATGCTGGCTGAGGAAGCATCAAAATCAAAATCAAACCACAGAAGTGATCATGCAAGACCAGACAAGCGAAATCAAAAGAGATAACCATTTGCAATAGGCAATTGCCAGCAGTCAGAACTTGTTTTCAATGGCTAATCCACAATGCCCCTGGATGCACGGCAGGCTTGACTGGACTGAGCGTCATGTACGGGTCGAGTTTGGTGGCGCGTCGCACGGCGGAGCTGGTGCTGCCTCCCGGCGTCGCGCGCGTCTGGTACCGCGGGCTGCGCCGCCTCGTGCGCGCCGCCAACCTCATCCGCCGCCGCCACTCGGACCGCAGGACGCTCTGGCTCAAGGAACTCTACCTGCAGCTTTACTACGACAACGACAGGAAACAAGGCCCGACGCCCGCTCAAGCCATCAAAGTGAGCAGAATCCGATTTGTTTCGTTCTGCTTGAAAGTTGATCATTTTGACGTGTCGTGAGAGTCAAAACCATTTGGCAGTTGTATCTGAAGAATCGTTTTTGTCTCCATGAATCGCAATCGAAATCCTTGTGTGTTTCCTTCTTTATTTCCAGATTTTTGGTGGACGCAACTGGAACGCGGCGCGGATGAGTCCCTCCAGTTCCACTGATTCTTCCAAAACTTTCACGCGGCAGCCGAGCATCCAGCCGGGAAAGACGGCGAGAAAGAAAACTGCTATCACGAACACTCCTCTGTCAAAGGATTCCCACAAACTGCACGCTGAACACGGATTTGAATCTCCCGAGATCGGTTCCAGGAGCGAAAGGGAATCGAACAAATCGAAATCGAGCCGGCACGCTTCTAGTTTGAAATCGGACAGCTCCCTGAGGCAGAAGGAGCTGTACGTCAGCAAATCAGGGAAATTCGCACCGACAACACACTTCAAACCAAAGAATCTGACTTTCAATCTCATCGGTTCAGGTACGGAAAGTGCAATGTCAAGCACAGACCATTCCCGTCGACAAACGAGTGTGCCGTATTTCTTCCTTCTGTTTGAAGCGATCACACACTTGCACATTCGTGTCGCGCGTTGCAGGCTACCGACCTCGCGGACTGAGGCCTTTGACGCTGAACGCGGACCCGACCAAACCCATCACGGACTCCACCATCATGGACTTCCTCGACTTCATGGATCTCTTCAGGACTTTCAGTCTCAGGTGATTCAACGCTCCAGACGTTTCTTTGAGGTTTTGCAATTTTGGCACCGGTTTTTTTCTTTATTCACCGATTGTTGTCAATCAACAGGTGTCGGAAGGATCTGAAGGACCTTTTCGAGCAGTTCTGCACGACAGAACCGTCAGTGGAAAAGAAAATGCCGAAGCACTTGTTCCACCAACGTCCACCCAGCTGTGATACAGGTAAAATTCCAATTTTTATCAGCCGCGGTAGCGGTCTGATATTGGTTTGCCCCTGTATCCGCGTCCGTCCGTCTTGGGCGGACAAAACCTCTGTTTTACCCCTGTTCCAGTGATCACAGACTGGAA
>JAAUXT010068867.1_pt1 | contig 23947 bp, 26 predicted proteins | sample 7278171 | NCBI WGS metagenome assembly JAAUXT01 (sample SAMN14350112, study PRJNA611818) | marine sediment metagenome | isolation source: surface marine sediment (1.8m) | place: French Polynesia: Moorea | collected 2018-08
TATATTATTTTCTTTGAGATACAATTGTGTCCCGCTGACGAGACTATAAATATATACACACACACACACACACACACACACACACACACACACACACACACACACACACACACACAAGCACCTGTGACAAAACTGGTCTCTTCTCAATTTACTTTCTGACCTGCAGCAGATGCACGCGCCATTCAATCTGGTCTCCAATTTACATTTTGGTTGACGCGCATTTGAACCTTGTTTTTCTTGTGTTTGCAAAACAAGGTCCGTGTGCGCACGTTCTTTGTGCAGAGCCCAAGTTTCTTCGCGCTGAGGAGGAACACGTCTTTTGCGGTCGCAACACGCTGTGTTTCCCATGCACGAGCCATGCAAATGAACCGCACGGACTTGCCAACTTCCGCAAGTCACTTTTGGCAAGTCACACGAACAAAGCGAACACGAATAAACAAACGCCTGGCCTCACTTTCCCAAACTCATCGCAACAAACTCACACTCCAACTGTTCCTCTGTTTCCCACATCGTCGGAGATGTCTGCAGTTGGAAATTTTGAATGGCATCTGTGAAAAGTTTCTAGCTTTGTGCACGCCATCACAAAATACGACAAACCAGAGGGTTGTTTTCGTCACCATAACTGCATGGTTTGAAAACCCCACGATAAATCGGGTTCAGCTCATTGATGTTCTTCGTTTATCGCCGCAAAATGTTACCAACTTTCTACGAAGCATGCCATCTGAGCGACGTTTCTTGTTTGAGAGGGGACAACCAGACTACGCCTTTTTGCTGGTCAGTTTAAGTCACAAATATTGCACGAATCATCGTTCAATATGTGTTCAGAATGAACGAGTGCACAGCATGAGTTCTTTCTTCACATATTGAATGATGATGAGTGAAATAGTTGACTTATACAACAAGTCAAAACTGCAAGAGATGATTCGTGGCCAGAGAATGAACAGTTGTGCTCTTAGATTTCATGTTTGAAGATATCGCACGAGTTGTACGAGTACGGATAATGCACTCGAGACAAAACTCCAGACAACTGTCTGGAGATCGGGGTCAACGTTTCGTCGCGCTGTACTGGCCGATGCACGCTTCTGTCTCCACCGAATTTCGATGCGGAAGACTCGGTTCAACGACAAGGAAGTCGTACGTTTATTTGTCTCAGTGGTTTGATAACATTGCGTTGTATTTACATGATGCCCTGACAGCAAGCGATACAGGTCTATGAACACTGCTATACATTCACACTCCTCATCTTCAAAACAAACTCAGACTCTTGTTTGGAAGCCTGTTCCATTTAAGCACATGTCTGCTCTTCGGTATCCTAGCCATTTACATGTCGTAGTGATTTGATGCCAATTGAAGCACGGTGACAAATCGTCAACACACGGCACACCATCGCAAATCTGAAGGTTTCTGGTCAGTATTCCATCAAAACAGCTTCTTCTCCGTGGAGAGTTTGGCGTACAAAACGAACACGCCCCACGTTCAGCAGAACGTTCTGCAGCTCGCGCAGCTCCCCCTACTGGACGCGCGGGTTCCGTCGCAGCAGCGGCGTCGTCTCGTCCTCGCCAGCCTCGTTCTCGTCTCCAACGCTAGCAGCGCCACCCTCAGCGGCGTCCGCGTCCTCACGCGCTCTCAGGTGCTGCAGAAGCGTCCCAGGCATCGCGAAGCGAACTTTCTTCCTCAACCTGTAATGATGCACACTTGGGATTTGAATCCAAATCTCAGACCTTAATGCGTTGCACCATCACAATCTGAAATGAACAAGACTCGTGTTGGACCAACAGGTTCACCCGTACACCCACATGATTCTGGGGCAAAATGCGAACATGGTGGCCTGTTGCAAGACTCTATTCGTCTTCAAGTCCTGGTCAAGGTCAACACGTCAAAACGTCACGTCCAGGCGGAGGGCCAGGAGGGCACCAAATGCTGCCCTCACATGTCAGGAAGACCCAGATGAGGTCAACTGCTCCTTGGTGATTGCACGGTTGGCTCAAGGTACTCACGTACTCCGTCAGGGCCTTCGTGACGTCAAGTTGGTTAACGTTATCATGCACATCTGCGCGTTCCTGGGTCGTGCCTCAACGTCTGAAGGCTGCAGGTACACACACTCAGAAATACTCACGACACGAGGTACTCACAGAGTGAGGTCTCGCGGGGTCTTGGTGGCGTCGATGTACGTGTACGTTCTCAGGTACGTCTTGAGGTCTCTGGGTAGGGCGTCTATGTCCAGGGGCTCCAGAAGTACCAGGATCAGGTACTTCTTATTCTCTTTCACCATCTTGTGGTGACCCAACTTGAATTCCTCCATGCAGTACCCAGAATCTAAATAATTTCTAAACAAAAAAGCATTGAAATAATGCAGTCAAACATTTTGGAAGTCAGATGACAGATTGTTGCGGTCTTTGACGTCAGCACTTTGCACCAAAAGATTCTGTCTGCGCAAATGAAGGAGGGGTTCTGTTTGTTAGCTAAGGTGGGAGGAAGCGGTGGTCAATGACCACTTTCAGCAAATTTGTGTCAACTCCTTTTCTGACGTGCCCAAATTGTCAGATCGGTGACGCCGAAACCATCTAGTCTTGCACTGGTCATTGGTTCTTTGTGCGTTGTTTGGCTGACTGTGCCACCGATCTGGCAACTGGGACACTGCACGTATAAGAAAATTCTGGTTCCTGAAAATCGCATCAGTGACGAAATGAGGGCACATCGCAAAAGTAGCAGATAGATTTGCTGAAAGAAAGCAATACAGTGCACGCGTTGTTTCAGATTTGCAGAAGAAAATTTCAAGCTGAATTTGAAGTGTTATGACCTGGACAGGAGCACGATCATTCTCCTCGACTCCAGAATGTGTTTCACGATGTTGTCCATGATTGTTCGTCCGGCCAGGAAATTTCTCTGATGCAGCGCCAGTTCGAACCCGTCGTCTTCCTCCAGGATTGGCGTCAACCCGTCGTATTTCAGAAAAATTTCGTGCATCTCTCCAAAATCATTTTCACTGCAATGAAAACTCATGTTTTTTTTTCAGGTAAGAGCCAGTGTTAGACTAATTTCTTGAATCGCAAGCTCAAGCGGAAACAATCAAATGCAGACAGCATTCACATATTCAACTTGGTGGTTACCTGTACGATAGAAGCGCGTCAAATGTGACATTCTCGAGTTTTTCTTCCTTGTCGGTTTTACCCAGAACATTGAAATAGAGAAAGAGCAGCCATTTGACTTCATTCCATCTCCTACTGATTGCAATAATTGCAATTACCACAGTGACTGTCACTCCAATTCCAACACCAAGTATAATCTTTTGCCATATTGGATAACATCCCATCTGTATTGGGTCCAAATGTTTAATTCTGTCTCCATTTTTCTGACATTGGACAGAGTTTAGATCCATGATGAAAAATGCATTCAGCCAGTCTATCATCCAAATCATGCCACAGTTGCAAGTGAATGGATTGCCTGACAACCATAGTTTTGTTGTATTTGGAATGTGCTTTATCTCTTCTGGAAGTGAGGCAATTCTATTGTTGGATAGATCCACCATCTGGCCCTTACTTTGAGCAAGAATACTCAAAGTTTTCTTGGAAATATGTTCCAAAATATTCTTTGAAACATCCAGGTACAACACCCTTTTCAAATATTCTTCAGTGTTGTTGAAGAAGGAAATTTGATTGTTGCTGAAATTCATCCACTGGATCAACTCTGAAATATTTCTGGGCAGTGAAGTGAAACTTTTACCAGAACAGTCCATGACATTTGCTTTGCCTTGAATGTAATAGCAAACACACTCATCCCAACATTTTACTGGAGTCACTGCAACACAAACAATGTATATATTCAAGAAAGAAATTTATACAAAACTAAATGAAGCAGCACATTGGCATGTTTGAAACAAAGTTGGAAACTTCTGAACTTACAGGAAGCAAATGGAGTCTCAGTCCATGGATCAGTCATTTTTCCATCTCTCCTGATCAAGTTATTCTCTCTTGCTTCTTTGTAGAAGTCTTTTGTCAGGTTGGAAAACATTGTATTGTTATTGGTTGAAATTGCCCAGTTGCTTGTGTAAAGTTTGCAGTCTTCAGGTGAAAGAGCTGCACAATCAAACATGAGACATGTGCCTTGCAGTTGAAGACACAAACCATCAGAAATCCTGAGGATGTCAACAGAGAGTGTGTAGATAGCACCACCAAAGAGTGCTGTATTGTTGTTGAAAATGCAATTGTCCAATGACACATTTCCAGCTCCAAACTTGTTTATTGCCCCTCCTTCTCTGGCATTATTTTGTTTGAACAAAGAGTCAAACACTTCCAAACTGCTTCCAATTTCAAGGCAAATGGCTCCACCATATGTTGCTTTGTTTGATAAAAAATTACTTTGTCTGACAATAAATGATGTTGTGTTGACAGCTGCCAAAACTCCAGCATTTCCTGTGGATGTACAATGCTGGAAAGTGCAGCCAGATATGAAAGCACTGCTGTCTTGAATGTATGCTACACCCCCATATCCAGCACTGTTGTTCTGAAAGGTGCTGTCTTTGACATGAAGTACAGTCTCTGTTGTCATGAAAAGGACTCCTCCTGTTGATGCATTGTTGTTTATGAATACACTGTGCAAAATTGAAACTGTACTGTAGTATCTTCCCACAAAAATTCCACCATTATTGAACTGTTTGTTATTTTCAAACAAGGAGTGTGTCACTGTCAAGTTACTCCTTGAAATAATAATCAGTGTACCAGCAGTTAGAAAGTGATCAGTAAAATTGCTTCTTGTAATGTGAATAACTGAATTGCCAGTGGTCCACACAAGTCTACTACCAAGATTACTTGAAAATGTGCTGTCCCTGATAGTCAGTTTGACACCATAGTCAATGTAGAGTAAGCATCTCTGAACTCCAGCATTTCTTGTGAAATTACTGTTCACAATGAACAGGTTTGTTTGCTCTTCTGCAGAAATAAGACCAGTTATCACAGCTGTGTTACTATCAAACCTACAGCCCTCAACTGTCAAGTTTCTGATAGCACTGGCAGTACCTACACCTGTGGATACTGTGCCAGAGTTGTGAAGAAAAGTACAATTTTTGAAAATTGTAGCCACATTATTTTCCAGTCTGAAAGCACCATCCTTTACCTGACCAAAATTGTAACTAAATTCAGTGTCTTGAATGAAAATATTGTGACTTGAAATGACAGTGAAAGCTCCACCTCTCCAGCCCACAGAGTTGAAGGAAAACTGGCTGTTCCTGATCTGTACATTACATTGTTGAGTCACAGTTATGACTCCACCAGTACCTTTAGAAGCATTGTTATGGATAAACTGGGTGCTGTGAACTTCTACATTGACATTATTAGCCCCAAAAAGCACTCCTCCAGAACTACCACACCAATTCTGGGAAAATTTACTTTGATGAATGGAAATGTTCACACCATCCCTGACATACACAGCTCCACCAGATTCTGCAGCATTATTCAATTCAAACTGAGAAGATAATATTATTATTTTGGAATTGTCACTTGCAAACAGAGCTCCTCCAATGAAACCATCATTGTTTTGTATCACAGAGTTTTCCACAATTGCCTCACTCTCATTCACTGTGATCACAGATGACTTGTTTCTTGTTACTGAGTTTTCTGATATGTCACAGTTGTCCAAGTGCACACTGCTTTGATTGGCAGCCAAAATGACAGGAGCTGCTTGATGGGCACCTGATATCTTCACCTTGTGGAAATAAGCTCTGGCCTGCTGGATGACAATGGAAAACATGAAGCCCTTTTCACCTGTCAGAAATGTATCATTGACAACTAGCTGAGCTTGTTTTGCTGCTGTGTCTGTGTTTGGTTCATCAAATGATTTTGTTTCACCCACGGCATCTTTGTTGCTGTGACATGTTTCACCACAAAATATAATTGTGTAACCATGAAGATGACTTGTTTATCATCATATTTATGCCAGATACTTTGAGTGTAGAATTGGAAAGTGAAACAGACTTCAGGTGCACCGATACCTCATCACTACAATGAGGTGTATGTATGTTTTGAAAATCCATGCTGAGACGAGATACAAATTTGTATTTTTCCTGAAAGTACAAAGGGAGCTTCGTTGTTACGAACATTGCTTCAGTCAGTCGGCCCGTTTGTTTTTACGTGATTGAGATTCAGACCTCAGGCCAAAGGCGATGATTCACGACGCCTTTTGGAGGGCCAAAGTGGTTTTTCCATGGTTAACTTGAAGCGTGAAGGGCACGCTAGTTTGTGCAACGTCAGCAAAACCAGAGTCAGCAACACGAAAGCAGAGCTTTGAAAAAGGGCCCGCTCCTTCAGCCACGCTTGAAGGTCGACGAAAAAACGCACAATGTGAAAATGCCTTGACCCTCATCATGTACACGGTGCATCAGATGATTCTTCCTGCTTACACCTGACACTTTCCCACTGATGCAGCATTCGTTGATTCATTTTTGGCTTACCATAAGAGGTGGGTCGATAGAGATGTTCACACCAGTGAAAACCCTCAGCGTGGGCAGCTCCGGGTATTTCGTGTGGAAGACGGAGAGGAGATATGGAAAGGTTCTACAGGCGGAGACGGCGCTGGAGCCGCAGGTTGCAGTGTCAATCCCGTTACTCAGGAGGTAGAAATCTACAGCTGCAAAAATAGTTCCACTCATTTGACACGCTTTACAAGTATACGAGGCAATATCTAACCCAAGTGAGAATTGTCATGTTCACGATCGGCCTGGAAGGTTACGGGTGGTTGATTCGAGACAATTGATTTCATTCACCTTCTCAGTGCAGACAGGCCAATTGGCTTCTTTGGTGATCATGACAATTCTCACTTTGGTTGGATATTGCCTCGTATATGGGTTCACGTCGTGGGTTTTTTTTTATGCTGACGTCAAAATTTTGATGTCGGCGTCAGAAAATTTTTACGCCGACATCTCCCGTGGGGAAAGGACACAGGATAAAAGTTTTTGCTCCGGCCTGGTTGCTCAAATTTTGCACACGGGTGAACAAGATGTCCACTTCTCTTTGATAAAAAGTTGAAAGAATCCGAGTTGCGAACAGGAAGTACAAACGCAAAAAGAAGCAAGAAACTTTACCAACGACGACATGAGACCACGCCCTTCTTGCACCGGTCTCCTCACACTTTTGTCGGGTGTGGAGCGATATTGAGTGTTGCGCATTGATTAGTGGGGCACGACACATTTGTGATGCATCATTTTCTCAGTGTCTGTTCGGTGTTAGGGTTCGCTTTTGTGTGGGTTGTATTCGGGTGGTTTTCACCGTTGTATAAGAATCTGGACAGAACCGGCGCACAATCAACAAAAATGTTGTCATTTCAAAAGAAAAAGGATGCAAAGGGACCTTGAGCCCAAAACGTGACCTCCCTGCACACCAACATTTTTTTTCTATCGTCTCAAGCCAACCCCTGCAGTCAATGCCTCACGGGTCACTCCTCGTAGCGAACGTCTGCGCAACGCTTGCACTGTGTGCACAACAGGCCTTCGCGGTTCAGATGGAACTTGAAGCATCAGAATGTACGACCACGCAAACAACAGAGCAAAAGCTGAGAAAAGAACACTCACCTGGTCTATTCTGTCTCCACCACTGCAGTTCACCATCTTCCTCTGCTTCTGCAGGCACGACGTCCTGCAGGTTCAGGAGGAGGAGCAGGAGCGACAAGAACATCGCACACTGCGTCACCCGCTGCGTCTCTGCTTCAGTCATTAGAAAATTTTGTGCGCTCAATAAATTTTATGTTTTTTCACAGAGGAACACCTTGCAACGCACGAAGTCCATCCAGAGCTGCGTCAGTGAGGCCGGGGACTCTCGTTTCCCTTTTGTTCAGCAACAAACGCGATAATTTCCTCGTTGCGCTTGTGATGCTGACGATGTTTGCAGTTTTCTCACGTGCATGCCGTCTATGCAGCCATGTAGCCACTTGGGACTTTATGCAGTCTTGTCACATTGAATGGAATGAACAGGAGTGGTTTTCGACAAAGCAGGGCTCTATCCAACAGCAATGAGGAAGGGAAAATAATGTCACTTTTTCTGGTTTTGTTGATAGCAACGGAGAAAAACAAACTTTCCACACACAAGTACCAAACAGAGATCAGAATCTCTTCGTACGTTTCTTTTTCATTCACACATGCAAAGCACGTGAGAGCACGCGAATGTACGTGGTGCGTGCGCGTTGCACACGACATGTCAATCTGCTGTTTGTTGATACTGGTGTCTCATAGTCTCATTGACCATTCCTTCTTCCTCTCTCGAACACGCACACACTCACAAACGCACACACGCACGTGCACGTACGCATGCAGACACATCTACACGGACACATCTACACTCACACGCACACCGCAGGTCAGTGGCGCCAGTCAACCTGGTCCCCAATTTCGGTCAATGCATGTTCAAAACAAGCGTGGTTGCACAGAGAGGGTCGTGTGCAGCGAAAGATGTGTTCAAAACATAAAATTCTCAGGTGGTGAAATGGAAAATACATAGGAAGTACTTGTTACTGTAAACTCAAATTCGTCAATTCGAAGGGAAAATACACAGATCTACCAAGACTCTTTGCACTCGCAGCATCACCGCCTCGCACATTCCTCAGAGCGAAAGTTTGAACGTATACCGTCCGCATCCATAACGCGAAACTCGCGAAACTCCCGAGCACGTGAGCTGTGGCTACGGACCAACGCACCACATACGCTTCTAACTTCCCTTTCGATCATTGCCGGGTGTAGCTGGCACTCGAGCCTTGCGTCATGCGCGAGATGAGCAAGTGAACACAACCACCACTTGGGAAAGTTTTCCTCATCGATCATCAGCTCAAGAATGTGCACACACAGCCACACGGACAAATTTCCACGTCTATGCAAAGAACGATTGCAAAGTTTTTGATGGCCGTCACACAAAGCGACAAAACCGCTTTGGTGCTCCATGATCTTTCAAAAATCATTCTTGGTCACAAACTGCCATTGACAGTTGCACTGTGTTTGGTTGTGTATTCAAATGAAAAAAAAATCGGGTGACGTCAAACACTGCTTGTCAACTTCGTTGAGACCAATGGCCGAGGCATATGTGCGCCTGTCCCCACCGAATTCAAAGACTCAACACAGTTCAACAAAATGTAAACTTGTTTTCCCTTTTGGGTCTACATGTCCACGCGCGTTGTTTTTAGCGTGTCCGTAACAAGCAACAGACAAACACTTCAAGTTTCATACGCATACACACACACAAAATAATTCTTCGTCGAAAGCACTGGAGGTTTCCTTGCAAATTGACGCAACGTCTGGGTCATCACAAATCTCCGATAAACATGCGAGGTATTTTACACCTCACCATGTTCCTCTCGAAAAAAGCGAACACAACCGCATGGAGTTCAGCAGAACGTTCTGCATCTCTCACAGCTCCCCCTACTGGACGCGCGGGTTCCGTCGCAGCAGCGGCGTCGTCTCGTCCTCACCAGCCTCGTTCTCGTCTCCAGTAGCGTTGTTAGGTGCATCTCTGACTGCAGGGAAGTCAGCAATGCCAGCACCACCGCCCTCTATAGCGTCGGCGTCATTGGCGTCCATGTGGGCGTTACCACGTGGTCTCAGATCCCGCAGTGGCGTCCCGGGCATTGCGAAACGAACTTTCTTCCTCACCCTGGAACAGACACAACAAAAGGCTTGTTATAAATAGTTGGGGTTCGAATCTGGTTCCTGGCAGCTGTGCAATTTTGGCGAGGTTCAGCATGGCATAATTTTTACACGTGCGGTGCCCCAATTGCCAGATCGCTGAGCCAGATCACCACATTTCCTAAAGCCAATGACAAGTGACTGAATGGTATCTGTGTTACCGATCTGGCAACTGGGGCAGGTCGAAAAAGGACTGGACATGTTTGCTGAGACTCTGCATTGCGTCAGGTTGCGATGCCACAGTCTGAAACGAGTACATCCAGGCGGCGCCACTGGATGCGAGAAGGGAACGAGCGTCCCTGCACAAGCCTGTGCGCGAAACTCGCTGAGACTCGCTGAATCCGCACGCCTTCGTCTGTCTGGTTCTAGTTGCGCAGGCGTGGTGACCTTTGGCAAAATTTGTTCACCGGCTGGAATGTCGCAACGGGATGGGTGAGTTTCTACAACTCTGCGATCACCAAACCAATCTTATGTGCTGATATCGAAGCAGAGATGGGTTCTCACCCTACAAAAGGGTTCTGTTCAATCACACAAAGTCATTGTGTGATTTCGCATGAACCATTTTCAGATTCTATACAGTGTGAGAACCGTTTCGTGTGTGCACGTCTATGATTTGCCATGAAAGAGACTAGGCTGCTGTGTGTGCATGTCTCCAATAATCTCAAATCTTCAAGTGTCATGCGTCACTGTCCCGAATCCAAATGCCTCAACACTCAAGCACATCGAGGAGGTCAACCCAATCAACAATGAAGATAAATTTGTCTTGTGAAAAAAACAAAACAAAATGGGTTCTGGGTCCACCAGAGATAAACCAGTCTTGTGCATGACGCGTCATAACTTACAGGGCCAGGTCTGCAAGTTCCCTCGGGGTCTTGGTGGCGTCGATGTAGGTGTGGGTCCTTAGGTACGTCTGCAGGTTCCTTGGCAGCGCGTCAGTATCCAGGGATTCCAGAAGAACCGGGATGAGGTACTTCTTGTCTCCATTCACCATTCTGTGGTGAGCCAGGTTGAATTCTTCCATGCAGTAGCCTGATGTCACGAAGTTTCTGAAAAAAGCACATCAGAAAACAGAAGAAGCAATGTTGAACAGATGTGTGTCAACTATCTTGGCTGAGGTCAATGTGGAGACAAAAAGGGCAAATCAGCGGCGAGGCGTTGTTGTTCGTCTGGTAGGTTTGGTAAAATCTTTCGTTCTCTTAGCTCCTTGGATTGTTGAGAAGTCAAAAGTTGATCAACCTGGAAAAGACTACAACAGTCATGAGAAAGAGACAAACTGCATAGCGACTTTCATGCAGTTTCAAATGTTCCCACAAAAGTACGCCACGCAGATTTTGATCCACAGTGATGTTGGCCCGAATACTTCCGTTGCACATGTTGCCGAAATCTGCACCTACTCGATTGTCCCCCAAGGAAGTCTTGAACTCGGGTTCATTTCAGAAACGTGGGTGCGCATCAGGCAAGTTCAAGCAAGACAGCCCAGAACAAAAGGAGAGAAAGAAGATTCTTCCCGTTGATCTCTGAGTCACCTCCATGATTTTTGTCCACCATATGGGGCCCATTTTCCCTGGATCCTGTGATCCAACCCGAGTTACCATCCCTCCGTTACCTGGAGAGCAGGACGATCATCCTCCGAGACTTCTCTACCGCCTCGGCAATGTTTTCCATGATCTGCCTTCCGGGCATGAAGTCCCTCTGGTGGAGAACGAGCTGGAAGCCGTCGTCGTCCTCCAGGATCGGGGTCAGGTCTGGGTACCCTTCCTGTATGTCTGGGTTGTGATACTGGTCAGTTGGATTGTCATGGTGGTCAGTCAGATTGTCATCCTGGGTGTTATCCTGTCTATATTTCATGAAAATTTGCACCATCTGACAAAAGTCATCGGCACTGCAAGCATAATGACGTTCCTTGATCAAGCGCAAGAAATACTTTAGACATGTTCCCGTGGCAAATTATGTTCTCAATCGCTTTGAAAAAAACAACAACAAAGAATGAGGGAGTTAAATGCACAAAATAGACACACAAACTCCACATGCACCATGCAGCAAACAAAGCATCTACATCAAAGAGAAAATATTGAGGCCTTTACCTCTAAGAGAGGAATGCATCACTTTCTTTATCAGTGAGATTTTCCAAACCATCTTTTTTGTCCAGAATATTGAAATGGAGAAACATGAGCCACTTCACTTCATTCCACCTTCTGCTGATGGCAATGATTGCAACAACCACAAGAACTGTAAAACAACTGACAGTGCCAATCAATATTTTTTGCCATCTTGGAAAACATCCCAATTTCTCTGAATCTAAATCCTTGATCAGTTCTCCAGTTGTGCATTTGACTAACTGGGAGTCTTGTACTGCACCCGAATTCAGCCAGTTCACCATCCACAACATCCCACAGTCACATTGTATGGGATTTCCAGACAGCCATATCTTTGTCAAGTTCAGATTTTTCAGATTTGGTGGAAGAGATGATAAATTGTTGTGAGAGAGATCCAGCCTTTCCAGTTTTCCAGTGGTGATATAATCAATGGCTTCCTTGGATATTTTGTGCAGTTTATTCTTGGCTAAACTTATAGATGATATATTTTTCAAATAATGATAAGTTTTGTTGAAGCAACTGATCAAATTGTTGCTCAAATCCATTGATTCAGTGTTGTTGGGAACTTTGCTTGGTAGAGCTGTCATTTTTGAGAAGGAACAATCAAACATATTTGTTTTGTCAGTGATGTAATGACAGAAGCATTCACCTTCACAATTCACTGGTTCCACTGCAACAAAAAACAGATTCAGAAAACTTGCAACAGAGATAACAGCAATGACATCAAACAGGGTCCTTCTGTCTGTTCAAACTAAGCAATGGCAATGTGTGTGCTTACAGGATGCATAAGGACTTTCATTCCATGGGTTCTCCATGTGCCCAGCTCTTTGTATGAAGAAGTCTCCCTGTGCTTCAAAGAAAAAGTCCTTGTTCTTTTTAGAGTTGATGCTTGTTGCATCAGAAGTGAAGGTATAGTTGTATGTTTCCAGATGACACTGTTGTGGTGATAAGGACATGCAATTGAACAAAATGCAAGGAGTGGAGGTGGAGCTCTCTTGAAAACATAACCCTTGAGCCAGTCTAAATGTATCAGTGTTGGCTATAAAAATAGCTTCACCAGAACCATGATAGTTTTTCTTCAAGATTGTATTCTGTAGAGTAACATTCCCAGAGCCAGACTTGTCTAAAACTCCTCCTTGCCTGGCAAAATTGTGATAGAATATGGAGTTGTGTACTTCCAAACTTGTGTCTCTTTCAGCATGCAAGCATCCTCCATAGACAGCATTATTTGACATAAAGCTACAATTCTTTATGTGGAGAGTAGTTGCATTGACAGCACTTATGACTCCCCCATTTCCAATGGATGAGCAGTTTGCAAATGTACAGTTGTCTATTACAATGCTGCTGTCTTGAACATAGGCAACACCTCCATTGCTGCTATGATTGTCAATCAATGTGCTGCTCTCAAGCCACAAAGTAGCACCAGTTGTTAGGTGGAACACACCTCCTACTGAGGCACTATTGCCAACAAAGTGAGTTGATTTGATGAAAACTTTGCTCTCATACCTTCCAACAATTATGCCACCATTACTGATCTGGACATTGTTCTTAAAGTTGCACTCAGTCACTATCAACTTGCTTCTGGAGACAATTATCAGAGATCCAGGGTTCAAGGCATTGTTGGAGAAGGTGCAGTTAGTGAGGCACAGGTCAGCATCACTTGTTGTCCAAATCAGTTTGCTTCCAGTATTGTTGGAGAACAAAGTAGAATCAACAGTGAGCTTGACTCCAAAATCAATGTACAACAGGCATCTTTGAAGTCCAGAGTTTCTCATGAAAATACTGTTTCTGACTTGCAAGTTGGCACCACCCTGAACAAGGATTATCCCTGTCAATGCTGCTGTGTTATTTTCAAAAGTGCACCTATTTATTGTCATGTTTATTTTTCCATTTGCTGATCCAATTCCCCTTGAAAGTGCAGCAGAGTTGTTGAAGAAGGTACAGTTGTCAAAGAGTATATCACCTGTACCCTCTGCATAGAGGACTCCATCTTCCACCATTGCGAAATTGCTGGCAAAAAGTGTGTCTTTGATCATCAATACATTTTCAGAAAGGACAGAAAGGACTCCTCCCATCCAATCTGCCTTGTTGTTGGAAAAGTTGCTTGAAATAACATGGAGTTCACAGTTGTTGGAAATGGCAATTGCTCCTCCCCTGCTCTTGTTCACACTGTTGTTCATGAACATGACATCATGCAGAAATACTTTTACATTTGTTGTGGCATAGATTGCTCCACCTGAAGGTGCTGAATTGTTCAAAAAACTGGTCTGATTTATAGATATATCTGCTGCCATTGTTGCATAGATCACACTGAACCAATTTGAGTCAAACATGCTGTTTGCAACTCCAACCCTTGCATTTGGCGAAGCAAAGATAACTCCACCTGTGTTGTTCCAAAAAACACTTTCACTTATCAGAATCACTGAATTATTCACGCACATCACACATGTTGAAACTAAATTTGAGCTAAATGTGCTGTTTGTGGTGGTCACTGTGGAATTTTGACCGACACCAAGAACTCCACGCTGCCAACAAAAGTTATTGTTGATCTGAGAGCCAGTGATCAGGAGGTTACTGTTTTGTACACTGACAATGAAAGCATCTGGAAAGATCCACCACTCGATTGCTTCAATGTTTGAAATGTTGCAAGTGTCTAAAGTCAAGGAACTTTGATTGGTCAGCATAATGACAGGGAAGGTCTGAATCATGTCAGAAATTGTCACATTGAGAAAATATGCAATTCCATGTGAAATCCCAATGGAGCTCCAAATAAAGGATGATGAAGGTTTCTTCCTTATCAAACTTAGATCTGTGTTCACCAGCACAAGAGAATGTTTTTTGGAAGTTTCATCATCCTGTTTTGATCCATCAAACCTCAACTGATAATTTGAAAGATGAGAATCAGATATTTCCACATCCAGTCCATGACTCTGATAAGTACAGTTGGCAAGGACCACGTGATCAAGCCTGACAGTCACAAACTGGTTGTACTGGTCAAGGTTGTCAAAAATAATGTTGAGACCAGCAAACCAAGGGAATCGTTCCTGCAAGAAAACCTGCACTGCTTGTGGAATCAAACACACTGAGTTGGGATGTGGCCCATCCAAGGGAAGGATCAGGGTTCAGGGCAAACCGGCACAACTGAACCGTGCCTGTGACCTGTTTGGAAGACCTGACTTGTTGGACTCTCATCTGGAGAAGTGTTCCATTTATGAACTTGCCGCTGCATCCTGACGTGTGTCAAGGAACTCGTGTAGAAAAAAAAAACGAGCAGAGCCATGTACTGACTGGACTCCACAGACGATCAAAAATGTCTGAAAGTTCTGTCAGGCGAGTCTTGTCTCTGACTCGCTTCGATCAGAATCTGCTTTTTGCGTGGTTTCCATTCTAATCTTTGTTTTGCTCATGATTGTCCTGATCAATAACTTGAGAACGTGACCTGAATTTGATTGTGGTTTCAGCCTCTTGTGTGCAGCCATCTTTCGAACAATCTCAGTCTGTTTCTGTCGTGTTGAGATAATCATCATTGAAGTTGGAAAGGTAACTCCGTGGGAAGAGAATCTGTCGTCACAAGTGCTCTTGAAAGTCGATAAAGCCTGTTACAAGTGCCCCCCCCCCCTGTTTTGCAAAGCCTCCAGGTCAACAAACACTCGAGTCTGTCGCCAGACAGAAGGAAGGAAGCTCAATTGACACCACGCCATTTATAATTATGCCGAAAATATTGGGACAGTGCAACAATCAAGAAAAAGCGCCAATATTTCATCTCAAAAGTTTGCCCAGGTTTTGATGATGTTGCTCTGACCCCAGCAGTCAGGGCCGCCTCAAGCGGTTTTCACTTTGGTGACGACGTCAGCTTCTTCTTCTTCCGTAGACGATGTCAAAGAATAGTCAGAACCATTTTTGACACACACCAATTGGGTGTCAAAATTCTGCTGTCGGCGTCAAAGTTTTGACGTCGACGGCACCATCGTGAAAACGGCTTCGCGCAGTTCTTGGCGCCCGTGCCTCACCTCCCCCCAAGACAACAAAACAACAATGCTAAAAAAACTTGAAATGAAAACTGCACAAAAAGTAAAACTTTTCGCTTCCTGTCTTCCTCTCGTTCGTGGGCAAGGTTCGCGTGATTTTGCCAAAACATCCTGGAAACAAGGGGCTCACCTGGAGTTTCCCATCCACAGAAACATTGACGTCAGTCCGAAGCTCCAGGGGCGGGAGGTCCGGGTGGAGTCCATAGAAGACGGAGAGGAGGTGAGGGAAGGAGGCGCAGGCTGCTTCCACTGAGGAGCCGCACGGGTCCACGTCACTGCCATTGTGCAGCAGGTAGAAGGGGACTGGAGAAAAACACCAAAAAGTTTGCTCTTACAAGATGTACACTGAGACAAGTTCACACGCATTGTGAATTTTCGGCTGTCCGCATCACTATTTTTCTACGTTTGATTTCGACTCCATGAGAAGCCGCTTTCGGCCAAAGCTTAAATCCCACATTCAAAAATTTGTAACAGATCAAAATCAACAAGCACTGACCTGGATCCTGAGTCCCTGGATCCTGCTCGCAGCGGATCCATCCCAGAGACACGCAGAGCAGGAAGGCGACGGCAAACACCGAGTGTGTCCACAGATGCATGGTGCGAAGCTGATGTCGAGACATCAAATGCGCGATCTGAAATCTTCCCAACAACCTTTATAGACCAAGAGGAATCTGAGTGGCTGATAAGGCAAGGACAGATAAATAGGGAAAACAAAACGGAATTTACGCTGAACTTGTACGCAACAAGTGTTGTCCAATGAATGGGTGGGTGATGGTAACTGACAAGGCTGTGGCACACAACTCTTGCTTGCAGTGAGAAGACATCTCCCAGAAATGAATTTCAACAGACTGTTATATATATTTACCATGACCACCCCCTAAGACTGCCATGGCCTTCCATAGCCACAGCAATAGCCACAGCCAATCATATCATTCCCCTAGATAGAGCCACTATCCTAAGCTGGGCACATGACCCAGACTGCCAACACACAATAGCTTGAGACACCATAGAGGAAGGTAGCCTAAACTACTGAGCTCCAACTCATACTCTACAATAAACTATACTATAACATCACTACTGGGGCTTCACTCATATATACAACAGTACACGTCAATAGATGACAATGTGTAATGTGGGGGAAGCGGGGGGGGGGTAACACTGTGGAACGTTTCTTTTCTGTTTCGTGACAAAGGTCAAGAAAGCAGAAAAATTTGCTCCTTTCAAGTTGAACTCACAAAGCAATGGCAGGAAAATTGCTTTTGTGGTTTGCCAAAGAATATTCTGACAAATTGATTTGCAGTTCTGTTTCGGCTGACAGCAGCACTTTCTTTGGTCTGGGCATGTTGGCATGAGCCTGTGTTGTATTTTTAATCACGTGACTTTTCACCTGTTTCTACATGTGCAGTGTCAAAGTATTGTCGATGTTGCATCTGACACATTTTGTTGTGAAATAGTTCGGAAACAAAGCAAGGTTGCAAACGAGCCAGACTTGTATCACATAGCCCTGCATTAAAGTGTCACCTTTCGTTTGCATAATATGAACAAATGGCTTTCAAATCTTCTCAGCACAAACACAACAAAGCCAGGCAAAGTTAGCACTTCAGGAAACATTTCAGATTCGCTGAGTTCAGGCTTACAATCATGGAAACAAGAACTTCTAAATTTCACCTCTTCCTTTTCAATTCAAACTACACCAAACTGCCTCTTCTCTTGTTGAAATTGTTGGGTTGTGCACCACATTGTCCCAGCTGTAGTTGGGCTTCTGGTTGCACTTTGTTTCTGCTGTTAAACAGCTGGATCTACGTGGCCTTCAGAGTGGTTATGCACTATCAGGACAATGATTTCTCTTTGCACAATGTAATCTATTTTTGTTCTCACAGACAGAACATTTGGGTGAACTGTTGGGGAAGAAATGCAATGTTTAGACTGTCAGCTTTGCTATTTTGCAGGTGAACGTTCTCTTGGGCCGTGGGTATGATGTTGCCACCATACATGTCTTTATGTGGAGCACTTTCAACAATAAATTCATGAACAATTTGAATATCTTGAAAACAAAAAGACTGAAGAAAAGAGGAAAGCCAAAGTGGAACATCACTGTGATTCTGATGCTGGTTGTTGCTATTTTTATCACATTGTGGAAATTAAAAGTGTTGACAGGCTTTTCCAAGTACTTGACTTCAGCTGAAAATGTGAAGACTCATCACTCCCTCCTCTCTGGAAAGGGTCCAGTTTTTGTACTCCTGAGGATACTCTTTGAATTTTATGAAATGTGGTTTCAATTGTGTTCATTTGGAATTGCAGTTTTTATAGCCACCTTATGTTTTAATCTGCATCAAGAATTTGAGCAATCAGATTCTTCCTTGCAAATTCTTGTTGAATCAAGAACAATTTACACCAATAATATGTTTGCTCAATGGAGAAATACATTTGAAAACATTGCACATTTGGTTGAAAGCATCAATATAAATATCAGCCTTTTCTTGTGTTATGACATACTTTCTCTCCTGTATGGAATGTTGGCTGCTGTTTACAATGTCCTCCAGGATTGTGACACCAACTGGTGGTTGTTTTTTGACTTCACATTGAAACTTATGTTTCCTCTGCTGATGCTTGTGTTGTCTACGATAGCTGTGAACGAAAAGGTGGGGCACTTCAGCAATGGTGGCTTATGATGATATTTTCTTTTACATTTGTTCAATTGACAAAAGTTGTCTCAATCTCTTGAAGAGATTCCAGCCAAACATTTGGAGAACCTGCCAAGTAAGACTGTTTCCATGGCGACCTTTTCACATTGGTTTCTTCCTACTTTAGGCTCATGATGTGGGATCTGTTGTCAGAAAAGTGGATATGAAATTCCTCCCAGAGAAAACTGCATCTCAAATGAGTAAGAACATGAAGATTGCCTCAGTGTTCCTATCTTTCTACCATTGACCATATTTTATTTCTTTTTCAATGAGTTGGTAGCCATTCATCGATTACAAACTCATTTTGAACAGCTCTCCAAATTGGAGAAAATTACCTTTTCTTGAGAAAAATAATCTTTTGAGTGGGTTTTACATGCATTATTGTTCTTCAGACATATTTCTGCTGGAGCTGCAGAACTACCCAGTAACCTTTACAATCTGGACTCTGTTTGACTTGGACATGGCAGCCCTCAGGACGGTCAGTGTAGTGTCACGTTCAGGGAATTATTCACACAGGATTCTGGACACATGGACATTCTTGCAGTCCTATTTTCACAACACTCCTTGGAATTTGCAGATGCTGAGTACCTTCGCGGCCTATTTTCTAGTGACGTATCAGTTTGCAGTGGATGAGACTCAATGTATTGGAGAAGGGGACAGTTCAGCACACAACAGTAGTGTGGGTTTCGATGCCCTATCGTTCAGTTACACACAGGACCCCACCCACCAGCGCTGACCCAGCCCAGCACTGAAAGCTGAATACAAAAATATTCACACAGGCAGGGCGGCGCCAGATTTTTTGATGCTGGCGTCAAAATTTTGATGAATGGGCATCAAATTGAACATCATGCCCAATGGAGAGCATAAAAACAATGGTCCAGTCCGTTCCTGACGCCAGGTCAAAATTTGACGCCGCGTCATCTGCGTGAAAACACGAACTCCGTAGTTGAGTACTCCCCCAGGCCTGTGAGTACTGGGCGGTACTGCTGATGTCTCAGATGGCAGGATTGGTTTTCTCCTGGATGTGTCCTGTACATCAGAGCCTCATGAAACTATCAAAGACAACCCAGCTTCACACAAAACAACACATAGTTGGCACTGAATTTGATTTCATGTTTTATGTCGAAGTCCATGCTTTTGGGCACACATATTTTTTGAAAGATGTAGATGACTTCAATCCAATTGGAAAGAGTCGAAATAAATTTCCATGTACATGAAAAATATTTTTTCTCAAGCAGAGAACATCTTGAACAAAGCCGAATTATTTTGTGCGTGTGTGCGTGTGTGCGTGTGTGCGTGTGTGCGTGTGTGTCTATGTCCATGTTTGCGTGTGTGCGTATGTGCATGTTCGTATGTGCGTGTGTACGTATGTTCGTGTGTGCGTGTGTGTACGTGCGTGTGCAGGTGTGCGTGTACTTATGTATTCATGCTTTCTGTTGTGCCATTTCAAATTGTGCAATGCTGCACAAACTGCTCGATTCACAAGCACAGCCCACCACCAGGGACGGTGTTGAATTTCTGACAAGAATATCTATTTTGACACAAAGGCAAAATGGTAAGGAGCCCCAGGGCCAAACAAAGGACATGCGCCATGCAAATTTCACCAATGTCTGGTGTCAGCCTTTGTCATGGGATGTGCTGCTGCAGCTGTTTCTCTTTCCATGCAGCATTGTTTTCCTTTCAAAACAATCCCTTTGTTCATCAACAAAATGCAAGATTTTGGTTTTTCTGTCCCAAGCCAACCACCACTTTCATTTCTGACAAAGAATGTAGGAGAACAGCTCAAGAACCAAACAATGGCCAGACGAACTGGGGTGTTTTGCTCTGTGTGCTGCATGCCACGGTGTGTGGCCTTGTATGGTTTGCTTGCTGCAGCAGGTGCACTGTCATAGTGTTTTCTCCTGGTGAGAATTAACGCAACACAAAACTGATTTGTGTGCAATACATGCCAGATACTTGCAAATTTGCACCCAAAGCTCAATGGACATTTCTGATGATAATGTTCAAAACAACAAAAAATGTGTGCACTGAGTGATTTGCAGGCGTCTGTGGGTGAATTCTCACAGACATCTGACACCACAGATTGATGCATACATTATTTTTCTGACACCAATTGGGAACTCACAAAATGGCACTGGAAATTAGATCCATATTTGATGTTTTGTGTGAGAAGATAAGAGAGACAGAACTGACCTTCCTACCAAATTTGGTGTTGAAGATAGTTGGTCTCTCCCCTGAGTTGAGGAGACAGAAATGTGGAAGAATTTTTACTGCAGCTATGTTCCTGCTGTGTGTGGTATATGAGATGTTCCAAATTTACATTCGCCTGAGGAAGAACAGCTTTGAAAGCTTGTATCTGGTGAGACATTGACTTGAAAAAGAAAATTGCTGGTGAATCTTTGGTGTCTGCATCTGAGTTGAAATTTTCTTTGCTTGCAGACAAATGAGCTTCTGATCAATGTGTACACTGTGTTGATTGTTTGTCTATTTCTGTGGAGGTTCAACACACATTTTTTGTGCAACATACAAAGCATTCAAGAAGGTGACATACAGAAAGTCAGTGTCAAGGGACATTGCTTCATTTTTTGTTTCATGTTGGCTGCTCTCTTTGTTGCCATGTACAAGCCATATTCATTCAGAAAACTAAACAGTGGGGATGAGCAACAGAAAATTGTGCTTAGAAACCACTACAGCTGTTTGAGTGAAGATCTAAACCTACTTGTTCTTCTGTACACAGTTGAAACAGTGTTGGAGATAAGCATTGAATTTGTAACTCTTACCCTTGTCATATATTTTGCTTCTGTCTGTGTACAAACAACACATGTACTGAGCATTTTCAACCATCACCTCCTGACCTTGGATGACTCAAAACAATTGGACAAGGGTTCAGCCATTGAACAATGGAAGACAAAAATTGTACAACTGATCAGTATAATTGACAATGTGGATGTATGTGTGAGTCCTTTCTCATGTGTGGTGACTTGTGCAGCAACATATGGCATGTTGGGGGCAATTTATGCCATCACAATGTTTTGTGATGGGTCCACCACAATCTATAAAATGAACCAAGTGATGAGAGCACTCCTTCCTTTGGGGAGTTTGATGATGTGTGCAGTGACTGTGGATTGGCAGGTCAGAAAATTTTCAGAGAAAAACTTACCTTGCCCTTCCTTTCATCAAAGGCCTTTTATGGTTGTTTTGCTTGAGTTGCTGTGATTTACTTTTCAGGCTGAGCAAATTGTATCAAGGTTGAGCAGGATTGACCTGGGTCAGATACATCAGAAAACCAGCACAGAAATCAGTAAGTTTTGGTATTGTTTCCAGAAAGATCCACTCTCAGTTCTTTTCTTTCAAACATTTCCAACATTTTCCTGGGCCTTTGCAGATAGACTGTTGCTTGGCATGTTTCTTTCACCTGTATGCTACTCAGCTTGGATCTTTTTCAAACTGGACATGGGAGCACTCAGAACAGTGAGTCAGCAAAAAATCATAAAATCATCATTACAAACAACATCAGTGCTGACACACGCACAAGCTCTGAGTAGCTACTCAGAGAATCCAGATATCCTCGTATTTTGGCTGCAGGCAAAATTTTTGTTTGGTTCAGGCTGGTAAATTTCGTGTTTGGAAACTCAATAGGCCAGGGCTCTGGCATTTTTGCTGGGCTGCTCTCTGTGTTGTGAGGCATGTGCTGCTGAACTGGTGCACTTTCACTCTTTTTCAGATGTTTGGGACTGTGATTGGCTATGTGTTCCTGGTGCAGCAATTTGCAAGTGACCAGGGAACCTGTGCTCAGTTCAATTCAACTGCAGTGGATTTGTGTAATGGTTTACATGTTTATCCTGGGACTGTGTTTGTCTGAATGTTCTCCTCACCAATACAGATTCAGGGCTTCCCAGGCCATGGTATATTCTTTCTGGTTGCTGCTTGGTCAGGCCTTGATGATGCTCCTTCTATGTTGACTCTTTCTGTGTTGAATACATTCTCTGATGTTATTGAGCAGTTGCAGTGTGAGCTGATAACCATTGTTGTTGTGAAGCTGGAAGTCACAGCTGACAAAGGAGACACAGATGCCTTGGTCAACAGAAGGAATTCTCTAATTTTTAGACTCAAAACAACATTTTAGGCAAAAGGGTCCTCAGACATGAACGACCAGAAAATACTTTGTTTTTGTAGGTGTTTTGAGGAGGTTGTGCTGTTGTTGGTCCCTCAAAAGAGCAACCGAAACAGGCCGAGCAAAGCACATCATCGGTGGGCAGCGTTCTCAAGAAGTAAAGGAACAGCAGTTTCACAGTGAAGAGAAATTTCAAAATTGGGTCTTTTGGTTCTTCTTGAATTTGTATAGGTCAAGGACAATACACAAATATAAAACCTGTGAAGTTGAAATTTGTGGGCTTTTGAGGGCAAAAAGTTCAAATTTTTGGGGGTTCTTAAATTTTGGACTTCACTGCACAATGTAAGGAGCATCTCAGAAAGAAAAATGATGATGAAGGAGTTTTTGATGAAATGTAGTGTTTTGATAGAGTGTTGGACTGGTGTCGTTTGGTTTCTTATTTTCAAAAAATTGTACATAGTTCTCAGGTGGGGCCAAAGTTTGGGTACCAATTTGGAATTTTCTGAAAGTATTCAAAATAGGTTTTTGGCAAAGATTTTGGTTAGCTTTCCATGCAATCGGTGACAAGTTTCAATATACAGATCCCGGAGCAGGAGCAGGAGGGGACCACGACCGAAGGAGGCAAGGCTGACAGTCCTCAGAAGTCACCGCCAAAGATCGTGACGGAGGTCCAGGGGCAGGAGCCGAAGTCACCGCCAAAGATCGTGCGAGCGGCGGTGAACCCAGTGCCAGACGTGGTGCCTGAGATGGGTGGTGACGGTGCACCCAGCTCTGAGACCGTCACGGCGAAAGGACCCGCACAACTGGTGTCATACACGACGTCTGAAAGTGGTGAGGGGAGCAGCAGCGGTTCTGACACGGGGCCGAAGAAACACACAGTGCGTGACACACCACCAGCATCTCTGGTGCACGTGCCACTGACGACACCACCACCGACAGGTAAGACTCCTTCACCCAACGTGACGGTTGTGGTGGCCAGAATATCACCACTCAGGAGTCCACCTGAAAAAGTCACTACAAGGAAGACATCTGGTGTGCAGAAGCTGGATGAGTCTCTTGACTGGGGACCTATCACGGATGAGGACTTATTGTCCTCCACCCAGGCAGCTGAATCTGCAGCAGCATCACTGTTTGAATCAAGCGTTGATGTGGGTATGCTCAGTCCCATAAAATCCGTTGCAGAGGTGACACCACAGAAGGAGGGAGTTGAGAAAAAGAGCGCAAAACAGTGTGACACCGTTGAGGACAAAGCCCGGGCTGAGGCCAACTGTCTATTGCGTGATGGTCTGATTTCGAATGAAGAGTACAGACTTCGTTTACTGAATGCCGTACCAGAGAAAGATTGGCAGTATGAGGAGAGGGGGGAA
>JAAUXT010048602.1_pt1 | contig 23931 bp, 15 predicted proteins | sample 7278171 | NCBI WGS metagenome assembly JAAUXT01 (sample SAMN14350112, study PRJNA611818) | marine sediment metagenome | isolation source: surface marine sediment (1.8m) | place: French Polynesia: Moorea | collected 2018-08
GACTTCAGTGTGGATCGGCGATCATCCTGGATGGCAGCTTCAACAGCTTGAATTTTTGCTGGTGTCGACTGTTCTTTGGGTCTTCCTGATCTCAAGTTGTCTGTCACTGGTATGTGCCCATCCCCTTCCATGAATCGCACATGCCAACATTGGACGGTGGGTTTACTCATGGCATCTTCTCCGTACACTGAAGCCAATCTGTTCCAGCATTGGATCAGGGTGAGACCTTTGGCGACCATGAATTTGAGGTTCTGTCTTTGATCCAAGAGTTGCTGCATTGTCAAACACCACACCAGGATCCAAAGGAAATGGCCAAAATTCATACCTCACATCAACTGTTCACGATGCCAGCGCGCTGTGACCTCGGTGACCTGTTTTTAGATCACGATCCAGCATGCAAAGAACAATCTTTGATCGGCGCGACACATTGCCAAACAGAGTACAAGTTCCCTAGATCATGTTCCTGTATTTTATTTTTTCCCAAAAGTTCTGATCCCTGCATGGTGAGACCGGAATCAGAACTTCTGAAAACAGCCTCGTAGCGCCGGAGTTGCAACACTTGTCTTTCTGCTCTGGAGAAAATTGCTCTGCAAAGCATCGATTGGTGGCGCTGCGCTCGAAGGGATCCAATGATTCACGTGTTTTGTCTTTGCTTGATTGAAACAGACCCAAAAGAACAGCAACAGGCTCTGGTCAGTGGTGAACTGGCCCAAAAGCCTGTGAATTTTTTTTCGGATCTGTTGGAGGGATTCTGCACTGCGCAGCCCTTGCACCGTAAAGCGAGAACTCCGGTTCGCTGGTGCGGAATCCGGTGCAATCTGGAAGTGAGATGAAGTGTGTAGCTGGGAAAGGGGCGTGGCGCCTCCGGCTTTGATGTCTGCTCGGCGCCCCCCGCTGTGTGTATTTTCACCCTCCGCCCCCAGGAGCCCCCATCACGCATAGTTCCCAGGGGCGGAGTCCGAGGGGTGCAAACAAAGCGTGCGTTGCTTGCTGCGCCCTTGTGTCAGGCAATGGGCATTGCAATTGACATAACGTCTGATGCACCTGATGTGAAATGGACGGGTATGTATTGAACTTCAATTTCGGAGCTGAATCACACTGACCCCATATAGCACACAAAATGACATAATGTTGCATTTGAGGCGGAGTGTCGCCCCCTGGACGGGTGAGTGGAGTGTTGATCCCATTCACAGGGACAACGACGCTCACAAGTGTTCCCACTAATCTCCCACCGCTGTAGCAGCACCAGGGCTCGCGACGTCCAAACCGATTATGTAGCGATTATCAACCGATTCCATTCCGAATACTGCATTTGATGAAACTGACCTGTGATTCATCGCAATTGCACAAGAATCGAATCGGTGGTTTCCGATTACTCGACCTCCGATTCCTGCCCCGTCGCGAGCTCTATAACGTGTGATAGCCGCAGAAACGCCCACCGTATGTATGCACTCAATTGTACTGCTCTGTGTGTATCTGAGCATTCAGTTGGCTGTATCCAAACCATTCACATCGCTGCGTTGCGCCTTATCCTATCTACAGCGGAATGATGGGGCAAATTTACACAGAGCTTTTACACTGAGCCGAATGTATGTGGATCTGTGTGCACAGATAGACGGGCTGACTGTTGTGGCAAAGAAAGGCCATTGGATCAAGTCAGCCTCAATGGCAAGAAAAATTTTGAGTCGCAGTATGATGATGTAAACTGGGTATTCGGTTCCTGCACATGTACTGGGATGAATGGTATGTGGGGAAATTTGCACTTCCGCCTTTTGAACACTGCGCTGAAATCAACTTGAAACTGGTAAACTGATTGGGATTGAGACATTTCAACAGAGCGAAGTGTGGAGCAAGTCTAAAAATGGATCTCTGAGGTGACGTGCCAACTGCGAGTGTGAGAGATGCCTCCCCTCAAGGACAGGGTGGGAAACAATCCAGGTCGTCCGTCTAACAATGGAATCAACGACATCAAGGCTTTGCTTCTGAACCTGTGCTGCAGGCTTGCAGGTGAGTGTGTGTGCGGATACCTGTAAATTTGCAGCCTTTTGATCTCTGTGAGATCTGTAGTGTTGATTTCCACAGTCGAACGAGTGGACAGGAAATCTGAAGGTGCGTTCGCAATTCATCTAAAACGGTGACGTTCAGGTGCAAACTAAGTTCTCTCCCTGAACAGAACGTGGACCAAACGAGCAGGTCAACAAAATTATTGTGAATTCATGAGGACCGCCTGGATCAAGGGGGCCGTGATGCCAATTTTGTCAATTTTGCATGTGTGGAAAATCATGAGGTTTGTTGGCATCTGACAGCCCCACGAGACAAACGAAAAATCATGTTATTTGAGCGAGGGGTTTCATTTGATTCGGGGGGTTCAGACGAGGGGGCGTGGCTCCTTGGGTCCACCCCCCAACGAGCGCACGCGCACGTCGACTCCAGGAATAGGGGTAAACATGCCAGGAACTGAAACACAGAACCTGAAGTATACACAGGAACTGCAGACCAGTACCAGACGGGGACTGCAGTAATGAGCAAATGGCAGATGGAGAGCTGGCCGTGTATCAGTCCAGAACCAGGCACCGTGAAAATTCCGTCTCCACAACAGTTCCGCACGGGTCCTATCCAGGTGGCCTGGATCCTGAACGACGTGGGAATGCGTGTTTGGATCGGGTGCGCAACGCGGCGAGGTTGTGTATCGCTGTATCGCTCTTGTAATGGAGCTCTTGAGGGGTTAATGGCCTCAGGCTCGAGGAACCGAGCCAGGCCGAGGAGCCAGGTACTCGCTCAGTACTCAGCGCGCAGTACTCCCTGATTCAGTGGTCGAGGTGGTGCATGCGCGCTCTGCTTTATGTTTCTCGCTCGCAGACCTCGAGTTTTTGCGCGGAGGTTTTTTTTTGCGCTCTTGAGGATGATGGGGAAATTTTGTGTGAGCAAAGTAGTTTCTGTGAGAGAGTCTGGAGTTGGTTGGTGAGGGCACATGAGCCCTTTTCGCAACAGAAGCGTCTCTAGAAAAATGTCCTGGATCAACCAATGGATGTTGCGCTCAAGGGGGAGGTTGTGTCCCTGACCCTGTACGGAGACGTGATGTCCATTGACCGGAACAAAAACGTTGTTGGAGCCCATTGACAAGGATAAGGGCAGCGTCTTGGTCTTCAGCCAAGATTTTCTATCGTTTCCTGCCTTCCTTGTTCCAGGAAACGAAAGTTCTTCCTTCATTGCATCAGCGTTTGACAAATCCAAAAACTATTCAAACCACGAGAAGCTATGTGGCCGTTTCTTGCTCACAGTGAACTCCAGTGCTTCAGGGTGTTCATCATCGTTTTGTCAATGCCTGTATCCATCCAGTCCCACCTCCCACGCAACGAACCACAGCGCAGGCCTGCGAGGGTATCCGCTCCGCTCTCCCACAGAACTTGACTGCTGCCAACAAGTCCAGCCCAGGCTGGGAACAAGGCACGACCAGCGTTTTCCAATTTTGTAGATTTGTTTGGTCGAGGGAATCCGAGTTGGGAGGTTCTCCATTTGGTCCCCGAGATTCAGACACAGACTCACTGCACACTCGTGTATGCTCTGTGTGTGTGTGTGTGTGTGTGTGTGTGTGTGTGCACATTCGCTTCTTGAAAGTGACGTTCGTTCAACAACAGGACACCACCATAGAGTCTGTCAACTCAATGTCCGTGCAGTTCATCTGTCTTTCCCTCGGCAGGACGATGTGCATTCAGCACATGGGAAATGGCTGCAAAGTTCGATCCTCCCAAACTAAAACAACACGACCTCTGCACTCTTGATAATCATTCACACATTGACGTGTCAAGCACATATCAACAGGTCCCAGCCTCCTGAGATCAACACAATCCCAGGGTGGATCCAGAATTTTGTCAATGGGGCAACGCCCATGAAAACTTCACCGAGGTCCAACACTGACCAAGAAAATTTGGTGTGGAAAGTGTGTGATCTTGGGGGGACTCGAGGTTCTGTGGGTCTCAGGCTCGGGGTGTCTTCCGGAGTCTCATCTTGGATACGGATCCACAAGAATGAGAGACAGGCCGAAGTGGATCCCAACGGAGATGACTGATGTGAAAATGCTGAAAATTTGGCACGGACGGAAAATTTTGACAGGAGGTCCCTGTGGACCCTGTGTCTCCGGAAGGAGCCGCCATGTTGGATCCAACTCCTATTGAGTGAGTCACGCGCCTCACAGGAAGTCAGCTCCATAATCTGCGCCCCAATTCAGGGAGGAACTTTGCCAGCATAAAATGTGATAACGAGTTGATTTTACCCGGGACATTTTGACAGAAAGGAAACAAGAATGGACCAAACGACATTTTTGGAACCAAGAGTATGACCGCGTTCGGGGTTTATGGCTCATAGTGTAACAACATGTGCACTGAGATCATATGATTCTGTGATAAAAGTTGACAATGAAAATTTTTTATCTCTGTGTCAAGTGCACAAAGTGACCACATGAGAAGCATGGGACGGGAGATAGTGATGTGTGCTCTGAATGTAATGAAACCATGGCGCATTGTTTGAATGTTTGTGTTTGATAACCGGACGGATGTAGGTGGTTCGGTTGCCTTGGACTTGAGTAGCGCTTTCCCGCAAGACGGCAGGTTCATTCACGCCGTATCCATACGCATCAGTGTCCTGCGCAAATATGGGCACCACACACACACACACACACACCACGCACACACACGTACACACACACACACACCACGCACACACACACGTACACACAGACACACACAGACACAGACACACAGACACACACACACACACACACACACACACACACACACACACACGGCTACAACAACTGGTCCACGTGCGACAGAATTGGAGTTCGTTTGTTTGTTGGCCTGGACGGGACCTGGTCCGTGTGAACTCTATTGAGCCTCATCCATGCCAGCCACCTGGGTTCAAATTGCTTCATCCGTGGTTGTTCGGGGCAGACAAACAGTGACCAGGGGAAAGGTCGGGTCTGTTGGCGCTGCTCAGCACGAGCTCTGCCGCCTGCGTCAAAAATTGGATCTCAGCACGAAGATCAAATTGTCATTTGAACTGGATGCGCGATGCATTGTTCCGCCAGTGGACACGTCGAGAGTGGGCGCATCCAGTGCGAGTCCAGCACAAATTTCACAGGAATCAGGTCCCCACGCATAGCACACGGTTGTGGGACTGTGAGTGGAATCCAACACTTGACGCAACAGGTTGGTCTTCTCAGTCTCAGGTTGCTCACTTAGCGCTTAACCGCTGAGCGCAGAATCACATGAGTCAGGGGGTGGTGATCCAGAATTGCCCTCAGGTTCAGAATATCCAAATCACATTCTTGTGGTGGTACAAGGAAGTTTTCTTGGCACCTCGTCTGTCACTGAACCGCACTTGTCAGTTTCTGGTGCAATGAGGTGAATGTCACGGTGACTCAATCAGGAAAGACATCCTCGTTTGTTGCTGGTCAATCCGAGTCTTGTGACCATGAGACGATCGTCAGGGCGACGGTCAGTGCGATGGTCAACTTCCGGAGTCGATGGGCACTTCCGGTCGTTCGGCGCCTGGTGATCGGACTTCCTTCCGGTCTGCCGGTCAGTCGGGTCCAAAGTGAATCTTGTTCGACAGTCGCCATGCAAAACCGGGACTTATCGGGTTCATTCGTTCAGATTCTTCTTGCGTCAGCTCGTGCATGTTTTTCAACGCGTAGATCCACCATAAATCTTGACTGAGGTCTGTCCCAAAACCCTCGTGATAGAGAAAACCACAAGAACGCTCTCCCGTTTTTGCTGCACCCACGGTCCTGGGCTTTCCTGTGAGCTCACACTCGTAAAACGCCGCAATCTCAAAACAATTCACATGTGCACACAAAAATTGTAGAATGCAATAATTTCCCACCCACACTCGGAGACAAATACATCTGCCCCACGCATTGCCAGATATGGGAAATTTCACAAACGATATCAACCGTATGCATTTTAATGTCTCCATCCCAAAGTGATGAAGCTTGTGTATCTAATCTTGAAAGGGACTTTCCCTTCCACAATGTCAGCGTTTTGCTGTCACAGGAGACCAGTCAAATTGTAGTTCCAAAGTGACCTTCCCAGAGGAAAGTCACTTCCAGAAACGGACTGGTCAACATCCCTGAATTTAATATAAAACTGTCAGTGGCACAGGGCTCGCATTCACACCGCAGGGTGAGGGTTGGTTTTGGGTTTGAGTCAGAACATCGGGTGGGACTGCGAGGATTCTGTGGTTGCGTTTTCACTGTGGCGTGTGCATTACGACGATCTCAGCGCACCGAAGTACAGCAGAACCCAGTTCATCCCAAAAGTGCACACAAACCCAACCACGCACACGCACACTCGCATACTTCTCTCCAGTCAGTCACAAGGGCCCCTTACTCACTGCGCTCAGCATTAGCATATCAGATCTGTATGTATGTACACGGAGCACTGACACTCTTTATGCATGCTTCTATTTCAGGTTCGCCTGATTATGGGGATAACCTTTGCCCCCGGCTCGTTGACGTCGCATTCCATTGTCGGTGCAAATGAGACAGAGTGGATCGGCTCGACTGGGCGCTCGAGGTGCGCGCTGCTGTGTGCTCGGGACAAGTGGCCGGGATTGCGGGTAAGTGGCAGGATCAACTCGATTTCTGTATCACTGAGTGGGAGAATGGGACACAGGGATGATCCATGGACAGTGTGTGTTGGAGCTTTGTACAGCGTTTTGTGTCTTTGGTAGATGGAAGGGCTTGCAACACACATGCAAGCGCCCAGCAAAAATGACTTTGCCAAGTGTGTTGAAGGGTGTTGAGGGTACACGGGAAGCAGTGTTTTCAGGAAGTGCGATCTTCCCAATTGAGGGCGCACCGTCTAACAAAAGGAGATTTAGTGAGAGATGTCAGTCAACGAAGCGACATACGCCTGGGGTAATCTTCCCTTGTGTGTCACAAATTCGAGGCGCTGAATGGATGGTGTGTGTTGCTGTTCACGGGATCCAACACCATTGTGACTTGGGTTGCATGTCCAGGCTTATAGTGCTGTAGTAAAAGTGCATTGGAGCGCAGAGTACACTCATAGTGATTTACAATGCAAACCATTCAGGTCCAGGATCATTCACTGAGCAGAGTATATAGTGAGTTGGTTTGTTCCCTGAATGGCTCGAGTCTTGATCTGATATGAGGAGGAGGTGTGTGCGTGCGGAGACATGCGCGGACGAGTGTGAGAGCGAACTCAACCTCAAATGTAGAAAGCGACTGTGAACACAAGCGTAGTGGGCGGAAAAGTGCATTGGAGGATCCCACTCACTCAGAGATGGTGGCAGACAGCCTTGAGCTTCTTGCTCGGAAAGCACGAAAGTGTCATGGCCAGGAACATGACTTTGAACACACTTGCAAGGATCAACTTTCGAGGCAAAATTTTGGAGGTGAGTGAGTGAGCCTTTCTTGAACCTGATACACACCCTGCAAAGCAGGCCACAACCGCGTGGTCAGACACGTATCGTTCTGCAGGGACGCGTTGCGCAACACTCTGCTCAACAGGTGCTCAACAGGTCTTTGCAGGTTCAGACGGGCGTGCTGCGTTGAGTCTCTGTCAGTCCCATTAGAATGATTCCACGGGGTTTTGGTTGTACCAGTGCGTTTGAATCATCCTTTTGTTGAGCGAGCACCAGGAATCCTTTTGGCTTTTGTTCACTCGAAGCCTGTGAGTGTACGCGACTCGTACATGCGCTGTACGAGGTATGTATACTTTGAGATGAACATCCGGTGATTCCTCCGGAACAAATGGTGCGATGGTTCTGTCATTTTTGGAAATGTTCTTCCTTACCCACCATCCTGCACATATTCATCGCGATAGCTTGTTTCTGTGACAGGAAGTGACCCAGTTATGTGTGTCAAGGGGGTGGTGTTTGAAAGGTCGAGCGCTGACAAGTCGACCGATTTGGTCGCTGCTGTTTTTCACTTTTTTGGTGAGTTTCTTGTTATTGAAAGTGAGTGAAATGGAGAATGGCAAACTGATACAGTGTGCTGAAGTGCGTGTGCTAAGAATTCAAGGCAAGACTGTTGCACAAATCCACTCTGAACTGGTGCGTCTTCACAGAGGGAATGCCCTATCTGTCAGCACTGTGCGTCGTTGGTACCGCAAGTTTCAGCAAGGTGTGGTCGACTTTTCGGTGAAAAAACCAGGTGGGAGACTGACAAAGGTAACTCCGGAGAAGTTGCAACAAATCAGGGGTATTCTGGACAATGACCCAACCACCTGCATCCGTGTGATTGCTGCGCAAACTGGACTTTCCTTGAGGACAGTTCACCACACTCTGCGCAACAAGATGGAATTGACCAAACGTCCAGCGAAATGGATCCCTCACCTACTCACCCAAGCCCAACGTGACCGACGTGCGCGGATGGCACGCGACCTCCTGGCAAGATTCCGACGTGCCCCCACGATCCAAACACGTGTCATAACTGGAGACGAATCATGGTTCAGCTGTTATGAACCCCACATGCGGCGCAGCATGTCGGCATGGCTGAGAAAAAATGAGACACGCCCACACAAAGTGTTCCAAGATCGGTACGTGAAGAAGGTGATGTTGGTCATTTTCTGGGATGCCAAAGGAATTGTGCATCATGAATTCGTTCCTCAAAGACAGGGGGTGAACAAGGATTACTATCTGGAAGTGATGCGCACCTTGAGGGAGAGGATCCGACGCCGACGCACTGTGATGTGGCGCAGAAACTCATTCTGGATTCATCATGACGGTGCACCCGCCCATCAAGCTGACAATGTTGTCAATTTCTTGGAGAACACAGGGTCACATCTCTTGCCTCACCCCCCTTATTCTCCAGACTTAGCACCCTCGGATTCTTTTTTATTTGCTCGACTGAAGAAGAATCTGTGGGGACACATCTTTCAAGACATCGCTGAACTGCAGCGCCGCGTTGACCAAGAGATCGGACTCATCACTGTTGAGGAATTCAACCACGCCATGACTGACAGCTGGTCCAAAAGACTGCAGAAATGTGTCGATGCCAATGGTGATTACTTCGAGAAATAACTGTGCAAATTTGGACAAAATCCATGCAGGATAACTCACTTTTATTGAGCGGACAAACCCATAGTCAGTGATACCGAAATGGAAAGTTACCGATAAAAAAATAACATATTTTTGGTTGACTGATTTGCTTTTGTATTTACATTTACATTTGTTGAGGAATAAACATTCCATGTGTGAAAGCAGAAAAAAATTCATCCATTCCATCACAGGTAACGCAACGGATGTTCATCTCAAAGTATACATACCTCGTACAGTTGGCAGGGCGCATTGTTTTGTTGATTCAGTGCGTATTTGGACCTGGGTTCTTTGTACGAGTTCGCCTGGGGCAGCCGTCACTGTGTCAGAGAGTACGGACGAATTCTTGCATGAAATTCCGCACCAACGAATTACGCAATAAACTCAGTTTCATAACTGCGTGCTTTGTGCCCGAGTCAGAAAGAAAAAAAAGATTTCGTTCGTGAAGTGAACAGATTTAGGAGGGAAACGACAACCCGTTGGTGTGGGTTTTGCTTGACGATCAAAATCTGAGGCACTTCTGAAGGCCACGTTCACCCTCCTTGAACGGTGGTGTGTGACATGGCCAGTTCAGTGCTCAGCATAGACGTCCACTCAAACGTCTCCTACGCTTGAAAGATCACGTGTTCTGTGTACCGACGTTTCTCAACAAACTGGCGTCGTTCGTTTGCCAACACGCAGCATGAAGCCAAACTTTAAATTCTAGAATTCTGACGTGTTTGCGCAGTAGAATTTTGATGGAAGCTTCCTCTCGATGCACGGAAATGAACGCCCATTTGCCTGCGCCTCGAACCCAATACCCACTGACCTGGTAACGTTGGCGCATAAAGCCTGCGCTCCACAATGGCGTATTGTGCCGAGATCCATGGAACGGGGGGGTTTGAAAAGCCCCATTGACATCGCATTGTAAACGACGTCCCCAATTCTGTGTGCTGAAGGCACACACTGTGTGCGGCGGCTGGATTTGTGTGCATCTTCACATGGCAAGGACGAAGACAAGGCTTTGGGTCTGAATTGGAGAATGGTTGTTGAGGGCTGTTTCACGTTGGCTGAGTGTATGTGAAGGTGGCGTGGGCGTTGGAAACACAGCTTGAGACAGTGGAAGTGCAGTTCCTTGCAGAGAAGTGCTGTTCAGTCTTGTTGACCTGTAAGTTTGGTCGTGGTGAAAGCCTATCCAGCATTATCTGTCTGTCTGTGTGTGTGTGTGTGTGTGTGTGTGTGTGTCTGTCTGTCTGTCTGTCTGTCTGTCTGTCTCTCTCTCTCTCTCTCTCTCTCTCTCTCTCGTCTCTCCAGTCTGACCCTCTCTTCTGTGTTCAGCTGGCTTCAGAGGGGGACTCAGGACATTCACTTTTGATTCACCTGTTGAAGGCAACACCTCGCTCATTGACTGGTACAGGAGCCCAGCACATAGCGTCCACACACAGTGTGAAGGGGCCTGAACGCACACGGATTGTTACAGTGTGCGCCCTGAGGAAGCCTGACGGATTGAGAAGTTGTCGACTTTGAACACGTCTTCGAGCAGTCGTTTCCGCAGACTTGTGACATGTGCTGCGTCCTTTGAAGCCGAGATTCAGGTGAGAGTTGCCGTGTGACTCGAATCAGAAATGAGTTTGATGCACAAAGAACAGAACAAAATGTGTTTGGTGTTGTGGTGAAGGGTAGAGCAGCAGTCCGTGAATGGAACATTCCTATAGGAGCTCACCAACTCGTCTGCTCACTCACTCACTCACTCACTCACTCACTCACTCACTCACTCACTCACTGATTTTTCCCCATCTCTCTCCCCTCTCCCTTCTCTTTCTTCTTCTTCTTCTCTCTCTCTCTCTCTCTCTCTCTCTCTCTCTCTCTCTATCTCTCTCTATCTCTCTCTATCGCACACTCCACTCACCCAGCTATTCACGCACTCCATACACACACGCACACTGCTTCACTTGTGCCTGCACACTTTCTCTGTCTGCTGCCCATCACGGAGGCCCACAGCGGAGAAAACGAAATGAACAGGATCTCCACTCGTTAGTTTGGACAAAAATTCAATTTTTGCATTGACCTTGGACTGAGATGCCCCCAACAAGCCCTGTGCAGACACAAGATGCGGTACGCGCACTTTCTGGGTGAATTAGCTGATCAGCCTCGCAAGATGTTTGTCGGAGTTGGCAAAGGATGTGTCGTTGAAGGGGGCCAACCCACAAAAGGCCGTTCGCTCCTTGTAGGGAGCCCAGTGGGGTTACTGCCGTGCGTAAGGCTCCGTTTCAAGTGCAAGTGTTTTCTTGTGTGTATGCGTGTACGTTTGCCAAGACCGTGCTCACGTAGGATGCCGCATTATGCGTTATGCGTTGCGTCGCGTTGTGCGCAAAAGCGTGGCTGGATCCTGTGGGGCGACACAGCGCTCGCAGACTGGAACAGAGACAACAATTCGTGCAGCGTCCAGTGCTGGTCTGAAAAAATAAGTTCGGATGCTTTCTGCTGGAATTGGAAAAAGTTTTGTGGTGTGAGCAAGAAAACTCGAGATGTGTGCTGGTCATCCCACACCATGTCAAGTGTCCGCAGTTTCAATTAATTTTCCTCTCCACTTTTCATTTCAGAAACGGCATCACTGAGAGAAGATCCTTGACCCGAACTTTCTTCCTCTACAAAACAGGTATTAAATTACATCCTGCTTCATTTAGTTTGTCTATTTTTTTGGCTTCACTTAAATTTGGAGCCCATGGTCCGGACGTCGAACCCATTTTTTGTGTGTGATTACTTCGTATCAATGCTTTTTCCACGAACTGAAAAACAAACAAAAAGTGATCGAGATGGGGGGAAATTGGTGCTATTTCCGGGAAATCGGACCACGACGTCTGGATCGTGGTCTGGACGAGTGTTTGGATGTTGCGCAGGCGGCGGGGCGACATGTGTTTGTAACCACAGTGGGTCCGACACGCCCCCTTGTTGATAAACACTGATAACACTGCAGTGTCGAACACGCGTCAACATCCCACTGCTGATAACCCAGTGATAGTGGCCAGTGGGTGGTCACACTGGTCACTCAATGGTCACTAGATACGGTCAGTGACATCTCGGCTCAAATTCTGCGAAAGATTGAAGGGTGAAGGACCTCCACATTTGTCAGTGTAATTTTGGTCTATTTTCTGCAATTTCTACAGCCAGTATTTTGGTCAAGGCAAGTTACACTGCTGTCTTCATGTTTTCATTGTGGGTCCAGTGAATGCAAGTATCTGTCGCGCATCACACGAACATAGATCAGCCAAAAACATTTCTCGGCCATGCTACGTTTCACCGTCACTGTGAACATGGAGAATGCAGAAACGGCCATGCTCCGTCTCGCGTGCAGAAATACAGGTTCCGTTCACACCCCCGCCTCGGTTTACTGTGACTTCACTCCTCAGTGAATGGGAGGGACGGATGGAGGAGGCAGGGGACCGGGAAGGCGTCAAGTTGCGCACTGTTTCGAGTGCACGTTTCAGTGCATCAGATGGAACATGCACGAAGAATGCAACATGGCGCACATCCACGCATGAAGACCGCACGCAACAACTCACACGAGTTGCAAACTTTTGACATACGATGGTGTCTTCCTCCAATTGCACCCTGCGTGCGTAATCACCGTACGATGCACGCACAACTGAACCCCAAACACGTACCGATGGGTGGATGGGGAGGCAGGGAGGGGTTCCAGCCCATGTCAAATAGCGTGTGAAACTCGAGATTCACAGGCAACAGACAGATCGCACGCAGTTGTCTCTCTGGTGGTTCCAACCCTGAACAAGTCAACTGAATAACACTGGAGGTGACCGCGTGATGCACGGATCATTGACAAGAATCCGTTCGTTCTGAAACGGGCCTGAAAATGATTTCTGTTCCAGACAGACAGGTCGGCCCATTTCGAGGAAAGAACCCCAACTTCACGGGCAGTTTGGCTTTGTTTTGGTCTGCTGAGTGAGAAAAGAGTGGGTTTCGGGAAAATTGAAGGGTATTTTGTATCCTCGTGAATCAGTGCTTGGTTTATGATGAGTTTGACAAAAAGGGAGTCGGTTGCCCTGAAGGATGCCTACAGTCAACGAAAAGGTGAGAAAACTGAATTGACAAAGAATGAATTACATGAGAATGAATGAATACGATTGAAGTGTATCTCCTGCCAAGTACGAAGGTCTGAGTGGAGTGGGCATTGCAGACCAAGTGAACAATGACACATGATCCGTCTTTCCCCATAACTTGATCAAGTGCTTCTTGACCCAGCCTCATGATACACGAATTCAAGCACCGGAATACCAGACTGAAGTGGATCTGTGTGTGGCGGATTCAAGGGTGCATCAGCAACTTCGAGCTTCAATTCGTTCATGTCCGTTACAGCACAAGCAAAGGACTCAAGCAAAGGTTCGCGTCATGGCATGATCCCTGGAATTTCTTTCCCAATTTGCTTGCTTGGCAGCTGCAGTGTTCCATGTGAGTTACAAAAAAGAAAGGGGGAACTTGAACCGGGCGCTCCTTGGCAATCCACAGTTGCAATCTTTGTCGAGTGTCATTTCGAGTGGCTGGGTTGTTTTCAATTGACCAAGGAGGCTGAGGAGCGGAAAATTGGTCAAGAGCGCTCGGGGATACCACGAACATCTCCGCTCTTTACCAGGAAGAGGTTCTGTCAACAGGAGAGAGTGATGGCTGTCGTCGGCTGTTGTGGGCGCTCTTGCGCAATTGTGAGGTCCTGGTGGATCCAGGATCAGGAGGGGTGGACCTCTGTCTGAGTTGGCGTCTGATAGTCAGAGGCTCGATTGAAGGGTGCAGCTGCTTGTTCCGTGTTCGGATGGACCCCAACGGCAACTTCAAAAAAGTGACAAATGACGGTTCAAAAACTACTTCTCAAACTGCAGTGGCTTTTGCAGGGGGGTTTGGGTGGGGAAGGGGGGAGGTCAGGCTACTACCGCCGGGATCTGCCAGAGAGTGAGCAACTGTGCTCGACTTACAGGGTTGGATTGCTGCCAGGTTTGGGACCCTTGAACCATTGATGAAGAATAAGCTCATTCAATTGAGCTTTTGAACCAACCACAAAATTCATTCCATAACTTGGGATCAGAAATAGTTGAGAGAGTATGCGATGCACATAGCAACGCTCCAACACCTGAGCCTGCTGCAAATTTTATTGTTTCGCCTCTGACACGCGAGTTAATGCAGATAAATTGATATTCCTTTCTTATCAGAAATATACTGCAGCAGCGCGTTTTCTGTTCGTGCGGTGAAGGACTCACTCGTGTGGGTTGAACTGACCCAAAGATTCCACACATGACCTCAGTTCCAACCAAATTTCTTTCCCAATCGTGCACGAGCCTGGATATTCTTTCGGGTGTCAGAATACCAATTGTGACAAACAAATTCAGATTTGACGATCAAAACTCAAAACGAAGGAACAAGTCGAAAATTTCCCAACGAAAAAAATACACTCAGGCGGTGGTGCATATACCTCCGAACGAACTCGTTTTATTTCGAGGATTTGCAATCTCATACACGGCAGGTTGCGTTTCAAGTGGAAAGTTAGCAGTGCATTAGTGCATTACAAAAGGATCCCATTTTGCACAGTGCTGGGTTTTGAGGCCCCTTCCTGCCCCGGTTGTTGATACTGTAAATGTACAACAGATCCAAGGGTCACAGGGTAACCACAAGTATGTGGAACACACCAGTACATGCAATGGGTGAGAATTCCTGCATACAGCAAGCACATGGGAGAACAATTCTCACACAAACGCGCGAGAAGACTTGCGCAGAATGGAAAATTGTTTGATCTTCCAACAAGTTGCACAAAATGACGGACCAGTGGACAGTCAGCCAGGGTTTGGCAAAGTCTATGTCCACGATCCTGTGCTTTGTCACCACACAGTTCCACTCACTGAGGGAGGAACTGCCACAGAAGGCTTTCTGTCCTTCTCAAGATCTGTAGGAGTAAAAGCATGGCTCCACACAGGTCCCTCCGAAATGTGGCTAAACGAGTGGAGCGGGTTGAATGTGTTGCTGTCCAGCCCAAAAGCAGGTTCTGCGTGAGAAAGTTGTTTGCAATTTTATTTGAGGTCAACAATTTCTCTGTTTGATCCACAAAATGTGTTCGTAAGAGTTTGTTCGTCTGTTCACCTCGAGCAATCGAATTTCGTTTCCCTTCGACAAACATTCACCCAATGCAAGGAATGTGGACGTCACCTTGGATCCCTATAGCGATGTTTAAATTTAATTTCTAAAGTAAATATTTATCTTTTCAATTCCCCATTGATAGTCATGATATTTGGATCTTCATGAAATTCACATTTCTATTCAACAAGGGCAAGAAAGCTGCATGTGATGGAGAGATGACTGCTGTAACTGAGAAGATGAACCTCGGTTGCGATGGTAGACCTGGGTGAGTGAATGCAAAATATGCTTTCGAAAGTCATTTGGACCAGTAGAAACCAATCTCTCTTTCAAAGTTTGGCAAAGCAGACCCTTGCAATGTGTCGCTCTTTGACGAAGCAGCAAAGAATTTGGAGCTGGAACGAATTTTGAAAATGCACGTCACTGGCGACTGGAAAATGGCAAATTTGAGAGCATTCGACACCAAAAAGCAAACTTGTGCAAAGCTTGCCCAATGCTCACTGTTTGCATCCGTGTGTGCTCACCCAAAGTGCTGGCGTTTCTTGCGGTGGCGAGAACACTGTCCGACTGGTGAAGACGAATATGTGTGCGACAGTCGTGCTTTGCGCCGCGTTGCTTGGTTTCCCTTTTTTCGCGGGAGATGTCGCAACGTGATCGTGGATGGTGGATGGTTGCACACATACACGTACGCACACACACACACACACACACACACACACACACACACACACACACACACACACACACACAATCGTTGCTTGCTCTTGCTCAGACGGGAAGAATAGAACCTGTCGTCGCACCCAAGGCCAACTCGACTCGTCACCACTTCACACGCACACACACACACACACACACACACACACACACACACACACACACACACAACTACACACCTGGCTCCGCTGCTGTGTGGCGGGGTGAGTGAGCGCAAACCTCTCGAGCTTCTCTCTCACCTCGTTACGCCTCGAGAGGGTCGCGCCGAGATAGACAAGTGGACAGCGCTTCTCCTCCCGCCTCTCAACGAGCTGCGCACAGCGCAATCACGCCGGGCTTATCTCGGACCAGGAGCCGCTCGAATCATGGGAGACGCTGAAGCGAGTTCGTTGACACTGGATGCAACGGGCCAGCGTGGTGTCCGTCAAAATTTAATAAAATTGGTCAACGAGCCTGGGCGCCACCGGTCTCCTAAGCAGTATCGTGTTGGCTCTGATCCCACACTTGATCAGCCCAGAACACAACAGAAGTTGTGATTGCTCGCTCAGAAGAGAAAGCCCTTCCCGTCCTGAGTGAGGGGACAATGTGTCGCGTGGGGCTTGACGACAGACAAAGTCAACGCACATGCGAAACGCTTCACACACAAGCAAAGCGCAAGAAAAGTCCAAATGCGAAACGCGAACGTTCTGCAGGGTGGAGCTGCTTGTGAGGCCGTTTTCATCTGTGAAATATTAGCTTGAAAACGATGCAGAGAATGTTGCATCTCGATTCGTAATTTGAGCGTAGATCCCGAATCCTCCAGTCACAAAGTATTTGGTGACATAAAGAAATGGAGATTTTTTGCCTGAGGTTGCGTTTTGTAATGTTTTCCATTAAAAGATGGAGGGGCTGGTTGCCAGCCACTTGTCCCCATCTCTTTTCACTGTGAGAGGCTGAAACTCGGAGGAGACGCACATTGCTGGCTCCCTGTCACCGAGACATGCCAGTCTGAAGGCAACAGGCGCCTTCCAAACCACAGCCTTTGGCATGGAAAAACAGATACGCAAAATATTAAATTTCACAAATTGATTTCGGGCAAAATGAGAAAGGGTGCAATTCAGTGAGATTTGAATTCCTCGGGTGTTGAAAAGATTCTTTCGTGCTGACATTGCGACAATTTTGACTTCATTTGAAATGTTCCGTTGAGGCTTGAGCTCGTACGTTGTGGGTTTGAGGTGAAGTCGATGTGACGGCGCACACTCGGGTGCGCACAGTGCGGCGACCCGCGGACGTGCGCGGAATACCTGCGCGGGTCCACCGGAACGGAATCTCCCGGGGCTGCACCCGAAGGGCCCGAAGCCCATGTTACCTCGTTGAAAATGGGGTTCACCATGTTGTTCACTGTTGAGAGTCATGGAAATGGCACGATTTGTTTTGAAGTTGGACAAATCATAAAGAGATTCAACAGAAGTGGTGTTTTGAGGTTGCGCAAATCATTGCGACTTTACCTCAACAGAAATGGCGCCACAACAGTCCGGGGTCTCAGTGGTGCAAGTTGGCAATGCCCTTCAGTGAAGCAGTTCATTTCCGCACAAAAATCAGAGGCACGTTTCACCTGAGACCGTAGATATGAAATACAAACTGTGTGTGATAAGGTCGATTAATTGGTGATTGACATTTAACAAGGCAGCAACAAGTGTTTGGTCAAAACATTGATAACACTTATCGGTTCCAGAGGGAAACGTCAGTTTTGGTGGAGTTATCAGTGTTGCTTCTCATCCGAGTTACACGAGGTGAAGAAGACGGTTCAGACTGGTGACTTCAGAGCGTTGAGCTGGCGAGACTTCGGGGTTTAATCAAGAAGGTCTCGCGTGCATTAAGAATGGTTCTGAATGCAGGCATGCAAAGTATGCAGATCTCACACATGTTCCGCCTCTGACGACGTCTTTGCCAACAACCTGCCGGTCTTGTTTACATTTCATTTCACACCTCTTGGATGAGACCTATCAAAAATTAACTTTTTCTTTGCTCGCGATTTCTTTCGGTTGGAAGGCGCCATGCAAGGCTGGGACACCTCGTCTTTGGGTGGAAATCTTTTCAGAGAGCAAAACGCCAAAATAATTCCAAAATATTTACTCTAATTAGCACCCCACGTCTCACCTGACACCCCCGAAGTGAAGCCTTGTACCCCGAGGGAGAATGTTAAAGAGTGACTTCGTTTGGTGTTTGGCGCAACACTGTGAAAAACTGTCCTGATTTGAATCAAAATGTGTTTGTTCTACCAGTCGTCAGTTTTCAGTGCCTCAACATCAAGTGCAGCTGGACAAAAGACAGCCAGGGCCTGTGCCCATACCATCTTGGAGAGAGAGAGAGAGAGAGAGAGAGAGGAGAGAGAGACCGAGAGAGAGAGAGTGTGTGTGTGTGTGTGTGAGAGAGAGAGAGAGAGAGAGAGAGAGAGATGAGAGAGCAAGCTGGAAGTGTTACGATGACCCGCCTTGTTGAATTGCGTGTGTTGTCCCATTTGTGTACATTTTGTACTGACACGTACAACGAATCAGTTTTGGGACTCTTGGCAAAGTTTCGCGCAAAGAGACCAAATTTTCTGTGGCCGCACCAAGTTGTAACGCGCACCACCAAACACGGCACACACGTTTTTCTCTAACTCTAAATCCGCAGTGTGGATGTCGGAGGCAGGTGCGAGCACCTTGCGTCGCAGGTTGGATTTCAATGGCTTCAAGTTTCTCTGTCCACACGTGTCTGTGAGTACTTCCCAAAATGGTGCCTCTCCCGAGCTTTTGCTCTTTTGTCACCTGAACAGAAGCTCCCCCGTCTGTCTGGGGTCCAGTTGCACCTGTCCGTTCGTTTTGTGATGGATCCAGGATGAAAGTGAGGAGGTTGATGTTTGGCGGGGACTTCAACTGCTGACGACGACTCTCAATGCGCAACTCGCAATGAGGAAATGACTTTTCAGTTCCTTTTGAGATGCAAGCAAGGAGTTCCAAGTTCCAAGTTTGCTCTACAAAACTCTCCGAACCAGAGTCGGCACAGAAAATTCACAGAACTGTAAGAGGTGAAAATCACCATTGGGGCTCTGGGAATGTGGACGTGTTCTGCCACTGTAGAGAACCTCTGTGCCCGTGGACTACGTCGCCCTTTGACAAATCCCACGTCGCGCCTCCTTCAGACGGTCTCCACATGTTCCCGTGTTTGTTCAATGTTTTTCCTTCTGCCATCAGTAAAAAGTACAAATTAAAATTCATAACGAACGGCACCTCACCTCAAATGCGCGAACATGACTTTTCACCGCTGAACTTGTTGGATTTTAGTTTGCTTTGTGCAAATGGTGTTAGATTTTAGTTTTGTAGAAGTGGTGTTCCACATGGAAATTTCACAGGTGATAAAGTGTTGGAAGTCTGAGCGAGCGCTGAAAATGAACAGGGAACCAAATGCGAATACCGCACCACTTTGTTTTGACTGGAGATGAAGAGACTTCAGTCAGGTTGGAGTGATGCGTATTTCTCCGTGAAAGTTGTGTGGCCATCTCAGGACAGCGTCCGCAGGTGAAACGTACACACAGTACAAACCTTCGTCAGGACCAGGTTCCCACTGAATGCGTCATGCGTTGCTGTCTCTGTGCTTTGACCAGTAGCTTCACTGGGTGGACAGTACAGAAACAAATGTTTGGCGCGTCCAGGGCAAAACTGATGAAAATCAAACGTATTGCAACAAGCAACACTCCATAGAGTGGGTGATTGCGTCCAAAGGCGAGTGTGCTACAAAACTGACGAAAACATCCAACAATAGAAAATATGAATGTGAAGTCTCCTCCATGAAGTACCGTTAAAATTGCTTCAAATATTTCAAAACCCACTTCAGGTCCTTTGCAGGAACCTCAGGCCAACACTGGGCTCAATAGCTATTTTCGTTCAGGGAATTCTTCGCCGATAGATTTGGCCCATTTCTGTCTCTCCTCGTCAACAATGAAACAGACTTGATTCCCATTGAAAAGCGACATAATGCAACGCTGAAAGGAATTCTGTCACTTTCTATGGCCAACCTGACGATATCAAGATTTATGTGGAACAAGTGGGGTGGTCCCAACAATGCATTCGATCACACATAATGTAAGCGGACACGTATTATCTGATAGAAACCGAGGAAAGAGATGGAGATGCAGGGTTCTGTGTCGCAGAAAATTGATATTTTAGCTCTTTGCTCATTTTGTCAACATCAACGTTAGTTCACGCTGAATGCTCCTGTTTTGCCAAGTTCTCTTTATTTTCCATGGCTTTACCTTGGCTGAACCTCTTTCACCAACCTGGATACAAGACCCTTTGTTTGAAGACCCCGTCCAACTAGTCAGACACCCAGCCTGCCAGAGGAGCCACCCGATCAGTTCCACCACACCCAAGTGCTCTGGTGAGACCCATCCAATTGGTCAATCCCTGACCTTGTCAGGACAGCACCCAACAACTGACCACTCGATTTCTTCCAAAAACAAACTGAATTACCCTACGTTGCTCTCTGGGGCACTTGGTCCTCAACGCTTGCAATCGCAACTTTCTGTGAGTGAAATTATCACCAATACCCGTCCACTTCCTGGCTTTTCCGCAGCGCCCAGACAGACACGGGTTTGCACGGGTGCTCGACCCACGAGTACTCGCAGATAAGTTTGGGCGGCTGAGTGAAGACACTTTGTAGACGGCTGCGGCGCTGCGGGGGATGTCCGTCACTCAGTGCGAGTCACGAGTCAGGCGGGCAACACGGGAAATCCATAACTCCAGGGTAGATCTCAGGGGTGGAGAAGGGGTGGAATCCGGGTGGGGAGGGGGCGGGGATGGATCTCATGGAGCCGGGGTGGTTCTCTGGGGGGGGAGGGGTGCGGATCTCCCTGTGCAAAATGCGAGGCTCTGAAGCTGACCTAGAGGCGCAGCAACAACGCACTCAGCCATTGTCATCCACTTCAACCTTGAGTCAGGTCCCACAGGGATGACAGGGACGATCCAGGTTACTGGTTCAACTTGTGTTACCAATCAAACAGAAATTTATGAACGGGAGGGAAGTCTTGTGCACTGCCCTGTGGTCAGCAGTGCAAGGATGGAGTTGATGTTCCCTGCACAGGACCCTGTTACTGAAAGGGAAGTCGAACGCTCCTCAAGATCCAAGCAACTTCCGACTCCTGTTTGATTTCATTGCGGTGCATTGATGTCAAACCGTCTCCTTCTGCTGTCTGTTTGAATGATTTATGCAATTTGTAGCAAGACGTATGGAGAGAGTGGCTAATGTCCGGGGTCTGGGCCTCTTCTCTCAACCTGACACAGTCAAGGGTGCAGCAAACGGCGAAATGAGATTTTCAGGCCGACTGATCGAATTCTTCTCCCCTCGGTGTTTGTTTGGACTGGTGCAGCACAGGGGTATTGAAGCAGCAACGAACACATTTTCATTTCAATTGATTTTGAATGCAAATATTTCAATTCGTGATTTGTGATTTCAATGTGTGTTGCCAGGGTCGTTTTGGAGTTCGCGATGAACATTGTTTAGATTGTCAGTTTTTCGGCGAGAGGCCTGTTTCACGCGGTGTGCGCCATGCATTGGTGCAAGTCGCAACTTTTGCTTCTGATTTCTGGGATGCCATGCAATCGTGCATCGACATGAAGATACTTTGAAGATGGTTGTGCGATAATCTTGTCTTGGGTTTGCGCAAAGAGCATCGTGCAAAATTGAAGGAAGCACGAAAAAGTTGAGCGTGTTTGCAATGATTTCTTCGTGCTGTGACAAAAAGTGTGCATTCCATGAAAAGATTTCGTGTCAGAAAAACATTATGAGAAATGATATCAAAGGAGGAGAACACATCAAACACATTACCTTCTGCCCTATCAGGAAATTATAAGCGGCAAGAACTGAATAGAAATTTACACAGGCAGATCTCACGCGAACGTGATCGAGAGAACATGCGGCCCACCAGCAGGTGCGATCAAACTTTGCAAAACTAATGATTTTTGTTGGCGTCAAAGTTTTGTGATTTTTGGTGAGATTTTCATTGACCCATCCAAGTGAACTGATTGTCAGATACGTACCAAGGGCATTGAATCCTTGAGTGCTTCACGCAGCAGCAATTTTGAGGTGTCTGTCTCTGGAATCATCTGTGCAACACTTCTAACTTCGTGAGAAAAATTGTCCATTAAGGCGTGAAAAAACTGACATGCCAAACGCTTAGTTCCTTCAATGCTTGAATTAAATGTTCAGACCGAACGTTTTTTGGGGATTATTTAATATGATGGGCCTGAGGGTTGAAATACCTCCATATGATTGCGGAGGTATTTGTGGCCATTTAGGGCTGAAACGCACATGATTTAGGATAATAAGCCGAGATCAAAGTGCGGGGCGAGGGCAGGGGGCGGCGGCGGTGTCGGCAGGGGGAGGGATCGCCGCGCCACTAGTTATAGTGGGAGGGGGAGGGACGAGCAGGGCTGCGGCGCAACTGGGGCAGAAGACGTCAGGGGCTGCGACAGGGATGAGCTTTGCCTCAAACGATGTTCACGAGGTATGAACACAGTTGGAGTGGAGTCTCAATCGGTGTCCAGACATCAGAGATTTGTGCGGTCAAATTGAGCCTGAGTATGGGAAGACACAATCTAGGAGTGAAGGCTGGATCCCAGAAAGAAACTCCCGACACACCTTGGCTTGAGCTTGAAACAAAGCGGTTGTGTCAGAGGTGCTGATTCAGAAACAGAATCAAGTTATCCTTGTCCATTTCACCAGATGCTGCATCGCTTCCAGAGCCCCACCCCACCTCGTTGCCTGTCCTGCTAACACCTGACATTGCCAGGTTTGATGCACAGTGGATGCGTCACGCGTCGCACCTTGTTCAAGTCAAATGCGCTGGAGGCAATGCAAACGCCCATTGACTTGAACAGTTCGACGTTTGAGATGCACCCAGTGTGAAACAGGCCTCAAACAAACGTTCCGCGGGACAACCCATTGTCATCCCAAAGTCTTATATCAATTAGGGTCGGCCCGACCTCTGCCTATTGCCACAGTAAATACAACCAGATTAGGGAGTGAAATTTATGTTTCATGATGCATTCTGAAAAACACCTGTGTGAAAATCACTCTTCTCACGGCAATTCCACACCAATTGAGTCACAGTGACACGAAAATGGACGTTGGAGAATCAATTTTGGAGGGTCTCGCTGAAGATTCTCCCGCCTCCACAAATATGAAACGTTTTCACCTGAAAAGCATTCCTGGGCAGATATGAAACTCTGGTCTATTAAATCATCTCGTCTCGGCTCCGGCCCACCAGCGCAACGCCAATAAATTATTTCGCAAAGTAGAATCTGCGTGAGTCTTGGAATGATCAAAAGAGAAGAATCTTGGCAGTGTATGTTTTCGGTTTGGTTGCACATTTGGCACTTTTGGCTGTGTTGTCTCCAGATCTGCTGGCTGCGTGCACAAATGCAAAACAATATTCCGAGCAGTGTCTGTCCAGAAATGTTTGTTGTTGAAAGGAAAGTGGTACAAATTGAAGGAAGATCTTCACAGGCCTCAACAAAGTTTGTTTTCCCTGAAGTTGGCAACACTGCAAAACTGACAACTGTTTACTGCTGCTGGTATTGTCCTTGAAAATAACAATTGAGTTTTTCAAAGACACCGCAGGAAAATTGCGCGCAACTTGACCAAGATTTTGCGTCGTAATGTGTGCGATGCTGGTAGCAATTGCGCCGAGCATTGTCACGAATTGCAACACTTGTTTCACACTGGACGTGTCACGTGCTGCACCCTACGGAGTCAGTGTGTATTTGGGAGTTTCAGCACCACGTTCCGTACCTCGTACACGTACACGTACACGTAGACAGAAATGGGAATTTTTGGCTATGTGTATGTGTACGTGTACGTGTACATTTCAGTTTCAGCAGTACGTGACACAAAACATAGGCATAACAATTTTCACGTCTCAACCCGTTGCAACTTCGATGGCTGAAGCAGTTTTAGCACCATTTTCTTTGAGCGGGAGTGAAGCTGTTTCGGCAGACGAATCTCGTAAGTTTTGTTGCATTTTCTATC
>JAAUXT010055411.1_pt1 | contig 23929 bp, 23 predicted proteins | sample 7278171 | NCBI WGS metagenome assembly JAAUXT01 (sample SAMN14350112, study PRJNA611818) | marine sediment metagenome | isolation source: surface marine sediment (1.8m) | place: French Polynesia: Moorea | collected 2018-08
CTACAACCTCTTTGTGGTCGTTTGTTTTTTGTTAAAAATCGTTCACATATTTCTCACAATAAATTTGTGTGTGTGTGTGTGTGTGTGTGTGTGTGTGTGTGTGTGTGTGTGTGTGTGTGTGTGTGTGTATGTTCGGGGAGGGGAGGGGTTGTAAATTTTTATGGATGACGGGAAACAATTCGTTGTTCTTTTGTGAACTTTGATGCGTGAACCTCTCCAGAGAATATATTCATGGACCGACAATCAAAAGCATTGAATTTGTTTTTGGCTGCGAAAGGCGCCAAGTTTGTCACACTCAGCGAAGATCGCATGAAGTTTGTTATTTGTTTTGCATTTTCAATCAGAAACTTATGAAACCAAACTTGCACAGAAGCCATTGCAGCTGCCTTTCCTCACAGGACCCTTGGTTCACTTGACAAATGAGGGAAACAAAAGACGCGACAATATTTGTGGACTGTGCAAGTGCAAAGGTTTCCTCACACTCTGAAGCTGATTGGAAACAGCACGTGCAAAAACTGGCACACAGACAGAGCATCTGACTCGCCGAAAAATTAGGCCGAACAAGGACAATCGTAAAAACTCCACTGAGTGCGCATTTCGCTCTACATGACCGCTGTGACATCACTCTGCTGAATATTTTTTGCGGGGGAGAAATTTTCGCAACACGAAAGGAGTTGACGGGTTGTGATGAACAGCTTGGTGAGTAACTTTTGACATTCTGGTGATCAGGCAACCAAACTCAGAGGCAGAGACAAGCTACGAATGGTTCTACAGAATTTGTTGTCAAGTTATCACAGGAAAAACTTTGCTCTGGATCATGGAGGCGGGTTAAGATGATTGACAAAATGCCGATTACCGGTACTCCGTCATGGAAGGTCAGAAAAGCGTGAGTGGAAGGTTTAATGCATGTCCATGGCACACAAGTGAACGCGTGTACAGAAGCGTCAAAGACAAGTGGAGTCGGGCCATTTCAGAGGTTTTGTAGAGACTTCACAATTCAGTCAATTGTCTTGCCCCAAATTTAACTGCTCGTATTTCACTCGTGAATTACATGCTGGTCTGACAATGTTGGAGAAAGTATCTCTGCAAAGCCGAGAAGAGTCTCGGCATTCTGGAAACGTCTTTCATACTGGTCTGACCATGCAATGGTTCCTGACAATCAGCAGTTTCAGTCAGTGACACGTGCGATCACTGCAACAGATTAGATATGTGTCCTGTGGATTCCTGACTCATCCTCACAGGAATGTATGGTCACTGGTCTCGTACACGCAAATTGCTCTCAACAGCGAACGCACATTCGCAATCAAGTCTGTCCTGGTGCGCTCTTTGGGGTGTTGGGACGCGCGCGTCGGCTCTTGCGTCTTGATTCAACCTTCAAGTCAAATCAGATTGGTGAAGACTGTCCCCGGCCATTGAAACCTCTTGCACCGGTGCAAAAGAAATTTTTTCACAGTTGTGTTGTTCATTTCAGGTGTCTTTGTCGGAGTGCGTGAATGCCTTCCAGGATCACGAGATCAACGGTCGGAGACTTGCCGTAAGTAACAGAGACAACACGACAATGCGCCGAATATTCAAATGTCTTTTTCACCTTCATGACAACATGAATACTGAGCTTTGCTGCACGGAGTCTACTTGGCCATACATGCGTGTTGATCTATTTTGCCTTGAAGCGTGCAAATGTCAAGCAAGGAAACAACGAACCACTTTCCAGTCCAGGGAATCAGTTTTGTTGCGGAAGCAAAAGCAAGCACGAGTTTTGTGGACTTCATGGACATGCTTATCAGATAAAATCATGTGCTAACACAAATAGAAACCATAATATTAGATCTACATGTCCACGAAGTGTCCCATTTCCTTTTTGTGTGACAGTGCGTATACGTACGAGTATTGGACTATTCGTCGGGATATTCGCTGTGTTTGCTCATGCAATAGTTACGCATTCGTTTTTGTGAAGGGATACAAAAACTCTCAACTCTTAGAAAGGCAAGTACTCGTAGCTCTGCGGTCTTCACAACGTGTGACCGATTCTTTGATTCATTCAGTCACAGGATGACACCGGAGTGTCCGATTGAGTTGTCGACTTCAGGCTCAGTGAAGTGCTGAAAGGGATGATTGTCCCATCGATGTTTGGAGAATCAAGCGGGTGAAAATGTGTGTGTGTGTGTGTGTGTGTGTGTGTGTGTGAGGGTGAGGGTGTGTGGCAAGCTTGAGAAAGTTGTGTTGAAAAATCTTTGGAGCTGCTCCTGCTTACCTTCAGTAAAGGGAACATTTAGTCACCTGCGAGTACACACGCACGCAGGCAACCTTTTCCGAGGAACGCCAAACAATCAAAGAGGGCCCAGGGGGGTTGGGAGCCACCAGAACACTTTCAATCCCACAAAGCCCAAAGGTTTCCAGAGTACTCGTATCCAAACATTCGAGTATGTTGTGTCCTGGTGCACAGAGCAGTGTCAACCGCACGAACCAGTCAAGGACAACTTTGGCCTCGAAGAATCACGGTAAAATGTTTGGTTTGTCATGTGGATCATGTGTGTGTGTGTGTGTGTGTGTGTGTGTGTGTGTGTGTTGGGGGGATTGAACTTGGAGAATAAATGTCTTTCTGACTTCCCATCTTCCAACCCACACAAGCAGAGTAACAACTTTGGCCGGGACACCCCTTTCCTCTTCTGCAGCATGCAATCAGGAACAACATTTAAACTTCAGTGACGGTCAGCGCGCACAGAGAAGGTTCACTTTGAAGTTGTGAAAAATATTTAGCAGCCCAACCAAACAATTCGGCCCGTGTCTGCACCAAGAAGTGTTCTTGTTGTTCGCGCGATGTCGTCAGGATTCCTTTGTTTCACAATTTGCCACCTTTTGTTGTCCTTTCAGTATCTGACGAGCAGAGACATTCCGGACGTTCCCAAGGACAAACGCAAGTAAGTTCTTGTTGCGCTGGTGAACGAGTGCGTGTATGTAGATCTACAAACTGTGGCACTCTTCTTTGGCAAAGCTGGCAGCGCAAACTGGTCTGTGAGAGACGCCCTGTGAGGAATCCGGGCAACTTTCTCCTCTGGTGGCTCAGGCAGGGCTCTGACCAATATAAAGTGAAAGAAGCAAAACCCAGAAGGCGTTCGAACGTTTTCGTGGTCTTTCTTCCGACCCGCAGAGTCCCCTGAATCCATGTGGATCGAATTGCAACTCCGACATGCCCTAATGTTTTGCAACAGAGAACACGACACAAGAGACGGTAGAGAGTGTGACACTGGTTCTGTTGTGTGAAAGTGTGCTGATTCATGAATGGTAATGATGAGGTTGGGACAGCATCGTGTAACGGGGGGACTGGTGTCATTTTGACATTTATGCAAAGACGGATCCTGAATTTGGTCAGGGAGGAGGGCCGACCCTTCTCCCCGGTGTGAAGACAATACAAAAGTTGGCCTTGTTGGGGAAAGCCAAATGGAAACTTTTTACGGATGTGTTCGTGAAAGATATGCTGGCAGGATCCAGACGGAAGGGAAGTTCAGGACTTTTTCTCGCCCCTACCAAAATACAAATTACCTCGCCTGGTCTTGCACCGGAGTCAAAACATTTTCGATTTCTTTTGGATCCGCCCTTGGGTTGCAAGCGTCACCAAAGATTTTCGGAAATTATTACCTTTTCGTCTTTTGCATTTGCAGGAAAATAATGAATTTCGTCAAGAACATTCCAAAAGACGGCGGGTAAGTTTCTTTCTTTTGCTCTTGTGCGTCTTGCGTTGGGACCTGGAAGACAGTCTCCAAATTCTCTTCTTACTTTCCGTGATAATGAATACGAGACTGGATGAAAATTCCGCTCAATTCCCCTTTCATACTGGGTGATCGATTGTGAATCAAGTTGGCTTGGTTGAGCCTGTGATTTCACACTTTTGTTATGCGTGCGAGTTTTCAGTCATTTTTAATGCGATCTCACGAGATCACGACTTTTTCAAAATAGCCAGGGGCTCATGAAGAGCAACATGTTTTCGCAGTTCGTGATCGTCTGTAGAGATCGACCAAAGCCACTTTTGGGCTCCCTGACGCGCTTGGTGCCGCCCCAGTCTATCGAGTACCGGTTCGTGAAAGGTCGAAGACAACCTTCGCATCTTCCAGTTGGTGTTTTTGTGCCGTGTTAGCCGTGTTACGAGTATGTTTGCTGGGGAAAAGCAACATAGTTCTTGAAAAATCTTGCCCTGCGCAAAATCGTGTGCCAAGATCGGTGCAATAGATCTATTCCGCGCTGTTGAGATGTGAAAACCTTTGCTCAGATGACTTCTGTTGGTGAGGCACAAAACAAGACGAAACCAGACTGTGCATCGCTCAGTTTATTCATCACACAAATAATGTTTTCCCCAGCATCAAATACCCTGGGCCCTGCCACACATTGGCACAAGATAAGTTTCAACGATTGCTCCACCAAAGCCGCGAAGCCAGTTGGTGCTTCCCCCAACACCGACACAGTCAGCACGTGTGCGCGTCAGCATTTTGCCGCAGTCAGTCCTCGTGCTTGAATGATGACAGGCATCACGTTGGAATTTCCTGCAGCGATTGGAGACATTGTTTTAGGTTCCTGAGACAAGGACAATACCGAAACTGACAGGTTGATCAGAACCTCATGAACCTGCCATCTCTGTGTGACATGCTGTGCATTTTATCACGTTGGCCACGGGCTCGTTATTGGTCATTCTTGCACCTGGCTGTACAACACAATCCTATGCGCGCTCGCACGTTTTCAAGAGACAAACACGTGGACAGAAGAAGAGCTCATTGAACGCTTCCAGCGATTCCCCCTCCCTTTTCAGCTTTGTCCAAAGACAAAGCCACCAAGAACAGAGGTCTCCGTCGCATTATTCAGTTAGATTGGCACGTCGAATCTTGTTGAAATTTCTTGTCCGAACCTGGTTCCACTGGCAGGTTTTCTGGACTCACTTTTTCCACTTGAACTCAGACTGTTGTCAAAAACTAAACATGTGCGCAAAGCGTAGGCCAAAACGTGTGTGGCTGTGGCCAAGGGGCAGCCGAAAGGAATTTTTTGACCATGTTTGGAGAAACACGGTCGGATGTCGTGTTTGGCTCCAGGGTCTCTTGGTACGAGCGTCAGAGAGGGCCCTCAAGGACTCCCCGCACATCCACCCCTTGTCCTAACCTACAGTTAACCTCCATCATCCAATGGGCTTAGACTCTCGACGCGATCTCAGTCACACCGTTGGATCTTTCCACCCACCTTATTTGGCTGTTGGTGAAGACTTGAGATCCATCGATGCTTGTCAACAAATGAACACTGGTTCGTATTGCAGCTGACGTGGGAGAACCTGCTTTACGTGTACTTCATCATTGAAAACGTGGTCTGACGACGGGTGTTATTCGTCCCGAGCGTTGATATGGGCGTGGCGTGTTGACTCCTGTTCAATCTGACAAATCTGTTCGAATCCTCTTTGTCCCGATTCAGCTTCATCACTTCGGGAAAGATCGGCGGATCGACAGGCGAATACGTGTCTGGAAAGGAAAACAATCACACATGAGAACGACAATGTGACCAGAACGAACGCAAATGCTACCGCGTCCTGATTGTTTCTTGATCATTCAGTGACACTGCAGGGTCGACTTGACGTACAAATGAAGTAACATGAAGCTGTCAAAAACAGGTTTCTTTTGCACCTGCGAAAGAAGATAAACAGATTTGCTTCGAAGCTTCGAACGCATGAAAGCCTGCGCGAATTTCGTTGTTCGCAACAAAGAACAAACAAAACGTCAAAATGCAGCAAGGGGACAAGACACACGAGAGCAACACCGGTATGAAAACTGCCTCCTGCTGTGTGTGAAATATACAGTATTTGCTTTGTGGCATGGACATGAAACAACAATATACAGCCCATTGTGATCGGATGAATGAGCTCTGTTTTTGGCAGTACACTTTGGAAGGCTGGTGGTGTTGAACATTTGCACACAAATATGCAAGTGAAGTTGTACACTGATGGATGAAACATTTTGCAATCTTATTTTTTTGCAAGAACTCGACGAATGCGTGTTGAACTGACACTGGACTTGGATAAATCTTTTTAAATCTTCGAGACTCGTCTGCATGGATAAAGAGGGAATTCGGCTGGGCACTGATGACAAACAGAGCAGATGATTTTGCCATAATTGCTAAAATCTGCCCTGTCGGTGGCGTTGGCAAAACTGGACAACGGTGTTGTACGGTGGCGGACTGCTTGAAATGACAAACAGCACCATGCAGTGAGATTAAAATATTGGCTTGGTGCAAGCAAGTTGAGTCGGCTTTTGGTTTTCAGTGGTGCAAGGAACACACGTCCTGCATTTTGCTGTGTTGTTACTTCAAGACAAAGTTTGTCACAGTCCAGCAAAACCAACATCGGCCACAAATGGCCATTTCACTGGTGGAGGAAATGCCTCAATGTCGTGTTCATTCGCCATTCAAACTTGAATTGGAATTTTCAATTTGACCGTCATCGATGAAACACCCTGCGATAAAGCTGAATCTGGCAAGTTGTATCTCGAGCAGTGTTTTGCACAAAGAGCATTGGACGAGTTTGACGAGCAGAGCGCAACTTCCACTGAAGCCTTGGTTTTGTCTGTCGAAATGCGAAGAACTGCGAAGAAGATCAGGATCACTTCAGATCGAACAGCTGCATTAACGTGTTACCCTGATTGTGAATGAAAGTGAAGAAGCGAGGTGGAAGAAAAATACACCGCACCACATTGTGGCACTCGTTTATGCTTCTCATGCGCCACAGCGGTCGAGAGATCGGTGCTTTGCGTGGAATATCATCGGTGTATACTCATAGGTACGTGAGCATACTAAACGCCATTATCATACACTGATGCTCAGGAGTGGTGCTGGAGCTATGTCTGGTGAACTCCATTTGGGAAACCAGTTTGCTGATTTTGAGCGCTTTGCACTGAAATCGTATCAAAGGGTTTCCAACTTTTTATGGGCACATATTCACTTGGTGCTTGAAACGGAAACCTGGAGGCAACACAAATGCCATTTGGTGCTCGCTCCGCAACATATCGCGTCGCTTTGCAGTCAGATGCTTTGATATCCAACAGGATTGTGATAATTACACAATAACACATTCTGCAATGGCAGAGAAATGACGTCTCAATTTGAAGGGTGTGCCTTCGACAGGACACAATTTGTCAGGTGGGGCATTGCGTCCATGACAGTTGCTCCAAATAGCAGTTTGAAAAAGGCATTGTTGGAATTGTTGTCGGTGACTCTGCCCCTTTTGGGTGTGTAAAATAACCAGCCAAGTGACACAGGCACGATCCGCAGTGATGCTGCGCAGCGAGAGAGGTTGGGTGACCCCATCCCACATTCTCTCCACACATCAGTGGAGAGCCATGCCGCGGCAGGTGTGTTCACCGTGTGTGGGGGTGTTTTTGGCTATTTCGTATCGTGCCTTGGGTTAGTTGTCTGAACGATACGGTGAAGCACGGAAGTTAACACCACCACTATCGAGGCATATGGAGAAGATTCGGAAACAGACTTCCTCGCAGTTGGATCGTGCAGGTGCAGGGAATTTGACAGGATTGACCACAAGAGAAATTCAGGATATTTGCGAGTGTTTGAGAAGCGCGGGTTGCTTTGGTGTTCAGGAATTTGAATGGAGAGAATGCGGGGAGACTGGAGGCAGTTCAGTGGGCTCAATGAAGCTGCAGTCTCGTCAATTCACAAAGATGAATGACGCTGGTGCAAAATTTTTCAACAGCATTGAAGCTGGAAGAAAATAAATGTCTGAAACTTGTCACTTTTTCAGACGTTACAAGCCGTGTGACTCTCCGAAAACAGTGCGAATCATCTCTCTGATATGTGCATTGTTACAAACCTTTTTGCAAACAAATGTGTCATTTGAACGAGGGTGTCTGTCAGGACTGGGATTGTGTCATTTGGGGTTCATGCCCAGGTATTTGAATGACCACCCTCAATATTTTCCACTCGGAAGTGAATCAAATTTCTGTGAACGTTGCTCAAGTGGAATTGGCGAAGCATGAAATGACGTCAGGGTGAAAATGGTGCAATTCAGGGCAAACATGATTTCAGTAATTTGGGGTTGAGACTCAAAAGCAGGACACATTTTTTAGGGGCCTAACAATGTCTTTGAATCAATCACTGTGAACGAACTGGCGTCATTAGGAAGCGAATGGTTCTCTACCTTTATTGTCAATTGAAAACGATCTTGTCACCAGTGTGAGACAACAACAGACTCACAACAGAATGCCCCGTCATTTCTGGGTGTCCAAAAGATTGAGACTGCGCCTTGGACGTTGAATTGCATTTCAATCAATATGGATTTTCTTTCGGAATTATGAACAGCAGTCTGAGGTGAGGTTGATCAATAATTAATATTTGTGCACGCGAAGCAGGGAAGTTTTCCACCAGAACACATGCGTGAGTTTTGTTGTGGACAGATGGCTCACAGTTGAAGCAGGGAATTTTCTGCGCTGATCGCACGCACAGCGTTGGAACCTGAAAAGGGCGCGCACATACGCTGTGCGCTCACTCGTGTTCACACTCCAATATTTGTGGAGCATTGATGCGGTTTCAGGTAATTTTTCATACCTGAAGCTTCAGTACAACATAAAGAGGCGTAATGGACAATTAGTGCCAAAAAGTTTCCAAACAGATTTGGGCTCGGAGATTTGTGAGCGTTTGGACGTGCAAGTATGTGGTGTTGGTACTCGTCACGCGTTTTCAGAGGTTGAGCTTCAGTCTTCACAACGGGTAGGTCGGGATTCTGGTGACTCAGTTACATGCACCTTTTACAACACAACTGTGATCAATATTCTGCAGTGACACAGGTTCTTTTTGCTGCCGTTGCGTGCAGTCTGGACAAACTCTGTCCAATTAAAACAGTGCATGTTGTGGTGTTTTGAAGGTGTTTTTCTTGGACAAATGCTTGATGAAAGGCACTTTCTGGTTGTTGGCAGGCAGCGACTGAGATTAAACATTCTTGGTCGCTCCGAAATGGAAGTGAAAATGGGTTGGAACTGAAGACAGGTTGTGAAAGGCACGGCTTTGTGTTGATGTGTGGACAAAGGCAGATTACCCTTGTATGTATAAACTGACACACATTCAAAAACGTGTGTGAGGGAGTATGAGGAAAACAAAGTGTTTTCTTTGCCGGGGATGTTTCGTGTGCTCAGAGCGCCAAACACTAACTCGTACCTGGTTGCTTGGCGCATCAAAGGGTTTTGCCTTCGCCAGGTGCTCAACCTCCAAATGTTTTTAGAATGCTTTGTTTGTGTGGTGATTTGGCTGGAATGTCGCTCAGTGAAATTGAAAAATGCTATTCTTCAGCATCCCGACACACTTGACCTCAGTCCACGCACCCACACAAGACAGGGTTTCATGACTCGGAAATGTGTTGGAAGCCACAATCACACCTGTGTGTTCCTGCCAGATTTAGAGTTCTGCCTGTTTGCGGTCAGCGGGAAACACTTCTTGCCAACTTTCAGGGCAAGACATTGTTGAAGTCTGTTTCATGCATATGCGCTCGGTCAACATCGTGACGGTTCAGTTCCACCACAGTGAAGGATGTGTGACTTCATGTAGCAACACCATTCATGATGTAAAGCACGAGACTGGGGCTGACATTCCTTGTGTTGTGGCTTCACATGCCTCGTGTCTCAAGAATCCCCGACAAGCAAAATTGATCGCATAAAATTTTGTGGAAATTTTCTGTCAAGTCATTTTAGACTGACATTTTGAGACGCTCTCTGGGTGGAGACAAGACCAGAACGGAAAACTTGAATCTTGATCGCTGTTTGTCTGTCAGATCGCTTGAGGTGTGTTTGAAGTCCAGGAAACAATCATGTACGGAAATAATGATCACTCAAAAATCTGCCAGAGCCGTGGAAAACAAAGGACAGACACACTTGGAAAGGCTATTTTGCAGAAAAGTGCACGTCATATCTTGCTGCCTCGATTCCATTTTGAACGTCTATGTCTCTGAAATATCCTCCTGGAAATCGAGCCAACAAGATGTGACTGTGCACAACAAAGACAAACTGTGCCTTAACAGGTGACCATGTACCACACTCTGCCACGGACCACAGTTCTGCATGGACCAAGTACGTTGGACTCATCGCTGTGGGAATTTTGAAAACGACGATTTTTGATGTCAAACAGAAAACACAAACATTGGGAGTGCATGCCCAATAGCACATTGACAGGCTATTGAAGGTGGGCAAACAACCGGCGCAAACCATGTTTGACAAACTGAACGCGTTTTCCAAGTTTGCGACGCTGGGGCGCAGCAGCAAGCTGCAGGCGGAGACGAACCGTAGGCGCCGCGCCTCCCTCGGCGGCGTCTACGCTTCCGACGACGCCAACTATGACCGCGACGCGACGAACGCGGCCGAGCTGCACGCACTCAACAACTACGCGACCAACGGAGGCGGCGGCGGCGGCGGCACCCTGGGGCGCAAATCCTTCCACATTGACCTGAATTCAGACGTGGTTCTGCAGCTCAACCGCGGCCTCATGCGCCGCTCGCAGAGTACGGAGAGCCTCAATATCAGTTTGCATCAGAAGTGGAGGACCATTGACATAAACATTGATTCGCCCAAAAGAGATGTAAACACAGAGAATGGCAATGAATGTTGGTTGGACGAGAATCCTTATCAGGACCTGAACTTGGCGCTCCCCACGTGCGAATCGCCCGATAACGGAGAAAACACAGTCAAGTTCGAAGTAGGTCAGGATTCGGATACATACAGTGAAACAGTGATAGGTGCTGCTCAAGAGGAGCTGGACTCGGAAGTGTTTGTGGATGAGAATCCGTACGAGGACACGGAGTTCATTCGGCAGAGCCTGGAAACTACGACAAACACTCGCGATGACAATGTGAACGTCAATAGGAAAGACACTGAAATAGTGCGCCAGAAATCAACGACTGAGAGTGAAGAAGAGAGGAGCTTGGACTTCTTGGAGAATGAAACCGACAGTGATGAAGACTTCCATGACACTGTCGTCAAGGAACTGAATGTGATCGAGATTTCGGAACAAGGCGTCGTGTCTCGCCTCAAAACTGAGCTGGAAGAAACAAAGAGGCCAAACGGATTTGTGCAGCGACCTTTGCTCTCGAGCAACGCACGTTCAGGACAACGTGCACACGAGACACAAAAGGAACAGACGCCCGGAAGAAAATCTCCAGGATTTTTGAAAAAAGTCGAATGTTTGACACACAGACTTGACAGTACTCCTCACAAGGAAACTAACAAACTCGCAAAACTCCCAGCCAAAGATTTCCCACTGAAACCAGGTGCGTCAAGATTGTGTGGTGCTCTGCATGTTTTCAAGCAATTGGATCAACAGGAACTTGCTTGTCGTCAAAACCGTTTCGGAGATCAACCTGGTACGACTGTGAAACCTCGACAGGACACAGTCAACCGGAACCATCTTGAACTCATTTCAGGGGAAAATGCAAAGACAAAGGAAAAGAATGCCACGGGCAGCGTCACGTTAGAGCGAGATCCAGGCAGTCCTCGTACACCAGTTGGCAAGAAATTTTCTGCGACCAACAGCGCTTTTGAAGGAAAGACTTCCAGTATCTCCAAAACCATGGACAGTTACCTCGAGAGTCGCGGTATCCTGGCTGTGGACAGCACAGATGACGAACTGGAAGAGGAGGAGGAGGAGGAGCTGGACGATTCGGATGAGGAAATCGATGGAATACGAAGCAGCAGAAACTTGGAGGAGATAGAAAACTTGAACGACGGCCAACATTGGAAATCAGACGGTGCGGGCACGGAAGAGAGTTGCCACGATGATGACACATTTGAACTGAGTGATGTCCTGAACAAGTTTGAAATTATAGAGGAGGATATCATGGAATGCACCGAGCCCAGCAGACAAAAGCGGCCCAAGCCAAAACTGTTGCCAAAACCAAAACCTCCACTCAAACCCAAACCCGTCCTCCACACAAACAAGGCGGCCGCTCAGTCTGCGAATAAATCAAGCGAGAGTGAAGGGAGAATGATCAAAAAAGTGCACGCTTTAGTCAGTTCTTTTGAAAGCGCGCCACTTCCTGAGCCAAGGCTGCCATTACACAGTATCGGTGACTCAACCCAACAATCAAAAACAAAAGCAAGTCGTGATCAGGAGTACTCAGTGTCAGCAACAGAAGAAGACAGAAAGAAGACCAAAAGAAAAGAGATAAACGCGAAGTTGGAAGCGATGCTAACTATGCCTGAAAGCGGTCATGACAATTGTCCGAATGTTGGAGGAAAGACGGGGAGGTGGCACACAACGGAAGCAGTGACCCGCGTCAGTCCCAGTTCATGTGCCTTGGATCCAACACAGACAAGACAAGAGGATGGTGCTATTGTCCCAAAGAGCCCCCTGGCATCGCCAGCCAGGAGCCGGGCGGACTCGCGGTTCGACTCCGAGTGCGAGTCCTTGCATTACGGCACGATGGAGTCGTCATCTGGATGCAGTGAACAGTCTTCCGGGTCGGGATCCATCGGATCGTCGGCCTCCCTGTCTCTACCCAGTCCCCAGTCGCCGTCCACTTCACCCAAACACTCAGCCTCTGGTCACAAAACGTGGTTGGCGTCCACTCCACCGTCCTGGGACCAATCCAGTATCACGAGTAACGACGCGACGTCTGTGTCGGTGTCCCTGTCTGAAGATGGCTTGGATGGCGAGACGGCCTCCGGACAGGGAGACAACTCAGCACTCAATTCAGACGGCAACGATGATGTTGCACTGGAGGAAGATTCTGGCAGCAAACCAGGCCGACAGGTGTCCCAAAGATGGCAGAAGAACCACTTGAAGAAGGTGTCGGCCCACCTGCAGACAGGGTCAGGAGCTGCCGTGAAGCGACGTCTGCAAAAGATTCAAAGTGCCGACAACTTGAAGCGTTTCTCGCACTACCTTGCCAACAAGAGACCATCGCTGGACCTTCTGTCGGAGCCGATCAACAGGTAAACGTCTCAGGGGGATTCAGTTTTACCGCGTCTCAGTTGTTGTGTGAGCCACATTTTTATGAATCTGGTGAACGCAATATTGTAGCAGTGAGAAATGTTGGCGTTGTTGTGTCCTCTGTGTGTGGCTGGGCAAACCAGACTGATGTTTTGTGACCTTTTGAAGTTGAGCCTCAAAGATAAATTTACAAAATTACATTTTATGTCGCTATGCCAACATTAAAGCAGAACAATAAAATTCTCCACACGCTTTTGGATGATATGAGATTGTGAAGCTAGGGGAGGAATGCAAATATGCTTTGTGCCATTGAAACACATGTAATGTGTCTGTCTGCGACTGTACCGCATAATTCAACACTCTGGATTTCTGTTTGGAACGCCGCACACCCTCTGCGGGCAAAGACGAAATTTTGTTGGGAAGTCCCGGTACTGACCGTTGCCACATTTGGAAAACTTTGTTTCGAGTTGGTCTGTGAACAAACACGAAGGTTCTGCATGCCAGGTGGCTGGTGGATCACTGATCATTTTGACTGGGCAGCGTGCATCGGCCTGAAGTTTGTCACGGGAATTTGCCATTGGCTTTGATATTTTTAATATGTGCATTGTTTGCACTGCAGCGTTGCCCACGGTCACAATTACCGTTATGTGATTTTGTCATGCTTATTAAAATGTCATGTGACTTGTGATCCTGGAGCGTTGTTTATGAGATATTTAACTTTGCCATGCCTGTGGCCCGTTGTCGTGTGTGCCTCGCTGACAAATGTACATTGAGGTAACTGACCACGGTGGATCTACGTGTACGTGCACGCACAGCCCGCTGGCAGGATGTTCGCTGGACAGTTCACAGTTGTGTTGTCTCGAGTGCCAAGTACTGATGGAGAGTCATTTTCGGATCTTCACCTCAAAACAATAACGTAGAATTGGCGAGTTCATTGTTCACAACGATGAATTCCATCACAGCCCCACCCACCCCGTTTTGTTTCTTTGTTTCCAAGTGGGAAGTCTCTTGGCAGATTTCAGATGACGCTCTTGGTCAAAACGTGTAAGAGCAGGTACAGAAATTGTACTGTCTTGTCATTCCAGCGGCCAATGGATGTAGACTCAGTCTGAAGTAGGTTGGCAGGTTGTGATCTGATCTGTTGTGTGGACCTGACCAATTCTTTCCGCTTTCTTGGTGTGTGCTGTCTTGTCCGCCGTACTCCGGCGTGTGTTTTGTAATCACGCTTCAGGAAAATGATGCAGATGGAACCCTCCCCCCCCCCATTCCCCGTTTTCACAATTTGGGAAGACTTGCAACTTTACTGTCAGACAAAACGAACGGTGCTATTTTATCTGTCAGGAAACTTGTACTTATTCAGAATTGTCCTGAATTGACTTTCACAGAGGAGGGGCATTCAAAGTTGCAATTTTGGCTGAATCTGGAAATTTCGTGACTGTGTCACAGATTTGGCGTGTCTCACTGCAAAGTGGTCTTGTCTTGGTCAAGTTGTGGTGACGTTTTCAAGGCAGAGAGTCTGTTCGTGAGCGAATGTGACACAAGTTGTTTGGTCTGAGTGTTCGCATGATGATTGTGACCACCAAATATTGCAGTCATTCGTAAATTCACGAGCGTTCGTGACAACGTTTTGCCGTGTTGTGCGTGCGAATAACGTTGTGACCAGAAGGTCTATGTTTGCATGAAAACTTTTCGATTGTCGTAAAGCCAACACGACGGATTTGCGTGAGTGACCACGGAACAAGTTGCCGTTTTCATCGTTTTTTCTTGTTGCAGACGTTGTTGACCATTCCAACTTGCGAAGTGTGAGTGTACGAGATCAAGCTTTCCCAGACATGATGGTCAAAATTAGTCTTGTTTTCTGAGGAGCTGTGTTTTGCCGTTCACCTGGCGAGATTGTGAGAGCCAACTTGGTGAACAGCGCAATTGTGCCAAGGGGCATTGTACGAGTACACAGGCGATGTGCTCTCTGTGTCTGTGTGCCTCGTGTTCCGACCAGCCGGCCTGGTCGGACGAACTCTGGTGTCCGCGTGTGGACGCTATTGGTGAAAGTTTTTGTTTTGTTCTTTCAGATTTTTTGGGGGAAACAAAAAGAAAAACGACGCACCTCCCTCGCTGCCTCAGCGTGATTATCCACAAGGTGAGCATCAAACTTGCGCACGTTTGTTTTGAGTTCTCGTCATTTTCTGCCCGTAACAGGAGAAACCATTGTCAAACCAATACGTGCTGGGAATCCTGTCCTCGTCCAATCCAGTCTGAAAACCACCGCCTGCCTCGGAAGCAGGACGCACTGCACAGCCGCCTCCCAACACACACACACACACACACACACACACACACACACACACACACACATGTGCACACTGAGGAACCTTTATTCTTTTTGCTTTCCACACAACACATGAAATCCTCACTCGTATCTGCTGAAGACCCTGAACTGACTTTGAGCAAAACAATCAACTTGTCATTGGCACCAAGCTGCTCAACTGGGCAAACATTTTACCCTTCGGGATTTGAATTTTTTGACCCTGTCCGTACTGAAATCAAAATCTAGACAGCCAGATCTAGCTGTGACAGGGGCGGCGCGTTGGGGACAAGCTGTCTTCTTGACCGCTGAAATATTCCTGAAACGTTTCGTTGCGAACAAACAAGAGTGTACTGTGTCCTTCAAAGAAACGTTTTGAGGACTGTGATTCTTTCTTACGTGTGGATTTGTAAGTTTGATCTCAAAATAACTTCGTCTGTTCTGTTTTCAATGCTGTTGTTGACGTGTGTTGATCATGGGAGGGGCGTTTGCGTACGATTGGGTGTGTTGTGTTAGATTTGTTGTTGAGATGCGCCGGACCAAAACGTGATGACAAGATTTGACAAGGAAGATTTTTGCCAAAAAAGAAACTGGTTGCTCAAGACATACCAGGCTCTAAGTGCTGATTGTTTCTGCCTTATCTTGCCCTTTGAGCTTCTCGTGCCTTCTCAAAATTTTCTGCGTTGGTAGAGCGCTAATTATCATTTTGTTATAGCCTCGAGTGTTTGTATCGTAATTGGACTGTGTTGAGACGCGCTCGTACACGGATCGATCCTGCTTGTCGCTGTTGAGGACAGTTCGTCAGTGTTGGAAAAGCAAAGGAGGGATTTTCTCGTGAGGCAACAGAATAGAATTGCGCTCAAAGACGATTTTGTGGTTGATCCTTTTGTTGACAAAAAGGAGGAAATTTTCGACCAGTCTGGTCTGTCGTGGTGTTCGTTGCCGACAGGAATCGATTTGGTAGCCGGAGAACAACGAGTACATCAGTGTTGTAAATCAAACTCGTGATGAGTTTTCAGTCACCTCGAAATAGACATTTGGATTCTTCGGTTGTCAATATGAACGGCGAAGAGTTTGCGGAGTACCTCAGAAAAGCCGACAACGACAGTCTGTACGAGCCGATTGACGACTATGTGGAGGCCCGCAAAATGTCGAAAGGTAGATCTCGCGCATCTACATCTGGATCATCTGATGAACGTTTCAACAGTGAATCTTTTTGGCGAGCTCAATCATCTGGAGGAAAAAAGAAACGTTTGCTTGCACTTTGTGAGAGGGCGTGCGTGTGTTTCTGTGCAGCTGCGGTCGTTGTTGGTCTTTTTTGGTGAAATGTTAATCAGGCATGTGTTCACACACGAATTGGGGGAATCACACAAGCACAGGTGTCTGAAGCATGACATTGTTGCTGCGGCGTTTGCAGCCAGCCATCCGTGGCAGTGCACGGGAGCAACAAAATGTTTGCAGCTTCCGTGCACTGGAGCTGCTCCTGCGCCTGGTGGGGTGGCTGTAACGTGTGTTCTCGTCGGGAGAGTGCCCTCTCATGATCAGTCAGGGGCGTCGATCAAGTTAGTTTGTCCAGTGTTGGGGTTTGACGGGGGACAACCTGGTTGATTAGTTGATTGGTCAGTTTGGGACTGGGATTCAGCCTATTTATTTTGCGTCCAGGTCAGCCCAGACCCAAATTTTGAAAACCTCTCTTGGCAGAGCGGCTGCTCAACGCTGTGTTTTTCTTTCGTTTCGTTGTTTTGCTTGTGGCTGCCACTGAAATGGTAGTTTATCTGTGATCCTGGTTCGTTCTGTTGGATCTTGGTGTTTCTTGTTTCAGATGCATTTCCAGGCCACAATGATCACGACTACGACTCCGACTTCGACTCCGACTCGGAAGAATGGGATGATGTACGTAGACTCGCCTTTCTGCTGTTCAATTTAACACAAACAGTTGGCCGTTCACACGCATCAAGCAGACTATTTTCGTGCACTGTTTTCTCTTGGACAAGGAAATCTTGATTGGCTGCAGTGTTGAGAAAAAGTCTGGAGTCTTGTGCAATTGCAGGAAGACGAGGATGCCGGAAGCTACGAGAACGAAGAGGAGTGGCGTGGTGGAAATGTGCCCGTCCCTGGTGAGTTAATGTGCTGTCCGGCGCAAGAAGAGACAACTTGCGTCACAGGATGAGAGTTCGATCTCATCAGAAAGAGACAATAATTGGAGAGGATTGAAACGATAAGCCAAGTAGGTCGTCACTATCGCAGGTCGAGCTGACAAGTTTGAACGGTTGCGTTTGGAACCTGGATCAACGTATTTGCAAATTTTTGAACCAACATTGATTTGGTAACATCGTGAACGTCGGGACCATCTGAAGATGTATCTTCCACCGAGAGGTTGTGGTAGGTAGATTCTGGTTGCTGCGCTCAGCAAATGCTCACGTTTCGGGGTGAACAGGAACGTGAAGTCTGTTTTTGAAAGTGACTGTGAACGGTGATAAGGATTTATTTTCATGTCTTCGTTTTATGCGTGCTGTGCTCCCACTGGGTTCGCTAGCAGTTCGTCTGGAAATGAATCCAGCTGGTGCACCGAGATGCAGAGCCGTTTGCATCTGTGTTTTGCGCAACAGTTTTGGAAGCAAATTGTCTTGAATTGGTTTATCACAATTCAGAGTGTCTGTGTCGTTTTGTACTGAGGAAGTTTTCATTTTGCACTTCCGAAGTGCCAAACCAAAGTCGCTTGATTGTTTCATGGACTCCAAAAAAGTGAGGGTCAACAAAACCTTCTTTCCCTGTCCTTTCAGGCAGTTGAACTTTTTGGGGTGGAAAAATTCCTCGAGGCGTTGGTCCAAATTCGGTGGCTGTTGCGCGGTTGACTAGAAATGGAAACAGTGGACTGTTGTTGATCTCCACTTGTGTTTGTGATCTTGTTCCATTATCACTGAATAGCTATCTCGGTCCAATCGTTGAGTATTTCGTGGGTCCTTTGGGTGGCTACTGTCACGAAAGTGCATCTGTTGTGAGTTCACATGATCAGCAACGAGGAAGTAGAAAGTCCCATCGAACCTACACAGCTCAACCTGGGCTGGAACCAAGTGCGTCGAACCAATTCTGCCAGACGCTTTGCGCTGTGCGTCACCTTTCCATGTTGCATGTCAGCGGAAAGTGGAAACTTTCTCGCCTGCAAACAAAAAAGGATCGATTCTACAATAAACTCAGTCTGTTCGCACTTGCAGTGCACAGAGATAGTTCCACGGTGGTCATTCCAGTTTTAGCACGGAGAATTACTTTGATTGCTTTGTATTTATTGTTCTATTTTGTTCGGGTCAAAATGCAAAGACGCTTTTCGTTTTAGCTCCTAATCCACACACGAATGGATCCATGTACCCAACAGACGATTACCTGGAGCCCACAGGTGAGTGCAGCTCCTGTCAGGCTGTTCCGAGGTCAGAGATGGCAAACGAGAGGTTTCACCGACTGACCAAAAGCGTCGGAGCATGAAGTTTTGTTGAAGGTGGGAAGGGGCTGTCCGCTGAAAACAATTGCGGTGGACACCTTTCCCTCTCACAAGAGTTGTCAGATTGTGGGAAACATTTTCACTGTAATGTGAAGATGTGTTGAACTCGGCAACGTCTCCAGATTCTTCCACACCATCCCGTTGATATTTTTCTGAACGTGAGGAAATCTTTTGTACCTGCCCCATAAAAATTGGCAGCCGTGTTTGGAAGCGTCTTCAGGAAAACCGTTGGTTTCCTTGTTGGTCGTTCAGCACGTGTTGTTTGCACGGCATTTGTCAACACCGATAGGTGTCCTTGTTTGTTGAATTTTGGGAAATGTTCCACGAATAATTTGGAGACATATTTGAAACGAATGCAAGTTTGTTCAAGAAAATCCGGAACTACAGCAAAAAAGAAAGTTGACTGAAGCAAAAACCTTTGGGGAAAATTCAGTCTTGGTGTAAAAATTGTGAAAGTTGCTCAGTATGTTGGTGATCGCAATCAGGCTCATCAAATTGTTTTCTCTCAGCTGTACGAGAATCACACTCAGGTATACTTTTTGCTCCGTACCAAACTCACGTTTGGTAGTAAGTTAGCACTCGTGCAATGTTCGAGATTGCGAAACAGATTCCTGAAATAAGCTGGGTGTAATTTTGCCTCGGTTGCAAGGGGGGCTGCGTGCATGTGGGCATTTCACTTGAATGATCTTTTTGAAAATTACTTGATTGCATCCATCCCACAAGAAAGTCAAAACCAGCTCTTCCGCTTGGACTTGTTTCCACCCAGATCTGGAAACAATCCCTTGTGGCAGATAAGTGATTTCCTAATTTTGACAAACGTCAGAAGGACTGATTTTCAAAACCAAGATGTTTTCCGACTCAGCATGCTCAGTGTGCAATGGCAGATCTATTGTGGTCAAAATGTTTGACAACGGACGAACGGACAGACAACCCCTCAACAACACGATGCAAAATGAAGAAAAAAAGAACAGAATTCGTACAACAAAGTAGACAGCTCAGCAGCGTTTCCACGAAACAAAAAGGTCCAGAACGTGTCCACTATCACAGAATGGGGAGAATGTTCAAACTTAAATCCTGACTTGATATTTGCAGCTTACCCGGTGATGGACCCTGGATCGGCTCGAGCGAACCCTTCGAATCGACCGCTTCCGCCTCCTCCCCAGAAAGCTGCGGTGCCCAGCCTGCCCCCCAGGGTGAGTTGCGTACTCCTGAGCCTTTGTTCGTTCCTTTCGAAACTGCAAAACAAGGTGTTGGATTCGTGCAAACAATTTTTCGTCAACTCCAGGATCGCTCTCAACCTAGGCCTCCAGCAGCTCCAAAGACGACCCCGAATCTGGTGCCGCCAACACAAAAACCTCCGCCTCAAAATCCCGGTGAGCCATATGGCTGTGGTGGTTTGGCAAATCAGGTGGAGACTTCCTTCAAGCAATGTTAGCACAGTTGTCTCGATGCCGTGTGTGTCGGGCTTTCTCCCGGTGACATCTTTTCTGTGTGTATTTTTGGCTTGTATTCCACTTTGACGTGCCAACTGGACGTCACACATTCTGATAAGGATCAGTTCTTTTTGCAGTCAGAAGCAACAAACCTGATCCACCAGCTAAAACCAACAAGGTAGGCATTCTGATGTCAAATGGCCAGACGTACTCGACTTGATCTTGCATAAAAGGAGAGGAATTGACGAAGTGAAGAAGCAGCGAGGTAGAAATCCACTTCAGCAAGAACAGAAACGCTTGTTCTGAGCACGGACACTTGTTTTACAAAAATTCCAGAGAAAGAGGACAAATTTTCTGTCCGGAAAGGTGACATTGGGTTGTTTGACTTATTTCCACACTTCCTTTGCAGATAAAGGCAATGGCAGGTCGATTTGAACAGCCGCACAACACTGCTCCCCCTCCGCCGAGAAAACCTACCCCTGGAGGATTTTTACACAACACCAACAACAGACCCAACTTTGGTATCTCTTCAGATTTATTTGTGTGGTATTGAACATCGTGTTCACCGGAAACGCACCTTACTGCTCTGAAAACTGAGATGAGTACCAAATGAAAGTTTCCATTTTGGGCATGGATTTTTGTTTGCCAAATTTCTTTCAATGGGACTTTGGTTCAGAAATAGTAAATATTGGGGTGCATCTGACACGTGGGTGTGACTTGTGCACGGGTGAACACGGTAGGTTGTGCCTTTTTATGTTTTTACCGCGTGTTTATATGATACACCAAGATGGCATGAAAATAGTTTATTTTTCCAAATATGAATCTTATTTTGCAGGGCAGTCACCTCTGCAGCCGCCAGCTTCCAACGTGAGTTGTCGTAAAGTGATATATGCCTGTATTCTTCCCCTGCCTGCAAAGAAAAATGAGCTGCAAAAAAGACGGCTTTTGAATTCACCTCAGAATGAAACCAGGTCCAGATTCTTGCCTTCGCACACAGAGTTTTCTGCTCAGCTTTGCGCCTCTACTTGACAGGGCTTCTCAGCCACGGATACACAACCTGAGGAGTACTACGAACCCTTTGGTAAGATGGTAGACGCAGACATTTTTGAATTGGTGGGAGAAAGCAATCAACTGCATGACAGATGGGTTGTCCACATGAGTGTCACTGAAGCGGCTTGCAAGACTTCATGCGACAAACTTTTCAGATGATGCGCAACCAAGTCCACCACCAGCTAGAGCTCCGAAACCGGTTCTACCGGTCAAACCTGAAACACCGCCGAAACCCTCGGAAGGAAGACAAGGAGGCATGGTACGTGTGGCTTTACTTACGAAAATTGGGATCAACGTGGCCAAAACACGGAATCAAAACCACCACTACCACCACCCTGCACTCAACCGTGGAAAACACAAAATGCAAACACGCGCACAAAAAAGAGCGCTGTTTTGCTTTCAGCAACAAATTTTTGTCGGCATGAACACCGACAGCATTGCTCTCCGAAAAGCAATTGGAGGATTGAAGAATGCGGGATCTGGAGCTCCCTTTTCTGGTGGACAGAGTGACAACAACAACAACAATAACTTCCCCAGAAAAAAGGCTGATCCTTTCGGCCCACCAAAGTTACCATCATCCAGTCGTCCCGTGTTTCAGGTGCGTTTCTTGAGTTTTGTATTTGTTGCACAAAAAGTGATTTTGGACAACTTGACTTGTGATAAGTCAATTTGATTCCTGTCAAATTGGTCACTGCCACGCTGTAGTCCTGGTCCTCCAACAGAACAAAAAAATGTGGCAGAAAGTGTGCCCAATTAATCAAAAACAACATGGGCGGAGATGAGTACGAGGGAGGTCCACGAATTGGCGGTTTCTGTCACAAAGTAGCGATCTTTTCGAGAGTGCCGGAAACTCCGGAAATACTGGACAGAAACCGCCAATTCGTGGACCTCCCTCGTGCAAAGAAAGTTATCTAATGTGCGGGGTGTAGATAGTCTTTGTTGAAAAAGAAATACCACGAACCTGTTGCAGAAGCAGCAGTCGACAGACTCCGCCCAGACGCCAAGTCGGACTCTGGCTCAACCTCCGAGTCTTCCAGCTCCATCTCTGCCGAGCAGAGCGGCCAACACCCCGCCGCAGTTCCCTCCGGGTCGCGGGCTGCCGCCGGCGGAACGTCCGCTGCCGGCCCCGCCCGAGCCCGTTGCCTCTCCTCCAGTGCTGTTGTCTCAGATGCAGCCCCCATTTCCGAGATCAGGACACAACACGTCTCCTAGAGGTGGTGCAAGAACAGGTAGAGTGACTTGTTGAAAAACAAGTGCCTTCAAAATGAAACTGCACAGCACAGTGATTCTTCCGTCATCTCGAAATTCAGTGTCACACAACGCGCCGTTTCTCGCAACAACACAAAAAGGAAAATAAAGTCTGACAAAACATACCGTTTATTTTCTCTGCAGATCCATTGTTGCCAACTCGTCCTCTTCCACCTGTTCCCCCAAGCGAGGAAGAAGTGAGTGCCAAAGAGTAGTGATCACAAGTACAATATACAGCGTTAAGCGTCGTGTGTTCCACCGACCCCCAAAAATTTGAGGGGAAGAAATGAACAATTGTCAGGAATTTGCTGTGATTTTGTTTTTCAGACAAACATTTATGCATACGCCTGGTACTTTGGTGACATGGAAAGAAGGGAGGCGTCAGCAAAGATTGAAAGCATTGGACAGGTGATGAGTTTGGTTTTCTTAGCCAACATCGTGCAGGTGAAAGTACGCAAAACAACTCGCTTGCTCGTGTGTGTTGATTTTTGCGTTATTCAAGGTTTTATTTTTTCTAATTTCAGGCCGGATTGTTTTTGGTGAGGAAAAGCGCAAAAGGCGGCGCAAATGACCCGTACACCCTGATGTTTCACGACGGGAACAAGGTGCACAATCTGCACATCCGACGTCGCACCGACCACAAATACGCTCTCGGCAATGAAAAAGAGAACGAGATGGTGAGACTTCTTCAGCATCGCGTACTTCGCAAAAACAGACAATACATTTTGTACATTGTTTGTTTGTTGTTTTTTGTTGGAACTGAGCAATTTTCTCCTTTGTGACTTTCAGACTTTTCGATCAGTGCCGGAGCTGGTCAACCACCACCAACAGAGCCCGATATCCCTGGCGGGGGGCACCAGGGCTATTCTTATCAGAAGTCCACCGAGGTAGAAAGATCAGTGCAGCTGATTTTCTTGTGGAACTTTACGCTGCGACGACAGAACGCTGTGATGTCAGCAAGGACACAAAAGTCGTTCATCTTGGACGAGAGAAGTGGATGGTGTGGAGCGCAAAACTTGACACCGCGCCTGTATGCATGACAACAGTGGCCAACGTCTTCCTTCGTGACGCAGATTTCTGTATGGAGATTTCAGTGGCCAAGCAGTCAACAAGTATTCAACAAAAAAACGATGTCAGTACGTCGTGTCAGCACAGTCTACGTTTCAGATTCCACAGCAAAATATGATTTGATGATTCGCATTGTCCCACAGGATTCTTGTGTTGTACCAATGCGATTTGTTGCAACTTTCGTGTGCGCAGGACACACTCATTCAACATTTGCAGAGATTTAGTACCGTGTATACATAATCCTCCACGAGAGAGTTCAGTGGCTTGTGTCGCATTTACGAGGACCGTCTCAAAATAGACCGATTGGAGGACCGTACATCTTTGTGTTTGGTCAAAAACAAAAACTTCATGTGCCACATAAATGTATCAATGCAGCTTATCAATCCC
>JAAUXT010022360.1_pt1 | contig 23927 bp, 26 predicted proteins | sample 7278171 | NCBI WGS metagenome assembly JAAUXT01 (sample SAMN14350112, study PRJNA611818) | marine sediment metagenome | isolation source: surface marine sediment (1.8m) | place: French Polynesia: Moorea | collected 2018-08
CGCCACCACCACCGACAGTCCGTCTCCTGTCTGGCTGCCCGCGGCCCCGCACCAGCGCCAGGTGGAACTGAACCATCACAAAAATTCACCAGGATGATATTTGGGACATTTTGAGCAACTTTCTTTTTTTTTTTGGTGTGGTTCAGTTGACCCCCCCCCCTGTCGTTCAGTTTGGGTTACTGAACGAAAAATTTCAAAATTTTCTAAAATGGCCTGAAAATGTTTCTGGTGAGTTGTTAAGCGTGTGGTCCCGAAGGGTCGTTACCACACGCTTAGTGCAATCACCATCAGTCTGTATGTCTGTCTGTCTGTATATATGTGTGAATTTGCGGGGGGGGGGTAACTCAACATGCTGAAATTCAACCAGGATAATTTTTGTGACGGTCAACTGAACCGTGGTCAGAGCTCGTCGGAGACCGCGCGCTTTATAGGCGATAGCCTTCTTGTTGGGCGTTGCAGTTCATACCATGTCCTGTCATGTCGGCAAGAAACGTTCTTGCACCTCAACTACTTTTTTGGTTTCAGAACAAATCCTGGCGCTTGAAGCCCAAGTGGTCCGGAAGGTGGGTTGTGGGGCGGCTCATAACGTGGTACTGACTGATAATGGACAACTGTTCTCCTGGGGTGACAACCTGCACAGTCAGCTTGGATGTGGCTTCACCGACGAACAGTTCCTGAAGAAACCAAGGTGAGCGGCTTGTATTTGATACTTCACAGTCGCCTTAACGTTGCGGTGAGACTGTTCTGCTGCTCGCAGATGGACGTTTATGCATGTCGTTTCTGTAATGTGGGTGGGGTCCGTTGTACAGACACATCCCTTGGAACGAGCCAGTGACCTCCCAGTAAAACTGTCAGGTTCCCAAAAAGAAATGTTGCCATACCCCACCAACTTGGAAAAATGTTCATAGTTCTTCTTGGTTGCAGACTTTTGAGAAACTTATCATCGGTTAGAATTATCCAAGTGGTCTGTGGCAATCATCACACATTGGCGTTGGCTGATGGTAAGTTGCTGATGGTTGTGGAACATCAAACAAAAAAAAACAAAACTTGTCCTTGTCAAAAGCGCTTTCGAGAGAAACTGTCGACAAACTTCTGTGGCAACAAATTTGGTTGGCATTGCAGACGGTTCCCTGTACGCGTGGGGCATGAACAGTCACGGGCAACTTGGCATGGGCACCTTCTCGGACAAAGTCGATGTCCCTCAGAAAATTACCTGTCTGGAAGGGCTGCCAATCAGACAAATCGCAGCTGGGGGTTTCCACAGCTTCTTTCTGTCGAAGTCTGGTGCTCTGTTTGGTTGTGGTAGAAACACGTGAGTTGAAAAGAAAACGTTTGCTCTTTATTTGTCCAAAGAACTGACTTTTACACTGGAACTTACCACATCCTTTCGTCTTCGTCAGATCGGGTCAACTTGGAATCGGAGATCAAGCCGACAAATTTTACCCGACGTTGTGTAAGACTTTGAGGTCTCAGAAAGTCAAATATGTCGCCTGTGGAGATGAGTTCACGGCGGCTCTGACAAAGGTGAGTGTGGATGTTCACCAGTGAAATTGCAGAAGCTTGCTGCTTGAAAAAGAAAACGCAGTGTCGTGTGACTTGACCTACAGGATGGAGGCGTGTTCACGTTCGGAGCGGGAGTCAGCGGTCAACTCGGACACAACGTGAGGCAGAATGAGGTGCTGCCAAGGAAAGTGTTCGAGTTGATGGGAAGCGGCGTTTCTCAAATCGCCTGCGGGAGGTGCGAATTTACATCTTGCAAGAGACGGCTTCTGGTGAGAAAATATGGAAAAATTGCAGAAATTGCAGAAATTCCTTTTCGTGTTTGTTGCTCCAGGTGTCACCTGTTGGCCTTGACACCAGCCACTGGAAGAATCTACTCATGTGGTCTGGGCGGTAGCGGTCAACTGGGAAACAACTTGTACGACTGCAGAGCAGTTCCGTCTTTGGTGAAAGGCCCCCTCGTACCTTACAACAGGGAAGACTTCAAAGTTCCCGACACGCCCGTCAGTTCATCCGCAGAGTGGCGGCCGTGTGTGGTGAAATTCATACGATGTGCCAACGATCAGTGTTTCGCGACAGTTTCACTTCAGTCAGTGAGTATCATCACTTGCACGACAACAAGAAACAACAACGGAAGTGTCAGTTCCGTTTTGGGTGCGGGACCAATCATGCAGATGTTGGAATCACGTTATGTCTTCACAAGTTTCAGGAAGAACCGTTAGACTTCAGGGATCATCTGTCGGACACGCAGATCGGTGAACTCATAGAGGAACAAATCCAACAACTGGTGTCTTTTCCCACAGAGAGCAAGCCACCAGCTGAAGTGATGAAGTAAGTGAGCCTACCTGTTGGTGTTGGAAGTCCAACAGAGGAAAATGAATGACGTAATTTGCACCAATCTTTTTGTCTCACTCACTTGTGTGTGTGTGTGTGTGTGTGTGTGTGTGTGTGTGTGTGTCGTCTGATCTGAACAATTTCCTTCTCAGTGGTGTCTTATGACGGCCCGTATCATGTTCTTTTCTTGTAATGCGAAGTCCCTTCAGGGCAGAGCACCACGTTGCAGTGCGATATGGGATGGCAGGCCAGATGTCCAACTTAGTCCCATTGCCCCCCTATGGATGACCCCCCCCCCAACCTGCGGCGGATGACGACCACAGGGTGGGGGAGTTTGTCCAGGAGGGGTTGAGGAATAGTGGGATATTTGGCTGAGCATGCTTGCTTGCTTGCTTTCTTTCTTTCTTTCTTTCTTTCTTTCTCGGCTGCAAAGTAGCTTTCATTCTTTCTGTCGTAGAGGGACATCGCGCCCACAGTTGCCTTGAGCACTGCTTCTCTTGTTGCAGAAACATTGAGAAGGTCCTGTCATCTTCGTGCTGTTTGAATGGATCATTTTTGCTTGAGTGAGTACCTCACAGACAATATCGCTGGTCCTGAACACTTGTGGTGTGGCAGATTGCACCTAAAATTGCTTGTCTCGTCTTCAGAGACGACGAGCATTATGGAGGCAGCACAAGAAAACATGGTGTCAACTTGGAACGCGCATCACAAATGTTTTCCACACTGGGTTTGTTGCCGAACAAACATATCGTGAATCAGGTACGAACACAGCCACAGAACTTCAATCGCAAAGTTTCGTTTTGTGGGTGAAAGCGTGCCACTTTTCGCTGTTGTTCTTCACTGCCGATCAAACAAAGATATTTTGTCAGATTGCAGCAGTGATTGCCAAGTCAGTGAAAGGTTTGTTGCCGGTAAACCCACCGGACGTGCAGGCATTGCGGATCTACCTCACTCTGCCATTTTGCCTCTTGTTCAACGATCCCTCCAACTACCAGACTGTGATATGTCCATTCGCTCGGGCTCTCGTCTCACTGGCAGCTAACCCAGCGAAAGTGATAGGTATGCGTTTGAAACCACCAGATGTTTCGTTGGATTGGAATCACGTTTCTTTTTCGAGATTGTCAAGTTACCAGAAGACTGTTTCCTTGCAGACCTGTGGTGGAGCAAGTATCCTCCAGATGAATTTGGAAGACTCGTTCGGGTGAGTGCTTTTGAGACCCCTCATCGAGGACATTCTTGCGTTCGTGCTGTGCAGATTTGCTGGATGTCCCAGGCGAACGATGTTCGTTTCAAGAGTTCCTTGACGCATGTGAACAAAGTTGTTTGAATTCGGTTCCATTGCAGATTTTCAAGCATACTGTGATACACATCGTTGATCTTGGACCGCCCAGTGCGGACGAGGTGAGCCCGTCGCCGTCATTCGTCCCCCAATGGAGTTCCCCAGCCAGTCCGGATCAAGAATTCAATTATTTTTTCAGATTGCGCTGAGAGAGAATTGTGTATTTGTGGCGCTAGAAGCTCTGAAGAAGCTGAATCAGGCAAGTTAGGTTTCAGAAAAACCAGACATGCTTGCAGCTTTCTGGTTTGTATCGCTTGTAACACCAGCGATTGCCAGTGACGTCATTCAAAGTCGAGTGACGCTTACGTCTGTTCGCTTGGATGTTATCTTGAGCGTAGACACGACCCCTACCCCCAGCCCTGCCCCCCGTAACCGTGGGGCACGACCTGCGTGGCCACAAACTAACCTTCACTCTTGATCCCTTCTGTCACAACTCGAGAATCTCGAGCAACGAGCTCCGAACTTCTTGGCCCAACTTCGTCAAAATTGAGGTTTGCTTCACAAGTGACTGACCTACAAAAGAATTTGGTCACAAAGCGAACCTTGCAAGAAAACCTGTATGTCTGTCAGGTGAACGAAGAGAACGGACAAATCATTCCCTACGATGATTTCTACATGGCCGGTTTGTCGGAGAAGGTGGACATCCCGACGCACTACGTGAGGTGGACATCGCGCCAAGGAAAGGCGAGTGAAAACGATGAACGATTTGAACTTGTAAAATCTGAAAACACCAGTTCAGAAGGAATTTGAAACAACTTTTTGTACATTCTCCTTTGATAGCCTGAAGAGGTAGGTTGCTTGTACTCCCTTTTTGTGTTGTGTTGTGAAATGCACCAGCATCCCGCGAGTTCCCGACTTCCGTACAGCTTTGCCATGCATTGTTGCTCCCAAGCCTTTTGTTCCGCAACTGTTTCGTCCACGCTTTCGAAATTTTCTCAGGGCAGCTGTGCCTGCTTTGTTGAGAACAACGCACGCAGACACACAACAGTGCACAACAGTGGTGTGGGACTTCTTGTTCCAACAGTTTGATTCTTGTGGGTGCCATCACACGAAGCAAGCGTTTCGCTTTTGGTTATTTTTCGCTCCGTTTTCTGAGATTCTCTTCAAATAATCTTCGTTCCGTTCTCGCCACCTGGGTCCATGTTTGTTGTGATGTAGCACAAGTTGTGGTGTTTTTTTTCCGTTTCTCTCTGTTGGCGTGAAATGGAAGACATATATTTTTGCGATGCTGTGCTGACCTTGAAATTCCTGGCATGTTTGAGCCGGGTCTGAAGGAATCGGCGACAAAATTTGTTTTGCTTGATGTGCTGATGTTCCGACCGTGCCAAAACTTACCGTTGTTGATATTCGCGCGGCGAGCCTCGGCGAGGAGTTTGCGTGTTTGGCAATCAGCAGAGGTAAAGAAAACCATGTGTGTAGACATGGGGATGAAGGTAGAGTACGTAGGTGTGTCAGAATTTTTGTCTTTCCAAGAGTGAGACACCTGTCATCACCAACTCCACCCCGAGTCACGAAAATTGTTGTTCTGATGTAGCCGACTGAATTTGACGTTTCGTGTCATTGTTAGACTCATGGCGTATCTTTCTGCAACTATCCGTTCGTGTTCGACGCGTTCGCCAAAACCGAACTCCTGCACACCGATGCCCTTCTGCAAATGAAGGTGAGTGTGGAAGCAGTGGAGGATGCAGTTTCATCGATGCGCGTGAGAATATAGGATCGACATGTCGTACCAACTTCGGCAGAGTGCAGTGGAGGAGGTGCAGAGACGGAACTTCATCGGGTTCTTCAACCCGTCCATCAACCAGGACAACCCGTGCCTCGTGCTCTACGTGTCGCGTGGGAACCTCGTGCACGACACCATTTCGCAGATCATGAAGCAGGGAAGCTGCGACTTCAAGAAACCTCTCAAGGTCAGTTTTTTCCCCAGCAACTTTGTTTGCGTGTTCCTGTTGTGGGAAGGCGTGTTCAAAAGTCAGTGTCGGATGGTGTGTTTTAGGTGATGTTTTACGCTGAAGAAGCTCTGGATGGAGGAGGTGTGAGAAAGGTATTTTAGGTGTTAAATCCCAAACGCTTCACCGCTTCTTCCCGTCTCGTCTTGCAGGTCACGTTTGTTGGCGAGGAGGCTGTTGACGACGGAGGGGTGAAAAAGGTTCGACTGCTTTGGTTTCAGAGTGTGGACAAGTTCCCCTTCTCACCGCTCGCCTGGCTTTTTCGCATTCATCTAACTGCTAGCTCATAAGGACAAACACAATGCAGCACGTAAGGGAAAGAGACCTGGCAACTGCTTGATTTGATGACAACACTTTCTGTCTGTTTCAGGAGTTCTTTCTGCTTCTCATGCGCGAACTGTTGGACCCCAAATATGGGATGTTTCAGTACTTCGAGGAATCAAGGTTGCTTTGGTTCAACATCAAGGTACTACTTGCTGTCTGGTTGCTTTCAAATGGACGAACATTTGATTCACTCTGTTCTGTGGGTTTTTGCAAAAGTCCGTTCAGATTCAACATTCTGTGTTGACTGGGTCCACTGGGAGCTTGCAGTCACAGGTCTCCTCAAGTTTTGCAAATCCGTGTTCACTTGAACAAATCACTCCTGTTTTGTGACCGTGCAGCGCACAAATCATGTCAGATCAGTTCACGTGAAAAACAAAAACTTTTAACTGTATCTTCCTTTGGTCCCAGCCTTTTGAAGACAAGCAGATGTATCAGCTGATCGGGATCATCTGTGGCTTGGCCATTTACAATGGCACCATTATTGACGTTAAATTTCCCCTCGGACTGTACAAGAAGCTGCTCAAAAAGTGAGTGACATCAGAATTGCTTTTGTTTGAAAGAATTGTGTGTTATTGTTTGTTACCGACCACAAACACTTCCTCTTCGCAGGCCCATAACTTTGGATGACTTGAAAGAACTCGACCCTTCCGTGGGCAGGTCTGTTCTTACTCTGCCTCAAACTTTGCCGAAAGACTTTGTTTTCTTCCTCGTTTCATGAATGAACTTCAGCACAAAGACAACCACAAATTGCCACAAACAACTTTCTTGTCACTTTGAAAGGAGTTGTCAGAGTCTGCTGGACTTCGAGGGAGACGACGTTGAAGGCACCTTCTGTCAGACTTTTGAGGTCAGTTGCAAAATGTTGGTTTATGGTGCATCGAAATCTGATTCTTGTGCTGTTCACTGACACATGTACCCGTTCCTTTTCAAGACGAGCCGAGAAGTTTACGGCGAAGTGGTGACGGAGCAGTTGATTCCGAATGGATCTCGCATCACTGTGAACAACGAAAACAGGTGCGAGGACGAAACGTTCACGACTCCGGTTGTTGTGAGTTGCAGCTGAACTGAGTGAAGCACTGCTTTGACTCGTTGCAGGAAAGAGTACGTGGATGCCTTGATTGACTTCACCTTCAACAAGTCCGTTCAAGAGACGTTCGAGGCATTCAATGCAGGCTTCCACAGGGTCACGGGCGGACAAGTGCTGGTGTGTTTCTTTTGCTGACATGTTATGTTTTGACACAGAGCCTCCAAGAGCTTCAGTCACTCGTGCAGCTCCTCCGTGAAAGTACATGATGCGCGCATATTTCTGTCTGTGACATTTTCTTTCACTATCTTCAGAGCCTCTTTCATCCGCAAGAACTGCAAAGCATGGTGGTTGGCAACGAACACTTCGACTGGGAGAATCTGGAAGAGGTTTGTGTTGGGTTGCGCGTCCTTGCGGTGCGCGACTTACAAAGGAGGTGTTGGTCTGCAATGTGTGTGTTTGGTGTGCGCGCCGTCCCAACTTCACCCCCAGTGAAAACGGCAAGCACCCTTGGATCATAAATTTGTGATTTCTCGCTTGGGCTGGGGTCCCGTGATCTCTGGCATGATTTGAGGACCGCCTGGTATCAAGTACAACTGGCTAAAGACTCCATACACATCAGTCTGAACCACAATTTCGGAATCCCTGACCGATACATTTGTCCGGAGTAGCTGGACAGGATCGGATCACGCTAGCCCATTCAACTTCCAAGTGTTCTTGTTGCAATTCTCCAAAACACCGTCCCTCGCCATGATGAACGCGCCACGCCCCATGCAAGTTGACTCGACTGGAAAGAAATCTAAAACCCACTATTTCATCTGCTTCAGAACTGTCAATACAAAGGCGACTACTGTGACAAACACCAAACCATACAGCTATTCTGGGAAGCCTTCAAGGAGCTGAGTCACGAAGAGAAGAAAAAATTTCTCAGTAAGTTGTCGATAAAGCGCGTCCTTCGAAGCAAGCCCCTGTTATGAACTGCCAAAGGCTGACACAGGACGGGAAATTTTCCCGTTTCCCCCCCCCCCTTCCCCCCCACACCGAACCATGACCGAGCCACGGGCATGATCACCACTGAAAAGTGGAAATTGAAAAAGTTTCATCACGAAACCTCACGTGGAGTGCCGAACACACGTGGTTTCTTGGCGCAGCTTCTTGTTCACCCACAATGCCTCACAGAGAAATCCGTGAGGGGACCCGCCTCTGTTCGGAACGGTGCACTTTTTCACAAGTGGGTGCTTTTTGTTCAACAAATCGTGCAGACTTCGAGTGCAATTTATTTTCAGAATTCCTCACTGGTTGCGACAGGATTCCGATTCACGGCATGAAAGCGATCCGGGTGAGCACGGTTTGATCTCCGCAGGCCACGAACACAATCTGAGCTCCAGGGGCTGTTCAGCAGAACTTCCAGAGTGAACAAACCAGGTCGTTGCGTGTGATTTTCAAGTGTGCATGGCGCTGGTAAGTTTTGATCTCATCTGTGTTGCAGATGACGATTCAGCCGACAGGCGGCGGCGAGGACTTTCTGCCCGTGGCGCACACTTGCTTCAACCTGCTCGATCTGCCCAAGTACACGAAAAAGGAAGTGGTGAAGAGCAAACTGCTCACTGCAATCGATCAGTCTGAAGGATTCGGCTTGGTTTAGATTTATCAGTTTGTTCTGCCAGGCCAGTTTACATCAATACTGCGGTAAAAAACACGATTTCAAATCATATTTGCAATCAGACCTGGCTACAAGAATTGAAAACAGTATTCCGTAAGAGGCATTGTTCCCGCCAGTCTGTCCAGCGGACCCAGGATCAATCTCTTGTCTTGACTAGGGTTCAACGCTCAGACACAATGGATAAGGGAGGGGAGGAGAATGGTTACAACACAGCGGGCAGGGGGGATACCCACGGTTGATCAACTGCGAAATGTGCAAAGGAAAAAAAAAGGTGGGGGGGGGGGGATCCTCCAGAGATATTTTCCTTTTGACGTGAAATTGGATGTCCAAGTTTCTGAATCGAATTTGAAGTGGCAGACAAGACGGGACGCATTTATGTTGGAATCTCACACACTGGTGTTACTTGTTCGCATGGAGTCATGATTCGTTTGACACAAGTCAACAAAAACAAGTTCAGTATTGAAGTTCCGGCCATGTCTGGAGTCTTGAAGTTGCTTGTGTGAAAGTTGGTTTCCACACTGAATGTGCGTTTCTTTCTGCTCACAACATTCATTGATGACACTGGATGCACACTTTGATGAAATCTTGGTGCTTTGCATCTTTATCTTGTCTTCGTGACCTCGGACGTGCTGCAAATTGCTGGCACAAGGTAACTCGCACACGCTCAACGAGATGGAAACCAAACGGAATGTTTGGCTTTGGTTGTCTTTTTATTTTACTCCAGATTTATGTCAATCAGATATGAAAATAAAAGCGTTGCAAAGCAAAATTACAGGTAGACTCTCGCCTTTAGCCATTCGATGAAGCAACAGTCGCGCCAACGAACATTTCGACTGGACGGTTCAGTTCAAGCTGTTGGACTTGTCCCCCGATAACAAACGGGAATGTTACTTCCCGTTCCTAGCGCAGCACCTGCTGTCAGCACAATGTGTAGAAAGTTCTGATCCCAAAATTGTCAACTGAGTGAACGAAGACGAGCCTAATGCAGAGCACATCTTCTGCGTGTCACGTCTCATTCGCCAAGCTCGCCGCGGTCAGGTTGACGTAGCAGGGCGGCACGAAGTTGACGCTGCCAACAATGTTGATGCAGGCGATGACTGTCCCGGCGATTCCGCCCACGACTCCGATCGCAATGATCTCGAAGTTGAACACTTTGATGTGCAGCGGGACACTCCTGCATGCGAACAACACCACAACGTCCAAGTCTGTTTCGAATGAATTCTGAGCATTTGCAAAATTTCTGTGAACGCAGTGATGTTCCATCTTGTCGAACTGTACGACCGCAGACATTTGTTCGCAAAACGCAAGACGTGTTGAGGCTGGGCAAAGGGTGTGCCCTGCTCCCATCCCACCCCTGGTTCGTACCCTTTTCCGTGCTTGGCTTCAGTGAGGCTGAGGTACAGCATGGACGGCGCGACGAAGGTGAGGAGCGCCGTGGCGGACGCCCCGAGCAGGTTGAGCACAGCGTCGAAGCGCGGCACCGTCTCGGCCACGAACAGCGCCGCCAGCACGATGCCCGTCCTCAGCACGCACCGCTTCAGGTTGAAGCCTGCGCACAACAGATCTTGCTGTGATTGAGAATACTGGACGCACGTGAATCATACGGACCTTTGTGACAAAACTTTTTCAGAATTGTCAGACAAGAATGTTGCGTCTCACTGTGTGGGATATTGAAGAGCTCTTCCATGTCGAGTGAGAACGGGTTGAGGTTGATGACGAACGCGCACATCACGTGCACGAGGATGAACACTTCAGCGGCCACCCTCAGAGCACCATTTGGCAGCGATTGCAACACGTTTCCCTCGACATTGCTGCCGTACGCGACGAAACCCGTGATTGTGACTGGCAGGTAGATCAACAGCACGCCTGCAAGAAACAGCTGAGAACGTAGATCTACAAACTCGTTACACTGTAGACAACAGCGAATTCACGACAATGGTCAAAGAATGCACGATACACAACAACAAATCCAATTTGCACCACAAACAAAGCGGTCAACATACAGCTGTAGGAATACAGGACGGCAAACGGAAATTTCTGAGGTTTTGTCATGTCTTGTTGAATTGTAGGGAAGGTGCCTGATCCTCCAAATGAGAACAGAATCGTCCCAAACGCCAGCATGAAGCTGGAGAAGGTCGGGTTGGCGTGCGGGACGTCGATCTGGTGCGGGATGTCGAGCGACGTGCTCAGCGTCGTGAGGACGGCAGCGATCGCCGTCGCCGCCGTCGCGCTCAGCCCGATCGGCCTGCAGTCAGAACGGTCATCGGTCCTGTCGTAACTAGCGTTGCACAATTGAACTTTTTTCTCGGCACGAACACTGTGCACAAACTGCTCCATTCAACAGAACCGACGTCTGATTAAATGCACGATTTCAATGAGCTGGAGTGCAAGGGGAAGCTGCGTTCAACTTTGGCGGTGGGGTGGGTTCTGCGCAAGGAAACTGCACGACAGTCCTGACATGACAAACAAAACTTTATTATGCCAAAAATGCACGCTGACAAATCCTTGTCATGAGCAAACTAAAGACAAAAAACCACTGAAGAAAATATTTTCTGCCTTCTTGCACAATGGCGCAGGTCATGCGCAGAAAGCGGGAGCCGCGCACGCTTCGACACGTCGATTCGCGGTTCCAGGTCGGTCACGTGCGCTGACTTCTCCCAAGAAACTCCAGACTTCTAAAAATGTCCTTTCTTCACACAAAGATTGCGACAAGTTTGAAGCAATTTCTGCACCATCAGCAATGATAACACAAGTCAGGAGTTGATGGTGTTCGCAGCTGTGATGTTGACGTAGCAGGGCGGCACGAACGTGGCGCTGTCCACGATCACCCTCAGCGCAGCGTACGTGCCGGCGATCATCGCCACGATCCCAACGCCGATGATTTCGATGTTGAGCACCTTGATGTGAAGAGGGATCGGTCTGAAAAGGCAACAGCAGCACATAACGCATGCACCTGCAGCTGATCAAAATGTGATGGGTCGTGTTTCCTCTTCTTTACACTTGCTTCCCATGCTCATCTCCTTCTGGTAGATCTATGTAGTGCGTGCGTGTAGTGAGTGCGTTATGTTCAGTTTGCAGTTGTTGACTTGCCTCAACGAATGTCATTCAAGTCGACATCAACACGCGAGCAAACCCATTCGCAAATTCTGCTGCCTCTCTATCTTCTGCATCAAATGGTTATGCTCGAGAGCTAATTTCGATGGACAGTAAGAACGCCTGGTGCTCACATTTTGGGCCAATTCCCGTCCATAGTGCACATTCTCAGGTAGAGCAGGGGCGGCGCGATGAAGGAGCAGATGGCTGTGGCCGAGGCGCCCAGCAGGTTGAGAATCGCGTTGAAGCTGGGGATCGTCTCTGCGACAAAGAGCGCCGCCAGCACGATGCAGCTCCGCAGCAAACAGCGCTTCCAGTGGAAACCTGCAAATGACCAATGCTTCATTTTCCACGCAAACAACTGAAGACCCGGGCCAACACGTTTGCAAACGTGCCGACTTCACGCAGCGTACTCACGAAACAGGTCTTGTTCAGACGTGCACGAGTACTTGAAAGTTAGTGACATCCCAGAATTCCAAGACACTGAGCGAACAAGCGACGCTTCGATACCCGACATGGTGCGAGACGAGACTCACGATGTGGCACGTTGAACAGCTCCTCCATGTCCTGAGAGAACGGGTTGAGCAGGATGACGAAGGCGAGCATGACGTGACACGTGATGAGCACTTCTGCCACGACGCGCAGCGCGCCGTTGGGGATCGACAGCAGAACGTTGCCGTTCACATCGGAGCCGTACACGATGAAGCCGGTGACGGACACCGGCAGATACATGCAGAACGCAGCTGCAAACACGACACAACCCAATTGTGCCAAAATACCGGTACTTCAGAAAATTTCAATGAACTAAAGCGCCTTCGCGAAAGTGATTCGTTTTCAGACACGCTAGACAAACACTACTGAAGCACTTACCTATGTAAGCGATGAACACCGCTTTGGGGAAACCTTGAGGCTTCTTCATGTCGTTCTGTATCGTCGGAAATGCGGAAGTCCCACCGAAGGAAAAAATCATCGTTCCAAACGCCAGCGAGAGAGACAAAAACGTCGGCGAGTCTCTGACGACAGACGCCTTCTCGGACAAGTCGGTCATTATGTCAGCGAAAATGAGAACGACAGCGAGGGCCGTGGCTGTGGTGGCACCGACCCCTACAGGCCTGCAACGACCAAACGGTTCAGTTTCAGACTCTTCTCCAGGAGTTCGTAAAATTCATCCACTTGAGCAACAGAAGGCAGCTATTGAAAGAAAAAGTACTCGAGAGTGGCCAGGAAAGTGCGAGTTTTTGTTTTCAAGGACCTTGTGAGCAGGCATGCAGGGTCGGTGCGTTCGGGGTGGGGGTGGGGACACGTGTGCTTGTGGTGCCGTCTCCCACTCCTCGCTGACAAAACAACCGATGCAATGAAAGTCAGGTCTGCGCAGAAAAAAGCAAACCGAAAACGAAGGAGATTCGCGAAACACATTTACGAGTCTACTAAAGTCTACACGTACGAAGAACTGACCAGAAATCCTTCGGCGTGCCGAGCCAGGACAACGGCAGCAGGACGGCTGTGACGACGAGCAGCCAGTAGCAGAAGGAGATGTCGACGCCGGCGTGTTGCTGCAGGATCGACTGCACGTTCTCACTCGCCAGCAGCATGAACACAGCCGAGCTGCCGAACAGGTTCACCTCGATCGCCACCAAGATGATGATCCTGCAACATGTATCACACAGAACGAATAACTTCCGCTGGCACAAACGCGAGCCCGAGAATTTTCTGAAAGCAAATTGCAGAGAACCGTCGATCAAAATGTCTTCGACTGGGTCCTTCCCTTGACGTGGGACATTCTGCAGTACCACCCGCAACAAATACATTACAAGCACTGACTGACCTCATCCACCTGCCAAACGCCTTCTGACCCATAGCAGGGTAGGGGCGGCGCTCCTTGCCCGTCCGCATCTCTGGGTACCTCTCCAGCACCATCGTCCAGCAGCGGCCTAAGTTCATGCCGTTGTAGCCGGACACTATACCGCAAATCACTATCAGTGGGATTCCAATCCAACCTGCATGCAAGGCCAACAGTGACAGTTTTTGCATTTCACAACATTTCTATTCCACAACGCAAAGCGACAATTGAACTGCCGAGTTGCCCCCACCAGCTTGCGCGACGGCTTGCGGCAGCGCCAGGACTCCGGTTCCCGCCAGTTCTCCCGACACGAACATCGCAGCGACAAAGACGCTGATTCCGGCTGTGTGCACCACCTCATCCTGCGATATCGTCAGACTCAAACTTTCAAATTTCCCTGCTGAAGCTGACAGCAAACTGTCTGCCCTGCTCTTCATATTGTGCGAAACACATGCACAATGCAGATGTAACAAACGTTCTTGTGCAAGGGTCTCAAGTGTTTGGCCAGTCATTGATAAGGATGAACGTCACCTGTCCAATATCGGCGATTTGTATTGGCTCGTAAATTCATTTTTGGCAGAGTTAGCATTTGAGAAGAAACTAATTTTGAGACGGGCATTTCAAAATCAATTCTGTCTGTTTTGCACCATGAAGAATAAACGCCTTTTTGACTGAAACAACTCTTTCGCTGATTTCCTGGTTTCTCAACAAACTCAAGTTCGCAAAATTTCGTCACCAATACCACACGCGGTTGCTGTTTTGAAAATCACAGCCAACAACAATACCAACCTGGTGAACACCCGCGATCACAACAAGCGATGGAGGAGTGCAAGAAATCCCAGTCCAAAACATTTTTCCATTCAACTTTGTTCGCAAATGACAGGACACGATTCTTCTGCTGCTGGGGGAGGGGTGTAATTGTATTCTGCACCCATCAAAAGCAAAGACTCAGCAAAGCTTTTGTGTGTGTGTGTGTGTGTGTGTGTGTGTGTGTGTGTGTGTGTGTGTGTGTGTGTGTGTGTGCGTATGTGTGTAGGGGTTTAGTGTGCATCATTACACTCCATCCCGACCCAAAGAAAAATGATAGGGAACACGGTGTGATGCTCCACCCGCACCTCCAACTACAGAGACGCAGGACCTTGGCGCACGCGTGTCGTGACGGCATACCTCGCACGATTGCTCTGGCGAATCGCGCCAAAAACAAGAGATTGGAAACAACGCGATTCGCACCCATAAGCCGCCCTGCCCTGGGACCTCCTCCATGCGGACAGGACAGGCCCAGGGTAGGACCCAATCTGTTTACAAGGGGTAGGTCCAAGGCCCCCTCCCCTTCTCATATACATACACACAGAGCAACACAAAGCGCGCGAACGCACGATCGGGATCGCGCGTGCGAACAGACCAGGATTTTCACCCTGGTGCAAGCAGAGGACGACTTTCTCAACTGTGTGTGTGGTCACTTGTGTTTCCTGGATGAAAGGGTCAAAAGTAACTCACATTGTCGCTGAGAGGCGTTGCAGTCTCGCACACCATTGAACCTTTGCCGGTATCCGCATTGTCGGCAGCCTGCACAGAATTGGCGGCGTCTTCTATTCTTGCCTCCGCCTCCTGATCCATCGAAATATTTCGAAGAAAATTTAGTGTTTCGGAGAACAAAGGATATCAGGATTGCCTGATACTGTGCGCCGCAATGGTTCCTGTGGACCATATCTGGAATGGGCAGATCTATTGATTTCACTCGGATACAGGTATTTTTCAATCACATGGAAGACGCGCTGATTGAAGGTCAGTCGTTGACTTTATCATTGCAGTAGCTGTAAAGTAAAGATACTCACCAACACGAGTATCTCGTTCCGATTCCACCTGAAATTCTTGACTTTCCACAGCAGAAGAAGGAAACAGCTTTCTTTCCCTGTCTTTATTGGACAACTGATGTTCTACAAAATTACCTCGAATATCCACTCCATTTTTGTGCCGTTTGCTGTTTTCTGTTGTTCACGCGAACAAGACGCGGTGCATAGTATTACGGAGATAAATTTGTACAAACTTACACAACACCTTTCAAACAAGAAAACCAAAGACGCTGAGGTGCAATAACGTCACGGCTAACTGTGACGGGGTCCGCCATGAAGATCACCTTTTCTCTCTGGGCACTCTCAGATACGTCGAAATTCTTTCTACAAAAAATCTATTTCACCAAAATATGAACCAGTATTACCCTGTTGGCACCAAAGCCGTACGTGTTGAAGACAGTCAAACTTGTACAAAAGGCACCTTGTGAAGAAGACTTCAAAACTTCAGAAAATTCTGTTCTCCGTCCAGATTCTCAAAAAGAGATGCAGTCAGTGTTCGAACAGGCATTCAACGTGCACACAAAGAAATCAAACAAATACGAAGTCAATCAGTGGTTTCTGTTCTTGCACACATGTGCGAAAACTTTTTGCTCTTACCATCTGTTCCGCCGTTTCTCACAAGCAACACAAAACTTTTGGTCACGAATCTCGTTCGTGGCGTCAAGAAAAGCACAAATGAAAAGAGCAAATCCAACTCTCTCTCTCTCTCTTTCATCGAAATATGGGGAAAGGGAGTAAAATAAGAATGCCCTTCAGTGAAGGCACGCACACGTGGCTTACGGCCCCACTGGCAAACACCTGGAAAATTTTCCCGACGAAGGATGGGGAGTTGACCACCTTTGTTTGGCAGTGAATAAATTGTTCACCAAATTCTGACCTCGAAAAACTGTTCACCAAATTCTGATAATTTCCTGACCGGAGGGTGGGGGTGTCTGAATAGTTTCTGAGTGAATTGCATACAGGAAGTTGGTGCAGGGTGACCTATCTGCTGCAGATACCACCCCATTTTAGGATCCCCCCTATACACACCTCAGAAACTGGCACAATCTGTTGCATTCGTGCTTTTCCCTGCATAAATGGCTGGAAAACGACCCAGGTCCGTGTTTGCCCGGCATGTTGTCCTTTGCGGCCAGGTGCGGCACAGCTTGACGTTGGTTGGCTGCTAACTGGCTGCGAACTTGGGGAGAGTGAGGTAGCGATCGAAGGCGGCTGACAGGTGGTCCGATACAGGAACGTCGAGCAGGCGGCGCTGCAACTCAGTGGCGGCCTGCTCCGCCTCGAAGCTGATCCGCTGCAAGTATCAAGTCGCACTCACAGTTGCCACAAACACGACCATTCCACTCATCTAGATATTCTAACTGCAGAACCTCGCACGAATGACAGTCAACAGGTCCGTTCTGGTTCGTTGTACTGCAGATCTAAAAGCAGTGTTGTGAAATTGTATCATTCAACGTCCACGTTGAACCAGAATCTCAAGTGGAGAACAAGCCGCGCTCTGCGTACATCGGCAGTACAGCACTTCATCTCAGGTGATGTCCTACCAGGACAATTTCCAAGTTGAAAATTTATGTGGGCAAGCGGGGGAGGAAGGGGGGGAACTCAGACAATGTCCTACTGGGACAATGTCCTACTTTGAAAGTTTCTGTGGGTGGGGTGGGGTGAGGCGTAATCCAGTCACTATCCTACTTAGATGATGTCCAAATTGAAAATGTCGGTGGGTGGGGTGGGGGGTAACCCAGACAAATGAACAGCGAGAGGACATGTACACAGTACAGGGGCAAACCAATACCAGTTCGGCTGGCAGCAAAAGATACAGGTTTCAGTGTTGATGCACTGCATTTCTTTGCAGAGGGCGTGGCTTGGTGCGTCAAAAGGAAAACCATTATCGACTTGTCATGCGTGCAGTCTGCTCGAGCACACTTTCCTTGAAAGCGGTTTTTTTTCACTCGGCAAACATTTTCCCGACTTAACATTTGCCAAATTTTGAACACAGGCGCGCACCTGAAATTCTGTCCGGAATCGAGAGAGGGGTAGGACCTGCCCAAAATATGGACAGCACCTCCCCCTCTTTGGACCAACGACCAACCTGTGTGTGTGGGGATGCCCTCTCCCAGGACTCAACCAAATTTGGGATGGCATCACCCCCACTGGGAAAACATCAAAATTCTGTCCACAAGGGAGTGGGGTTCAAAAGTAGAGCAAAGGTTGGTCCACCGCCACCCCCTCGAAAGCAGAGCAGGGGTCCCTTGGTCGGTCCTGTCCCAACCCTGACCTGGACCATCATGTCTCCAGCAATTGCCGGTGCACATCACAGGCTCGCTCCGAAGGACGCGCCTGTGAAAAGATTGCACAAAAAGTACTCACCAGAAGCAGCGCTGTGGTATCTTCTGCTGGAGGTGAACGTGCACTCCTACCGCTGCTGAAGCTCGTGTCTTGCACTGAATCGACTGTTCGTTGATATCTTTGTGCTGCCGTCAGTGAAAACCCAAGGGAAGAGTCCACTGCAGCGAGGGTAACTTCTGGGCTGGACATGAGTTTCCCCGTTGTGCGTGGCGTCAACGACCTTTGCGATTTCTCCAGGAATCGGCTCTTGTGTGCACGTCTCTCTTCTCTGGTCATCGCAGTGACCGTTTCGCCAGACGAAACGGTGCTGTTCGACTCAATTCGTTGTCTGCTTTGTGAAGTCATTCCGACACTGTCTTGAGAGATTCTCGAGTTTGATTTCTGAGAAGTGTCGCTGCTCGAGCTGCTGATTAGCTGCAGGTCACTGTCCGTCGTGGAAAGAACTTCAGTCACTTGTGACTGTGAACTTTCCGTCAGATTTTCATCTGTTGGCATCAGCATACTTTCCTTGTACAGCTTGATTTTTCTTCGCTTCTTGAGCGGAGCGACGCCTTTCCGTGACATGGACGTTGGGTCAGACGCAGATTTCTTCAATCTGTCAGGTGAACTGAACAACACGGATATGTCGGCTCTTTTTTTCTGCACAGCTTTCTTTTTGAAACTTTGAGGCACTGAGGATGTCCTCTTGACGCTACGATCCGAGATCGTCAGATTCACCTTGAGTGGATTCGAAGGGCTGCCAATGGTAAACTGTTTCCGCTCTTGACCACTTTTTGAACTGAGGCTACTGGATTCCGAATCCTGAGATCTGAGTGATGTCAAAGATTTGCTCTTTTTCCTTGGACTGATCGCTGTCACGTTGAGTGTGTGACATTTCTCCAGTGGAGACCTCTCCAGCGTCACGTCAACAATCTCAATCTTGTCAGTTGCCTGTCTGAAGTCCCGTCTCTCTCTCGCCTCATCGTCCATACCCAATTCATCCGGGTCAAAACCGTCATCCTGGCTGCTGGAAGCCACTCCGAACGTCCGAACAGAACTGATCGACTGTGCATCGTCGTCAACGGCTTTTCGAAGTTCCTCCTCGATGCTTCGTCGCAGCTGCTTGCGACCACTCAAAGTTGCCAAGCGTCTTTCTTCGATCAGAGTTTCTCTCCTTTCGTTGCTGACCGGTGTTCGGGACGCAGCTTTGCTGGACAACACATCCAACGGTAAAGCAACGTCGATGTTTGATACCCTCCTGGTTGGGCTCGGCAGTTTTCTGGTGGGGCTTGTTGGTTTCCTCGTCGGACTGGGTGGCTTTCTCGTTGGACTGAGCTTCCTGACGTGTCCCTTCTTGAGCAGGGGGGTGTAAGTCGATGTGTTGGGTCTGGCCGGAGGGTGCAAAGGGGAGTGAAGGTCTGTTGGGCTCACGGGTCCGGCGTGCATGTGCGAAGTGCTGGGCATGACAAGAGGAGGGCTTATGCCAGCTGCAAAGTAACTCCCGACGCAAAGCCCAACATCCTCTGACCTTTCAGGTGCAGATTTGTCACCCTCTTTGTCAGGCTCTTCTGGCACAGTGTCTGGAGCCTGAGACTCCCCAGTTGCAAGAACGGGAGAAACTGGGAAGTCAGGTTGAAGAATCTGGCTACCGTCTGTCGGCTGTTGAGTTGACTGGTGTCGGATCGGACTTGAGACACCGTTGCCTGATTGCACAAGTTCTGCAAAAACCCCGTCTGAAAACCAGAGAGAAGTCTCCAATTGGGCAATTGTTTACGAAAAAGCGAAACAAATTACCAGCGAAATGACACGAACCCCCCCCCCCCCGGAACTCACCTTTTCCCGACACTTCCCTGCAGCTTGCGTCACCACTCGAACAGCTCAGTTCCAGGCGGTCCTGGTAATCTCCGATATGTCTTGACACCTGAGCCTGTAAAAAGTGAACAAAGGCACGATGGACTATTGGATTCCCAGAGTCTCACAGGCAAAATAGAGCAGCAGTTGACTGCAAACGGAGCAGGCCACTCACGATTGAATTCGAGTGTGCCACGGCGTTGCCGGAAGACGTAGTTTCGCTGGAGACAATCGCGTTTTTCTCTCCACGAGATGAGTCTGTGGGCGGTGATCGTTGTGCCTGCGTTTCCATCAGGGGCGTCAATTCATTGCTGTTGCTGTCCTTTTCACTGCCCTTGTGTAGAGCATTATCCAGTGACGGTCCTTCTCTGTCACTGTCACCAGTGCACACTTCAGAGTTTTGTTCTTTGTGGAGAAGTGCGGCACTTTTTTCGTGAACAACCGTGTTTTCTTGTGGTGATGATTGCAAGGTCGTGTCTTGTCGCGTTCTGTTGGTCGTGTCCACCACACCATTGCTCAGCTCCACAGACACTTTTCTCATCTTGCTCTTGGGAGCCATGCCATCATCCAGGGAGTCCATGGAGTCCAACGGCCTTTTGGAGGCCATCTCATGTTGAACACTGTTCCCGGGCTCCACAGAACAGATCTGCGGACGTTCTGAGGAATCTTCGCTTTGCGCGCCCTTCATCTTCGGGGGTACGTAGTCCAGGTTCCACTCTGCAACACGCGGGGCGTTAGGTCACGGTCCCAGTCCCGCGTTCGACAACACAAGATAATTCTGCCTTTTGTCACGAAAACATAACTTCTCACAGGAATTAGGCAAGGGGGGCGTACGACACAGCAAAGGCCACACAAGTTTCTGACCTTCTATGTCATCGAGTGGTTTCTCCTGGGATTCACTGATCCACACGTCCGCCAGAGCGTTTGGATTCAACAAGGGAGGAGAGTCTGGCAGATGACTCCCACGCTGTGAACACCCAAGTCCTGTTGACGAAACCGAAGGACAAATAAAACAAAGTACAAGGAAACTGTCATTCACTGACTGATCAGCTGGACACAATTGAATCAAAAAGCTCACAACTGACGGAACAACACGTCCCTCACCAGTGTCAGATTGTGGTGAAGGAGTTTTCGGAGCAGCCGCGGTCTGGCTCGCTCCTGGCTGTGTCATCTGTTCAATCAGGTCACTCAAACTCAGTACGCCGAGAGAACTGTCGTCATTTGCTTCATTTCTGCCAACAGAATCACAATCTTCAGAAAAGTTTCAAGGTTTTGCAGAAAACTCGCTGATCCATTTCCAATGCGATTGTCAACACGGACGGCTCTCAAGACTGCGCCCAACAACTTGAAAGATCTGTCACAAAACTTACCCGTTCGCTTGAGCTGCAATGAATTTCAACCTCTCTTGGATTTCACGAACAACCATGCTGAAAGAATGACAAGACGTGTTGATTTAGCGTGTCTCGGCGTTTGGCTGAAGCTACGATTCTGTTCACCCTTGTCGTTTTGCTGGCCTCGGACTTGCTGAAACGTGTTGTTCTTTTCTTCCTTTATTTTGCACTATGACAGCTGATGTTGTCCTTACCAATGCACTGGTGGACGACAAGTGAGAACAAATCCTTCCAGGTTCGCCAGGTAGGTAAACTGAAGCACATTCAACACAAACTCACTTACATCCTTCAAAAGAAACAAGAAGTTCACACAATTTTCGCCGAAAAGACACAACAAAAGCAAATTACGATTCACACAAAAAGAAGTACCTGATGTACTTCATGCTCAATTGTGTACTTTATCAATATTATTTCTGATCTGTCCCAATCATCAGCTTGTGAGTCTCTGCAAAGACAGAAAGGTGCTATCACTTGAACAATTTTGTGTGCAAGTGAAGCGCGACTGAACATCAACAAAAGTTACAAAATGGAAATCCTGTCCATGGAAACACTCACCCCAAGAAACATTCCTGGATTACGCGGTGCGAAAAAATTGCTTTGATCCAAATATCCGTGTCTGTAATCTTTTTGGCGACAGTCCCATCACTTCTGCGTTCTAAAGCCTGAAAAAGAGAGGTCCATTTGGATGGTCTGTTTTCGTCCCTGACTTTCACCTCACTTTGAATCAGACAGCAGAACAAAAATACCAAACGAACATTCAAAGCAAGTGAAGCTGCCGCCAGCGTTCGTTCAACCGACCTTTAAAACTAACGCTTCGTGAGCTATTTCTACAACTTGGCCTGGGTCCGTACCGGTGAGGAGTAATCGCATCCATATATCTGGTCTCTTTTTGCGCCAAGGCATCATTCACCTACATTGACATCCGAAGACGCCCGTGAACCTTTGATCAACGGGTTCATGACTGAACCAAATCGACACGTGCAGTTCAAAGCAAAGAACCAGAAAGTGCCTTTCATCAAACACCACTGAAAATGGTCAAGTCCTTCTGGCAGCCAAAAACAGAAAAACACACATCTTGGGATTTTAATCTGCTGGGCACATCCAGCGTAGAGTCTACCGATGTATCGACATTTCCACTGAATCTGAAATTCAGCCAAAATTTGAAAGAGATCTCACGAGGGGCCTGACGAATGACCCGAAACTCGCTGCAAATTTGCGGTCGGCAACCAATGGAACAGATCTGACCACCCCAACACGAAACAGACTGCAAATTTCCACCGCAAACAGTGGAAACTCACTTTTGATGGTTCAGTCTGTTTCGGGTGGGCGCAAACTCGACCCGAAACTTCCGATCTTCCAAACATTTCGCTTGCTCCTACCTGCGAATAAAACCACAAACCCTGCTTGGACGGTCACTTCCATGAACTGCGCCACTTTTCAAAGAACATCATACCAGAGAAAGGATAAAAAAAATGTGAAGACCCATAATGATGACACTGTCTTGTTCACAATCACACAAGGGAGTCTGATTTGACAATTTCTTTACCTTATTCTGAACAACTGCCACAACCCCGCCAAATCCGACATTACGGGGAAACACCCTACTCACAATGTGATGACATCACAAATTTCAGTGCTGATTGTTATTTTCAGAATACTTCGCGAATGGCAAATCAGACTTCTAATACAGTTCAGACAGATGTTCTCTTTGTTACAATATTCGGTTTGCGAGTGCAGGAAAAGATCAGTTATCCGACAACTTGTTGCAAAAATTGCTTTATGACCTGTGGTGGGAATTCCGGACCAGGTACAAACTCCAAAACGAGGCTGTCAGTTTTGTGTGAACACCCATCCATGGCTTAAGTATTTGTGTGGTATTTCTTCTTTTTGCTGGAATATTCTGCTCATGTAGTTATTTTGGAGTGACCAAAATGTCGGGCAAGTCAAAGTCGTCGACTAGAAGTGACGGAAGTGTCATCGAAGTGAAAAGCAAGGTGAGTAGAGTTCGTAAAGTTTGAGGTCTGGAAACATCAACTCGTCTAAAGGTGCAACAAACAGGAACCAGATCGGTCTCATGATTTTGTGGGACGAAATTGCTCATTGTGGCCATCTGCAACTGTGTTGGATTCTGAGATCGCATATGAGGTTTCAAGACGGAATCTCGAGTGTTACTTGAGTGAGTTCTTCAGAAAAGAGTCGATTGATGTGGCACAAGTGCGACACGTTTGCATGGAAAGATCTGCCAGTGCTTTGAGATGCTGGATGGTTGACGGCAGTCAAGAATTGCTTCACTGCCAAGTCCAGCGAATGAGTCTGCCGTGACAGCCAAGAACCAGCATATCCTATTCGGATGGGTTGACGAACTCGTTTGGGCGGGGAGAAGCGAGGGATTCGTCCACGTGAACATTGTTCAATTGAATTTGTCGTGCCTTACGAGGGGACTTTCCTTTCTGGCGATAATTGTCATGTTGAAGGTGACCGTCGAGTTAACACCAAAACCGAGGTGTACTTGAAGAAGACAATAGGCTGTTATTGTTGACATTTTGGCAGACAACAACACAGACAATCACTGTCAAAACAGACTTCACTTTGGCAGGGCACTCCCAGACGTCAATGTACTCCTTCAAAGTAGTTTCCCTGTTGGGCTTGACACCGCACCCACCGCGCAGGCCATTTCTTCAGCATGCACTCCTTGTACTCCTCACTTGTGATGAGGCCTACTTCAGTGTCCACAGCCTCTTGGAGATCATTGAGATTGGCAAAATGTCTCCCCTTCAGGCCCCTTTTCAGTCTTGGAAAGAACCAAAAGTCCGAAGGTGCAAGGTCGGGGGAATAAGCTGGATGAGGTAACACTGTCCAGCCCAAGTTCCTCAGATGTTGGAGGGTGAGTCCAGCGGTATGGGAGGGTGCATTGTCCATATGTAGGAATCTCCTGCCCCTCACC
>JAAUXT010099436.1_pt1 | contig 23924 bp, 30 predicted proteins | sample 7278171 | NCBI WGS metagenome assembly JAAUXT01 (sample SAMN14350112, study PRJNA611818) | marine sediment metagenome | isolation source: surface marine sediment (1.8m) | place: French Polynesia: Moorea | collected 2018-08
CCAGGTAGGGTAAGATGTATTTGTGATGTTCTTGTCAGTACACATACAATTGTACTTGTAACAACACTTTACGGTCCTCCGATCGGTCTATTTTGAGACGATCCTCGTACATGACAGCGAGTTTCAATGTCAACACCGAAGTCCAGAGTCTCATTGTCCTGCACAGGAGACACACCTGAATTGATAACCTGTTGAACAAACTCTGCGATTCACTCGGTGATGGATCGAACAGCAAAGACGTGTCAAACCAGGAGCTGGGAGGCATTTTTGCCCAAGACAAGAGACGAATGTTGGATCCGGGAGAGTTCAACGTTTCCGGAACAGGTTGACTGAATTGGTGACCTTGTTCCCGCCTGACGGACCACCATTGTTTTTGGAAGGGGAATGAGAAATTAGTTCAACATGGCAGGCTAAATTCGAGCATTTGACACAAAATTTGTATCGACTTGACACTTGTGCTGGATCCGCCGCACCCTCCCACCAAGCCATCTTCACCGAGACATCACATACTCTCCGTTGTTCCCTTCGCATCAACATTGTGCAACGAGGTTCTGAGCCGTGATTGATGAATCCAAGTCAATATTGTCGCATACACACTCACGAACGTGCGCAAACAATCTGCAGGTGAGCACCAAGGCACACTGCCATTTGTGTGCACCAGACTTTCAGCCCCAGAATCCGGGGTCACCTTGCCTGTTCTCTTGAATGATGTATCGAAGGGTTTGATTTCAGTGCAATGTATGGGGCTGGATTTCTCAGGATGCAGAAGAGTTGGAGAATTTCGTACAAATGCGAGTGCGTGCGTGTACAATGAGCTCGTTCAGTAGGTGTACGTAGAGAAACAGTCGTCCAAAATGTTGAACTTGCGTTGCAAGATCCCATTTTTTTGCCTTGTTCAACAGATGATTTTGTTCATCACCCAATTCTGGATAAATACAAGTTTCCCAAGCTAATCGAAGATCGAAGGAAGGAGCGCAATCGAAAGTACTTGGTGCTTCAGAACAGAATATTATGACATTTCGAAGAAGCTTCAGATCGGAGCCCTGTTCAACATAAAACACATCTCAGAGGCGTCAACCTGTCACAGCGAATAAAGCCGTTACTCGTTGCGCTCCAACTGAAGTCATATCGTATAAAAATAAATTATTTTACTTGAAATTGCTATAACAAGTGCGTCAGAAGTTAAAGATCAATTGGTAATCGGATCCGGCTGCACCCCGTGTTTTGGGGTTCCGGGGTGAGCCAGGGTTACTGCAACACTGGATGAGGAAACGTGGGATCTCCAGACTTCCTCGAGTCCAGCCAAAAGAAATCCAGTTCAGCAAAGCTCGTAAGTCAGTGATCCAGTGTGATAATGATGCGTAATCGAACAGAGATGCGGAACTTGGTTTCGTGCAGGGTCGGGCAAAGACGCGACGCGCGGACCTCTCGTGAAAACATTTCACATTTCGATGGTGTGAAGCAAGCACCGTCCATATTTTTGGCATCATATTTGAGCAATTTCGTCCTGCGCTGACAATTTTGTGCTCAGAAATCTCAGATCAGATCACTGTCGGCGGGACGCTCCAGATCCTTGTACTCACGAAGGCGCTGCAGCACAGTACGACTCAACAGCGGGAACTCATCAGAGCCCATCAGCGCGTAACAAGTGCAGTGCGCGCGCGAGTTGATGATCTAATGAAGATTTATCCACTTTTAACTCGATCATGTCAACTTTATTCAGCCTTGAGGTGACGCCGGAGTTCACACAAAAAGTGTTCGTTCGTCTCCGCAAAAACAAGAACCGGACAAAGTACGGTGGACTCTTTTTAAATGCAGTAACAAAATATAAACTTTGAGATACAAGTTCTCTTGTCTTTTGAGGAGTCTCTGATGTGCGACACACAAAACATCTCTGAACCTCAGTAAAATCGAGGCTGTTCGCCCCCGCCCCCGTGCAAGATTCTATCTTCAACTAAATTTTCATGCTGAAGAAAGACAGGCGGAAGGCAAACAAGCTCGCTTGTATCCCGCGACAGGCCCTGTCGCCTGTGTACTTCTGGAGGATCGAGAGACGGGCGAAGACAATGCATCCCATACACTTTCATTCTGTTCAGACAATTGCCCAAGAGGTTAATTCAAAACAAGCAAAAATGGCTCCAAGTGCCCGGAAATATTGAATTGCTTCGGTAAGGGTCTTCTCGGCGCCAGCCGATACAATGTCAAACCACACGTACTTTTGTTTTTCCGAAGTCACATTGCTCTATCTGGGCGCCCGTGGCATCAAATGTGACGACTTTGTCTGCACACTGAAGACAGTGCTGTATCCCGCGGGGGAGCGGATCTGTTTTGTATTGGGAAGCCTTCCGCCACTGATCTGATCAGGACGAAAAACTCATTCCTCAGCACTGCTTCCGAAAGAGACAAGACTTGCGAGTGGTTGTGGTGCTGGGTTTGCTGGCGCCCGTGTTGCAAGAACAATTTCATTTTATTTTCATAGTCATTCACGGGAAGCAGATATCTTGCTGAATCATTTTCTTGCCTTTTGAAACCAAAGAATTCTGCAATGCTCGTCAAAGTAAATTGCTTTCATCCAAAAACACGAGCAGTTACATTTGAATTTTTTTTCAGTGAAACCACTCAACGTTTGTTCTTTTGACCTGTTAGCCGGTCCAAGTCTCATCTATCTCATTCCTTTGCTTCCGAGTTGATATGTATGTAGCCCGTGTTGAGCTTCTGTCTATATTTGTACTGGTACATATTTTACATCTTAAATACACTCCAAATAGAGTCTGCGCAGCCGAAGGGGCAATCAATCAACAGCAGCGCTACACGGGGAGACTGCCCGCCTGAAAAGGATGTGGGGGCTTTGTAACAAATTCCACATTGTATTGTAACAAAGTAGGGCTGTGTCAACCCATCAGCATAACGACCAGCCGAGCTGAACACGGGACATGTGGTCGGGATGGGGTTGGAGAAGGGTGCATTTGCGTGCCGAAGGAAGTACAGTGGACGGATGTCTTGGTGTTCTTGTGCCCTTTCAGAGAGGCAAATAAACCCTTTGTTTCAAAGCATTGAGACGTTGAATACTCGAATGATTTGTTGCAGAAAGTCGATTGAATGACTCAGGACTCAACTCTATCACGCAAAGGAACTTTCCAATCTGTTGCTTCTGATCCAGACTGGATCCTGTGCTTCTACCAAAGCCTTTGATGTACCACCGCAATGTCACCACACTCAACAGAACCCTTGTGCGGTGGAGGCAACAGTCACTGACGACAGACGGCGGAGCCGCCGTGCCCCCACACCGCCGACTCCCCACGACGTTCGTTTACATTCGCATTTCCACACTGCGCCCCACACGGCTCTGCCTGACCCATATATCACACTCTGATAAACCCATAACTTCTTTTTTCTCTTCTCCTGAAATTTTGCTTGTGTCATGAAAAGGTAACAAAGTGTGTGTTCAGGTGAGCTGTGAGAGTGCACAGAAACATCTGTGGCTTAGCGACACGCACACACACACACACGCAAGATTGTGAGAAACATTTTGGCAAGGCGATGTGGTTTGAATTTGATGTTTCGCAACCGTTTATCCGTCTCCTTTGTTGCAGTGGTTGACTTCATTTCCTTGCCTTGTCTCCCGCGAATGGTATTGAAAACTTGAGAATTTTTGTGACTGGAGAACGATCTGCCGAGCAGCTCCAGCGAGAAAACGCACGGCCGCAGCAGTCGACAGGAAATGTTGTTTTGGCGCAGTGTGCAGCGCTGTATCTCTCACTTACTCTTTTGTTTGCGCAGTAACCGTACACTGCCTGAGAAAACAAACTCCGTGGCATGCTAGCAGCCTTATCTGTGCTGCTTGGTTCTGAGTTCCAAGTCCGGACGGAGTTCCTTCCAGTTCTGATGACACGTTTTGTTCTGAATGATTTGTCAGTGATGTGTACAAATTTGGTCAATCCCACGAACACAAAACAGTCTGTTGCGTTGTTGCTTTGGGAGCCCAGACAACAGGCGAGGGACCGGCTCCACTGAATTTGGTGTTGGCTCCATCAATACGGACCCTATTGATCTGGGATTCTCCCTCGGGATCTTCGTTGCGCTGCGGACAAAGCTTCCAGTCTGTCCGGTTGTGAGGCACAAGCAGATTTCTGACCAGATACCCAAAATTCCGTTTTCTACAATTCCCTTTTCTACTCGTACATCTTGAAGGAAATTAAATTTGGGAGAATCTAAACTCTTCTCTTCGTTCGTTTTTTGCCTGAAAGCGATGGTATCACTCCAACAGCACCGCGCATTTCTGGTTTGTAACCTGGAATACCTGTTCCTTTCATCTTCACACCGCGGTCAGCTGAAGGTGGATTGATTCGTGACCCGAAGCCTTCCACGCTGACCCTCACAACCTGGCTTTTGTGAACAGGTTTGATCCAAAGCTTTTTCGGCTCTGCCGAAAGAACAGGGCCCCAAACTTTTCGGGAAAAAACGCGCATTCCTGGGGGGAAGGTAACTTTGGACAAAGCAGTTCTGAGATATTTCACCCTCTCACCCCAGATCCAAGCAGCGCCCTGGCACTAACGAATGCGGCCATCACAGACCCAGCAGGGTTGAAGGAATGGAAGAAAAGGAGGGTGGGTGCCTGGTGAGACTGAGATTGGTTTCGGGGTTCGGAGTTTCAAAAACTTTGGCGGACGATATCACTGCGTGAATCAGTTCCCCATTATGATCCAAGGCGCCAAATATTGGTCACCACAACGCAAAGAACTTGTTCTTGTAAGTGCTACGTTTCTGGTGTTTAAACATTTTATGGTCGGCACAAGGTGATCATGCAAAGCCGTGGGGTGTCAGAGGTAGTGACCCAGACCTAATCAGGCCGCGCCAGGTCATCTTGCATGTGCAGGTTTCAAACACTCATCAGCAGCTACATGCTACACACAGTATGTTGTCAGGTGCAGGAAAATGCAGCGTGCGCTTTTGCTTGTGAAGCATGTGCGATCAGGTTCAGAGGCGCTTGAGCTGAAAAAGTATCTTTCAAAGTTCTTTTGGTTGTGTACATATTGAACGGTTTCCGTTTTCAAGTTGGCCCCAGCAAAGTGAACATTGTTGTGCGTGCGTCGACCTCAAGAACTGAAGAAACTTTCAGCTTTCACAACAAGTCGAATAAACCCGTGATTAATGCAGGAAAGAAACCCGTCAAGGTTTACGTGCCACACAGAAAACTTTTCAACTCAGCCCTTGATTCATCACACAAGCAGAAGACGCAACAAGTTTTTTGTCATGCCTTTTCAAAGACCAACATGTTTCTGCCACAGGGGACATGGAGAGGAGATAATTTAATGTTTTCGTTTGAACAGTTACGAATAGAGTGGGGAGAATGGGCTAGAATAGAGGTGGGACTCCCCTTTTGAAGCAAGTACACTTTACTGCGGCAGAGTGCACTGTGTGAAAGATGAAAAAGTTCAATATCATCAGCTTTGACTCTCCAGGAATTAAGTATGCTGAAAATTGACCAAAAACCAGCCTTTTTGAGAAGGAAACAGAAAAAGATTTTGTTTCCTTGGGCTGGGCACGAACGTTTTCAGTTGTCACTTTTCTCTTTACACTTTTCAAAAGTGCAGAGTATCAACCAGCGAGAAGTATGCAGCGTTGTCTGATTTGAGGACAGAGACGAGACCCACACCCAACCACAGTCAAGTCCGGAACAACAGCCCTGGATGAGTCTGCACGGTCCGGCCCGAATTTTCCTTTGTTCTGTGCGACCTTCATGATTGCTAGTTTTTGGCATGACGGCATCACACAACTCATGAGCCAAAGCCGAGTAATTATAAAATTTACAAACAAACATACAATTACGAGGCAATTGCACATCTCCAGCGGCGGTGCTGGAGAATGGACCCACTGTCCTCGAGGAGACGCGGCTTCCGCTTCAGGGCAACGAGTGTTTGTCATAAAGTTCTCATCAGCTGTGACCACCTTCGAAACTTTTTCTGGTGCTGAATAAATGCTGGTTGTTTGCACATGTCTGCACAATGGATTTCTTTCACAACAACCTGGAGACGGAAACAAAAACGAAGGCTTCCAGCAACCCGCAGAAAATAAGTTTTCCAGTCTGAGGAAATTTCGGAAACATGTGGTGGTCCCAACATAAGTCTTGACATTCCCAATTCAGGCATCAATCGTATCCCTCACCCCTCCACATATCACCTGTCACCTTCAAAAGACGGCCACATTCGACACATGTCCACATTGTTTCACAAAGAACAATCGCAGAACAATTTCGTTGTTTGAACAACAGATTGGTGGTGGGGACTTCAGTGAAAACCAACCCTTTGCTTGTCCCACAATTATCAAGGAGGACAACAGAGCAACAGAAAATTGGCTTCTGGTGTGGTGTGAGGGTACAAATGAATTAACTTGATTCTGTCCATGACGATCTCAACTGTCCTTTTCTTCGTAACGTCTCGTTTGGACATTCTGAGTTCAGCCTTGAAGTTTCGGTCTCTCGAGCTTTCTGAATAATCTGTGGCGATCAAATTCTGAAGGACGACTGACAACGAAAGGGGGTCATGGTTTTCCTTCAGGGTCCCCTGTGGCTTCTCAGATACCATGCCTTTTGCTCTCCTTTTTCCAAAACATTGGCACATGTTCTCGTAATGGCGACTACAGTCCAATCCGTCCGTCCTCACCCTGTTTGCCCTTGGTACCTGTGGAGCTCTGACTGCTCAGCGCAGTGCCCGATGACAAGGTAGACTGTGCGTCCCTTGACCCTTGACCCTATCTGCCCCACGCTGTGCCCCTCAAGCCTTTCCATGGATGGGCCACAAGTACACCCCCCAATCACATGCTGAACCATAGACACACCGACAATGGGCGGCTGGCTGAGCGCTTTTGTGCAGTGAGGAGTGTGCTTTACCAAAAGAGTGATCACAGTGTAATGGATTGACACCTGAAAGTGGCCACAGTCTGAAGCAGACTGTTTCCATTCCACTTCAAGGAATGACCGTCACCCACAAAAGGAGAAGAACGAAACGCAACTCGTTCAAGGTGTTGTTTTGGAACGTGTTTCACCTTTCTTTGGAAGTCAGACTTTGTGCCCCAAGTTGTTTTGGTGCTTTTGCCAGAAAAGAATAACCTGTCACTAAAAAGGTGCTCCAGTCATATATATTCTGCCATCAGCAACAGCCAGCACCGCAGCATGAGAACTGCTGCATGCAAGTTGTACTTCTACAGATCACTGTTTGTTTTTGCTTAGGGTAATAGGGGCTTGTTTGCCGAATTCCTTTCTGGAAAGTTTGGGAAAACACAAAAACGAAAGCACGGCAACATCATTCTGTATGCATTTGTGCCAGAGAAAAGACGGAGACAATCGCGGAGTTGGTTGTTTCTTATCATGTCTTTGTTCAGACTTCTGGCGCAGTCGAATGACAGAATTTCCTTCGAGAACCAAAAAATTTCAATCACAGTAGATTCCACCTCTTTCTTGCCTTGTGGCTCGCTGAAAGCTCCAAGGTGCGCGGTAGTCTTCCAAAGAATACGCCCCAGACAAATTACAAGAAAATTCCCGATTTTTCATTTTCACTCAGTTCTCAATGTCGCTGTTCCTTGGACACGCAAACGACTCATATTGAACTGAAAATGTTGGCAGGAGCACAACGCAGGTTTGAACTGCCTGTCCAATTACCTGTCAGCACGAACCGATTGGCAACGAACGCAAGCCATTGCCTGTTCGGGGTAATTTGTGCCATGTTAGTTCTTTCAACACTCTCCGTGGATACATCATTCATATTGAATAGATCATGATAGCTATTCTGCTCTGACGCCAAACTTGTGCACTTGTGCGTGAAGTGTGGACATGCATGCAGGTTGGCAGCAAAAAAGTCCAAAACAGACTTTCCCTCGCCAGAACACCTTCCGTCATGCAGTGAACGTGATTTCCTTGTTCATTGAAAAGTCTATTGATGTAATTAGGGACACATTTTCACTTCACACCTTGCCAAGTCGAACAGCTTTCAGTGGTGTTGAGTGAGTATCAGCAAAACTTGCCGTTTACCTTCAGTCAAGCGATACCAAAACATTTACACACACATCTCATAACATTTCTGCTTTGTGCAAGTTCCTAGCCACAGTTCACTCCCCGTACATCAAGTCTACGCCCTCCCAACCCTCACCTAGTTTTTCAACACACCTTCACGTCAGCTGGCATGTTAGAGGAAGCTGACCTTCATGCTGGAGTCAATTTCGACAAAATTCAGAAGTGCTGCGGAACTAGAAGGAACCACACCACAAGGCCAGAAGAAAACAGTGCGACGAATTGCAACAGCAACCGACGCGTCGATTGCAAGTTCCCATCGAATTCGAGCTTCAGAAAATGATCACCATCCAATGGGAATGGTGCCAAGAAACGACGAAGAAGACAAGGTTCTTGCGCTACGACTCAATCTCTCAGACAAAAAGAGGAGGTTGGGCGCCTGACTCCACAGGGGAGAACATAACTACGCGGAGGTCCAATGCGCTTTCACGCAGATCTGGTGCATCGAGAGATGGATCAGGAGAGACGTCAGACGTGATGTGATGGACGACGTTGCGGAAAGCAGCCAGTCCTGGCGGATCCAGGAAACCTGTCCTCCATTTCATTCTTTTGGGCTTTCTTTTGGTACCAATCTTCTTCAACGGAAAGAGACAAGGATTTTGTCGTCTCTCCTGTCTGGCCATTTCTCCATTTTGTTCATGCTCGTACCACGGACTTCTAATACTATTAGAAGTCCGTGTGCTCGTACACACAAGCATTGAAACTTCATGAACGCGTGGACAGGTCCCGATCTGTCTGCGACTTATCGGAACCCGCTGGTTTCATTACCCCGCGCGGATAACCTCTCCCGCGCCCAGTAATCTGCTCGAAATGAACATTCACTTTCATCTTCAAGACCTCGTGCAAGAGATAGTCAAGTGCAGTTTGTTGTAGTTGAGCCAACAACAGATTCACGAAGCTGTGTGAAGACGGTGAAACGACACTGATGAGTGAAAACTGGACAACATTCTGGTTTCTTTCAAAATGCACAACATTTCTGCAAGGTACGTATGTTACAATGAATTCCTATACGGGGTGTTTCTGCCACTTGCAAGAACTTGTCTTGTCTTTCGAGCTTTACGGTTTTCAAACAGAGACCCGACAAGTTGGTTTGACAGGTGTAGGAGAAATTTGGGGAAAAATTCTACTCTAGGGTGGACGAATTTTTCGACATTCAAGTCGTGACGTGTTCAAAACGTACGCCTTCAAACCGCACAGATACAAAACTTTCTTGATATTTTCTTTCCTCCACATCAAAAGGCAATAGAGTTTGATTTACACGCATAAAGTCATCATTTACAATGCTTGTCAGGGTGTTGGCACGTGGCCGCATAGTACTAAAACAAACATGGGAATCGGCTGCTTTGAATCGCAGTCTTTTCATTTCCACCTGGTTGGAAGCGTATAAAATTGTATTGAAAGCCCCCCTAGAGGACACACTGACAGCCCAACAAGATGTGTCTTTTCACGCTCTGAAACCACATTGCCCTTTCATACCATTGTGTAGTTGTGTACCGAAAAAGGCTACTTGAAAACAGGAGGCTTTGGCTGCACTGTGTTCGTGGATATTTGACAAAGCCCGAAAGAACCACACAAAGTGTGCATTCAAAAGGCTTGGCGGTTGAATCAGTTTTGTTGTTGAATTCTTGATACACACAAGAGTTTACCTTCAGCAATGTAGAATACTTTAATTCAGTATAAAGTCAACATTACACTTCACATAGAGAACATAGAAGAAGTCAGCATTAGGCAGAGGAACCCTGACCCACTGTATCAAGAGGGAAGTGAACCGTACATACCCTCCTGTACCCAGTAAAAACATACAAGGTATGGGGGCTTTGTTCGCACCACCGTAGAGGCGGTGCTTTTGTAAATGGGGTTCAGAGCTCCATACATTCACCTGACAGAAGATCTGTTAATAAAAGAAACACGACGTACCTGCACAAGGGGAAATGAGTGTTGAGATGTGTAGAAACAACACGAAGGTGAGATGTAGCCAGTCAGGCATGGTGGCCACTGGTCTCTTCCAAGTTAGTGTCTGATCTCTTGTCCGTGCCACTGCTTGTAGTAGTTTCAAAGTCCGATCTGTTACCATTCGCACTTGCTTCAAAGTCACAATAAAAAAAGTAACGTTGTCAGTGAGTGTAAACAAAGACCCATGTGCCCGAGAGCATTGACTCGATACGAGTGCACAAGTTACTAGCTGGGCTCGCACTGAGTGAGTGAGTTGAGCTCAGGCAGCCCGGCGCGTTTGTACTCTGTATGTAGCAGACAACACTGCTGCAGCGCCGCGGAACGATTACGGAGATAAGCATCAGGTCGGCAGCCCGCTGATTGGTCGACGGGTCCCCGGCGGCGCCAGCCGTCTCGTCCCGCGGAGGACCTTCGCTCCCCTGCTTGCCAAACCCCGATCCCCAAGTCCTGCTCGTTCGCGGACGCTGAAATCATTTGTCAGTCGAAAACAAAAGCATCGCAAACACAGTATCACAGCGGATCAGTAGAAGATGGAGAAACTTGTGTTGAATTGTTGGTCAAACAAGAGATCCCTCATCAACGAGCCCGCCGCCAAAGACAGGCAGCGAGATTTGAAAAGAAACGAGAAGTTGGAAAATCTTCAAAAAATACTTTCATTCGTTTGCTCCCAAAGCAACTTGAGTTGGTTTCCACAAGGAGGGGGGAGGTAAAAATTAACATTTGATCCTGGTATTTCTAGTCAGAGGTAAACCAACTTGTTCGGGGCACCCCCTCCCCCTGCAAATCCACTCGAGGTACACGAACTGGAGATGGTTTGCTCCTGGTATTTCTTGTCAGGGGAAACCACCTCAGGGGGGACCCTGTGCAAACTAACTTGGTTCCAATCCTCACAGACATGCATACATGGGGGACCTGCACTTCGCCAGCGGGATCGGCATTCCGCGGGGTCAAAAAGCCAATTTTTTTTTCCGTGCGCAGTGTTTTGCCAGCTCTCTCTGCAGGTGCAATGTGTGTGTGTGGGGGGGGGGAGGGGTCATCCAACCTGGTAATGGTTCCGGTCAACCATGTACATGTAGTGCTGTCATTGGGGGGCTGGCCATGGGATGGTGCATGGGGTTGGCTTGGGGAGGTCAGCCTCCTCGTACATTGGGGCGGGTGAAGAATGCCAAGGCTCACGCAGGCACCCGCCACAAGCAGATTGTGTGGTTTTCCCTTGTTTTGCGACCAGTCCAGCCCCACCTTCCAGTATTCGAAGGGACAAACACGGAGTACTGAAAATGTGCGCAAGAAGTGCAAAGGCATTGCTGTGAAAGACGTGTCTTTAGATAGGTATCGGGTAAATATGACTTGCTGGATGTGCTGTTGTGTTTGATGTTCTTCAACAGATAAGGCCCAATGTTGTTCGTACATTCATAACAGACTGCAGGTCCTGGCTCCAGAACGCCGCCAAAAGTGCAGGTCAGGATTCGAAAGCAAAACCCAGAGAGCGGAGAAGATAGAACCCTTTGCTCACTGGTGAGCTTTGCTTGAGGCAGCACCTGGATGATCAGTGCAATGTGAAAATCCCACTGTTCAACCCAGCAAACTCCTTTAGTGCACATATATCCAAAGTTGTCCTTCAGATGATACAGGCTCAGGCAGTTCTGCGCCCAGGATCTGCGAATCGCACCGCAATCACGCACATTTACACGTCAAGGAGACGAAAGATTCGGACAGGACACAGGATGTGGGCATCACTGTTTATCACCACTGGAGACAGACACCCTTCTTCCATCCTGTTTCTGATGAATGATCTCCTGAGAGCGCCTCCAGACCAAGCGGAGCATTCTGCAGGCATTTCCAGTGAATGGTTTAGTTGAGCTTGGAAAGAGAATACGAGGTTTGTATTCTTAAATTTGCGCATCCACTGTTCCTTCTGGATCTTTTGTACATATTTTTTTCCTCTTTGATATGGAAGGATCACTCCTTCTGCTTGGCTTTCTGACTATTTTGGTTCATTTGGGGTGCAGTGGGGCAATGCTAAAGACTATTGATTTTGCTGCAGTCATTCCAGTTCGACTTTTTTTGACCGGTGAGCAACAGTACAGCAAGTTTAACATGAAGGCCAAGCAAGATCAGAGGAATGAAATCCGGTTTTGTCAGCATGCTGGCATGAGTATGGGTGAAACCATTGTGCAGCTACATCATGTGCATGGCAATCAAGTTTTGAGTGACTCTTCCATCAGGCATTGGTTCAATTTCTTTGGAGCTGGGAACAATCAAGTGTCAGATGCACCATGCCCCAGACAGCCAAAAAAAGGACTTCACAGAGGATTCAACAGCTCCGCAATGCCTTGCAGAGAGACAGAACTCAGATAGTCAGGCAGTTGGCTCCACAAGTGGGTGTTTCCTTGCGGACAACTCATCAGATGCTCTGGAAAGATCTTCAGTGCACAAAGTTGACCGCATCCTGGATTCCACATTTGCTCACTGCTGTGCAACAAAACACAAGAGTTGACTGCTGCAGAAGGAGTTTGAGGATCCTTAGAAGAGAAGGTCAAGTTCAGCATGTGATTTGTGGTGATGAGGCATGGTTCCATGTGTGGGATCCGGATTCCAGGTGCAACAATCATGAATGGATTTCAACTCAGAATGGTGACAAATGGCCAAAAGTTGTGCAGCGCGAACAGTCAGTGGCAAAAACCATGTTGGTCATCTTTTTTGACTGAAATGGAATAGTTTGGAGGGAATTTGTTCCAAATGGTGTTGGGATAAATGGTGCCTGGTACCTCCAGATGATGAGAGATCTGCAACTGAAGATCTGGAGAACAAGACCACAGCAGTTCAGGGCTAACACAAGGGGTCTGCTCCACGATGGAGCACCCATCTACTGCTGCCTGCCAGTCTGGTGCTTCTTCCAGGCCAACCACACCCATGTGTTGCCCCACCCACCATACAGCCCGGACCTCAACCCTCCAGACTACTGGCTCTTCGCTCGCCTGAAGTCCAAGGTCAGGGGTCAATGCTTCAGGGATGTTATTCAGTTACAGAACACTCTGGACCATGAACTCGGTCAAATCACTGCGCAAGAATGGGCTGATGCAATGGATCAACTTGTGCCAAGACTGAGGCGATGCATCCAGGCTCATGGTGCCTACTTTGAGAGGGAATAGACACTGACATTTTGGTGGTGAACTTACATCTTCATCATGAACATTTTTCAAGTTTGAAATTTGTGACAAAGTTGCACATACTCATGTAGTACTCACAGCAAAGTCAGAGGATACTCATATAATGTTGACAAGTATTTTTCCATGACCAAATTATTCAAAGTTAATGAGGCTCCATAAATGTGGAGGACAAAGGATGTTCTTTGTTGTGTGTAAAAATCTTGGAAATCCATCGACCCAAACCGGAGATAGACTCTACCGCCGGATGCGCACATTTAAGAATACAAACCTCGTACAATAATTGTTTTGGTAATCGCTCGGGCTTTTCCTTGACTTCAATCCGGAGCAGACGCAAAAAAGAAATTGTTCCAACAGTGTCATTACGATCGAGGGTGGCTGCCTGTGTCTTTGGTCTCAATCAAATTTGACATTTGAGCGCGATCTGGTGGTTCGAGTTTTTGTTCCAACATTAGTCACACCTTCAAATGCAAAAAGGTTCTCAGTGTCAGAAGACACAATTCCAGGCAGTTCGTTGTTGTCACCACATGGTGGCTATTTTTGTTGCCATCTTAGATTTTCTGCGGAAAGTTTCTGTGTGTTTGTGGCAAACATACCAGGGTCAAATTGGACATTTCCTGGTCCCCTGCTAAACAACTGTTCTGGAAGTTCAGCAGCAATTCACCGTCACTTCTACTCATTAGGTCATGCTCAACAAAGAGCATTTCCTGTTTCAGGCAAAAGGTTGAAAGCTTAATTTGATAATCTTTCTTTGTCCTCCCACCCGCTGAATTTTTTCAGTGGATGGTTTTGTTTTAGTGTGTGTGTGTGTGTGTGTGTGTGTGTGTGAGAGAGAGAGAGAGAGAGAGAGAGAGAGAGAGAGAGAGAGAGAGGTTTGTTGGGTGATTTGGTTGGTATCCTCAGGTCGTCTGATTAGATCTGATTCTGTCCAGAGCGAAATAGTTATTTTGATGCCACTTTTATTACCTGCACGTACGGTGTTATCTTGCACATTGTGCATCACTGACTTCAACAAAATAAGATATGATCTATGACATACGCACTTCTGTCAACCGCCACCCTTCAGCGCAAAAAGATAAACTTGAAATATTTCTCAGAGTTTTTGTCCAGGTGAAATTAAACCGAATGAGATGGAGATAACCACACGTCCTGCACAATAAAGTCTGCAATGCACGAGTTATTGCAACCTTGCTGTTGAACCAACAAGGGGGTTTCTTCATTGTTCAGGTGCGCCAGATTTACATCGTCTCCATATCCTTGTCAGAAGAATGGAATGGAAACGTTTCTGCACAAGAATAATTTGCACTCTTATCTGGACGCAGGTTCACGCCCCGAACTGAGACCAGTTGCCCTGACCAGGACGATAGCGAAAAGGTCAGTGCGGTCAGACCACCAAGAAGACCTCATCATCGACAGTCAGCCGGTTCAAGTGGAGAGAGACAAACCATTGCTCAATGTGTGCAGAAGAACGTTTCTTCAGTTTCCATGTGCACATTCACCACCATTTGCACGGAAATTCAAGCACTTCCTGGGGAGTGCATACGCTCGTATCACCTCGGTCCTTTTGCTAAAAGGAACCTGCAAGACTCATGCACACCAGGTTTTTCTGAGGCGAACACGCTGGAACCATGACTTCTACGAGTAAGCCACAGTACACAGAAAACGTGCCCATTTGATTATTGTGGGTCCTTTTCTCACTTTGTCAACTTTTCCCACACTCAAAGTAAAGAGAGTAATTGGTCCTGCATGCACATGCAGTGGACGACTGTCAACTGAGTACCGATACTTAGGCACAATTTGCTTCGCACAATTACACCCGTACATACCTGACACACACGGTGTCATTAAAGCATTCCTGCAGCAAGTTGTTCGCAAAATTACGAAGACAATGAAGACAGATCACTTCCCGTGTGCCGCAAAACTTCTGTTACCACTGTTGGCACACTAAAGCTTGAATTTTCTTTCAACTGACTTTTGATGAAGCGTTGCTCGGCGCTCACGCAAATCGCCCGTTTTTACAGTGAAACTGACAATTCGGTGACATGTCAGATCAAGATGCACCAAAACGCACGAGGTCATCTCCACTCATATCTTTCTGCTCTCAGTCACCAGAATAATTTCCTGATGTGTGTGATAAAGTGACCGAACGTTCAAACAAGTGAAAATTCTCAGACACCCCTTGTTCAACGACGATTTCAAATTGTCTCAGGACTTCCCCTTTCGCTTCTTTGATTCAGCTCGGGTTGGATTTTGAGGCTATCAGCAATCCAGGCGAAGACCAAGGGGATTTCATGGGGCAAAGACCACTTTTTGTCAAACATCTGTATTGCAGCTCAACTGACTGGCCACCACACAAATCGTACAGAACATTACGTACACAAGGAGTCCAAACCAACGGGTTTGCATTGCACCATTGAAGCAATCACAAACAACAAACAAGAAGGCTGCACCTAGACAGCCCGCGGTTTTACGGTGAGCCCGGGTGGGATCTGACCGGGTGCCACCAGCTCACCTAGAAAGCTGCAATTACCCAGCAAACTCGCCGTTTTTCTTTTTGAAGGCATTAGGAATGCAATGTGGCGTGATAAAGCGATGAGATCAGAAACCTTCCCGAGTCGATTTGGTTATGGAAAATGAATTTGAAAAATTCACTTTCGGTTGTCTGAAATTTCGTCCACCGCCGGACAAAGTGTCTCAAATCTGAAACGTCTGCTTCGACAGAAATGTCCGAAGTCCACAAGAATCTTTCTTGGTGCAAAATGCGGTAAATGTTTATTTCAGAAACATAATCTCAGCACATCTATCACAGCAGAGTACTTGGAGACGTTTAAAACACAAACATCACCGTTGGTGCGGAGTTGTTCGTCTCGGAATGCAACATTTGGATCAAATCCCTCGACCAACAATGACCAAGCGAAAAGCAAAACTGCCTTGCCGTCGTTGGATCATTGGAGAAGAACTTTCATGACGACAGGTAACACTCAGCGCAGTTACTCTTCCGCTGTTCGCACGAGGAGACGGGTCCTTTGCAGTTTTGGACGTGATGATTGGCATTCAAATTCAGACGCATCAAGAGACATCAACAACGGCGTGAGCTCTCTTCAACAGAACACGTTGGATTTACTGGTCCAGTATCGGTGATGCTCACCCAGCTAGACTCGAAGTCGGTCCATCCGACGTTAAAAACTTCGACAAAATGCGTCGAACAAACCAATCAGAAAAAACAAATTTTGCGCAAGTGGACCTGTGCACGAGAATCCTCAGCTCCAACCCGTCTGCGTGGATCACAATACACCTGGTGACGGATGAATTACCCTTTGCAGTGCTGTTGTGAACATCACTTTGCCACTTGGTGCAAATATTTCAAAATCTGAGGCCAAGAAAAGCACTTACTGTGAACATTGTTCACTCACGAGAAAACTCAGGGGCTATCACAAAGTTACGATTGAAAACTGCTGCTTCTGTGACATTGATTCTTGTGACCTGCAGCTTGACGCTGGAGAAGCCACCAAGGCGTGGTTTTCGCAGAATGTCCCGATTTGCTTCGACTTGGTCGTTGGTCAGAAAGGCAGTGGATTCAAGTTGTCCCAAACTGGAAAACGTTTTGACGGATTTCGATTGTATAGCACGAGCCGCCATTTGATCAGTGCAGTGCGCCCGTAACAATGTGAACGTAAATAGCAAACTCAAGAGTGCTGCTCATTTTACAGTGGCAACTCTGCATCTTGTCTCTGACGTCTTGTCTTTTCTTTTGTTGGCAGAATCTGTGCACGTTGAGACGCCACACCGTGCCACAGAATTTCAACTTGGACGAGTCGTTCACTTGTTCGTTGTTGCTCTTCCTTCCACACTTGCACTCACACTTTCACTCGATTCAAACGCGTGTGGACTGCTGTGGGACTTCCGTTGTTGCGCATCAAAACGGGGTTGTTGTGGAGTCCGTCCCACAGCTCCAGAATCACTTCTGCTCCTTCCATACCCTTCCTGATAATCACCCCGGTGACGCCAGTTGCCACCACGGTGGCCATGAGGCCGGTTACCGTGGTCATAGTCTCGCTCCCAGCTGCCTCGGCCTCGGCCGCGGTACCCCCGGCCCCGCTGTCCCCGCCTCGGGTTCCGACCCCGGTCGTGAGAGCCTCGCTTGACGGACCCTGCATCACTTGAGTGACTGTCTGAAGAGCTTGGCCACCGCTCGTAGTTCCTGGGTTGGTTTGAGTCGGCGCGTTTGTTGTGTTGGCTTGAGCGTTGCCTGCTGTGTGAAGGCGCGTCATTAGAATAAGTCCGGCTGTGGCAGTCACTTCTGCCACGTGACTGATTGCCTGGAGCCCTGTTCTGTGCATGTGCACCGCGGCCACGACCGATCGCAGTGTCTTCTGAGACGTGACGTTGCCTGTTGATCGAAGCAGCGCCACTTGCTGCCTCTGCGTATGACTGCGGAGTCCTGTCCACAGTCTTGCTACTGTCCGAGCTGTTGGAGCCAAATCCAGGGTCATCCGAATCTGCCAGGTGGAAACTGACCTGAATCGGTCCGTCCCTGGATCCACTCCTACACCTCACCTCTGCCTGGCCAGCAGGTCTTACTTCTCTTGTTTCCAATTGAAACGTTTCCTCTTCACCTCTTTCCTCACCTTCCTGCACGCTGGCCTCGGATCGGCCACAGCGAGACAAGTCACGGGAGAGTTGAGTTGCAGGCATGCTGGGGCTCCTGTGCATGTTGGATTGCAGGGGGGTGATCGTGGGAATGGAGGGACTGCGGTGGGTGCGGGGCACGTGGCTCGGGGAGTAGTTGTACGCAGGGTGCAGCACCGGAGCAAAACCGAACATGGTGGGAGAGGTCGGTGCGTCTCCACCCGTAGGCGCCCGCCCCGACACCACGTCCGCCCACTGGGTACCTGGAGAAAAGAACGAAACAGTCAACACCGACGGGTTGCCTCACAGAAACGGAAGCGACATTGGAACCAGTTTTTCTTGTGACTTTTGGGCGTTGTCCATTTCGGTTTCAACCAAACCTTTTTCAGACTCCACATTTGAAATTGCAGACTTTTTGTGCATGCAGCCCGTCTAACACATCTGTACCAACGACCGTGAAGAGCAACTAACTGTTTTGTCGAATGTCGAGTGGCGGTATGGCGTTTTCCAGATTGCGCATGTTCCACGCGCCCTGCAGCGCCGGCTGACTCGCGATCCGCCTGCAATCAGCGAGTCACAGGTCGAGTTCTCAGTGATGCTAAACTCCTTTCAGTGCACAAACACACCGTTCCCTACCACATCACGAGCGCATCAACTTTCCACCGTGCAGCATTTGCCACCAAAAAGTCTGAACGCCAGACAACGCGACAAAGAATTCTGTTTCAGCAAAAGGTTTGCCATCCCGCGTTTGGTACCTGGGCGGGGTCGATACAGCATTTTGCGTGGTGGAGACGACGGTGGCGCCACTCTCCAACGTGTCGGGCTCCGCCTCCGCCTCCTCGCGCAGCGTCAGCGTCACGGTGCGCTCGCTCACCGCCATCGTGCTGTCCGGGTCCACCGTGTGCGTGAAGCGCGAGGACCGCGGCTTCCGCACCTTCCCCTGGAGCACAGCGCGTGAAACGTCAGTCATGAGATGGAGACTGTCACTCGCAAGTGATATGAACACATTTCTTGAAGACAGGAACGAAGAAACAGAGCACATCTGGGAAAACAGCACGTGTCAGGTTTCAAATAGTGAAGCCAATGTGAAACCTTCAAGTCCCGCAACACTTTCTCACGACAAGTGAATGTTTGCGACAATGCTGGTTTGCCTGCAATACGCGTCATTCCTCTTGCTTTACCCCAAGCTTTTCTGTTCACTTGGTAAAAATCGCGTTACCTCATAAGCGATATGGCAGTCGACGGTCAGCTTTCCTGGGATACCCTTGATCCACTTGTCCATGACGTAAGGCGGCTGCAATGTTCGCAAAAATGAAACCATAGAATGTCCAGAAACAAAACTGACATCAAGGACACACGAAGGAGTCTGTCAGGAGAAGCATCCACGATGAATCTGCCACAGAATGAAGGCTGATAAAAGGGAGTGGCTTGAACATGACTTTACCTGAAGAACCTTGTGGATGTCGTTCGGGAGGTGTGTGGGAGTGAAGGCGACGTGTTTGATGCAGGTCAGCGGGTCGGGATCGTTGTTCTCATCATCCTCGTCCAGCTCCATGTACATCTTCCACTTGTGATCCTGCCCAGCGAAACCAATCACATGTCAGTCAGTTTCACAACACTGTTGCGTAGGCACCTCTCCGCACGCTCCGTGTGTGAATTCGTCAAGATGTTTTGAAGAGGATTACTTTGAATCGACAAGCCGATGCAGAAAAGACGTGCACCGTGCGTTTCCGTGTTCGCGCAGTTCTCCGAGCTGACTTTGCACAAAACGCACACAAGTACACGTCCGCAGACGGTCAGTATCCGAAGACGTTCCGCACCTGTGCTGAAGCTCCCAGTTTGAGATGATGACCGAAGATGAGTGTCAGCGTCACAGTCTGGTACGTTGGCGACTTGGAAGCCGCGGTGCCGCCGGGCTGACCCTGCTTGAGCGGCGGAAAGTTGAGCAGCCGGAAGTTGTGCGCCTTGAGCAGCTCAATCTCAGTCTGAAATCAGAGTCTCCAAAAGTTGTCAGTTGTGGAGGAGGCGCGAGGCAGTTGAGAAGTCCAGTCAAATAACGAGACCTTGAGAACCACAGGCAAGTGTTGCCTGCAAACGCGAGCCTCCAAACGCTTGTAATTTCGTTTCGTTGTGTCAAGATATTCTGGAGCAGTGCATGTTCTTCAGATTCTGTGAAGGACAATCGACTCTGCGAGTCAGTTCCTGTCTGGAGTCTTTTGTGAGCCTGGACCGTAGACAAGCAAAATCCCAGAATTGATTCAGCCTCGTACGTTGCTCCACATGCAAACACTTGTCATCCAAACACCACTCAAGACAGCACAAATCACTCCACAGGACTACAATATCACACACAGCAACTCACATGCAAGTCAATCCTGTGCCCCAGAGACGCGATGCCCATCGCTTTCAGCGTGTTTTGGTTCAGCAGCAGCAGCCGCTTTCCGTTGATGTTGTTGGCGAGAAACAGATCGGCGTACTGCACCAGATCTGCGTTGTGGTGACCTTCCAACGAGACATGGCTGGGTTAGTGCCGCACGTATAAGAACGCTCAGCAGTGCCCTCAAACCTGGCATGACGCACTCTTCTCAAAACAAAAGTTACATGATTTTGTTCAAGACGAATTGAAAGGCCAAGCCACAGACTGACAGAGGCACAGTCATGCAGACGCTCACGCGACGTACCGACACCACTGGACCGCATTCCAGTTTGAACTTACTGAACCTCTTGACAAGAGATTCAGTTCAACGAGACCACGCACGGCACACAACACCCACACATGTCAGAGTGCACAGAGCAAACAGGCGATGGAACTTACCATCTCCAGCCAACTGCAGAATCCACTGGTACTGTAAAGATCAACAATCGGAAATGTAACGAGAACACCTGATGATGCAAACAAGCGCTTCAGGCGGCAGCCAAATTGATTGCTTCAAGCCATGCTGAATGTCGCATTGTGGGTTCCGCATTTTACACGTGAGACAGGTGCTCATGTCCTTCACAGCTATCCAAGAATGTATTTGACTGCAGGAAACAACAAACAGTGAAGCTGCACTCACCACATCCACTTCTCTCCACGCATTCACGTCATGCGAGTCCAATTGCTGCAAAATGTGGAGCAGCACTAAATAACCACACACAACTTCCCTCATTTGGATTGTGCACCTTCACGTGGACCACCACCTTTTTTCCGAGTTCAGCAAACCTCTATTGATTTCACGTGACGAAAACTGTTGAGTTTGTGTGACAACGCACCACGACTTTGAACTGCTGCTCGAGGCTGCGCTCGCGGTCCTTGAGTTGGCTCTCGCGCTGCTGCAGCTGACGCGCCTTGCTGCTCAGCTCCCGCTCCGCGCGCTTGAGTCGCTCCAGCGTCGCGTCGATTTCCTGCCTGTACAACGCGCATGTGAATCAAACGATAAACGAGTCGAGATCACTGAGTTGTGGACTTCCCCTTCAGAACGTGCGTCAGGAGTAGAGAAAGGAAAAGCCATGTGTTGTCTGCTGCCCGCCTCGGCTGCAAAATACCCTTCTGTTTCGCAATCTTTTTTGCTGTTTCATACTTGTGCCAGTATCACCAAAACACACACACACACACACACGCACACACACATACACACACACACACACACACACACACACACACACACACACACACACACACACACAAAGAAACAAATCCAGAACTCACCGCCATTCTACTTTGTGGTCCAAAAAGGAATTCGTTTCATCGGAGAGACTTTCTGAAATGAAAAACCCGTTCTGAAAACAATGCCAACTCATTGAACAAAGCAACCCACTTCAGATCACAGCCACAATTTTGTCCACAGGCCCAACCGCGAGAACACAACACATGCCCGCAAACTATCTCGCCAGTACAAAAATGAGCGTCTCCATCTCTGCTTGCAATTCAGTGTTTACCGTTGTCGTCCAGTTTGTTGAGGTAGTTGATGATGTGTCTGAAGGTCGGGCGCTGCTTCGGGTCGAGCTGCCAACAGTCGCGCATCAGACTCGCAAAACTGTCGGGACACGTCGCCGGAATCGTCAGTCGCTGTGAATGAAGGGGAACACAGTTGTGATGAGAGTGGAAACCACACACTCAACGAATCTTGGCCTCAAAGTAAGACTTCATGAATAGTGCACGCACTCAATGTCTGGCACCACCCATGGTGAGAAGGTACCAATTCAGAGATTTGTGACGTCTTCATCACAATCAAGGAGGAATCAGCAATTTTGTTCTCTGTCCGTGTATGCGTGTGTGCGTTCGTTCCCAGAAAGTAATCTGTTCAGTCATGAGGTGCAGTGGAGTGTCACGCCGAGGACAACTTACCTCTCCTTTCTCGACAACGAGCCAGGCGACCTGGAATCCCTCGATTCCTTTGAAAGGCACTTCGTGAGTCAGCAACTCCCACAACACCTGTAGAGCCAAAATCACAAATGTTTCTTTGCATTTTCCTGTCCATTTTCCCGTCCGACAAAGACCGTCCCTTCTGAAAGTCTCTCCCAACAAGAACACCACTTTTTGTTGGTACAGAAACATGTTTCATGCGCCTTTCACCACCTGACACTGTTTGCAAGGGAGGGAAATCAGTGACAAAGCGACCAACACTCCTCTCTCCTGTGAGCCAATGCTTTTGCAGTCAGCATGTGTCAACACAAGCTCGTTTGTCAGTCGGAAACATTTCAGGTTGTCTTGTTCTTCGGAGCGACGCGCATCAAAACGGCCTTTCGTTTCCTGTTCCCAAACGCACTCACCACACCGTAGGACCACACGTCGCAGCTGTCTGACACCGGGTGCGACTGAATCACCTCGGGCGCCATCCAGGGAAACGTGCCCGCCAGAGACATCTTCGTCGTGCTCCCCATGAACTTTGATGCGCCGAAATCACAAATCTGCAAACATTTGTGGTCGTTCGGCCAACACCTTTCTGACACGAAATTCAATTCAACGCAATCTGTTGGATATGCCTTCGATGTGTGAGTATCCTTTGTTGCAAGGCACTGACCAGGACAGTTCGTGCTTTAAGTCTCACAATGCACAACGGGGAAACTTAGGATTTGCAGCAATAACACACCTTGCAGACCCAGTCCTTCGTGATTACCACGTTCTTCGACTTCAGATCTCGGTGAATAACTTTGACTGGAGCTTCGGCATGCAGGTAGTTCATACCTACAACAAATAAAGCGCTCGAATAACACACAAATAACAGTGATCAGACTGTGTGCACCAAATTTTTGAGCAAAGCAAGAACTTGGTGTCATTACCCATGGCAATTTCCTCGGCCCACTGCAGTATGTGTGAGAAGTTCAGGACGTTCTGTGGTCGTTGAAGAAACGCGTAAAGCGACCCGTTTTGTGCGTACTCTGAAAAAAAGAGTGCAGTTTGCCTGCAAAAATTCCAATTGGACGCGCATAGTGATGATCTGATTTCTCCCCTTGTCGAAACGCACCTGTGATGAGACAGTAATGGGGTTCCTTTGTCACGGCTCCATAAAACTGGATGATATTCCTGTGACTCAGCATGCTGAGAACCTGTGCCTGAAAGAAGAAACACTGGGGTTCAGGTTGTTTTCTGACTGTCAACACCAAACTCAGCTCAACAAAAGGAGTCTGGTTCAACAATTCAGGACATTCGCTTGAACCAAAACGCAATTCAAACTGCTGCGGCTCAGCTGAATAAGTGCAAATCATTCACCTCTTTGTCCAGTACCAGCAGTTTCTTGACGGCGACCTCCTTGTCCTGAGAGATCCACAGGGCGCGGTAGACGCAGCCGAACGTCCCGCCGCCGCAGCGCTCGTGGAACTCGAGGTCCTCCGGTTCCACCTCCTGCAGCAACGCCATCACCGCCGCGCCGGCCGTCCTGCAGCACCAACAATTGAAGAAGTCATGATACATGACAAACATAAAAACAAGAATGCTACGCATAAAAAGCGTGTGGTCCATACAAACCTTCGCAGTTCATAAACACCTTCAAGTTCAGGGGGGGGGGGTTGGACCCACTTTGGGAAAAATGGCCAGAAATGATCAGTGATGCTCACTGACCATTTTTCCAAAAGTGGGTCTAGCGGGGGGGGGGGGGGTGGCCCCCGATGGGTAAAATGGGCCCAAAATA
>JAAUXT010151297.1_pt1 | contig 23923 bp, 20 predicted proteins | sample 7278171 | NCBI WGS metagenome assembly JAAUXT01 (sample SAMN14350112, study PRJNA611818) | marine sediment metagenome | isolation source: surface marine sediment (1.8m) | place: French Polynesia: Moorea | collected 2018-08
CCCCCCCCCATCGTAGCTCAATGGGTATAAAAGGAAGTGCAAGGCCCAGATTCTGCCTTTTGGTTCCTGACTGCTGAAGGGGCAACATCTGTCTCTGGTGACCGCGCGACATGTGACCTCCTGGTCATCTCGTTGTCTTTGGGATTGCAATGGGCCTTCAACAAGGAGAAATCGTCTTCTCCTGCTGATACCCGTTGCATGGTGAGTTCAGATTTGTATTGTATCAGAAGGTCAGTTTGGAGGGCTCCATGTGCCAGGTGAGGAAGGAGTCCAAGTCCTGTTATGTCTCGTGTTCAGATTTCAAGGCTCGAAGATTATCACTGCCAACCCCGTTGACAAAACACGTCGTAAAACACATCGTTTTGACGAGGTTTTAGGGTCGTGCGTCACTGTCTTCACACGCAGCATCAATGGCAGTGTTTTGGACGTCCTACAAAATTGATTTGTCTCTTCAAATTATTGGTGAAAGTTGGACTGTTCGGTTGCCTGTTTGTTTTTCATGCGTGTGACGTGCGGGCGGTCTTGCAGCAGCTGCTGTGGGCTTTGAAGCGCCTCCTGATGCAGCTTTTCGGGCTAATTTGTGTCAATTTGACTCGTGTAAAACAAATAAACTGTTACGCCATGAACAGTTGGACAAGTGATTCTTGGATCATTTGTTGTCACCAAACAGCTGTATGGATTATGGTAATACCTGTGCTGTACGCCATCAAGTGCTGCGCTTTGCATGACATTATGTCACATCATATGACGCATTGTTCTCACATCCTTCGACATTTGCAAAACAAGGAAAACTCTTGCAGTGTTTAAGTCCTCGTAGTGGAATCCAGTCCCCCGCTCACGGAAGATGATTGCCCTGTTCATGTGAACGAGTTCGAAATTTTCAACTCGGTCTCACCCTCCTTCATGAGCACATTTGTGATCTTATTCTGGCGACGTGCACAGTGTGAGCTCTTAGAATAGTGTTCTTGTGTTTCAGATGTTTGGTGTGAATACTGAGCAGGGGTGAAAAGGGCGGAAACATGAACAGTTTGTCGTTGGAGGAGTGTGAGCTGTTGGGGGACTCTAAGTACCGGGCGTACATATCTCAGGTGGAGAAGGCTCTGAAATCGTTCGAGTACACGAGCGAGTGGGCAGACCTCATATCCAATCTTGGAAAGCTGAATAAGGTTCGCTTTTCGGCACCAATTATGTTCTGTCGTTGAATACAGTCGTTTCTGTGCTTGCTGCCAAGTTTCAAACTGTTGCGCTTTGTACGTAGGTGTTGCTGAGCCATGTGAAGTATCCTGTGATTCCGAAGCGAGTTACCATTGGAAAACGCTTGGCACAATGTTTACATCCTGCTTTGCCAAGTGGGGTGCATCTGAAGGCTCTGGAAACGTACGACATCATATTCAAATGCATCGGGACCCAGAGACTGGCGGCAGACCTCTTCACTTACAGGTGAGTCGTGTGCGCTGCGTAGGAAGCAGAGATTGTCTCCAGTTTGCAAAGTGTATCAGTGTTCCACGTTGCAAACTTCACACGTCCGAGTGTGAAATGACGCTCCGTGTTTTCTGCAGCGCTGGCTTGTTCCCGCTGTTGGGTTACGCGGCGATGAACGTGCGTCCGGTGCTGCTGGCGCTGTACGAGGCGCACTTCGTGCCGCTCGGCCACTACGTGAAGCCCGGTCTGAACGGACTGCTGCTGGGGCTGCTGCCCGGACTCGAGGAGGGGTCCGAGTTCTATGACAGGTGGGATGAGGACATTTCCGTGGCTTTCCTCTGACAAAGGACACAAAAACATATCACATTTCGATTCTTCCTGCATTTCGTTGCAGAACCAACAAAGTGTTGGAAGAGTTCTGTGAGGCGACGGAGCCATCTTTCTTCTACGCGTGTCTGTGGGAGTGCGTGCTGTCGTTCCCAGCCATCAGACTGGCGGCCATCACATTTGTACTGGAACATTTCAACAGAAAACGTTCCATGGAGGACCAGCTGTATCTCATGGGCACCAACATCGATCTTCTGGTGTGTTATCATTTCGTCCAGATTGCCCATTTTGACGCCTGGTTTTCGAGTCGTGCAAATGTCTCCACGTTTTCCCTGCACTTTTCTCGGAACAGGTGCAAGCCATCTGCCAGTCTCTGCAGGACAGCAGTGTTTTGGTGCAGAGACACGCCTTGGAGCTTCTGCTGACCGGGTTTCCGATGCACAACAGTCAGTTGACACGACCAGACATGGTGAAGATCGCCAACGCCACCATCAAAGTTGTGTTGAGACGAGACATGTCGCTCAACAGGAGACTGTACGCCTGGTTGCTTGGAACTGACGCAAGCGGAACTCCACTCATGGTATGCTTGGTCGTTGTTGTGGGCAGCGTTGTGCATTTGTGTGCTTTGCTCTCTCAAAGAAAGCAACCAAGCTTTAGTTGTTTTGCTGGGTTGGTGTGCAGTTTGTCGGTGTCCAAAGAATTTTTGTCAGGGACGCGGAGAGTACCTCCAAAACGGGCGAACGTGCAAAAACAAACAGTAACTTTCAGCTCTTGTCGCTGTAAAATTGGGCAGTGAACCTTTTTGAAGGGAACTGCTGGATCTGCTCAAGTAGTTTGTCACTTCAGGAAAGTGTTTGGCTGGACAGTTGAAGGAATTGATTTCAGACTGTGCCGCCGACCCCGGAGCCTCCGTCGCCGGGTGGAATCAGCCAGACGGAGACGGTGAGTCTGACGAGCGAGACGGAGATGGGCTACTTCAACACCTACTCCAAGGAAATGCTCGTTCAAGCCATCAAAAACTGCATGAAAGAGGTTTGAGACCAGTTTCGTTCAATCGAATGTTCTCTTACAACTTGTTTTGTTGTAGCAAGCGAAACAAAAACCCAACCAACTGCGAACATCTTTGAGAAATCGTGGACAAGTCGACTTGTTTCTTGCAGGCGTCTGAAGAGGAGATCATTGTTGATGGGAAGCCTGGGGTTCTGAGGCCTTTCCGGATTCTCATCAGTCTGCTGGATAAACCAGAAATTGGTTCAAGTATCCTTGAGGATGTGCTCATGGACATCTTCAGATACATGTACAAAGAGTGCGGAGAGCCAGTTATCACGGGCAGCTCCTCCGATGACGCATCTTCAGGTGGGGATTGAGCTCCTTTCATCGGTTTATGCATCACTGGTGTCCTTCTGACGCCTGTGGAAATTTTGGAGTTGATCTATCTGCTGCGCGTCTGAAAAGCACAGTGTTTTGCAGGATTTCCTGGCTTGTCTGTGAACACAGTGTTTGTTTTTCCCTTCAGGGTATTCAAGTCGTAGCAGTTCTGCATTGAGCCTCAGCTCGAAGCTTCAGATTTCCAGTTCCCTGGAATCCAAGAAATCTGCCTCGCCCAACAAAGACGACAAACAAGTCTCAACTGAAATCATCAAAACAGCCAATCTGTTGTTCGGAGCATTCGAGCCATACTTCATCTGGGACTTCTTGTCCAGAACATTTGAAGTCGCCTGCGCCAACTGTGTCGCGAACAAGAGCAGGCGGGATCCGTCCTCAGTCTCTGTCCTCGAACTCAGTAAAATTGTGGAATTCTTGCTGGACAAACTTTCCATTGTAAGTTTTATCGCCTTTTTTTGTGATCAACATTTTTGAACTGCTCGTCAGTTTGGTGAGGGCTTTCGTGTCATTCAGAAAATTTCGAAGTGTTCGTGTTTGCATCATCAGGAGACGTACACCGAGACTCAGACGGAGCACCTGCCGGACCTGCTGTCCCACATCACGGCCGCGCTGCAACTGCACTGTCACCAGCTGAGCGAGAACGAACTTACCAACAGTCTGCACCTGTGTGCCAAGATTTTATCGCGAGTACAGCCTTCAGTAATTCCTGCAGGTGCGGGTGCTGGATGTTCTCTTCGTTGTGCCGAAAGTGGCTGGACGACTGGATGTACGTTCAGCGAAAAAATCCAACGTGTTTGCAGGTGTAGGCAGTGAGGACGCCTTCAGCTTGAGAGACTCTCCATCGAAGTCCAGTCGGCTGACAGCGGAGCAGAGTTCAGGCGACGGTCCAGAGATCGACAGCGACGGAGAAGTGCTGGAGGTTCCAGCAGACAATGTGTCCGTGGATGCGGTGAAGATGGTGGACACTGAATTGACTCAGAACAGTTCATTCAGGTTGGTGTGACTGTTTGTGGAAAATGTTCATTTGACAAGCTCCAGGAAGGGCAAATGAAAAACTTCTTTTGTGCGGTTGTCCTGCAGTGATTTCATGCAGTACGGTGACTCAGCGAATGAAAGCTTTGGAAAATTCAAACTTTCACCTCGGTCATCACCAAGCAAGAAGCTAAAGGAAGACTTCAGATCAAAACCTCAGTCTCTAATGCAGGTAAGGATCAATCTGAAATCTGACTTATGTTGCGTGACTTTTGTTTTTCCGCAACACACAAAAGTTTGATGCTGTTTTTTTGCAGACATGTGTTCAAAGTTTCCAAAAGTTGTTCTGCACCATTGTGCGCACGAGACTGATCGCGGATGTGGCTGTGGCCGAGATGCTCTTTTCACAAATCCACCACTACCCGCAAGAGACGGACTCAGTTGGGTCGCCAAATCGCAAAGCTCCTGCAGAGAGGAGTCAAAAGTACGGGCGCGTGGAGGTGGAATCTGCAGACGGACACAAGAACAACGTGGAGATTCGTCTTTTGCCGCTGGAGCATCTGTCGAAGGACATCGTGAGCGCGTTCACTACGGCTGCGCAGTTACTCGTCGACTTCTCCTGCTTCCCCATGTACTGCACCGACCAACAGAAAGTGTTTCGGCCGTCTGCCAAGAAAGGTGCGCATTTACAGCCGTTTGAGCTTGCGAATTTCTCAACAACTCGACTGTCCCAAGGCCATCATTGGAACGTGCCCCCCAAACCAGCGATCTCGCACATTTTGTTCCCGTGCAGGTTTGGGTAACTTCCCCGACTGGTTGAAGCTGCTGGTGACGTGTTCGTGCTTCGTGAGTAACTTCCAGCTGCAGAGCTCCGCAGTCTCGACGATGCTCGATCTCATCAGCCTCACTCACTCCGTCGTGGACCCAGCCGAAAGAGAAGTGAGACATAGGTCCAAGATTTGACGCTAAGTTATGTGACCGTCACTCTGAACAAACCAACAGCCTGTTGTCGGCCTGTTGTGCTGTGTTATCCGTGGCATGGATGGAATCACGTTGTTTCTTCCTTTGCAGAGCGGTGACAAAGAGGGGGCAGAAGAGGCTTCGACTCCGTCGACACCGGAAGGTCGAGTTGCTGTCGTCATCATCCCGTCTCTGTCCATGCAGCATCTCAAGTACCTCAACTCGCACACGTACTTCTACAAGGTACAGTTCCTTCGACATCGAGGTCTTGCCGTGCAGTTGTGTTCACTGAAGTCCGCCGCAAAGAACCTCTGACGTTCAGAGAGATATGGTTGGGGGTTCAAGTTCTTTCATCACATCACCTTCAAGACATTCGCCCAATTGTAAATTTTGCCCAAATCCGAATCAAGTGTCCACGTCATGAGACAAACCAGTCGATTGTGTGACACTGACAACGTGCAGATTGTGGCGACGCACATGTGGAACTACCTGGGGGACGACACGGCCGGTTTTCATCAGCGCGGAGTCGAGCTGCTGCACCTGCTGCACCAACTGGCGCCAACGCCCTGGGTTGTCGAGGACGTCGTTGGAAACGGGCTGCTCTCCGATGACAAGGTGGGTTCGCAGACAATGCAATCGTGTGGGAGGGTTCGGGATGACGAGACGACAGGCATCAAATAAAACACGCGGCGTCCAATCAATTTGTGTTCCACGCGAAAGCTGTTTTCACACTTTTCAGAAAGGAAAGTCTAATTTACTTGTTTTTCCGTGAAAGATCTATCAGGATTTTTTGTTTCGCAGAAAGTGAAGATTGACGCCCACAAGAAGTTTTCGATTCTGTGGCATCTGTTGAGAGATCGACAGCCAAACGTGACTCCGGGTCCCCTGAGGACATTCGACAGGTGAAGTGCTGCCTCTTGCCCTTTGAACCCGTTGTCCAGTTGTGGCGTTTTCACCAGATCATCCTCCCCAACTGTGTTGTGTTGTCAACACGGAAGTACGAGGTGTGTTCGGATGGGGGTGGGAAGTCCGGTTTTTCCGGTAGAGAGCCTCACCCTTTTGGATCCTCCTCCACATGGTGCCGACCTGGGTCACTACTCAACATGTGTGCGATCGGAGACTGATCTCAGCGCAACACAGTCTCTGCTGTGGCCTTGCATTTACTCGTCGGCAGAGCGAAATGACCGATCACTGTTTGAGCATGTTTGCTGTTTGAGGAATGCTGCTTTCCTGGGTGTGTCTCGTCTTTCTCCTTGTGGCCATGGAGCACTCTCGTGAATCCCAGCATGTTGAGATCCGCACCTGCATGGATTTAGGAATGAAACATTGCCAGATTCTGAGACATTTGACCCAAATCCATGGCAACCACACCCTGAGCAGTTCTGCAATCCACCGCTGGATGACCAAAATCCGAGGAGGGCGTCGTGATGTCACCATGCACAAGTCAACAGGGAGACCAACAAAACTCACTCCGGACATTCTGAGAGCCATCCGCGCCACCCTGCATGCAGACCAGACCACACCCCTTTGAGTCATCGCTAGGCTACACAACATCGGTTTGGCCACAGCTCACAAAGCAGTCACCAAAGCCCTCAAGATGAAGAAACGTCCTTGTGTGTGGTGCCCGCATGAACTGACAGCTGGCCAGCACTGGAAATGCCTGACCATGTCCCGGAGAGTTCTTGGAATGTTTCACCACTCCCCCACCTTGCCTGCACGCCTCATAACCATGGATGAGTCTTGGTTCCATCTCTACGAACCAACCACCAAGCGACAAGGATCCACCTGGCTGGAAGTGGGTGAGCTGCGCATCTTCAAAACTCGACAAGAACGAGTGACCAAGAAGGTGATGTTGTCAGTGTTTTGGGACTCTCAGGGAGTGATTCACTGCGAGTTTTTGCCCCAGGGAAGAGGAGGAATCAATGCCCAGTATTTCTTGGGGTTGCTCAGGAGATTCCGTGAGTCTGTCCGACGCCGATGCTGTCAGCTCTGGAGGAACAGGCGCAACCAGTTTTGGCTTCAAATGGATGGCGCACCCGCGCACAAGGCTCGTCTTGTTCAAACATTCATCCAGCAAACCAACATCAAACTCCTCCCTCATCCCCCTTACTCCCCTGACATTGCCCCCTCGGATTTCTTCCTCTTTGCACGCCTCAAAAGACACATCTGTGGCTGGAGATTCCCGAACATCAACGCCCTCATGGAGCGCATCGATCAGGAGGTGGGTTGAGTCGGCCAATGGGAATTTGCACATGCGATGGAAGTGAGCCTGCCCCGATGCCTTCGTGAGGTCCTCAGACACAATGGGAACTATTTTGAATGATGACTGATTGATCCCTGGACTGTTGGCTTGATTCTGACTGATTTTGGAATTGATTGAAGAATCCACTTTTGAGTAATCGCATGTCAACTCATTTGTTGCTCATGGTGTTTTAGTTGCAAAACTGTTTTGAGACATGGCTGTTGATTTGCATGTTGTTTGCAGTTTTAGTTTGAGCATTGATTAAAGTTTATGCAAAAAAAATTTGGTTCAATTCAGAGCACTCGTCGTACCGGAAAAACCGGATTTCCCACCCCCATCCGAACACACCTCGTATACCAACATGAATCTACAATGAAAGTTTCTGATTCTGAAGCAGAGGTTTGAAGGTCGCGTGTGTTGTTTCAGGTCCATGTTCCTGATGCTGGACAGCCTGCAGAGCGACACGAACCCGTGTCGCGCGCTGACTCAGACGTGGCTCACGCACGCCATCCAGCGTAACGACATCACGCGCATCATGGAGCCGGTGCTGCTCGTGCTGCTGCACCCCGACACCGCCAGGTGCGCAGCGCGTCGTGCATCGTAACAGGATGGGCGTGGCACCTGAAGGCCTTGTGAATTTGTTGTTTGTTCTTCGCTTGCAGAATATCCATTCAGCACGTCAACATCCACCGCCCGAGGAAGGTGCGTCTGTCGGAGAGCGGCGGGAGCGACGACGGCGACGCCGCCGAAACCAAGATCTACGCCATCAGCAGCGAGGGCGGCAACGTCATCTACCACGTGAGCAGCCGCGCCAACTCGCAGCGCTCGACGGAGGAGCTGCGCAGCTTCGCTCTCGCCACCATTAAACCGAGCGGGTCGGCCGGGACCAAAGTGATGCGACGCGCAGGGGAAGTGGACCTTCCGTTCGAGAGGGTCAGCGCCAAGGACCTCAACCTCAGGGTGAACCCGTTCGGGTCAGAGAATTCGCTGGATAAAATCATTTTCGAAGGGTACCAACCACCGCCTCAAGTGATCACATCGGAGATTCAAAACGCCAAAAGGCTGACGACTGAAACGTGCAAGAAGGAAGGGATTTACTTTGATGACAACGACAATGATACAGAAGAAAACATTGAGAATATCATGGAAGAATCTCCGGATGAAATGGACGGGGAACCTGCAAGTGCAAGTCGGGAAGAAACAGCCAAAGAAATAGTTCAGAGCATTCTCGAGGAAATTTTGGACAGAGCCCTGGGGAAGGAACCAACACCGATTGTTCTCCAGGCGTCAGTGGAGGACGGAAGAGACGAGAGCTCTGAAGATCTGACATCAGGGTCGAAAGACAACATTCCACAAATCCAATCCCTGAGGCGGCAGAGCCGGGAGGGCAGCGTTACGAGTGCAGGCTTCGGTTCCCTGGACAGGCTGGACACCATCTCAGACTCGGAGGTGGACGGCGCAGCAGCCTCCAACAAGAGCGGGAGGAAGAAGGACGACACTCCCGGCATCCATCCGCTGCACACGCACATCCTGCTCTACACGCAAAAGTACGACGCGCAGCGCACGCTCTACGCGTTGACGTGCCTCAAGTCGATTCTCACCTCCACGCCAAAGTTGGTGGCGTGCGCGTTGTCGACGACGAGCATCAGCAGCGCCACCTCTCCGCACATGATGAAACTGCAGAACTTACTCGCGCGGCACCGGAGGTCCGTGTTCGGCAAGAACTTTTTCCACGAGGTGCCGAGCGACGTAATCACAGGGTACAGAACGAGTATGTACGTGGAGATCCTCATTTCCATCTGCCTCTACTTCATCCGCAGCTATTACCCGAACCTGATGATGAGCAAACTGACTGAAACGGAGCTGAATGGCAACAAAGAGGTGCAGATTCTCGCCAGTGAGATTCTGACTCTCCTCCTGTCTGAACTGGTCACTGTGGCCAAGGACAGCGGTCGGGGGTTCTCGACCTACATCAGTGATTTGATGTCCCGGTGCAAAGTGCAGAAAGCTCTTCTGCACTGCCTCTTGGCGAGTGTGTTCAACGCGCGGCTCAAGCCTCCGGGCCACGACGACAGCACCAACATCACCGAGGCCATCATCAGCTTCAACGAGGAGACGATGGACGCCAACACGAACGAGACGTTCCAGGTGAAGCTGCTCAAACTCGTGCTCGTGCTCATCCTGCTCGAGGACCAGATCAAGAAGGCGCGCGGAGAGAGCGACAGCAGTCTGCTGCTGCCGCCCGAGTGGGAGAAGCCGAAGCTCAACTTCCAGCCGAGCCTCGCCTTCGTGCGCTACGTGCAGTCCCGCCCGGTCGTGTACCAGGGCATGCTGCTGTCCGCCGTGCTGTCCGCGCTCAAACAGCAGCACCTCTGCCACATGCACCGCCACTGGGTGACCATGGTCACGTCGGCGCTGCCCTACATGGGGCGCGCGCTCAGTCACGTCGTCGTCACCGTGGTGAACCAGATGTGCCGCAACATCGAGCTGCTCGCCAACCGCTACCAGCAGGACGACGCCCACAGAGGGTGAGTGCGCTCGACGTGCACGTGATGCTGTGCGTGAAGACACTCTTCATAGGGATCAGTGTGGCTAATGTACAAATTCGTGGAACAAGGGATGTTTCTTGCTTTTGTTTGTTTCTGACGATGGAGCTTCAGTCACGACTCATCCTATTGCGAGCCGCCATTCTATGCGTGACGTGATCCCCAGTTGTTGCCATTGGTGTCACACACACACACACACACACACACACACACACACACACACACATCATGCACCCACGCACTATCTAACACACACACCATTGGGTAAGGCGTGCACACGTTTTCAGCATTCCAGGGAATGGCTGCCATTTGAGAGGGAAAATGAAGCAAATCTTGTGTTTCTCGCAGGGGATCACAGCACCCGGCGAAGGTTCCGCCCGACCACCTGGTGACGCTGCTCGAGGCGCTCACCACCATCACGCACTACTGTCTGCTCGACATGGCGCAGCAAGCCGTCTCTGTCGGCCAGCCGCTGCCGCTCTCCAACTCCAACAACGTCGTCAACGACACGGCGACGGCAGGACAGATCATCTCCAACCTCTTCAGTGTTTTCAATCCGTACGGCACCAGCAGGGTAAGAAACGTCACCCGCTTCGGGAAACAAAAACAAGGGGGGTATTGAAATGCGTTGCAGTACGGAACAGAAAGCTTTGTCAGACCACACACACTGTCTGTGTGTCTGACAAGTGCTCTAAATCGTCTGCAATTGCACTTCACGTTTTGAAACGACTATTATCGCAGGAGCCGAGTCCGGCTAAGGAGCCGGCGGGGCAGGTGTCTCCGGTGATGGAGGCGCGGCGCAACCTGCTCAGCATCCTGCCGCGCGTGCTCGCCAGCCTGTCGACGCTGTGGCGTGCCGTCGGCGTCTGCGAAGAGCGACAAAGCGCGGTCGGACGCGAGGGGCCCTGGACTACGTTTGGTCCCCCCAAGGCACGTCGCTTTTCTGCCCACGTTTGAGCCACTGCACGAAAATATCTCAGTTCGAGGCGATTTCAGCACCAAACTAAACGGAATCTCCGTGTCCAAAATAATGTGGATTGTCTCGCCAGGTGGTGCGGCAGTACATCCTCGAGTTCGTCAGTCCCATCTCGCGCCATCACGGCATGAACATGATGGGCGCTATGGCCGTCGTGTGGAACGACAAGCGTCAGAAGGGCACCTCCAACGCCAAGCGCGTGAGCAATCTTTTCTCTGCTTGTGAAATCAATTTGGTCATCTTGAGAAAAGTAGGATCTTCAGCACGTGAGAGATGCCGTCATTCCTCCGTTGTTTGAAAACCAGGATTAAAAACTCACAAGAGGACGATCACACAAGGAGCTCTGTTTTATGCGAGCGCGGCGTGTTGCAGGTGATCGCGCACGTGAGCGACGAGCAGTCGATCCTCGTGGACTTGCTGCGCGCCATCAAGGTGCTGCCGACCGACACGCTCATGCAGACCATCCGGCAGGTGATCAAACAGCCGCCGCCCACCAACCAAGACAAAAACAAGGTATTCTTTGCACATCAACACGCTGTATTGTGGGAAAATGCCTATTTTCTCAACTACGGATGAAATGAAGCACTTTATATCTGTTACTGAGTATGTTTTGGTGTGTGTCAGACGCGGACGCCGCTGGAGGTGAGCATGCTGCAGCTGTTCCACGCCTACATGCAGCGCACGCCGGGCGCGCAGCTCGTCGACACGTGGCCGTCGCTGCTGAGTCTGCTGCGCGAGGGCATGACGCTCAGTCTGCCGCCGCCCGCCAGCTTCCTCATCCTCGCGTGAGTACCAATCCATTCCTACTCTTCAATTGTGGTGTTGTGTTGCGTTTTTCACGGTGGTGATGGTCTTTGCGCGCGAACTTGGCATGTTGGAATGGCCGTGATGAAGACATCTGTGGTTTCGTGAACGCCGTGGAAACTTAGCTGATCCGTCAAACATTTTTTTGCCATGATCCATTCTTGTGTTGCAAGTGGACGGAGATGACCGTTCCTGTGTGCGACGACGTTTCACGATCACGTTTTTTTGGGGGTATTTTTGTTTGTTTGTCCAGTTCACAGTGACATTCATTTCGCAAATGTTACCAACTGGTCGAACAGGAGCTCTGACTCCAGACGCTGTGTCGATGCTGTCTTGTTCGAAACAGAATTACACCTTGTGCTGTTGATTGAGGCGAGTGCAGAATCCTCCTGAAGCATGGCTCTCAACGGACAAGGAACCCCGTTTGGAAGGGGTCGTCCTGCTCGAGAGTGTAAGTGGCCGACCCAGTGTAGTACCCCCTGCCTGACACCTCCACCACCACAGCGTCAAACTTGCCGCACCGGGTTGTCTTGACGGGCTTGCCGTACATAGGCGCGCCGGTCGGGCCGGACAGGAAAGTGCGCGTGTCTCCCAGAGCGATCTGACCCTTGGCGAACTGGACGGCGACGCGCGCCGTGACGCCCGAGCCGCAGGCGCTGCGGTCCACCTCGCGGTCCGCGAACACGCACGTGTTGCGCGTCGGGCGCTCGTCGTCGTGCGCGTCGCTGCCGTCCGTCAGGATGGTGCCGTAGAGGAAGCCCAGGTCAGCGCTGTCCGGGTGTTCGATCTTCACTTGGCGTTTGACGGCACTGGAGATGCGATCCGCAGCCTCCACCAGATCCGACACGCGCGACTTCTGCACGTCCAGCCCCACCTTCTCCGCGGGCACCAGTGCATAAAAAGCGCCTCCGTATCCGATGTCGAGCACGATTTTACCGTATTCGGGAACATCCACTTCGATGTCAGTGGCGTAGGCAAAAGCTGGCACGCTGTCGAAACGCACATTCCCAGTTTTGCCTTTTTCGTACTCGACTGTGGCTTTGACCAGCCCACAGGGAACTTGCATGTTCACAACAGTCTCGGGGCTGGTGGGATTCTTCACCAAGCCTTTGTCAATGGCGTATCTGCCCAGCGCGATGACGGCGTGTCCGCACATGGTGCTGTAGCCTTCGTTGTGGATGAAGAGCACGGCCAGGTCCGCTTCGGGCAGGTCGGGCTCGACGAACACGGCTCCGTACATGTCGTAGTGGCCGCGCGGCTCGTAGATGAGCAGGCGGCGCAGGTGGTCGAGGTTGTCGCGGGCGTAGCGCCGCTTGTCGAGGATGGTGGCGCCGCTGAGCGGCGGGAAGCCCGACTCGACGACGCGCAGCGGTTCGCCGCCCGTGTGCATCTCCGTCGTCGTGATGCAAATGTCGCTCGAACCGCTCATCCTCGCGCTGTTCTGCAAAGTAAAAGCGTTTCGTTGTGCAATTGCAGGGGTAGTGGGATGATCGTTCCGTGTCAAATGTTGGCCGCTTGTTCTTTTGGTTCGAGATTATTGAAAAAACAGCTGTGAATATGCACAACTGATGAATCTGCTTCAATCTTTTCAGGAACATTTCTCAACTCTATCATTTGTACATACCAAAAGTTTAAATAATGGAGTTAGTGAATGGGGAAAAGTCTAAATATGTCCCAAAAATACAAAAAGAACAAAATTGAAAACTAAAATTGAGAAAAATGCTTTTTTTTTTGCAAATCTGACTATTTTTTTTGTACACCAAATCAAGTTCAAACCACTTCTGATGAGTTGTGGAAATGTTTGGGAGCTTCTCTTAAAAAAATATTTTTGCAGATTTGAATACAGAAACCACTTGAAGTTCTCCTCCCTCAGGAAGTAGAGACTGTGACCCATGGGAAGGTGCAAAGTGACCAAAGTTTGGGTTGCTGATCCTGGAGAAAATTTTTTCTTTGTGTGCATTGACTTTACCATGCTGGTTGGCCACTGGAACACATGGTTGGCCACTGGAACAATTTTCAAATTTGCTTTTGAACTGCACCACCTAATTTTTTGCCAACTTCTAATGGTCAGAGACACAATTTAACCAGAACTATTTGAATGCCCTGTTTCCAAGCTTTTCTGATTGTATGGCTTCAGCTTTTTTGAGAAACTGTGTGTTGAACACAGGAAGGTCAGTGCTGACGCAGTGCAGATGCATCTGGGTGGTCAGTCACTGGATCAAAACTCTACCCCAGAGTTGGACTTGGAAAATTTTTGCACCAAACACAAATTTGAGATGCTGCATGCCCCCACCTCCTTGTCTTACACAATATCTCCTCCAGAGTTTGACTTGGACTACATCGCGCAGTGACATGTGCAGCATTGGTGAACTCACAGCGCAACTCAATGCCCGTGGCATTCTCGGGGTTTTTTTTCAGCTGTGTTAATTCGTGTACAACCTGCAGCAGTGCATGATGACCAACTCGTTTTTGGCTTGTTTCATTGTTGTTCACATCAAAATGGAAATTTATGGGCGTTGAAATGTCAGCGCCTGAAAATATTCATTAAAACTCGCATATTGTCTACATCGTTTGCAAGTTGGGGATTTCAGTCGATTCGTAAAATTAAAATGCACAAAAAAATCTGAACACGCTGCGAACCCTTTGCGAAAATCTTGCCTTACCTGGGGATTGTGCAGCTTGGCTTTCACAGGCAACAAAACTTTATCTCTGGAAAAAGTCTGTTTTCTGAGTGCGGAAGAAAAAGAGGACACAACAAGAGCAAGCACGCTGCATGCAGTTGAGAGGAAAAATGGGGCAACTTCTGGACCGCATCGTGTACTCTTGTACGAGCTTATTATCGTTTCCACAGCCTGAGCAGTTGTGAAAATCGCTGGGAAAACGACACCGCCTTCTTGTCACAGGGTGCAAGTTTGTGGTTTCGCTTGACTTTACACACAGGTGCATAACACAGATCTACAAGTTTGAGTGACGTCTGATCTGATGTGAACACAACAATTTCCAAAGTGGATTTTCAAGTTTGTCGAAAACAAAGTTCGCAATCTGCGCGTGATTCAGTCGTGGCTGCGCGCATCACGTGCGGCCTCGTCACCTTTGCGACGTGTCGCGCGTATTGATCGAAATCGACGACAAGTTCTGCATCAGTCAGGTGGGCAGAGCTCAGCACGCATGTCTGCTCTACTTGCCTTCGTGGAGGATAATAAGCAAACATGGCTGCCAAGTACCCAGAGGATGAAGTGGCTGCAATAACAGACGATTTGGTCAACTGTCTGATCTGCACAGAGCCGTACAAAAACCCGAAAGTGCTTCCCTGCCAGCACACTTTCTGCACAGAATGTCTGGAAAGGTAAGAGAACAATGTTTTCCTTTTACGTTCATTTTCCCTATTTGGTAATGATCATGATTGGCCTTTCAAGGCATTCTCACTCTGGATCACGAAAACTTTCACGAAGTTTTCACACCCCTGCACATAGATGACGCCAAGGCTTTTCGAAAACACGAATCTTGCGCTCTGTATCCAAACTCATGGCAGACTTCAGACCCTCGTATGGTAATCGTTGCATTTGCACGAACCATGTGTGGCAAGCAGACTCACACATGCACACTTGTTCCAAATTAACAGGTCCCGTTGTGCAAGTGTATTTTTTGTACACAAAGGCGACATTATCCGTTGGCAGTCTTCCCAGAGTGGTTATCTCGGGGATACAAAATAAATCTTCAGGTGCGAGAAGCATTCGCATCAACGACAAATGCACGACGAATCATGAGACCCCGAAAATTCGCGTTGTCCTTTGTTTTCCGAGAATGTGGAATTCACAAAGACTGTGTTGCAGGTACCTGAGCACGGTGCAGTCGGAGGGCACGATGGAGCCGGGAACGCTGCCGTGCCCCGTGTGTCGCACCGTCGTGTGCGTCGGAGAGGACGGGATGCCCATGACCCTCGCGCCCAACCAGAAGCAACCTCAGTCTCCATCCTCGCCCAAAGACGCTATGCACATGAAGAAAATGGCGCACAAGCTCGCAAACAAGAAGGTGAATTGTGACGTGTGCAAGTACAAGAAACAAGACATCCTGGCCAAAGACCACTGCGCCAACTGCGGAATCAACTACTGCGAGCACTGCAGTCAGGACCACAGCAAACACTGCCTCTTCAAGAACCACTCGGTGGTGCCCGTGCAGCAGATGGACAGTTCGAACATGCGGTGTGAGTACCACGACGCGGAGACTGTGAAGTATTTCTGCTCAACGTGCCTCGTGCCGCTGTGCACGGTGTGCGCGGTCACCGCTCACAAGGACCACGACACGGCCGACCTCAACTCGGCCCTGGGCAACAAGCACGAGGTGATCCAGGACCGCATCGCGGGCATGAGCGAGAAGGTGATGTCCATCGAAGAGTTCATGGTGCAGCTCGAGGACGTGCAGTCGCTCAAAGAGGCGTCCATCAAGAAGACTCGAGTCGAGATCGAGCGGCACGTGAGTCAACTCATCAACTCGCTGCACGCGCAGAAGCACGCCATCCTCGAGGAGCTCGAGCGCTACCACGAGTACTCCATGAAGCAGATTGCAGACGAGAAGGAAAGCGCCGCCTTCCAGCTCGCTAACATGAAGAGTCTGTGGAAGTTCGCTGCGAAACTGACGGACCCGAGTCAGTCTCTGCAGCTGCTGGCCATGTACCCAGATTTGATTCAGATGATCGACAGCACCGTGAACAAACCCGAGCCGTCGGTGTCCAAAGAGTGTATCCTCATGAACATGTTTATGCCAAAGCAGGACATGACAATCGGTGACTTCCAAAAGTGCGAGCTCTCGACCGGCGTTCTTCAGAAAGTGCCCACCTCCATGACAAACGGCAGAAGCCGGACCCCATCCCCACCTCCCAGCATGGCTCAGGGTCTGAGCAACATGGCCATGGGCGCCATCGGCATGACGCTACCAAAGTCTCCAGCTCCTCCCACCTTCTTCAAAGACCCTTTCAAAGAGATGCCTTCGCTGAAGTGGATGGTCACACCCAAACTGATCTGGAAGGTGGACAAGGTTGGTGGCAAGACGGGTGAGATTTGCGAGAGTTATGACGTGACGATCCTGCCGGACGGTAGCACGGTGGTGGCGGAGTGGATGAACCAGAGGCTGCAGATCTTCGACGAGAACGGGAAGTCGCAGGATGTGATCAGCGCGGGGCAGGTGCAGCCCTGGGGGCTCACCGTGACCCGAGAGGGCAACCTCGCCGTCACCGACGACAAGGACAGAACCGTGAAAATCTTGACGCCTCTTGGTCAGGTCGTCTCGTCGTGGAAGAAGCAGTGCTTCGGGTGGCCGCGCGGAATCGTGGAGAACAACCTGGGTCAGTTTGTGGTTTCCGACACGGAGCACGGGAAGCACACGGTCAGCATCCACCTGCCCGACGGGCGCCTCATCAAGAAGTTCGGGTCTCAGGGCAGCGGCAACGCGCAGTTCCACTGGCCGCGCTACGTGACGGTCGACCACGACGACCGCATCATCGTGTCCGACGGCAGCAACCACTGCATCAAGATCCTCGACCCCAACGGCCAGTTTGTGCTCAAGTTCGGCGCGATGGGAGCGGGAGACGGGCAGCTGAAGCACCCGCGCGGCGTCTGCGTCGACCCGACCAACAACATCATCGTCGCGGACCAGGACAACAACCGCGTGACGCTCTTCAGTCCGGACGGGAAGTTCCTGCGACATCTGCTCAACATCCACAAACCGTGGGGCGTGTTCGTCAGTGAAGAGGGGCTGCTCGCCGTCACCAACAAACCCTCGCTCAACGTCTACAAGATATTTGACCTCATCCTCTGACGCGCCTCAGGAGGAACTGAAACGAACTGCTTGCGTATTCAGGGTGTGCAAAAAACACCGCACATTGTAGTATTGAGAGCGGGTTGTTTCCGATGTGATACTAATCCTTATGTTCGAGTATTTCAAAGCATTTCAGGAGATCATTTTGTTGAACAAAACGAAAGGTGCACATGTTGCGTTTGTTTGCAGAGCATTCAAGTCTATTTGCACGGTTCATGATTATTTATTGTTCATGTAAATTTGCTTTCTGTTTCTGATGGCGTCCTGACATAAATCTGTCTTGTTTGGTGAGCCTCACCTCTCTACTGCAGCAGACCAGCGTCGTCATGTGCGAGTACGAGTGAGGTCAGAATTGTTTCTCGCGCTGCGAGCCACGCCACCACAAAAGGTCTCGCAGCGAAACGGACCACACGATACAACTTGCACTTTGTTCGTGTTCGAGTTTCTTCAAGAAACAAGTGTGATGAATTGTCACCGTCATAATGGAAAACATGACACAGCTCCGAACAAAGCAACAGCACGTTCCCGTCCCCGATACATGTCTGTCTTGTTTCAGCGCAACCTTGTGTGCCTCAGCCGCTTACTGTTCTTGGTCTGTTGTCCAGTGAGAAATCATGTTCACTTGAATGTACATAAGTTCCATAAAATAAACGAACCAGCCGAGAAATTCGTCCTTGTGTTTGTCTTGACCATGCAAGAAAACACAGCGCATTACATTTGTCGTTGTGTACAAGGAGGGTTACCGACGTGTCTGATCCGGGCGCTGAAAGGTTCCGAATAGATTGATCGCAGGTGCGTGTAGCTGTGAACACGAAGCTTTTCCAAGTTTTGGTCACCATTGGCCACTCGACTCCTAACATTTGAACAGATGCAATGAAGTCTGAATCCTCGTTGAAGTGTGATAGTCCACACGGAAGTTTCTGGCCTTGCAGGATCCTGAACGAGTTTGTGCAGAAGACGCCGAGTCTGGAGGAACGACGCGACGCGCGCGACCTGCAGGACGTGACGCAGCGACTCCTCGCGGCGTGCGGCGACGTGGCCGGCGCGTCGCTCGAGCAGACCACGTGGCTGCGGCGCAACCTGGCGGTTCGACCCGGGCCGCAGGTCGACGTGCTCGACGTGGACGACGCCAGCACCGACCAGGAAGGTGAAGTTCTTATGAAATTGGGGTACCACTGAAAGTTTGATTCTCTGTTTTCAACAGTATCCTCGTCACGTGTGTAGGGAGTGCCATTCAGCGTCTGTATTGATAAGCCTTTGTCTGGACTGATGCTGCAGTGTGAGAGCTTTCGTTTCCTTTGCCCACAGAGCTGTCGCCGCCGGTGACGCAGAGCGGCGCGACCCCGCTCCCCGCGCAGCAGCCGGACGACGCGGCGGCGGCGGCGCGGCAGTACAGCGTGCGCGCGCTCGTCATGCTCGCCGAGCTGAGCGCGTCGCTGCTCGACGTCATCTACGCGAGCGACGAGAAGGACAAAGTGCTGCCCTTCCTCAACTCGGTCATGCCCAACGTCTTCCCGTATCTCCGCAACCACAGGTTCGTGCTCCGTCTCCAACCGCGCAGTGAAGGAATTTTCTAACATAGTTCACGTGTGTCATTCGGCAACAACGCCAGGACCCGGAAGTCGACGATTGATTTCAAACCTTGTGTTCCGGAATACATCTGGAGCAGCCATTCATGAGGCAGTGTCTTCGTTGCATACGGACCAGTTGTGCGGTTCGTCTCGTCACGCACACTCTTCTTGGTGCGGTGTCTGTAAAAGTTATGTTCTGAGCACAAGTTTTCTCGTCTTCTTGCAGCGCGCACAACATCCCGAGTTTCCGCGCGTGTTCGCAGATGTTGGCGAGTCTGAGCAGCTATCAGTACACGCGCAAGGCGTGGCGCAAAGAGGCGTTCGACCTGCTGCTCGACGCCGGCTTCTTCCAGATGGACGACGTGTGCGTCGTCTACTGGAGAACCATCATTGACAACCTCATGACGCATGACAAAACCACCTTCAAAGATCTGCTGGGTAACTATCGAGGGGAAACTTGCAAGCCCAGTTGATGAGTGAATTTCACTTGGTACACGTTGTTCGCGGAGGCAGATTGGGCAAAAACTGCGTGCCAATGGAGCGACGCGGCGTCTCGTTTCAGTGCGGGTGGTGACGACGCCGAGCGCGTCACTGAACCTGTTCAGCAGCCGCGAGGTGGAGTTCGAGCAGAAGGCGGCGCTGCTCAAGCGCCTCAGCTTCACCGTGCTCTGCAGCGAGCAGGACCAGTACACGAAGTACCTCCCAGACATACAAGGTACCAACAGTCGTCTTTCCACATTCAAACGCAAATGCAGCTGTTTATTTGTGTGCAATATCTGTGGACAAAAATGTCAGCAGCAATTCTGTTTTTGCTGCTGGTCAACTCGCGAACGTTTTCTGCATTTCGTGTGAAACGAACCTTCCTTTCGCGTTTGATCAAAACGAAAATTCACTTCTGCAACATGTCTGCCGTGTGCATTGATTCTCTGTGTTCCAAATAATTTTCTGCCTCATTCAACACGAAAATCACAAACCACACCGGACGAACCTCTCCTGTGTTGACAGAGCGGCTGACGGACAGTCTGAAGGTGTCGTCGATCCCGACGATCCACGCGCAGGTGTTCCTCTGCTTCCGCGTGCTCATCATGCGCATGTCGCCGCAGCACCTCACGTCGCTGTGGCCCACCGTCATCACCGAAATCGTACGCTCTTCTGTTTTTCACCAGAATGCCATTTGAGCCAGTTGTGGCTTCCACAACTTCTCTTTATTCTGTGTGCACTTGGGAAGAACAGCGAACCCCGTGTATGAGCAGTGAGCCTTTTGTGCAGGACTCGATTGTTGAGATTTTCCCCACCTTATGTTTTTGTGCAGGTGCATGTGCTCATGCAAATCGAGCAGGAGTTGACGCCTGACTTCGATGAGACGAGGTAAGAACAATTGCATTGGTGACTGCCACTGTCATATTTTTGTAAGAAATGAATTTCTCCAGAGTGTAGCACATTTGCAGTTCTTCAGGCAGAAAAATGATTTCTTGTTAAGTCTTCATTTTCCAAATCTCTATTTTCGAGCGGACTGCTGAATGCCTTTGGACACGTTTGGACTGCAGCAGGCTTTTCGGTTTACTTCTCGTAGACTTTTTTGCAACTCTCAGATTCTCCTGTTTTTCCTTGAAGTTTGAACTCGAAGAAAAAAAGTGGCAGGTAGGATTCAGTTCAGTGCATGGAACTCAGCTTCGTACTTCACTGCTTTTCTTAGTGTTGACCACTTTGAAGTTGTGACATCTGTGCTTTCTGGATTGGTGCAGGGCTTTGCTTTTGCTTTGTCAGTGGAGCTCATTCTAAATTCCAGCGTTGATCGCGCACAAAAATCACAGAGCGAGGAAGTTCTCACCAACTCCGTTTCGTGTGTGACGCTTGCTCCAAAAATTCCAGTGCATCTGCTCATTTTGAGTGAGACAGCAGGAACAGAAAACGAAAATATACCGTGGCAAGAAAACATCCCGGTTTGATGAGCGAGATTAGGCGCCTTGTCAGTGATGGACACAATCTCTTACTATGTGAATGTAAATATTGTTTGTGCTGCGTCCGAAAAAAAAATGATTCTCAATCTCTGATGTTTTTCCAATTGATAACAGATCCTGTTTCTTTTCAGCCTTGATAAAAAGGAAAAAGAAAAGCTTCTTGAGTAAATAACACAAAGTTATTGGATGTTAGATGTAGTGAATGACCGTCCATTTCATTTCAGATATTTGTAGTGGCCAGTTCATTTTTGCTTGTCTACATTTCAAGTTGATCCACGCACTCAATCATTTCAGCACATGTCTTCCTGAATGCAACTCACAAACATATTTTTGAACTACTTTGTCCTTTTTGTGCAGTTAATCAGAAAGTTGTCATGCAGTTTTTTGTTTGTTGCCAGAAAAGCCGTTTGAGATCTTGTGATCAATTCCTTTGTCCTTTCATTTATTTTGATAAAGTTCTCATTTTCAAGCCCGCGGTTTCGACGCCAGGCGTCGAAACCGTTGGTGTGTGTGTGTGTGTGTGTGTGTGTGTGTGTGTGTGTGTGTGTGTGTGTGTGTGTGTGTGTGTGTGCGCGCGTGCGTGTGTGTGTATCTGTCTGTCTGTGTAGAGTCTACCCAGGCGACTTACAAGGCAAACATTCTTTGCTCAAAATTTGCTGATTGTTTTCCAAAAAGAATATTTTGGTTGGGCGACTCACCCAGGGGGGGGGGGGGACAAAAGTCAACCAAACATTTTTCACTCAGAATTTCATACTGATCATTTTCTAGCTAAAAACGTTTGGGTGACTCAGCCCGCCCCCCTCCTGGGTAAGGCACCCATGCAAGAAGTGCTAAGTCACCGAGGCCAAATTTGCAAGTTGGCCAAGTTTGTGTTGTGGAATCGCGAACTTTACAAGGCGTAGCTTTCTTTTCTCCACACTTGCTCACTACTGTGCGACTTTTGAGCGCACGCGCGCTGCTGGCCAAATGAACATCGTTCATGCAGATCTAACGTCTGAGCAACCGTACACTGACAGCTTTTCGTGCTCACTTATCAAGTCTAGCTGAACATGTTCCTCACAAAAAAAGCACTGATTTTACACATTTTTCGTTCAACTTGTTTTTTGCTGGACAAAAGGAAGTAGGTTGTATGTCAATCAACTACGTAACTCACACAAAGACAGTACAAGTCATGCGACACGCTTCTGACCACCACCTGACTGCAAAGGTTTCCTTTTCAACCGCAGTGTTCATGGATTCATTTCGTAGATTTCAATGTACCTCTTGTGTCTGCAGGGCGCAACTTGCGCGAATGGCGAATCTAGACGCTTCCTGGGCGATGAGCAACGGTCTTACGACACAGGGCAACCCGGCCTGGCTCAACCTCTATCTGTGCGCTTGCAAACTGCTTGACGTGGCGCTCGTGCTGCCCTCCGAGATCATCCCGCAGTTCCAGCTCTACCGTTGGGCGTTCACCGGCGACCCGGGTGCGGAGGCGGAGCAGCCGGCGCCGCCTCCAGCCGGAGCCGCGGACAAGAAGAAGCGCGGGAACAAGGAGCAGCCGCTGCAGCCCGTCTTCGTGCCTCACGTCTTCAGAATCTCCAAACTTATGAATAGGATGGTATGTGCGGGATCATATCGAGCAGTTTCAAATGCCTTTAAAGGGCAACTAAATTTGGCGACACTTGTGTGGTTGCCTTTTCGTGCAAAAGTCGGATCTGCTGCTTAGTTTTATGTGTCATATTTGCGTTGTTCCAATTCTCTGAGTAGCTTGTTTGTCCTTTTCAGTTCGGCGACACGGTGTTGATGGCGGGCGCGGGGCAGCGGCCGCTGCTCACCGTGTCTCAGATCCGCTCGCTGCACGACCTGCACAGCTTCTTCCACTCCGTCTCTGTCGCGGCGCTCGCCCCGCAGGGAGTCGCCAGGGTCTCTCATGAAGGTACTGCTGCTCAACCAGTCTTTTCCCACCAGATTTCCCCCAGGGTTTTCTTTTTGCCTGGGCCTTTGCTGCAAAATCTGAGTGACTGTTGCCTGTCAAGCCAGAGGGAAATTCAAATCTCAGTTCAAATCGTATCGGTCACCTTGTGGCTTCACAGTGAAATGAGGAAAGCTTGCGTTGACTTGGTGCCAGCCAAAGAGAAGCAAACCTTCCTCAAATATCTTGTTTGAAGCTCGGTGCTCAGGACTATTTTCATTGTTTGAATCGACCACATTTGCTTTCCACCAACAAGGTTTGAGGATAAATCTTTTGGTTGCAGACACGAGGGACGTGCTGCCCAAGTCCAAGTCGGCACCGGAGGGGCTGGGTCTGCTGCCCAGCGCCAAGCAGCAGCAGCTGCCGCCCCCGCGAGACGCCGCCGGTCTGTCTGTCCGCGACATCGTCGAGCGCGTCATTGAAGCCGACTTCCTCGAGCCGCTGCCAAGGGCGTAGTCAGACATCCCGCGGAGTGTCTTTCTTTTGTGCAGAAAACAGCAAACAACCCAAATGTACGGTCCAAACTTGGAGCAAATGTCTCCCGAATCGCTAAGATGCCAAACTTTAGGTTCTGTTTGTGTAGAAGTCTTTCTGAAAGAATGCGCAAGTATTAGTTTGTGGTTCTGTGTGGGAAATTGGACATTTTGTGAGGAAAGATGGGAGGGGAGGGGTCAAGCCCACAGATCGTGCTGGCTTTCCCTGCGCGGCTCCTTGAGGTCAAATCACCGGTGGAACCGTGTTTTTGATCAAGGAGACGGAGCCAAAGGACCTCTACAAAATCAACCAGTTTCTGTGTTGTTCAAGTGTCTTTTTTCGTTTTCTTGATGGTTTTGTTGAAAAGCTAGTTTTTAAGCGTGTGGTCGCCCGGAGGGCCGTGTACCACACGCTTAATGTAATCACCATCAGTCTGTATGTCCGTCCATGTGTGTAAAGCGGGTCTTGGGGAGGGGGGGTTGGACCCGCTTTTGAAAAAAATGGTCAGTGAACA
>JAAUXT010002786.1_pt1 | contig 23914 bp, 18 predicted proteins | sample 7278171 | NCBI WGS metagenome assembly JAAUXT01 (sample SAMN14350112, study PRJNA611818) | marine sediment metagenome | isolation source: surface marine sediment (1.8m) | place: French Polynesia: Moorea | collected 2018-08
ATTGTATGATATGTTTCACAAGGTTGGCGGAAAAACTGTCAAGAGCGTACATTTCGAGGTCAAATACCACGACGAACAGTCGACTGACTGAAGTTGTTGACATGTTACATATTGGTTTCTAATTGGTGTTTGTTGCTCATGTTGTGTTTGACTATTCTGACATGTTGAATACATTCTGGCAACTCTACTCAAGGTATTCTTGTCGATCACACCATCAAAAGTGCGACTGAAAAATCGCAGCATGCTCAGGACAAAAGAAACGCGAAGGTCACAGCGTCCGCCGTTGTCGACGAAGTTGTCTTCAAGCCCACTTGTCTCCGGTTGGTCGCTATCCTTCACTTTGTCAGAGAAGTTTCGTTTGTATCGAAAGCTCTGCGTGTTTTTCCCCTACCAGTGAGATTTCTTGTGGTTGCTGAGTTTAATTGATTGCAACGACTTGCAAAAAAGGACTCCAATCAGACTAAGTGCTCACATACCCCTCAGTTTGTAGAGGAGAAACATCGTCGAGACAACAACACCTGCGCCACTAAAATAGAGCAGAAAACTTTCTGTTACATTTGAGTTTGCGGGTCTCGTGGTCAAGGACATGGATTGGATTGTTCGTGCGCACATGCAGCCATTTCTTCTGAAAAATGCAGCGAGCCCAAGGGGTCCGCTCCTGGTCCCTGAGATGCCTCAACCACCAAACCGAATTTGTTCATGCACAGAAATTTCTTCTTCATTCCTGACATGAAGGGACGGCCGTTGAATCCATTGGAGTTGTGAATCTGTGTGTGGACCCCAGGTGCACGTGCAGCTGAAGCTCCTCTCGCTGTTTCTCTAGGGAGGCTCTTCTTTTTTGTGGATCACAGCCACCTGCACGAGCATCCCGTTGGCAACATGGACACTTTGCCGTCATCTGTGTCAACAGTCCTTACCTCTTGTACAATTCGTTTGGATCGTCAATGGTTGTTGTCTCAAATTTATGACCAAACCATAAGGTGCATCCACACGTGGAGGGCCCCAGTGCTGTGTGTGTATTTGGGTTAATGTATGGTCAAATTATTGAAAATTATGATAATTAGATCCCATGCAGACAAACCATAAATTGGGAGAGGATCAGAGGTCAGAGTGAGCGCCGAACAAGTGCGGCGACGTGTCCCACCTGAGAACACACGCGGCATGAAACACCAACAACCACTCGCATTTTTGTCGTGCAAAGCCAAAGAGTTGCTGGTAGTTGTTTGGATCACTCTTCATTCAGAGAAATTACTGGGAAAGAGAAATATTCAAAAGTCATACAATCGAAAAGCTGAGAACAGTTTGCTATATATCGCTGCATCTAACTGAGAATTGAATATTCGATATTTTCCACCTGCATGCAGCAATTGAATCTAGATCTGGCGCAGTTTGCTAATCTCAATTCAACGCACAGATAGTGCACTCGACGTGCTCCTGCATCGTTTATCGGCGGCATGCAAATGAAAAGAGGAGATATTCACACATCACATTTCCTACTCTGCAGATTGCACTCATTCGTTTTCACTGACAAGGCAAAACGAAAACAGCTGATACGTCACAAATATTGCACGAATCAGCGTTCAATATGTGTTCAGAATGAACGAGTGCGCAGCATGAGTTCTTTCTTCACATATTGAACACTGATGAGTGAAATAGTTAACTTATACAATAAGTGAAATATCTGAAAACATGAAATGTTTGCAAGAGACAAATTACTGGCCAGATAATGAATGGTTGTGCTCTTAGATTTCATGTTTGAAGATATCGCACGAGTTGTATAAAAAAATTTAACGATTGGGGAAAATACAGTGGATCAATGTTCAAAGAAGTCCTGCGCGCCACAAAGGCCTTTACTCGGAGAAGCATATGGCGCATTTTACGGGGCTGTGCGCTCGACAGGAGTGTTCCCCCAGCGACAGAGCACGCAATATCGCCGCCTCGCGCTCGCTGTATTCCGGTGAGAAATATGCGCAATCTGTAAAATTGACCTCGTCTCCTTTGGTGCTTTGTTGCGAACCCACACTCTTCACTCAAAAGGTTTTGCTTATTTTCTTTGAGCTAATTTACAAATCATCCTCTCAGGTGTGTAAAACGTGAACTGAAAGCTCTACTCGTTTGGAGATTTTTTTGTACTTTCTGTACAAAGTGATTATGCAACTGAGAGCTTCACCCTTCCCTTGAGTACTCCTCAGCGCGTTACTCGCCGAGGTTCTCCGCTGGCATTTTAATTGCGTACCGGGGACTTTTTGTATTTTCTAAGCACAAAAGTGGAGGCTACTAAGTTCACAAACTTTGCAAAGCTTCAATGTAGAAGAAGATTCCTTTGTTCGCAACATTTTGAACTTGATGCTCCGCACCAGACTAATGTTCAAACTTTGGTAACCAAGCCTTAGTTGAGTGCAAACCGAGAACATTTACACTTCTAAATTTCTTTTCCTCAAGAAAAATTGATTGAAAGTGTGCAGAAGTTTCTTTTCTTCGTGCAAATGAAGTATGCACACGACGCAACGAAGATTGCTTGCACTGCGTGGGAATTCAGCTATTGCTTCCTTGCTGAATCTGCCGTGGTTCTGGCAGCAACCTCTGGCAATTCGACTCTCATGCAGTTATTTTCAGCAGCTAATTCCAATCTGATTTTTGCATTTGTTGCAACCAAGAAACAAACACAGTTTTACGTCAAGTGAAAAACACTGTCTGAAGTGGGAGTTTTCCCTCGTTGAGCAAGTGAACTGTTGCTTGCATGCCACCCACTTTCTGAACCTTTCCCCTGGTTCGTTCCAAAATGTCAGCTCGTCTTCCTTTTAAAGCTGCAGTTGGCTGCAATAATAAATGTCGGGGTTGCCAAAACTGTGCCACAGAAAATGACACAGCCACGCTAATTTCCCATTTCAAAGAACCCGATATGGTTTTAATCAAGTTTTAAAAGAACGACTTGTAACTTGCATCATTTTTGATATTGCTACTTGATAAAATGCAAAAAGGAAGATAAAAGCAGTTTCTGGCGGTGCGAGGAACAAAGACGAACTCGAGTCAATAGACATGTTGAAAATATTGAGTATGGCTTGATGCTGCTTTGGAACGAAGTGCTTCCAAAAGCAAGCAGCCCATTACAACCTTTAGTTACAAAGGTTACCTTCACCAAGCAACAGAATTGCTTCAGTTTTTGTGTGCCAGAGGGATTCCTTGAAAAACGTCTGGAACTTTATTTGAACACCAGCCTTTGTCTTTTTTGCCGTGCCGGTTTATTGTACTACAGAAGAATATATTTTGTGTTGCATTTCGTTTTATGCATAGGCCTGAGAAAAATACAGGTGTGCATTTTCCCTGCAGAAGGCTTTACGAAACAAAGGGGCAGAAGGAAGAGATTCTCGTTTCATTGACAAAGCACAATGATACATAAATTATTCAGCTGCAGTCTGAAAGCAAAACAAATAGCACAAAAGGAAAAGTTTATAAACTGGGCCTTGAAGTGCATGCAAACTAGTTTTTTCAAACTAAAATTGCAGACAGCAGCTTGCGAGATTTCAATTGAAAGACCAAGCTCCACTTTATTTTGTCGGCGACACACCCATAAAGTTGCCAAGGAAAGGAGGAAATTCTGCCCACTGATGATGAGAGGAAGAAAACAGAAATATCCTTGGACTGTCATAAGTTCGCTCACAAAAAAGTTGTCCAGATTGTTCAAAATCATCGGAATCCAAGGTCAAAGAACTCTTTTTTGCCCAAAATTTGTCCACCATTGTCAACAAAGAAACAATATTTCCAGATCACTCTTTTGATCTAATTTTGGTCGCTGTCCCTGCCTTTCCCCTCAAGAGGTTGTGACTGTTCTTTGCGCGTTATTTGGACAATTAGAAATTGGCAGATGCTGGTCGCCCATTGAAATTGCAGTTGAAATTTTTGGATCTCCAATGCCTCGAGCCACAATTTCGTTTGCAAGTTTTCCAATGTTGTAACCGGCAGTCGCTTTTGATTCAGTTTTGGTTCTGGGTAGAAGAGGAAAAGGGTCTCACAACGCAAGACTTCTTCAAACCGTTGCGGGGAGTGAACAACAATTTTTGACGCACGCAGACACTTTTTTGTGAACAATGGACATTTCCTTCTCTCACCAAAGCAACTCGTGATGAAAAGCTTTGTGCGGTTTCACCCATCAGGTTTCATTTTTGAAACAGCTTTGATGAACTGCAGCACGCAGCACAGTTGGGTAAAATTCACTGTTGCTGCAATTCTCGGAACACAGGTACGGCGTATATGACGATCGATTGTGCTTCAGAGAGGTGTTTTTGCTTGAACAAGAAAAAGGATAAAAAATCGATTTGGGGGATGTTACACACTTTATGTTAGTGCAGAATTTAGATTCATCTGCACAAAATGAAAGAGCCTTTGGCCCTGTTTCCCTGGTCATTGTTTGGTAATGGGTACATCAGCTGGCGCGAGGTGATTCAGCTGTATAAAAAATCAATGTTCTTTTGATGTCTTTGCACCCTCAATTTTCAGTGGTCACAGCACAGTAATGCCCCTTCTTTTTACCTCGAGGTAACGAGACGATTGCTTAATGGCACACGGCCATCAGCTTTCAAGGACAGAAAAATAAAAAATTGATTTTTGATAGTGGATTCTGTGTGTACCTTCTTTTGAGCTTGAAAATTTTCCAGGTGTTGGCCTTTTCGTTTTGTTCGTTCTGATGAAAGAAGAAAGAAAAGAAGAGCTTTGTTTTTTGCCATTTTGTCTTGCAGCACTTGCGACGAAAAGAACCGCCCACAATTTGGCAAAATTTTGTGCCAATCTGCATGAAAGGCTCGCGCATGAAAACTTATTGACCAGAACTTTGGGCGAACGCTCCTAAGCTGCTTCGCGCGGCGGAGTATCGAACTAATAAACAGGCTCGAGCTTCATGAAAAGGAGCTCTAATGTTCCGGAATAAAAAAGGGATGTCAGCTCGCAATTTTACCTCAGCACAAATACGAGACATATTGATGGATGGCAGTCGAAAAGAGCGACCGACTTTCTGAGGGCTTCTTCTAGCATTCTCCTAGGTAAGTCTATTGACTATCATCGACAGCCTGTCAAAATTTGCATCTTTTTCGAGGCAGTTGACTGTTTTTGCACAGTTTTGCGTCGCTAAGATTGTGGTTCTGTTTTTTGAAAGTGAGATGTTTGGGGAAAAGAGAGTGATTGGACAATTGAAAATGATTGAGAGTTTCTTGACACCCTGCAAATGTATTAAAACACTTGACGCGTGTATGCTGACAAACCTGGCGGTACACAAACGGAACTTTGATTTCCTAGTGATGATATGTCTGTCTCCACACACTTCGTGCCTTTCGCTGCATTACCTTGGAGATCACCTCTTTGGAGCAAAGTAATGTGCAAACAGTCTGCTGACGTGCTTTAACAGAACCAACCCTTTCGCCGGAAGTCCAAAGGAACGACAGCATTCGGTTTGAACCGTCGTGCGGCGCACAGCACAGCGAGTGAGGTGCGGTTCGAGGCGTTTGTGTTGAGCTCTTGTCAATAGACTCGAGAGGCTGGCAAAAAGATCCTGCATCTTCAAGAACTCAACCATCAGGAAGAACACGAACTCGGAGCTGAAATGTGAGATTTCATCTTCTCTTTCTTGTTGTTCCAACATGAACGCTCGCTCAATGCATTCCCATTGAATGGAGATTTGAAACTCTTGCACCAGATGAAACGGAGAAGGGTAGATCTATCAGTCTGATGCATGCAGTGGAGAGGTCTTGCCAGAGACAGTTCCAAGTAAGTTTCGTTTTCCTCAGCACATATTGCAAATCTGGATGTGAACTTGTCAGAGATGAAAACAACGGTAATTGCAAAACAGATTGATATGTTTTGTATCCTTTGTCAAGGCAAGGTTCCGTATTGATCAGCGTGTCAACATGCAGCAGCGATAAAGCAAGCGCTCCTTTCTACACACTTTGTTGCGGTTTGCATGGGGCATCAATTTGGGTGTGTGCAAATGATCCAACAACGCAGCAAGTTGCTCTGTTGCTGGCAGTTTGGAAGGGCTTCGGTCAAAAGTTTGTCAAGTTCATGCCATTTGTCGCACGTGAAGTTTGCGCGTGCTGCAAGCAGACTTGTTCTCGTGGCGCGTCAAAGTTGTAAGTTTTCCTTCACCAAGCACGGACCAAAATTGGTTTGGCAGGTGTTTAATTGCAGGCTTTCCGTCCTTGTTCGATTACCACTGGCGCGTATTCACTGGCACAATGGCTCGCATGTACATTCAACAGCCGCTCCGAAATGACAGCACAATGCAACAACCATTTTTGTAACTGTTGCATGCAAATATTTAAACTGACAAATGTGGTTCTTTTCCCAGAATAAAGGCTGTGTAAATATGTACATGTGCACTAATTTGGCAGTGATTTGTACTAATAGTCTGGCTCTACACACATGCCAAGTTTGCAGTCATAGTTCTGTGAGCAAACTGTATGCGCCAAAATTGGGGTTGTGTTGTAAACGTAAAAAGTTTACTTGAAATACGATTTCCTGTTCAAAAGGAATTGTGGCGAAGAAACCAGTGAACATCATGAAATACCAAAGCAGGTCAGTTTTCTCTCAAGCAGATTCCTGTTCCGTAACACACAAAGTTTTTGAGCGTGCAGCACAGGCAGACGTACATGTACACGCATACTCTTCAGTGCCACGCATCTTTGGATCTGTTTGATTGAGGGATAGAGCTCAGCTGCTGATGGAAAGATCGTCGTTTGCATGAACGATCAATGGGCGTCATTTGTGCCTCTCAACACGGACTTGAGCACAACGTGTTTCCTGCCTTTTGAACTGAACAACTGCACACTCTGTCCGTTGTACAAGCATACTGAGTATTCGGTTTTTCATCAAAACCTTGCGCTCGGACACGGGCGACAACGTTGGATCCTTTCTGGCGACACACGAATGTATTTGCCACAAAGTCATTAAAAGTTTGCGAGCTTGCAGCCTTGACATCAGCATATGTACAACTAATGACCTTCTGACATCATGCATACTATCGAGCTGGTCACTCTGGTACATCACACATGTCCACGAGCAAATATTGGCACAGTGAACTACTTTGTGTTCATTACTTATTGTAGTCTGTGATTTAATGGGCTTTTGTGTGACTACAGTGAATGTATCTTTTCCACTCATGGTCCATGCAGTGGGACAGTGGCACACAGTGCTTTTGCACAAGGTGACAAGCTCAAAGAAGAAAAGCAAAGTTGGACACTACTTCCAGTACTTACAAAGACAGGGCAGACAACACCGAAAGCACTGTGGATTGATTTTCCTGACTTTGGATCCTGGAACAATCGTTCTCGGGTCACGTTGATTTCGACCTCAACAGCACAGGTCAGGTCAGTATGTGCATGCGTGCTCACATCAGTCTCGAGCTCGTTTTTTTCTCGAGAGATGGAGGTCAACGGACATGTTGACCCGATGCAGGTCAGTGTGCGTCGTGAATTCAAACTCAGGTGAGCACACTCGACTGAAACACCCGGGTCACTCCCAGCGAGATTCACAGTCCACTGAATGCGATTCAAACTGCCCTGATTCCTGTCAACCGGTATGGACATTATTGGCCTGATTTACTTGCAGCTCGGCCACAAAGCGAGAACTTGAATGGGTGTGTTATCTGGCTGTGAGGAGTTCAGTTGCTGTGAAGTCGGGGAAAACACGATTTGTTTGTTTTTTACGCCTGGTGTGTGAACATACGGAGATTCACGTGGCCAGAATCCGGATCCGCATCTGCCTTCTGCCACACCAGATACATAGCAACCAGTATACAGGGGAGCAATTGGGGAAAGAAATTATTCTGACGTGATATGTGTTGTGTGCCCAAGGCACAAAAAATTCCGACTTGGTACGACACAAGCTACAATGCAAACTGATTGGGAGATTCAGAAACTCAGATCCCGGCATTGGCCAAGCATGCGGACAATCCTTCTTGCGTCTGCAGTCACGACAAGCCAAACACCAGGGCAAGTCGTACTCGTGTCTGCCCATGCGGGATCCACAACCCAAATCGCACTCAGGTACACACAGCACAGTGTCGTAGTTTTGTGACTGCTGTTTTGGGGCTGGTTCTTTCGACATGCAGACTTCTCCGAACGATTGCCAACATAACGCGTATTCAGTGTATCCGACTAGGACTCGAACTTGAGCGTTTTTTACGAGAAAAGTTCAGACGTCACAAAAAGAACTGATGTTCACATTCGTTGATTGTCACGTACACGTACAAAGCACAAAGAGCGAAAGGTAAGTCAGTATGTTAGTTGCCTTGAGAAGGTTCTGCGAAATCACGTAAAAAGGGATTGAACTTCAGGTTCTGAGGATGGGAAAGTCCTTGTTGCATCGACGCTCTGCTTATTAGCGTCGCAGGACTCAACTTTACCCGTAGGAACTCCCGAGTTTTCACTGAACGTAAGCGCATTAAATGACAATATCGTTCGGCTTCAAGGAGATTCGGATTTATATTTGCGTCAGCACTTTTCGTTCAACCGGATTGAGTGCACACACTTCGAGAGTGGATGTCGTTTGTCGCGCCCTTTGAATGAAAAAGCTTGAACTGAACATTTTTTGTGACATCATCTGCGTTGTCAGAAATCCAAAACGACAAGTTCCGCATTTGCGACTCAAAGCAATTGGACCAACTCACGTGTGAAACGTGCAAATTGCAAAACTAATTTTTGGTGTCAGATAAAATGGAATCGTGGATGAACGTGTAAACAAATTATTTGCTCATCTACTTTCAGATTGAGGGATAAAGGCCCAATTTTTCCAGACTGCAGAAGCAGCTGCGGACAGCTGACGGACCCGGACCTGCCTTTGCTCGCAATCCCCGTGCACACACCAATGAGGCCCAATCAGCAGGAAACTCTGGCAAGTTACTGCACACACACACACACACACACTTGTAACACACGCGCACACACTTGTAACACACACCCACACACACACACACACACACACACACACACACACACACACACACACACTTACAAAGAAATTCTCACGAAAAGGCACCCCCATGTTTGAATTGAATTTTTTTATGACCGATAACGTTTGTTATTTTGTCATTTCCGGTGCGCAGCCAAACTCAAGGTTGTGAAGTTGTATTCATTTGGAGATTTTTGTGTCAACTGCAAGAAAGTAAATTGACGCTTTAATGTTTTTCAAAGTTTTGTCTGTTCAGAGGTGAAATTTCATATCCGAAATTTTCCGCAATTTTTTCACGAGATTTAACGTGTACGTTCTCGCGGCTGAGCCCCAAAAAGAAGAAACTCCGTAAAATCTAATTTGGCTATGATTGTGTAAACTTACACCGCAAATCTGGCATGCCCTGTTGCGCGTCGTAATTAAATTCGTGCACAATGCATTAAACACGTAATGAAGGAATCGCAGGAGCTTCACAAATGTTTCCGAGATGTGTCTTTGAGTCTGCGCTGCGAGCCCGGGGCTCCTAACAGCTTGATATTTGCACAGACAAATATGTAATATTGCATTACTTCCTTGAGCTGCGGAGAACAAAGGAATGTAGCGCTGAGATTGCTTGAAAGGCATTCTGTGTTCATGCAAATCCAAAACTTTCAAATTTTGCACGAATATCAAATGTTGCTGGGTGTAGCGATCCGTGGACCCAAAATGATCGAAGCTGACGCCCTGGTCCGGCTGTCTGTCCGAGATTCCCTGGAAAGATGTCTGAATGGCACGGGACATGGTATTTGTGCTGAGTCGCAGCCTTCAAATGAGACATTTGCGGGATTTTCACGACGTTCCCAAACGTACTTCCATTTTCCCATGTGCCTGCAGAAGCATCTCAATTTGAGTGATCTGAACATATTTCCCTCTCTGACGAACTTTACAAGTGTTCTCTTCAGGTCTCAGAATAATGGCTGGGAGCTGAAGGCTTGTGACCAGCATTGGTTTGTTCAGATTTTTGGCACACCTTCACAGCATCTGCCTGAATACAACAAGCAGAAACGCAACTGGAACAGACGATGAAGTGTTCAATCGAAGGGCTGCACGTGGGTCTTTGGGTCTTGCCATGGCCGCGGGCTCCAAACAGCTTGGTGTTTGCTCCGAAGGATCTGAATTGTGACATTTCTTGCGAGGGAAAAAGCTGAAAGGCACAGAAAGATACATGCTTCGACAAGCACGACACCTTTTAGGCACGTCTGTGTTTGCAAAATGCCTCGCAGACTTGCATATTAACCTCATTTTGTCCAGGTATTGATGTTCGCATTTGAAGGCATGTTCTTCAAGCTGGCGCAATGGTTCTCGCTGTACCTGCGAACAAGCTTTTTGATGGATTTGCCTGTGAAATGCTCAGTCATCAATGAAGTCCTGCATTTTCTGCAACAAATTGCCACTATCGCAAGTGCAACGCCTGGTGTGGCCATTCGCACAGGGTGTGTGTCCAAAAAGGAAGAGTTCACTGGGAACAGAAAAGAATTTTCTTTTGGGGAAAACAGCAGAACTAGGGTAAAGCAACAGCGCCATGAGGTTTGTGAATGCGAAACCTTTTTAGAGTATTCTTTGAACTGAAAAAAAAAGTGTGCGCCGCCTTTGTGGAGTTTGGAGCGGTGAAGCTGTCGACACAAAAGGCTCGACGGGAAGCCGCGCGCCGCCGGGGTCATGGAATCTGGGTCACGGCGTCGCGCATTGTGGAGCAGACACAGCTTGCGCGTCTCTGATCTATTCACTTCCATGAGTGATTAAATTTTAACGCGTCCCTGTAAAGAATTAAAAATTGACACGAAACGCACTTCAGTGTGAGGTAAAATTTAGGTGAACAAGTGTGCCAGTTGCGGAAGGAAGTTTGAATGGAAATTCTCCAACTTTGCACAACGCGCGCATGAAAGTTAAATATCAACACCATTAACACACTGGGTGTTTGTTAGTTTCCAGAGAACAGTCTGACCTTTGATATGGAGTCCCTTGAAAACCTAACCTCCCTCACCTGTGCTTCAAAACCAAGAGTTTCCTTTGGTTCTAATGAAAACCTTCTGAGGTTTGGGGGATTAAAGAACATGTCCTCAGTCTAAACTTTTGGAAACTTGGTTGTCGATACGACTGGACGAGTTCTGCCCTTTTGTCGGAATGTTTTCCTTTGCGGAAACGACGACTCGGACAAGTGCACAGCTTTGGTTTGTACGACCAAATCCATTTTGCGTACTTTGAACTCATAAACAAGGTAAAGATCAGCAGATGTCTGGGTGTCCTTTGATGTTTTGGAGCAAATGCTTCTGCGTGAAATCTTCAAGCTGTCTCTCTCACATATTGAAACGTGGACACAGCTGAAAAGGGAACAGCCACTTGTTGACCAAAACAATGCGCGCGACTGTTTTGAAGACGAAGATGTTTGAGAGATTTGTGGAGAAACCCGCGAGATCAAAACCGCCTGGATGTTTTTCGAGACTTTCAGAAAACATTTTGGCTCAAGAGCCTCACTCAAACGGAGCTAATGGGAACTTTTAAAGGAAGTGGAAGAAGCCAGCGCAGTTTCCAAGGCATTGACATGTACGTTCCGTTGACCCGGTACTCTCTGAAACCGCAGCACATTTATCACATCAGGCTAAAAATGTATCCCTTCAGAACCGTTGTTGTTTTCTGCAAAACACAGTGAGAGAGAGTGAGAGGTAGTTGTTTACTTTTCTCCATTTGTTTTCCCAACTGTATTAAACTGTTTTGCACGTTAACCCTTTTGTGAACAACATCTTCTGCTGCTCCTACAGCAGTGACTTGAATTAGGAAGTCCTTTCCCTCTATATCCCCTGCTGCTGTCGGGAACTTACAGATCTATCATCTGGAGTTCCGACACAACCAAGCGATACAAGGCTGGAGCCAGATTTTTGGTGACGGAATGACGAACACTCAAAGTGTTAAAAGCTAGGAACACAGTGAACACTTCACTCCACCCGCTTTTCAAACATTTGCCCAACAAGAAAGCGAAATGAAATTGTGCTCCAAAAACGTTTTTTCCGCTTGGGAACGCCAGATTGTCATGCAAGGTTCCTTTTCTGGACAAGAATGCCTTCTGAAACCATTACAAACGCCAAGTTTGCTCCACCCAAGAAGTGCTTCTTTTTGCGGTCAGAAACCTCTTGAACAAGGCGTTGCTGTCAACTTGCTGTCAACCTTACATTTTACTCTAGCAGTATTTTCGGACAACAGGTTGCCAAACAGGAAAGATTCACTGCAGCCAAAATAATAAGAGCAACAACACACTCGTGAGTGAGACTTGGATGGCCACTCATTGTCACTTTTGAAAATAGATCTACTTATTTTGCTCGTGTCCAACTTCAGAAGAGATGGCTTGGCCAAATAGCCTAGAAGAAAAAAATTAGTTGATAAAATTGCCAATATTGGCTCTGCGAGAAATAAATGTTTGCACCAAAATACCTGCTATTTTTGCTTGATTCCCTGTGCACGAGAAGTGACTGGGATGGCCAGGTCGGAAGGGCTGGGTTCGTATTCCTCCAACGCATGTTTGCACATGACGTCTGTTGCAGAAGCAAATATTCGCATTGTAACAGAAGAACAGAATTTGCTATGTTGTCGGGTGTGTTTTGTTTGTGCCTGCCACTAGATACTGTAAACATTTTTTTCCACTTTGCACACGAAAGGGGAAACGAGAAAGTGCGAGGGTGCAATGATTCTTCCGGTGGTGCAACGATTCTTCCGGTGAGTGCTAGTTCCAGTTTTTTTTCAGTGGTTCTGGACATGCAGATTTCTTGCTCCTCAAACTCGTACTGCCGCATTTCGTTGCCCAGTGTGGTTTGCTTTGGTGAAATGGTGACGTTACACGACAGCAGACATGAAAATCCTGCACGGACTCTTGTGGATGGGAAATTCTGTAGCAGGACAGAGAAATTGTCCAAAATGAAGTCGAATGTCCGCTCAATCCAACAGCAACAATCCTTTTTGAAAATGCGGAATCGAATGACATTGAACAGGCCAGTTGCTGACTTCTTTGATTTGTTTTTTAATGGCACGAATGGATCCCGCAAGTTCTGGGTAAAGATTTTGCGTTTTAGCGCGAGTTTGATCTCATATTTTGCTGGATGTCAGACTGACTGCAAGATCCTGTGAAAACATGGAAAATCCGGGGTCACAAATGCGGCTCAATATGAACGTGCAAATTGAGATCAAGATGAACATCACCTGTATCAGGTGAAAGAATTTTTTTGATAAGTACATGTAAAAGCAAGTTTCAGTGTCCCCCACTGTGGAACTGCAACAAGTCATCATTTCCTCCGAGTTGTGGAGCAGACGGAACGTTTTGTCAACACCGATTAATTCATCGTGTTTGAGGGCAAAATGCAGCCTCACCCGGTTTGTCTACAGAACCAAGATCTTTTTGTCGCTTTTGTCACAACTGTCTCGCGAGATTTAGAGCTCAATGCAAGTACGGCCTGCCTTGTCCAGATGTTTGCAAAGGGAGGGACGAAAGACAATCACGAAGCACATGAACACTGCTTCTACGCATGTGCGTGTGAATTGTAAAAGATTTTGATTTTGATTTTCGGGAGTTATGAAAACCTCAGGAGCTAAGCAAACTTGTACGAGGTGAACGTGACGAAAGTTCCAGGCTGGGTGGTTGAAGTTCATCGACGAGGACTGCTACCTTTGACAGGTCTACAAACGGGAATCAAAAAGATATTGTGCCTTTGATTTCTGATGAAGTTCTCTTGAGACAAGCAGGAATAAGCAAGTTCGGATTCTAATTGACTTCGTTTGTACCCCTTGTCACCAACACAGGTTAATGGATGCAGAAGCGTCTGAAGTCAACACAAGCAACGGAAGCGCTGAACTCAGCAACAACACAAAAGTTTTGTGCCAAAGCAGCTGAAAGAAAACACAAAGGGGTCAGCCAATACAGCTTCGTCAGAAACCTTCTGACAACGGTTCGAAACTTTCTGATCAAAGGTTCAGGTTCAGGACTTCGCCCTGATTGTGTTCTCACTTCTCCCTGTCAAAGAACGTGAATGTCATAGATCTAGATCACGGCTGTTCTTTCTCCCGAGAGAGAATGAGATTTGGTTTCGATGCAGCTGTATGCAGTTTGTGTGAATTGAAACGAATTTCACCTGAGAATGTTTCGAAGAGTGCTCACGCATGTACACCTTCAATGTTCTCACTATTTTGTGTCATAAAGAGCAACACATGTAAGGCACAACCTCGTGTTTACAACTCCACACACTTTGGCGGTTTGGCTTTGATCTAAAAGATCCCGGCATTCCATTTTCACCTCAGTGGCCATCACAGCCCAGTAAACGTTTACCCAGCCAACGAAATTTCTGAAGAATCCTCTTTTTACTAAGGAGGTAAACTGGTTGAATATTTATTACCTCTTGCAGTTTTATTGTCATGCATTTTCAGCTAATTTGGGGAAACTGAAAATTGTATGCTGAGCCATAAAATCTGTGCTATCTGCCTGTGGAGAAAGAAAGTTTGTACCGTCTGTGCAAGTCGGGAAAGTGGATTGGGATTGGGCTTCTGCCCAGTCACTTCAGTGCGTGGTCCAACTTGCCTCCACACGCACCGTTTCGGTGTGTCCACATTTCCAAAAGTTTCTGAAAGAAAATTACTCTGGAGCAAAGCCTGCCTTTGTTGCTCACATTCGCATAACTTTCGAGAGAACTTTGAGAGGAATTGACTGCAGAGCGCACAAATGATGCGCTGCTCTTCGCTTATGGCCAAGCAATTCTTGCCGTCTGCACTCCTGAGTATTTTGCTGGGGTGTTGTGCAAGGTGCATTGCAATGTTCAGTGCGGAAAAGGGTAGGTGACAGGATAATAACAGCACAACTGAAACGCAATGAACTAAAATGAAGACGTAATGACGCTCGAGGTGAAATTAATTTTCGCATGAAAATTTCTGAATCATTCTTTCACCTTGCTCACAGACATCCGTGGTTTGTGTTTACACAGTCCCTGATGTGTGTCAAGAAATGTCGTCTTTATTCTGAATTGCATGTGACCAGAACCATTTTCGTGCGACTCTCGACCCATTTGGTGATCGCGATTTCTCCCAACATGAACCTGTGATGCCGGGCTCTCCAGGTGGTCGGCGGCGCATTCCGCGACACAAAGGAGGAAACAAAAGTCCAGGTGGCTGCAGCAGAAGCCATAAACCCAACGTTGAGTGGTCGCGAGAACGGACTTCTCGTGCAAAAGTCGCAGTTGTCATTGAAATTATTCAGTAATTTGGAGCCATTTGTGAGGTTGTTTTGTCAAGCTGTAATTGCCATCTTTATGCGTAGCGGACAAAAGAATTTCGGTTATTGCCAGAGTTCTTTTGGAAAGAATTTATAAGTGCCAACAGTGTTTGTGCGAAGTTTTTGTCACTTGTAAAGGGACAAAACTTTGACGTGTGCACAAACACACTGAACCGAAGTTTCCACTTCACTTCAGAAAGCTTCCCTGAGCAGATTCCTTTTCCTCCTGGAAGGAAAAAATTAACCCTTCCAGTGTGTTTTCAGTCATGGCCAAACTGCTCGTTGCGTGGGGATCAAGACTGTTTCGAATTGGAAAAGACGGTGAACATGCGTGCAGCATCCATGCAAATTCAACGCAACGTGCGACGGGTCGTCCGTCCCCTGTGTAGAGAGCCGTGCTCTCTTGTTGAATTTGAACTTTACAATTTGTTGATGTCAATCTCTGGAGTGAAGGTGCAAAGAGGATGGTTGGGTGCACACACTAACAGTGGGTATCTCATGGCCGGAGGAGTACCTAATACAGGCATGTCTGCACCTTTACACATCCTGCTCTTGACCTGAGCACACCTTGCTAAGAAACCGCCACAATACACAAAATTTGTGTTCGCTGGCGTTTCCTTTGTGTGTTCGTCCACGTCCATTCAGTTGCTTGTTTTGAGTCGAAAGAGACTGAAAAATGAGCAGACTTTCCTTCACAGAAATGAGCCCAAGTTGGCAGAGTTTGACATTCTGAATTCTTTTCGCACACATTCGTGCTTCCTTGCCAGGTAAAACATGTTTCTGAACAGTTTCCATTTGGTTACAAAGACACGAGATTTCCAAGTGAAAGTGTTTTCAACTGCACATTGAAATTTGCATTCTTGTTTCAAACATGGGATTCACTTCGATCACACGTGCAGAAATGTTTGCGGCTCGATTTTTAGCTGACAACTGCAGCTCAATCGTGAAGTGTTCTCGCGATAGCGCCGTGCTCAAGTGTTCCTTGACAAAGATCCAACTTCTCAAAGCAAGGCCAGCTTCGGTGCATAATCATTGAGAGTTGTGTCTACCGCAGCAAAGTTTAGATTACTCTCGATATGCAGGGGGATTACTTGGTTTACCCCTGTGGTACCTGTCACAACGCGTACACACTGAGAATGTTGTTTTTTTCTCCTTGGAGATCTAACAGCGCAGCGTTGTGATGTCGGTTCCGTCATTAGCGCCCACCATCCAAAGAGACTGGGTATGTTGGAGGCCCGATTTACCTCCTGCACCGGAGCAGTGAGGTGTCGTGAACACATTGGACGCAGATTTCACCTTGTTGGCCAGAGCAATTTCCCAAAAGAAGCCCTGGACTGAGATACGCAAGTCCACAAGGCGAATCTCCTTCGCGTTACTGGGCTGAAGGTTCTGCATTTTCCACGAGTAGCCTTTTCAGCAAAACTCAATACTCTGCAGACTCCTGACGAACACTTTTTCCACCACAAGTTGCAGCCAGTTTGCACTTGGATTAATTTTCATTCATTGGAAAAGCAACCGCTTTTGGTTTTGTAATAGAACCAGTGGAATTTACAAGGGATAAGCTGGCAACAGCATCTAAATTGCCTGTTGATGGGAGTCGACGCAATCACTTAGCCACTAACAAGGTGCTTCAGTGCACACACAAGGACACTGCGTAGACTTTCTTTGAGAAAAAAGTCAAGTAACCCAGGGGCACACTCTTCCTCCACCAGTCTCGGTGAGTGAGAAATCTCTCGAGACAAGCTGAACGCACTGGCGCTTGTCTGTTAAGGACGTGTTGTTCTTTATTGCAGCCCAGAACCGCACAAACAGCTGCAGTCTAAATCTTTCCACGTGGAAAATCTGCCCAGATTTGTTGCCGCACAGTTTCTCATCCAACGGTTTGCTACAGTTGCATGATGATTTTGGACCCAGGCCCGTAATCAGTGAAGGATCGCACCTGACCAGGCATCGCAAATTCGGGGACTCCGTTCAACAAAGTCAAGCTTTTGCGAACAGGGGAATTCCGTCTCTCGTTGAAAGACTCTTGTGCAATACGAAAAAACCTCTGCCAAGGAAACATGTCCAGTTTGACCAAATTTGGCTTGGCTTGGTGATCCTGAAAACATAACAATCGTAAATTTGTTTCGCAGACCAGACGTTTTCGCTGCTTCCGCGCGTGTGTGCACACGTGCCACTCCCAGAAGTTACCGAGAACACATGGTGGCAATATAATAACTTGACTAAGTAGCAAAATACGCTCAAAACACAAACAGAGATATGGGATACCCTTCTGCAAGAACACAACTTCGCGGGACTGAGGCGAAAAGTCGAACATCCGCCTGTTTGCTCGCAAGTGTTCGAGTCCCTGGTGTGCGTGTGTGGCAGCCTGATTGAAGACCAAGGCTCAGCGCCGGGACACTGCTGACATCGAGCTCGCCGTGAAGCCGTTCAGGGGGAAAGATTTTGCAAACAAATTGCAGCAGCCCTGCTGGATGTCAGTGTGACCCACTTCTCGAACTCAATTGACCATGTTGGACTTGTGACCGTGGTCCAGCGATATGCCGAGGTCAAGCAAATACTCGTATCGCACTTTGCGGGGCCTGTGAACCCAGTTTCTTTGTTTCTCCTGTCAAAAATTTTGGCAAAAACACTCTTCCAGATTTCGTTTGGTTGGATTGGATGTTCTTGCCAGCAGAGGACTGATCGACTTCAAGTCTTCCTCACAATGAGATGTGATCGCTCGGGTCTGGAATCCTTCTCGGTAATTGACGACAGCTGAGAAATCAGATTTTTATGGGTTTGCACTGCAAGTTTGCTTGTCGATAAAACAACTGGAGAAACGCGGTGCACTGGCGAACGCGCAACAACCTCACAAGCTGCGTGTATCCTCCTCCTGTAGGTCCGTCCGTGGCTGCGATTGGAGGATTGTTTTGCTGTCAGGCTGTGGCCGCCACGCGTGGGGGTCAGAACTGAAGTGGAAGGATGCACGCAGACATCATAAATCGGAGGAGGTGTTTTTCCCCTATGGCGGGACTGCGAGCAGGAGTGCAAGCGCACACCGACGAAGCCAGTTCAGTCAGCAGCCAATACCCACACGTGTGTGTGTTTTGAAAGAGTGATGTGTAGCAAAGGTCTCTCAGTACATCCTGATTAAAGCTCATGGTGGTGTAATGATGTGTGTGATATTATAGTGAGCAAAGACCAAGGGTAAACCTTCAACAGCACCATATGAGTCTCAGCCACCGCGGAGGGAGCACGACAAGCTGATAGATTGGACCGACTACACGAGGAAGGCTGTGAATATCTTTCATACAACAGAGGCCTCAAATGAGTGCACTTCAGTCAAGCCGGGGGTTGTAAAACTCGCGGTTCCAACAGGCTGGGTTCGCATTCAGCCTCCGCATTTGGATGTAACCGTCGCTGGGCACACAACAGTCAAGAAGGATTAAATCTATACATTGCAGTTCTGTCATCGTATGTACCTGTGATCGTGTTTGTTAGTTCAACAAACATATCATATTCAATGTAAATTAACATTACGCTCTCAAAGTGCCGTGTTTCCGTACAGAGAGTCAACACTGAATTGTGATAAGCAATTTACTCGCACTGATAAGAAAGGGAGTGATTGCTTTAGTGTTGCTTCGTTCACAAAGAAAACTTCATTCGGAGCAGTCACAACTCTTCATCAACGCAGTGCACTGCGGAATAACTGAAAGAGAACTTTCTGTTCTGATTTGTTTGAAAAGGATATCCACGGAGCAGCCACCTCTGCACGCAGGTAAGTGAAGGCAGGCATTTTTCATGACTTGCGTATTGGGTTCCCCGTGGTATATCTACTGATCGATGAAGAGTATCATAATGCTTTGTCTGACGCTCGCCATCCCCAGTGTGTGGAGATGCGTTTTGTCTGTTTCATTTGACACACTATGCAGAGCATGACAGACCGTAGTAAAGTGAGTAGTGTTAGATTGAAATGTTGCATGTTCTCACAGCCTGCAACCAAATATTTACAAAGCCCAATTATGCCGTACTTGTTGGAGATAGTCTGTGCATCAAAATGCTCGATTGAGGAGCATCTCTGTTCGGTGATTAAATCCTGTCGTACCGGGAGGTGCCTATCGATTGGCTTAATTTGCTTGAGGCAGGCGTTTTCTGGCACTTTGTGTCCTGCTCACCTTATCATGAGTTGATGAAATCCGCGTGTTGGTCATTAATAAAGTTCGCTGATGTCCTGCTCTGCCAACCGACGGTCATGATCCACTTTTAACACGAGGAGCGTTCGCTGGTGCACCTCAGTACAGTCGCTGTCAGATTGTGTTGCGGAAGTATTGTTTACCTGTGTTGGTTTTCACCACCCCCACATGTTGCTTGCTTCGTGGGGCTCTTGTCTCGTGCATTTCAAATGGACGACACATCAAGTCAAACAACCCAAGGCGAGTTCTATTTTTGGAAAAAATGTCTTTGTAATGCCGGACATATCCCAAATAGCCCGAATGCACTTGCGCACAGGTACGAGGGTGATCTCCGTTCTGACAGGCCGGTTCTCATGCTGAACAGTTGACGACCGGCCTGTCAGAACGGAGATCACCTTCGTAGCAAGGTTTTGCTGTTGAAAAACTCGTTGACTGATCGATGGCATTTTCAGTTCGTTTGCTACAAACTGGCTGCGTTGGTAATGGAAGATCCACTCGCAAACAGAATTAGTTTTCAGGAACACAAAGATTTGGCGCTTGGCAACCAGCTTTTCAACTGATCTTCAAAACAAGCTGAGGTACAACTCAGCGCGGAATAGAAAGGAAGTTCACTGTTCAACTCCTTTGTTCGACTAAATTGATGACATAAATTTGTGTTTGCACTTGACGAGTCTGCGAAACTTCGGACGAAAAACAAACCCAGGAAATTTTATGGACCTGTGTTCACGTTGACCGATCTTCTTATCCAATCTCGGTTTGTGTGTCAAGCGTTGGTGTTATTTTCGCAGCCACTTTTGTTTGCGTGAGCTTGTGGCACGAAGGAAAGAGAAAACATGTTTACAGATGCTGCTGGAAAGTACTGAGGTTCCAAACGGTGATAACTCTTTGTACTGACACTGCAGCGTACCAAAGATATAAACGTCAACTTTTACACGAAAAAATTGCAGAGTTTCCCTCTCAAGGCAGGTTAACGGATCCTTTAATGCGGCAGTAAATAACCGTAAAGCACGTCCATCAAAACACAACCGCAAATCCAGGCGAACGCCAAGCGTACTTCTGTTGAACGTCAGCCTTGCACTGATCAATATAAAATTGGCCAGCCTCGCGGATATTTGTATTGAAGTGTGCCAAACTATCCACTCCATCCACCACACGATGCATTTTTAATCGCAGCGTGTTCCGTTCACACCATCAACACACACACACAGCTGTCTGCGGTTCGGAGAACTTTGGAAAATTCCCAAGCAAATCACGAAGTGTTTCAGCAAATGTCATGTGGGGCGTTTCAGCATCGCGGAATGAATTTAGTAGTTTGGGCTTTTGTTGTCCCATGACGTCACATTTGTTTCTGGCGTGCGGTCAATTGTCTTGTCTGTCAGAACAATTCGCCACGTGTTGAGTGATCAGGAAGGCCCAATTTTGAAAGAAATCTGGACAGAAACGCACGCGATTTTGTGATCAACAAAAACAATTTTTGAAATTCAACAGGTCACTGCGTACAAACACAAAGTCCAAATTAAAAATCGCTTGGAGTCTGAAAAAAGAAAAGTGAATCGTTGTGGTCCCATGTCTTCCAGTAGCACGCCGTACTGTCTTTTGTTGTCACAGAACTTTGAGGCACAACAGAAGCAAGGGTCACTGAAAAGAGTTCTCAGAATCGTGGCAGAATTGAAAGATTGCCATTGTCTGCGGCACACGTGGAGACTCGGGCAACCGCGCTTTCTTGTCCAGTTCGAGTGGCGGGAATTGACCATATGTGCGTCACTTCAGCTCGGCGACCCGTCCCTCGCACGGTCCGTTGGTGCTCAGAGACCGTCCCCGACTTGATGAAAAACACCCCGAAGTGCCAAATATGAGGGTTTTATTTTGCTTTGTCCAGGCCAGACACGCCAGATGACGCAAGCGGCTTCGGCGAAAGTGACCTGCTTGGGCTGTTCGGGTTCACAGAGGTCAAAACCGCAGGGTCATGAGTCACAGTGTTTTTCAGACACATTAAATCATTCGGCGTGGTCATTACACTGACAAGGGCCATTTTGTCAAGTTCCTCGACCGGAAAGGACATTGTTGGTGTTCTGTGAAGTACTATATTTTTGCAGTCCGAAACTTGAGCCATTAACATTGTGTCGGGAAAGGAATTCCTTCTGTTGCCGACGACCTGAGAAGACAATCAAGTGTCGTATCAATCGAAATTGGTCTCTCGATGCCTGTACTCAGAAGGAAACAGTGAATATGAATGAGCTTCCTTACCTCAGGAAATCCATCCTCTTAATGGCAGGGCAATTCATTTTCTATTCTTAGACTGTCAAAACAGCTATGACCAATATATCTGCAGTATCCACCTGGGTCGCATGCGAATGTGCCCTATTAAGAAGTAAAAAACAAGATGATGGCTTCTTCCAAGATTTATTGACCATAAAAGGAAGTTTTTTCTATCCATCCTTACTGCAGTGTACTTGGTGGAACGTGGTCATTTTATCCATTTAGGACCAAGGACAGGATGCATAAATTTGGCAAAGTTGATACGGTTTGCTTGCCCTGATTTATCACCAATGCCGCTGCACCGGAGAACTCATGCAGCTCACTCAGCTCACTCATTGCTGGTGCGAGTCCAGGTTTCCTCGACAAATCCACCTTCGAGGGATTGCAAAAAGCTGATCACCTGTGTTGACCGTCGCCAAAATCCCCGATGTCACGCAATGACTTTGCATTGGCTCGGATTAATAACTCGGCAATCCATTTCTCAACGAGCTTTTCTGTATTTGTTTGAACACTCTTGACAATGTGGTATGTGCTTTCAGTTGACTGGCCCTATTCATCAAACCAAAGGTGACGTTTCCAATCATTATAATAACCCGGGTAAACACACTCCACGCAAGCCTTCGTTTTTCCATCCTGGCTTGTGTCAAGTTGGATCAATCAAATGCGTGAAAACTGACCTTGAAATGGCGATGCTGAATTTGGATGGGCTGAGCACAGGAACGGAGTACATCTTGATGTTCGGTTACAAAAGTCACGGACCTGTGACTTCACACAGATCTCTCGGCATTCTGCCCGAGCTTGCATTTTGGGTGTGACTCTGTTTTGTAAAGGCGATAGAGTTTCTGCAGGGAGAATGTCATAATTGTTTTGTGTGGAGTCTGATGATGACCAATCAAACAGACGAGTGAAATAACACCGGATGATCTGTCTCAATGAAATACGTTACTTTATCGTGCACGCAGCACTGGCTTTCACAAAAATTATGTGACATGCAAATATCTTTGTGTTCTGTGCCATAACGAGTTCCTGTCACAGTAATTTCAACAGGATTACATTTCATATATTTCCTCCTCCGCGCTGCCGCTCTCAACCTGATCCCCTTTTGATCTGCGCATTCGTGAGTCAATCAAATTAAAATTCGATGCAGCTGAACTTGCTCGTGTGAGTTGACCCAGTTCCACGGAGCCCTCCGTTGCTGCGCTATCATTAGCTTGATGCAGAGACCTCTGTACCTCAAGGATTTTTATTGACATCGAGTTTGGGCTTTGAGAGTTATTTTCGTCAATACTTTTCGCTGCATGCGTGGACCACCATTTCACGCAACGAGTCTCGTTTGCAAAGCCATATTTTTGAACCTATTGTTTAGTTCATGTTGGAATGTTCAAACTTTTTGCAAAACTCCCGCGTTGGAATGCTTATCTTAAGACACACAAACCATTAAAATTTTGAAATTCCTCAGTCCGAAGCAGTGAGCTTGCTAATTAATACTGATGGAAATTTGTCAACTACCCAAAATGTTCAATCTCTCTGGGAAGAACTTGAAAGAACCTATGCAAGTGTACATGATATGTATTTTATGCCGAAATGAGTCGGTATGGGTCTGTATTCTGCAACACCGACCCGATACTAGGTCTTCCACAAGGATGCTCCCTGACCATTTGAGTGTGAAGCAAAACCTCCAGTGAAAAAATTATGACATTATGTGCAAGTTTCCATATTGCTGCCAAAATCTGTTAGGCCACAGGTAGAAGGAAGAATTCACCAGAACCATTCAGGCGGAAACATGAATTTTTCCAAAAAGCAGATGGGAGCATATTGTGTGCATTACCTACTTACTTGGGTCGATGAGGCTTTGGCTGTGGGTTTCATGTGCAATACCTGGATGTGTTTTGTGATGTCCGTTCGTTTGTTTGGCAGGATGGGTGGGGTGGTTGTGTATAGGGAGGTTAGCGTGCAGGTTTTACGTCTCTCGTTTGTGATTCCGATTGCCACTGGAATAGTCCTTTCAGAAACAAAACCTGTTGGCCAATTTTTTTCAGTGTCCTTTGTTTGGATCCCCTTTTTAAGCGTGTGGTCGCCCGAAGGGCCGTGTACCACACGCTTAATGTAATCACCATCAGTCTGTATGTGTGTCCGTCTGTGTATGTAAAGAAGCAGGTCTAACCAAGGGGGGGGGGGGGGGGGGGGGAGTGGAAGAAATTTTAGGTGCTGTGGATGTGTGGGGTAGTGGGCTTGTTGAAAGACTAGGTGGACAATGAGC
>JAAUXT010025280.1_pt1 | contig 23913 bp, 17 predicted proteins | sample 7278171 | NCBI WGS metagenome assembly JAAUXT01 (sample SAMN14350112, study PRJNA611818) | marine sediment metagenome | isolation source: surface marine sediment (1.8m) | place: French Polynesia: Moorea | collected 2018-08
TACCATATGCAACATGTAAAGCACCCCAAAGGGTGTCTGCACCCACTGTGATTCCAGTCTGTGATCACTGGAACAGGGGTAAAACGGAGGTTTTGTCCGCCCAAGACAGATGGACGGGGATACAGGGGCAAACCAATATCAGACCGCTACCGCGGCTGATAAATATGCGGTGGAGATAGTTCTCAGTATCGTCGCACAGAAATCGTGCTTATCGTGTGCACCATCTGTGGTTTCGGGAAGTGAACTTTTCTCCTAAATTTACGATTGTGACAATCTTTATCAATATCGTGTGAACCAAACATCCTGTCGCTCAAGTCTCACAACCTTGGTCAGGTAAACTTGGCTTTTGTTCGTTTCCGCACAAAGGTGACCTTGCTGTTTATTATGGTACTCACTTGAATATGGGTTTATGGTTTCCCCAGCTCGGTTGCGGAAGGGCGATATCTTTGTGTGTTTTTGGATTCTTGTCGCCAAACCACGCATTCTGAAACGAGACAAGGTCATTGCGACTTTTCATGTCCAACCGTGTTTTCGTTGCTTTGAAGGTTTTCCCGTGCGACTGAATAGCGTCCGTCAAGTTTTTTAAATTTCAACTCACGAAGAAGGCGCCTCCTATCCTTAGAGCACCGGTTCCTGATATGGACTGAGTCGTCACCACCTGCAACACAGGAAACAGTTCAGAACGAGCAGCTACAGCGCAAGATCGGACGCGACCAGTTGTGATTTTGTTGGCGCGCATGCGCAGCGCGTCGCTCACCCGTCCCTCCTTGAGCGGCGCGCAGTTGTCGCCGAACGCGAGCTGCGCCGCCACCTTGTTGAAGGCCGGAACGCCCGCGATGCCAGCGTACTCCTTGTCCATCCCTCGATCCATGATCCTGCGCTCAGCCTGAAGGAAGTGCAAAACGGACTTGGGTCAATCACAAAATTCGACTGAAAAACGTCCCAGTTGAACGACTCTGAACTGTGTTTCCTCTCAAAACACCGAGTTAATTCGTACGAGTACATGACAAGAACCGTGCAGACCTCTGTTCAACATTATGTCGTCAGACAGCGCTTCGTAGACCACGTGATGTGCACTGGACTCGAGCATCAAGAAATCTGACGCAGACCTTGAGGACGGAGGGGAGAATGAAGGGTTTTCCGTTGTCGTCGCGATACGCTCCGACGCCCAGATTCATCTTCTTGGGGTTCTTGTCGCGGTTGTAGGCCTCAGTCACACCCAGGATGGCGTCGGGAGGACCCTGCTCCACGTTCGCCCACCATGACCTGTGAATGGAAATTGGCTGCACAATCCGCGAAATGAGATTGTGGACCCAGTGACGGTCCACGGAGGCACTTTTTTCGGTTTTGGAGGCCTCAGATTCATATTGTCTTCGACAGACTTCTCTTGCCCTGCCCCACTTCATTGCGGGTGAGGGGTGCAACACCCACCCCTATGATACTGACGAGTAAACACGGTCAGGTAATTCGCATCAACAAACAAAATACAGAGAAGTTCTCATGCACCCGATGTCTAAGTTTCATCTGAACAGATGAAAATCGAGGCGCACGAAATCCACCGTCACCTGCCAGATAAAGCCAAAAAAATAACGAAGAATCGAAACAAGGTGAAACACAAGTTACTTCACGTGTCCAGTTTCAATCGCTTTCGTGTGTAAGGATCGCTTTGCTGGTCCAGTTCCATCCTGATCCTCTGGCCGTTTCTTCCTGCGCATTCGGCCCCATCCAAGGCGCCGCAACTCGCAGCCCGCGAGATTATTGGGATCCTCGTAAATCATTGTGTCCAGCTCCGCGATCATGTTCGAATCATAGCTGTTGCCAATTTGGCTCAGTCGTTTCAGATCGTGCAAAAGCAGCATCATTGGGTCCCATTTATCCAGCCGGTGTCTTTGTACGATAGCCAAAGTTCCCTCGCTGCTGCCGATGCCCAGCAACACATCTCTGGACACCCGCAAAACGGCCTGGCTCCTGTCCTCGTTCAAGACGTCCTCCGCGAGTTCAAAGCCTGATCTCAAAGATTCTACGAGCGTCCGTGCTTTTGTGTGGAACAAGTTCCGTCTTGCCTTGAAACCAATCGCTTTTGGTACAACATGGCCAAATGCATACAACCAATGTTGTTTCTTGCAGTATGGCCGGAGGAGGTTGGACATGAGTGCGGACCATGAGGACCACATCCTGCGGGCCGGTGATCCACCTGCTCCACCCGGCACCTGTCAACTCGACACGCGCTTTCTCCGCGCGAGACAGTTCCAGGTCCATGACTAGCGGCGTGATCGGTCACCCGTCAAACCAAGCGACTCCAATGACCTGATTGGCACCTCATCGGTGATGCACTGTGACAACTGGACAACGCACAAACAGTTCTTTTCCAAACTCAACATTGCCACACACGCACAGCCAGCAGTCCTGAGAGAAAACAAACCCGCGACTACGACGAGACACTTGCTTCATCGAGGAACAGTGTATCGAGGAAGTCGCACAGATTACTCACGTGGATCTCGCAGACACCACAGGCAAGAACGTTTTTGTTGCTTTGGGCAGAAGCCCCGTGGAAATTAGCGACGATCGAAGAGCCATCATTCACAAGTTCGTCAACTCGGCAGGTCAAGGGCAGCGAAGTCACATGACACGTGTCGGTCTAAACAGCGCGGCGTCCAGGATTCCCGCCAAATGCCCAAACAACCATCAAGCGCGTGCTTGCGCCGAAAGTGTTGGCCTCAAAGAAACTTTGTTTTTGAGCTGGATAACACGATCAATTGGTAACAAGAAGCCTCTTTGTATCTTATGAGGTCTGAATCAGTTCAATTCGTGCTATTGGAAGCCTTAAAAGTCATCTCTCAACATTTTCCTGAATACTGCAGCGGACGTTGGCCCTGACGGCGCGACAAACCCAAAACTGCGAGGGGGATCCCAATGCTGACGGTGCAGTGCATGTTGTATCACCTTGTGCACTTAGGAATTAGGACAAGTTGACACTATTCTGTGGCCACAAATTGCTGAGTTGACCCCTCCAACATAAAGGTGATACAACATAGTCATTGCACCGTCAGCATTGGGATCCCCCCTCGTATGAAAACAACTTGGACATGTTTGCAAAGAGTTGACTTTGTGCCCGTCATGCAGATGGTGCAAATGTTTATTTGGTCACCGGGCCTGACCCAACTCCGCCTGACCTCCCCCGCCCCCAACCCCCACCCGGCAAACTTTCGAGGCACACAACACAATTGGAAACATCACACCAGCTGGACAAAATGAAGACTTTTTTCAGAAAGACCAGGGTCCTTGATGCCCAGATCCCCCACCTCCAAGTTGACCCAGAGTCATGTGAGTTGAATGAGAACCAGCCAAACACTCGGCTTTTAGAACAGTTCAGAAAAGGCCAATTTTGCCCTTTTTGTCCCGCTTGTTTGAGATCAAAGTTTCTCACGATGCGAGCATTGTTTGTCACTTGCAACTGTTGCACCTCTTTGCAACCTTGATGTTTCTGAGAGAATAGCGGGTGTTTCGGAAAGTTTTAATTGAAAACTTGTGCTGTGAGAAACTTTACAGATTAATTTCAGGGTGGGGACTTCTGAAACTTCGTGGAAGTGTCTTCGGTGCAAACTTGGTTGCGTCGATGCAGGGCCTCGAGCCTGGACCTCACTGAACCCGATTTGGACCTTTCCCACATGTTTGTTTGTGCAACAGGAACACGAACGACTCTTCTTGCACATTGTCGACAAATGTCAATGACATTTAACAGTCTCTCTCCTTCTTCCAATCCACCTTTCCTTCAACGATTGATGCACAGAATCCTTCCGCCACCCACTTTTTCTTGAAACCACGTATTTTTTCGAGCATCTGTTCAAATATTTGAGAGAAAGCACCCACCACAAATCTGAAGGTCTGTTCCCGCGGCTTGCCGAGACACGCGGGTTCTTTGACTTTCATCCGGTGAAAAGGAAGCTGTTTTCATGGAACCTATTTCCCATCAGCTTCCACAAAAGAACCTGCGAAGTGAGATCCATCAACCGAGCCGTGGATTAGAAATGCTCAGAAAGAAAACCACGATTTTATGTCTTCAGATCCAGTTGTGCGAGCAGAGTCGCAGCTGACATGTCCTGCAGTGTTGACAACAAAAGAGCCTGCATTCCTCTGAATCTGCAGGAAGGTATGTCAGCAGAATCAGGATTTGGGAGCACTCTGCTTCGACTGAAAAAAATAAACTTGCAGAAAATTGAACCCTGTGCTCTTGTGGCAACTTATTGAGAGAGGCGCTATCTCTGGGATCTGGGGGCCAACGAAAGAAAATTCGTGTCAACGATTCCGCAAGCTGACTGACTGCAACAAGTGAGTCAATTGACAGTTCTAAGTTCTCAGCTGGAATATGCCGTGTAGTGCAAAACGGCCAAAAGATTTTGTCCGCATAGTCGCAACAACCCTTCGCCTTTGTTGACCAACCTCCTTGACAAGAACTGCAGACGTCCCCAGGCACTGTCTGGCTGCAGCAGACGTCTATAGATTCTGATCATGAGACTGCGGGTAAGATATCAATCCCATTGAAAGCATCCCCAGGATGAGTTGCTTTTCCTCCTCCCTTCAGAGCAACGAGAACACCAGCGAATTTGAATTGTGTTCTCCTTCCCTTCAAACACTTTGTTTTGAGGGCGGCAATGTTTTCCGGCTTTTGCAAGGAAATTAAACCTCAGCGTAATTGGTGAGGCACCAACGAAGCTGTCCTCTGAATAAAACGGCACTTGAGAGTCTTGGTTTGTTTGAACAGCTTTCATTGCAAGAAACCCGTCATTCAGACCACCGTTGTGAATGAAAAAGAGGCTCTTTCGTTTCCAAGTCCTGGACAACCGGGGAACATGGCAAATGGTTCAGATTGCGCGCGCAATGTGTCTGAAATGGTGAACGCATCATTTGTGAACATTTCCATCAACTGCTCGGTGATGGCGGCGGCGGACCCTGCGGAGCCGGAGGCGGAGACGGAGCGGACGCAGAGACTCGTCCTGCTGATCCCGCTCATCGCTCTCGTCCTCATCACCAGCGGAGGAAACGTCGTCGTCATGATCTGCACGAGGATCGACAAGCGGCTGCGCACCGTCTCGAGCCTCTACGTGTTTTCTCTGGCGGTCGCTGACGCCATCGTCGGATTTGCCGTCATGGGTCCGATGACCGTCTACACCATCAACGGGATGTGGCCGCTCGGAATCGACTTCTGCACCACGTGGATGGTGTTTGACTTTTGCTGCTGCACCGTGTCCATGCTGCACCTGTGCCTCATCGCGCATGACCGCTACGTCGCCCTTGTCCACCCCATGGAGTACAAGAACAACCGAACCACAAAAGACGCTCTCATCAGGATCGCCTTGGCTTGGGTGGTCGGGGCTCTGGCCTGGATCCCCTGCATCGTCTTCATCCGGTATGACCTGGACCAGGACAACGTGGACCCGCTCGACTGCTTCTTCACGTACAACAAGTGGTTCGTGCTCGGGCAGGCGCTGGTCGTGTACTACATGCCCATCGTCGTCATGTCCTTCTTCTACGTGGCGTGTCTGCATGTGTTGCGCCTGCGCTACAAGAAGACGGCAGTGCTCGGACTCGGCGGCAGCGGCGGCGTCGTTATCTTCACCGGGGAGGCGTCCATGTCGATGTCGGTGTCGCACGGAGCCCCCACCGCGGAGAACCAAACCGTCTCGACGATCATGGACACCGCGGGACGGACCGTGTCGGGTGAGGACAGCTGAATTTCAGCAAATACTTTGGCAGCACGAACACATGTTTAATAAAGTTGAGCCCGCGGCGTGATCTGATGTTGTGTCCGTTTTCCCATGACAGGCAGCACCGAAGGTGCGGGGTTTTTTTTCGGTGCAAATCATTAGCACCGTGTGCCTGTGGCCAAATGAGGCACCGGCAGATGGAAGAACCGTTGTACACAGAATTGACATCGTGTATCCCCAATATGCCCTGATGAAGATGAGACCATTGATTCTTGGTCTACGCGCGGAAATGTCTGTTTGTGCCTATGCTTGAAGAAGAATGCAAGAAAATACTCTTTGTTCTCTCTGCTCGTAAATGTGATGGAATTCCTGTTTCCGTGCACGCACTTTTCATACATTATGAATTTATCTTGCTGAAGTCGCATCAGATTCACTCTTGTGTTGCGCAGCATGCATGATCTGCATGCCTCATGACTCTGTGGAACCCGAGGGGAAAAGGTCGCAGGCGATTCCTTTTCGTTTGAAACACTTTTAACTTGGTGCCAATTGCACAGTGGCGTGTTTCGTGTCCATTGCAAATCTGCACAGGCAACACATACTCATTAGATCTGTCGACCTGAAAGATTGGAGGGCCAAAAAAGAGGCCAAAAAAGTTCTCCAACACAAATTGAAAGTACCAAATGAAAAGCTGCTGGCGATAGTCCCTGAACTACACTTTGAAATTGCTGCAAAAAAGACTGCGTGATTTTTGGGCGGTTCTGTGCACAATCACGATCTTTAACATTGCGCAAGTTTTGAAGTCCGGGCGGACAAACTTTGATCATCACCAAATTGATGAAGAAGGACCAGAACAATAGGACTGAGGGCGGAGAGTTGTGGAGCCCTTCAGAGATTGGAGACTGCCACGTTAATCACTTTGTGAATCACGTTGATGGGGCCCCTCGTGTCCAAGGTTTGTCTCGAAAGTCGTTACTTGATTGCAAAGGCTGTGTTGAAGTGTGTGTTTTTCTTGACTTTCAGTGGGTCTGTGTCACGTTTGGTACGTCAGAGGGCCCCTGCTTGAATCTGCCATTGTATTGAAGTGTTGTTGTTCTGACATGAGGTGCCAGCGATCAACATGCGCCTGTCTCCTTTCGCTTTCTTTGATGTGGAAAAACGAGGACTCGAGTGTCAATTCACTAAAGTTTGTGTCCATTTTTTTTCCAAAGCGACACCACATTCTCACTCCTCATATGGTGCAGCCGCACGCAGTTGCCGACGTCGGATTACCAGTATATGGGTGAAAACCGACCCCATGCATCCAAACCAACACGAATGATGCTTCAGACACATCTCCAAAAGCGCACCGCCCACCCTGGATTGATGACATCGAATATCTAGACGAACGGTCATCAGTGCATCCAGAAATTTTGCAACTCATTGGCCACAAGGGCAGGGGTGGAGCATCCACAATCTGCATGGGTGGTCAGCAGAGTGACAAAAATGCATCCACACGTACACTCACAATGTGACTTGACCGTGGAGTGCATGTCAGTCGCCCCTAATGACAGCGCCTCAGCTTCACTGCCACTGCAAAGCACGGCCGTGCAGGCTCGCTCTGCAACTCAGAGTTGTACGGCTTGTTGAAGCCTTGTTAATTGTGATGTCTCTCTGCTTTACGCGCTGTGCATACATGTGAGTACAAATTACGCCAAGCATGCAGTCCTAAATTTTGTTTCAGGGGAGGGGTCGTTGAAGCCGGGCAGCTTTCCGCAGCACCCGTCAGGTCCGGGGGCGTCGTCGGAGGAGGAGACGACGGCGTCGGCGGCGGCTGACGAGCGCAAAGTGAAGAAGCGCCTCTCGCGGCAGCAGCAGCAGCTGCGCAGCATCCGGACCCTCGGCCTCGTCATCGTCGTGTTCCTCTTCTGTTGGATCCCGTTCTGCTCCTTCTGGCCCATCTCCGCCTTCTGCCCGACGTGCATCTCGCTCCCGGCCTACGAGTACTCGTACTGGGCCGCCTACCTCAACAGCACGGTGAACCCAGCCCTCTACTTCGTGGCCAACAGGGATTTCCGCAGTGCGTTCCGGAAACTCGTTAGATGGCGAACTGATGAGGAGGAGTGAACGCACGCAGACAAGAAGGTTTCAGAAGACAACCACCATTCACGAAGGTAATTTCCCGAAGTTCGCCTCTGGCCATGCTGATTGTATCCCAGATGACCAAACACCTCTGCCCACATACGTGTACATTGACGATAGAGATCAGATCTGAGGGTATACGAGGCACGGTATTTAAAAGACCGATCGTCCTTCGTATCTTTTTATTGATGTCAGAGAGAGGTTTGGTCTCAAGGAAACATGCAGACAAGATATTTATCTTCTCTCACAGTCAATCTTGTGATTTGGTAGTGACCACATCACAATGAGATTGACCTTTGAAGTTGGTCAATGCAGCAGTGCTCAGCGGAAGTAAGAAGAAGAAGAAGAAGAAGAAGAAAACACTGTTGCTTCTTCATATTTTTCCATTGTCCTGTAGGTTGCTTCTTGGTTTTTATGATGTGTCCAAATTGACCTGTTATTTTGAAAGAAATAGACTACACATCAGTCTCCAACTCTCTATCAATGCCCAAGGATCATTCAGCTGAGCAGCCTTGCAAGTTGTTATTTGACTGTTGTTTTTGTATGCTTTTGTTCACTTTTCCATGACTGTTTGCACATGGGTATTTGCTCTGGGTTTTTATCTTTTGAATGAAGACAGTTGCAGTTGAAAGGACCTGCCGGTGTCTGATAACCACTGCACGATCGGTCTTCTAAATACCGTGCCTCGCAGAAAGGACGTCAATGTTACACAGTGTGCACAACACATGAGGTACACGCATGTAATGCAGTCTGCTTCAGCATTGCCCTTGCACGGACACAAATTGTCAGTCTGCTCGTTGAAGTGAAGCAATTCTGCAGACGTGCAGAAGCCGCACATGGCCCGACCTGAAAATTAGTTTCTCTGTAAAGTTTCACTGACTTGATGTGACTGTCTGCACGATGTCCGTCCAAGCACCGTCCACGTCTGGTTTTGTTTTCTGAAAAAAGAAACCAACAACACACAACGGATTTGCCAATAGTGGTCCACTGAGGGCCGGTACTCTTGCACTTCTTCTCAAAATTTGTTCCAGTCACCCAACTTACAAACACATGCACGTCTAACTGCCAGGCTGATTGTCACGGTGAAGAAAAGTTTCGGGCTGAGATCTGAAGCGGCATTTTCAACCTCAGTCATTTCAGTTCATTTCTTTCAAAGTAATTGCTTGGTGTATCACCTTCGCCAAAAATCGTTACGTGTATGGATATCTCGAGAGATTGAAACAAAAGAACGAGGTTAAAACTTGCGCAATCTATTCTCGTCTCTTGCCAAGCAAAAGTACATCGCATAACTTGTGACGAAAGATGCCTCCTTTGTCGGTTAGTTCTCAAATTTGACTTCGCGTTCTGTTTTACGTTGCATTCACGAAAGCCAACACGGAAATCGCATAAAAAACCAAGATCAAGTGGCACAAAAGGTGCCGTCGCTTTCTCTCAAGGGGCTTAGGGAGCGCCTGCCATGCAGGAAAGGCACGTTTCTTCTCGCGCGCCTGGAGGAGCAGCACCTTCCAGGCAAAGTAGAATCGACAGAGCCGCCGTGAAAACCCACGAGTCTGAGAGGTTTCACAGCACCGCTCGAAGGCAACACGAGCAAAATCAGCTTGATTGCTTTCTCCAAATTTTATTAACATAATCTTTACAAGAAATTATGTACAACTTCTTTTGTTACATTTTACAAAATGTGAAGAATACCACAATGTGGTATTTGTGATTATGAAATTCTACTGCAATCACAGTATTTTCACCTGTTGGTTTTTTCAACATGGCACCAACAGAATTCATGTGAACCGCGGGTACCACGCTCGTAAAGCGCTCATCAAATGATTCCCGAACTTACTCCCTACCGGACTCCGTTCAAGATGCAGCGTCTCTTCAATCAAACTAAAGACCCACAAAACCGTGACAACAACACTCGACATTCGAGCTTCTGCAGAACAAAATACAAACTTCAACAACTTGAGCTGACGTCACACACATCGCCAAGCTAGCTTTCCTTCCATTGCAAGTCTTGGCTTCGTTTGAAATCACCGGCACAAAGTTTCAACGAAGTACCAAGCTTTCAGTGTTTCCGCAAGTCCAAAGAACAATGGTAGTTTCGTCTCAAACACCAGCACGAAGTCGAGAAAGCTTTCATTGTTTCCCCACCTCGTTCACCCAAAGTCAACCTCCTTCAAGCCCCGTGAAGCAGCATCCACAGCCAGAATTTTTGTGTCAACATCACAAGAACTGGTTTCTACGCGTCTATCCAAAAGCTGACGGTTCGGTTGCCTGTGCACAAATATATCTCCGTTTCCCCGTTCACACTCTCAGTACACCGTGTTTTCAGGCTTGCTTTTACATTGAGCGCGTCGTGTGTTGCGGCCAGATGCAAAAGTACCGACTGCGTCAAATTTGCGACGCAGTCTGCACTGATTTGCACACGGATGCAGCACACAACGCCTCCCACGTGAAACAGGCCCCTGAAGGTTCTGTTGAAAGCCCGACAGTTGCTGGGCACAACGGTAAAAAGAATCAACACGGAAAACGTTGCGAACGAAAAACAGCACCATTCATGACACAGTCACGACGTTTCGGGAGACAAAAAGTCCCCAGTGTGCGAGGGAAGGCATGCTTCAACGACAAGTATCACAGAAAGTTAACAACCAAATTAATCGAACTTATTGTACACTGACTTCACAACATTTCAAATCGGGTTGTTGGCACAACTGCTTCGTCAAACAAATCGTACAACAAAGCGCGTAGCCAGGATCGCAAACCTCTCCACGGTTGGCACAAGGGTTATTTGCAAGTAGGAATACGCTCGGAACGGAATTCATCGGATAAATTATTACGGAAACAACATTTCCTTGCGTAAACACCAATTCCATGTCCTGTACTTATAAAAAATAAAGGAAAACATTCAATAAGCTTGCATCTTTGCCAGTGCAAGTGCTTGCATTGCCTAGGTGTCGTGTTTTCTACTTCACTTCTTTTTGCAAATGCTGCAGAAACTCGTAGTACGACATAGTTGACTCCGTTCGATCTTCCACCAGGTACTGAAGGAACACCGCTCGACTTCGGCTATCTTCCCTGTGAGAACGAAAGGACAGCATAAGAAGATAACGCTCATTTGTTCGTTGAAAACCATGAAATTGACTACGTCATGTTGAGGACTCAGCAGCGGGACTCACCGCAGCACGAGGAAGGACGCCGGGAAGGGCCTCAGGTTCTGCCGGTACTCGATGAAGGTGCGCAGTCGGTCCGACGCCTCGTTCTCCAGCTCCGGCAACTCGCACTGCAACGCACAGCGAAAACGTTCAATTCACACCGAACACGTACAGCGCGCACGCACACACACACACACGCACACGCACACACACACACACACACACACACACACACCAATGCTTGTTCCGCGAGCCACAGGCCTTTCGTTGCTTCCGCTCTCAGTCACGGTCGATAAAACCGTCCGATTGCCGCACGCAGCGCGGCGGTGACTCACCAGTCCGTCCTGCACGGCGGAGAAGTTGGGCACGTCGAACACGTGTTGGCACCAGGCGTCGCTGATAGCGGCGCCGACCCACAGCAAGAGGCGCGAGCCACAGTCGAGCAGGTAGGCGCCGTGCCGGTCGATGTTGGCGGCCGACAGATGGAGCAGCGCCGGCTGCGGCACCACCACGTCGTTCTTGTTTATTGCGTTCTGCACCAGGAAACAAAGCGTGTGAACGTCTTGGGTCCGCAGCTTCATGACCAAGTAAATGAAGGAGTGGCAGGATCAATTTACGATGTCCACGGGAAGCTGTGGGCATGGACGCGTGTTCAAACAGTCCAGAAGCATCCATGCTTTTTGTCAGGCGGTGAGCTTACCGGTTCCGAAAGAACAGACGCGAACTGTGCGTTCAATCTGAGCCCCGGGCCCGCACCGCATACTTCCTTTTTCCAGCACAACGTGTGACTCGTTGAGTATGAATGAATGAAGCCGGGCTGACCTGGTCATCAAGTGAATGTACGGGGTAGAGGTTCGGGTAGAGCTCGAGCAGCAGGAAGTTGAGCGGCAGCGTCTTGACCTGCTCCAGCGCGAACACGCGGTCGTCCAGCTTGGTGCTCGACCCGACTCGGAATCCTCTCTGACGACACAAGGAGAACAGCAACATGAGACCACCAGCAACATGAGACCACCGCTCACTTCCACCGAGCGTTTCAACGTGTCACCTGAGCGTGTCACTTCGACGACAATTTGCAGCTTTGGAATGTCTTCACTGAGAGAGATTTTTTGTGAAAGAGCCACGCATGCGAAGAAACGTTTCATTTTGCAACTCTACGATCACAAAACCTGTCGACCTGCCCTCATCGTCGCAGAAAAGGGTTTTCACCAAAGGTCTCTGTTTTAGTGTCATGCATTCAACATTCCGTGACACCCGGCGTACAATAAGACGCGACCGAACGTTTCGACTCACGTATTTGAGCAGCGCGAGTATCAAGGCGGGCATGAAGCGCAGCTGGTAGGCGCACGGCAGCTGCCCGAGCTTCTGCGCCGCCGACAGCGTCGACCCGTACGCGCTCAGCATGTCGATGGCGGCGTTGAGCATCGCGTCGCGCGCGTCCTGCATCGACGACCCGATGCACCGGTCCACCGCTGAGGGGAGACACGTGACAACACCGCCGTCAAAACACGTGACCCTTTGAGCATCGCTCAGCGACAAGAATCAACGGCAACTAATTTACAATCTTCGCAATGACAGGCACAACACTCACCCATTTTGCCCAACAGGCCGATGATGGCTTTCTGGTCAGCACCGTGGATAACGTCCGCCAACTGGTTGGAGACGGGTAGGCACATCGTGTGGACTCGAATTCGGCGTTCACCTGAAGTAAAATCACAAAATGACATGACGCGCCACAAAAAAGTCCTCACATGTCCCCACCTTGAATGATGCAATGCACTCGAAGCAGTCACGACTTCAACTCAAACCAAAATTGTCCTTCCCCTTGCGCTCCAAAACTTATACGAGGTGGATTCCAGAGGCACTAGAAGAACTCGGTACGCAGCCCAGTATCAAAAAGCAACAGCCAACGCGCATGACGCTCGCATCGTCGGAGCCTGCGCGTCACAGCGTTCACCAGCGCGCCACAGCGTTCACCAGCGCGCCACAGCATTCACCAGCGCGCCAAAGCGTGCACCAGCGCGCCACAGCGTTCACCAGTGCGCCACAGCGTTCACCAGCGCGCCACAGCGGTCACCAGCGCTGAGCAGCACGCACCTTTGCTGGAGGTGTAGAGCAGCGCCGCCTGGAAGCAGCTCGTGTTCGTCTCGAGCGTGTCCTCGATGGACATCTGCATCCCGAAGCCGGCGTCCGGGTTCACGTTCGGCAGCGACAGCAGGTCCGTCGACCGCACGAAGAAGTTGCCGTGGAACGTGTGAATGCTCAGTCCTTCAAACACAAGCGGTTGCGTTGGTAATTTTTGAGTCTGGGCCTCTCGATTCAGTGGCTTGCGCTCACAATCAAAATGTACGCGGGTGCGTGCTTGTGTGTGCGTGTGGTTGTGTTCTTTGAAAAGAAAGGGAATCCTGCTCACCTCTCGTACATCGGATTCTCATGACGGCCTCGAAGCCGATCTTGCGCGTGAAGTAGCGGCGCAGAGCGCCTTCGAAGCGCTCCACCTCCGCCGGGTTGTTGGGATGCAGTCCCGGGAAGTAGTTCAGGCTGCCGCCCGAAAACTTAGAGATGCCCGCTGGAAACAGAGCAAACGCACGTTTGTTTTATGACAAGTGCAAATGTTCCACAGCTGACGATCAGTGAAACGCAGTTGCGAGAAGTCGAAAAAACACAACTTACACACGGTGGCCATATCTGCATACTGAGAGTTGAGCATGAAGAGGTCGACTGCGACCTGCTGACTGGAGCACTCGAGGGACAGCTTCTTGTAGAAGTCCGTCACTGGACCGCAATGCTGAACGTTCTGCAAGGCAATGACACCATGTCAAGGAAAGGCGAGAAAGTATCACATTTCTGGCACCAAGACAGAGGAGCTTCGGATGAGTTACCGTATTCTTTTCATTGGGAAATCCTTCTTGTTCGTACCTTTCCAGCTCGCTCGTTGGGATCTTCCCTGTTCTTCAGAGCCCCGGGACCCACGCTCGGCAGCACGGTTTGGAACACGGAAATCCTGCCTCCACTCGGACCCTGGAAACAAAACACATTTCAATCACCAAATGTCCATGCCTGCAAAAGTATTCGTTGCCTTTGGATGTTGCGACACTGCTTGTTTGTGAATCCATTTGAGATTTGGCATTTCGCACTTGTTTGAAAAATAGACCTGAAGTTTCTGATTCTAGAAATATTTTGATGTTTTCTTGCCTTTGTTCCAACAATTTGGTTGGGAAAGAACACACGTAGCCTTCTCAAAAGCAGCGTTGAAAATGTAACGTAGTCAAGGCTACGTGTATGTGTTGCGTTTCAGCAGTTGAACACTTCAGTGTCAGCCTTCTGGACGTCGTCCGTCACAAGCCAACTGAGCAACTCGACTCACCACGATTTTGAAGGCGACCTGGAGCGCGGCACCGAGCGAGCTGCCGGTGTCCACCGTGTTCTCGAACATGGAGGGCAGCGTCGTGAGCAGGTCCGTCACCATCTCGCGAGATTCCGCGAGGTTCACCAACAGGTTGTCATGACACGGCACGAAGATGTCTGCAACCAACGGAACACCAATCAGTGTCCATGTGAGTCTCATTCTGAGCGCTGCTGGAGGTGGTGCGTCACAAATGTCGCGCCTCTTGTAAAGCAACTGTCAACAGTGGCCAGACTCCAAGGGGCGACTTCCACCTCCACTCCATCAAAGAGAGTGCCTGCAAAACAACCCAAATGCGAATGCAGTGAAACTCCAACTCACCGTCGACGTCGGACACGACGAGCATCTGCGGCTGCGACAGCCCCTCGGCCAGGTTGTAGAAGTGCACCGAGCTGTCCACAGTGATGAAGCCGATCTGCGTGCGCGCGTCGCCGGGAATCCGGTCCAGCTCGTCCAGCAGGGTCTGACAGAACGTCTGCAGGTAGCCCGTCGACACGGCGTTGAAGGACACGTCCAACACGTAGAAGTAAACTGCAGGCTGCGGAGGCCTCAACTGTAGAAAAGAGACAAAACACTTTTCCATGTTGGAGCGTCCACTTGCGCAAAATTGCCCCTTTCTCATTCCAGAAACCACCGCCTGACAATGGGAAACACTGTTTTCTGCGCTGCAAACTGCATCAAATTATAAAATCAATAATTTCACACAGCACGTGTAACTTCGCTCCCTTCCCCACCTCCCCCAATTTGGCTGGGTCCTGTGGGTGTGAACGCGCACTGACCATGTACTCCTGCGGGGCGATGAACTCGATGGTGGAGGAACGGACCTCGGGCCGACGCTGCGGCTCTCCGTACGTCTTGCTCACAGGGTCGTAGTTAAATTCGTCCGGCACTGAAAACAGCGAGAGCAGAACTCAGATCCGATCCCAACTGTGGGTTTTTTACGCGCAACTGAGTTCTGCTCAAGCCTCTGCAAGGATCTTGCAGGGAAATCACTCTCTGACCTACACTGGCAAATGTCTCACGAAACACGACCCTAGGAATCAAACTTGTGCAAAAAACAGAAGCCAGCAAAACCTGCAGTGTGCTGCACGGTACTCACAGTCGTTGACTCGGTAGCACAAGTTGCACTTCCAGCGCCGCATGTCGACGAAGTTGACGAACGGGTTGATGTAGGTTCTACACGAGCGGCAGCGCACGATGACGCTCGAGGTGATCACAGGCAATTGCTGCGGACAAACGAATACAGAGAGGTCACTTCTCTGAAGCCAGAGCAGAGAAAAACACAAATTCAAACCTCGAAATTGCCTTTGTCCGTGGTGGGTGGGTGGGTGAGAGAGTTGAGTGAGTGAGTGAGTGAGTGAGTGAGTGAGTGAGTGAGTGAGTGTGCGCGCGTGTGTGTGTGTGTGCTTGCGCTCGACTGTCTGAGATTACTCACTGACAAATCCTTGAACGGATGAATCAGGATTCCCAACGGTAATCTGGATTTGTTGAGTAAGGACTGGGTATTTGGTATCGTAGACAACGTGCACCGGAATATTCTGCAACAAACAATTAGCTGGTGACGTATTGTGAGAAATGTAAATTTTGAAAATGCACACGAAACTTTTTCCTCGTATAAATCTCTCAAGTTCTTGTGTGATTACACTTACTCTGGATTCACGTTGACTTTTTTGAAGTCGTGGGCTAAATTTGGTTTGACGTCGGGAAAGCCATTGGGCGGGATCAGATTTCTCTCCTGCAGCAAGTTCACTGCCCGTCCCTCCATTTGTTGCTGCAATGACAAGACAACTCTGGGTGACATAAGTCAACAACAATCGAGCACAGTGAGCCTCAAACTTCATCCGAACCATGAATTGAAATCACGATTGAGAAACAGCGCTTCTTTGCTCTTGCTCACCTGCAGACTCATTCTGCCGAAGCTCCCGCTCAAGTTGGCGGCGTTTTGTTGTGCGTTATTTGGTGTCACGTGGTTGTGCGCCATGGGCCCCTGCGGCTGCGGCGCGTGCGGCGCCGTGCTGTTGCCCATGACGGGCTGCGGGCCGGGCGGCTGCGGGAAGCCGGGCTGCGCCGTCCCGGCCTGACCCGGCGGGGGCGGAGGCGGCGCCGGCTGATTGTATCCTGGTTGTGAAGGCTGGAAAAAGCAAGACAGAGATCACACTTCACGCAACTGGAACGGTGCAGCCCAACACAAAAACACCCACGTAAAAGTACGTGTGCAGTAGAATGTGTCAGTACATCCAAGCAAAAGTAAGTCAGTTTGGCACGCACCATCTGAGGGTACTGTCTCCTCCCCGTGATCCCAGCTCCAGCCGCACTGGGTGGCGACGACGTGGGTGGCATACCCGGCTGAGGCTGCATGCCAGGCTGGGTCGGCATACCCGTTGGTGGAGGAGGAGGCACACCCGGCTGTGAATGGGGCGGCATACCCGGCTGGGGCGGCGGGGGCAGCCCTTGCTGCATGGCACCGGGAGGCCGCGGCGGCATGCCCGGCTGCTGTGCGAACATGCCCGGTGGTCGGTGCATCTGAGGCTGGGGAGGCGTCCCTCCCGGTCCTGGCCCCAAGGTGAGCGGAAACGAAGGCGGCGCCACGCTGCTCTGTGGTCCCGACATCGTTCCGGGGGGCGCCGGAGGCATGCTCCCCGCTGGACTAGCTACAGACTGACCTGGGAAGGGGGGATGGGTCCCTGAAACTAGAAAAGACATTCGACCATAAACTTCTCACTGGGGGGACGATGTCTCAGGCGAAAACCACTGATTGCGAGATTTATTTTGCAGACGGAAGCTTGGCTTGAACACACATACATACAACACACACACACACACACACACACACACACACACACACACACACACACGAACCTGGCGGTTGTGGCGACGTCGGGGTCGAGAACTGGCCCTCGAGCGCGTCGTACCTGTTGCCCGGGACGGGAGAGGGCGCGCGCGACGACCGCTGCGACGCAGGCTCTGCGAACAATCACACGTGACACTGCGTCACACAGGCGTTCCCTCCTTGACTTCGTATCAACGACCAAGTCACTCAAGTAACGGTCATGAAAGCTTGTCGTCTTCATGCAAAGCAATTTTTGCTGCAAAAGCACTTCGCGAAGTTCACACAACGAACCGCTTCAGTGAATGAATAGCATCGATGATTTCAATGTGATTGAACCACAATGCTCCATTGACGTGACGGTCGTAAAGCAGACGGGCCGCTTTTGTGCGGGACCCGTACACCAGATCAGCAGCTGTCCTCTCACGAGTTCAAGTGGTGGATGAGACCCGAGTTTTTATTGCGTCTCACTCCGAAGTACGCAGGGAGTTTTGCGTTGAGGTCAGTCAGATCTGCTTCACACCGCGTTTGTGCACGTCTCACACGTGTCCGAAGCTTCCAGTTGCTTGAACCGGAAGCGACGGACGCAACCCGTGCACGAACTGAGGCAGGGCTCAGCGCACACACCTGAGTTAGTAGGGGTGACGGAGAGGCTGCTGTTGAGGTGCGCCGCGACGCCGAGCTGGTGCGAATACTGCGCCTGACCGTGGAACGGCACGGGCAGGCCTCCCGGCGTCAGCGCTGCGGAACCAACAGAACGCGATCAAGACCACCACACACACCAGCGTGCAGCACATGCGATTAGTGAACTGAGCGGAACTGTGCTGCACAACGACGAGTGTTGCGTTTTACGGAGGTGGCAGCAATCTCAATGAGCTGATTCAGGGCGGAAATTGGACACAGTATCTTGTTCCACGAGAGTCATGATCCACGAGGCAATGACGTCCGTTTTCTGCACGAAACAAGGGGGTCGAACAAAACGGACGTTTTATTGTGTGACGTCACTCCAACCCTTCACATTATGCGAAGTTTTTGTGTTGTGCTTTCACCCGGTCATGCTCTGTTTCTGCAACCTGTCTAAAAAAACTGCTGATACCCGAACTGTGGACCGTCACTGATGACGTGTGCCATTTCAGCCTGAACCTCACGCCCACAAAACGAGGCGAGTCTCACCTGGAGACGAGGACGGGGGCGTACCGTCCGTCGCCAGCGTCGCGGGTCGAGCGGCGGAGGGCGGCGGCCCCTCGCCGCCTGCGGGCGGCCTCTGCTGACTGCTCACAGAGTTGGGTGGCGGGAGGCCAACTGGTCCTGCAAGTCTCTGTCCCGGTAACGGAGCACCCTGTTGTTGTTGTGCTTGCGACATTGGGGGTCCTGGTGGCGGGAAGCCACCGCTGAAAGGTCCATTGGCCACGAACTGAGGCGGTGCTGGTCCCGGAGGTCGGGGGCCGCTGCTGGACTGGGAGAGCGGCGGCGGGGCGGGGAGCCCGCTCGGAGGCTGCGGCTGCTGTGGACTAGAGTTCACACCGTTCACCATCCCCGGCGCGTGCTGCGCGGCCGGACCAACCCCTGATGCCGCCGGCGGTGGCGCCATCCCCGGCGGTAGAGGCGACATCGACGCTGATGACATCGGGGGAAGAGGACCGCCGCGTGGCGGCGCCCCCATCATTGATGTAGGGGGCATTCCGGGTCCAGGGGGTCTGGCCCCCGCGCCTGCCATCGGCGGCGGTTGGAACATGGGCCTCTGGGCTCCCCCCGCAGGGCCAGGAGGTGGTGGGCCTCCCGGCTGCGGCGGGGCAGCTGTCCTATTGAACGTGTCACCACTGGAGCCCGGAGGCGGCGGTCCTTGTGCGTTCATCATCATGGGCGGCGCGGGCGGCATCCCTCCTCCCTGAGCGTGCGGCGGCGGCGGCTGAGGCGCGAATCCCGGCGTCGCTTTGCCACCTATCTGCGGAGCCATCATCGTGGGCGGGCCTGGAAGCAACGAAAAATAGACCTGAGCTGAGAAAGAGAAGAGACAGCTTTCTGGAACAAAGAAATGACTGGTCGGCTGTCCAGATCCTCGACGTTGACAGAAGGTGTGTCACATAAGATAACAGATCACTCCACATCTAATTGCTCCAGGCTGCCAGTTGTACCTTGCTTTTGAATAGTGGAGTCATTTCCTTGAAAAATTTCTCCAGTTGACTGCACAATTGCTCACACACACCTGACCTGGATTCCGATTGCCTTGTTGGCTGCAAAACTAGTCAGAGACTTTGATTGCCTTGCCTGTCATTGTTTGGACACTTTGTAACTTTGTCAGACACAAGTTTGTCCTTGAAGTTTATGGTTTGTAGACCAGAAAAAGACTTGGGCATACTTGGCTGAGCTTCTTGGTCACACACACCCACGTTTGTATACCATTTCTCCCACAAGTGAAGTTTCCAGAACTCCCACCCCCCGGTTTTAATGGAGCCCTGGTCCTGGTCCTGTCACGAAATTTGTCTCACACCTCCCTCCTTTGTGGACTTGTTTGAGTTGTTGATCTTGTGTCCTGACACATTCATGATCGCAACATGGAGACACAATCAAGCCTGTCAAACCAAACGGATGACAAAACTGGTTTACTGGACATCTCGATACTTCGTGGCATCGATTTCATGTGACGCAAATCCAGACATGAAAGCAGAAAAAGGCGTGTACAAACCGATGAGGCTGTGTCCAATCATAGGTTGGGTGTCCACCAGAGTCATTTTCACAACATAAAATTTCAAAACCGAATTGGTTTCTCGTTAAATCCACAACCAACTTCGACACTCGTCCGCTGAGTGCCACGTCAAAACTGTCAGTAACGATCTGGTTGCACTGATGCACGTCAACAACATCAAATATTCATGAAGCGACAGCTTCACGTGAGAAGTCTGTCAGGACTTCACTCCAACGTCAAAGCGGTTTCGCCGAAGCCTCAAATTGACGTGATCTGTAGCCGTGTCCTTTCACAGGGCGTGTTGAACATCAGGATCGTCTTGGCGCTGACAAACAAATGCGCCTGGTGATTGTTGTGCCACGAGCTTGACGTCAAGGGCGGAGTTCTTTATCCCAGGTACCTGCGTCACACAAATTGATCCAGAAACGTACTCATGCGACGCGAGGGTTAACACACCCTCGTGATCTTTGCATTTTCTCCTGTGATTCACACACGAATAACAAACAATCTATTGTGTATTTAATTTTGCACAGTAATCGGGAACTGTCAGCCTGTTATGTCATCATTATTGAAGTCCAGACTGACACGACTTCCTCGGCGATCTTGAATACGTCCGTGACACGGTTCGCTCAGGTGTGTCATTCACGTGGTTCCTTCTGCACATGGTTCTCGGTCTGATGGAGCTTCTTTACGGAAAATAATGACTCCAAGAAAGGCCAAGTCGTTCCACGAGAAAAGGACAACCACACACATTCACAGCTTTGCGTGAAAGCAAACAGTGACCTGGCGCGACTGTCCAAAAGAATTCCCGCTGCACAGGCATCAGCGTCTGATGCCTTGGTCCGAACAAAAAGAGTTTCACATGGAATACGGACACGTCTCCAGGAGCAAATGTCCTTCAAGGTGACATTCAACTGCCAATCTCTTGGGAGGCGGGTGACAGTCATACCAATGTCCGTCCCTCCCCAACCATGGCTCGTCATCAAAGCAGACGTCTATTGCCCCAGGTACTCGTAATGCCAGTACACACAAAACACATGCTCTCAAATGCAATACCATAGTTCTCGTACGATGCACCTTCTGTGTTTACGAGGAAAAACTTCGGCAATGCAAATCAGGCTGAGCAGGTTGCAAACACACGACGACACGGCTCGTGCAGCAGAACTCCGAATCGCGATGACTTTGATGATCGATCGGATGATCCCCGAACCCAAGGACTTGGTAATGGCGTTGACAACAAATCCAGTGCACCAGACCTGTGAGGGGCGCCGAGCAAATACCGATCGACATCCAGAACGTGCGACACAAACACAACGGCAATTCCGACTCCAGTCACGAATGGTGAGGACATTAGACACTGCAAATCCGAAGGTGATTGGTGTGAACTCCACTGATTTTCCCTTGACACAAGCACAATCCAGTGATGAAGTCCTTTGGTGCAACTTTTGTGTGTGAAGTGTCTGAGAAAAATCCTCATGTACGAGAGGCTGCCAGAGCTTGCCAAGTCAACGTTTCCAAGATCAACGTCAAAGAAACATCCGTTTTTGGTTGAGACTGGTACATCTTGTCGATCAAGCAAAAATGTTGGGAGACAGCTGCGAGCAAGGAAAAGCAAAGTCAATGTGTTCAAGACTTACCGACAGCTGAAAAAATGTGGTGGAAGGGGCGCAACAAAAGCACCGGGCACCTGTGACAGACGGATTGCCAAGCAGTTGGACAGGTGACACCAGGATGTTTCTCAATACTCGTACGACGGTGGGATACTGAATGTCCGGCTGTCAGAAGAATTGCAGAGGCCAAATCAACAGCACACAAATCGCAAAGATTGACCTGGCTATGTGACACAAACCGCAAAATTGTGCGTACTGTGCGTCTTGACAAACGGAACAGAAGCAACTGCTTTTGCAATGACATCGTGTGTTCGGTCAACGTCTCGAGGATCTGGAACGTGGTCTAACAAGGAGGCTACCCCCAGAAAGCCCGCAGTTACAACCAGTTGGCAGTACGGCACAATGGCCCAGGCCCCACCAAAACCAATCCACAACCCTGCTGGACAGAGGTGTGGAACGGGCACACAGCCCCCTCCCAACCCTCTGGACAGAACAGGTCCTACCCTGGGGCCTCTCCTGTAAAGGAAAGCGCGGCGGCATGGGCACCACTGCCAGTTTTGATTCGTGCGACACGGATTTCGTGACATTCAACTGTCAAACACTTGGGAGGCGGGTGAGGACGCCCACCCAGGTGGGCAATAGCGAGCTTGAAGTTGTTCCCACGAAGACGGGAAGCTGTATCGATGGCGTTTACCCAGAGAAGAAGCGGAACAGCTGCTTTGACAATGGCGTCTTTTTCACAGCAGATCCAGATTATTCATTTGTTGCATGGGTTGGGTTTCTCAGGAAATATCCACACAAAATTCTTTCAGGGATCATATTATAATTGCACCCAGAAGCTCACAAATTCGATTGAAAGATCAGGGCTAAATGCTTAGGCATCTGAAATGAAGCTGGCAACTTGCGCCAGGATTGGTTCCGTCTGGACAATCAAGGACTCTGCACACAAGGCTGACCACACAACACAGCGAGATCGCCGAAACAGAGACCAAACTGCAGGAGTGTCGGAAACTGAACTTGACACTCACGTCGTCCCTCACTTGGAAGACACAGCTTCGTGGCACACCAGTTGCAGAGAAATGCTCCCCCTCCCCCGTGATGCGTTCTGTTAGAAAATACCTTTGAGATGGAAGAAATGTGTTGCTGCCCACAGCGAGTGCTTTGAAGAGAAGAATGTCCAAATTTACGAGCGCCAACTTTCCTTGGTTTTTGCTGAATTTAATCCTTGGTCAAACTCGCTTTTCTTGCTCACACAAACGCAATTGATGCCATTCACACATGCACACCGGTACGAAGATGAAGCACAAAACTCAACAGTCCGTATTCGCCTGGAAGCTGTGCGATTCACACTGGACGTCGACTGAAAAAAGTCGTAGAACCCATTGTACGCTCGTACCATGACTCCGTCTCGGTTGAGAAACAGAACTGCCAACGAATGCTCAGTTTTCAGTTCCAGATTTTGCATGCTAACTGCTTGTCCACTGACTGACTTGGTGCATCGAACCGACAGATTTGAGTCCCCCCACTCCATTCACGAGGTCAATGCAATGAAATGTCCAACAGAAGCTGGCCGAACGCAGCTCTGGCTTCCAGCGTACCCAGGGCATTGTTCCGCGAGGAACGTGAACTACAAACAGCGTCACATTGTTTCGTTGCACAGCGGCTCTTCGGCAAACAATGCAACGTTCACCTGTGAACATTCACACACGCCTCACTGACATTGTTTGCTGTCGTCAGGTCAAGTGAACTTCAAACCAACGAAACACTGCCAGCATTCAACCAGAACTGATGGAGGGTTTCGAGGACACCTTTTTCGTGCCAAGAGCTTTGCCAAACTACGATTTCGATTCCATCACAATAAAAAACATTGACTTGTCCTCAAGTACGAGTATTAACCTCGTACTCGAACACACTTAGTGCCTCTGTGACTGCGGCAGCGCAAAAACTAAAGGCAAACCAAGATCTCAAATTTGTTTCATTGCGCAAGAGTGTTCGATTGGAGGTGCACTTGTGTGACCCTAGTTCAGGGATCACACTTTATCGGAATCAGATATGCACGGTTTGCTGGATTATCTTTGTCAAGTGAACTCCTGATGATGAGGTTCGATGAATCACACCATCGCTAAAGATCAGGAAGGGTCAGTGTAGTCGTAACTTCAAGCGAATCTCAGCACAGCGATCCGAAGAGAAAAACGTACACGTAGACGTAGACGCTGCTATGTTGCGTTTTCACGTAGAAAAGTGGATTTCTACGTGTCAATTTCACAGGCTTGTCGTAGCCCTTTGGAAAAATTCTGTTCACATCTGAAGTTACGTAGGAGTTTTCCTATGAAACGGTTCCTTGCTAAGAAAAAGGAGACTATATTTGCAAACCTTCTGATTGGGTCATGGGATTGGCACAGACAGATGATCCTCTAGTCA
>JAAUXT010023002.1_pt1 | contig 23912 bp, 21 predicted proteins | sample 7278171 | NCBI WGS metagenome assembly JAAUXT01 (sample SAMN14350112, study PRJNA611818) | marine sediment metagenome | isolation source: surface marine sediment (1.8m) | place: French Polynesia: Moorea | collected 2018-08
AATCAGAGCAAGCCAAATCTGAGTGATCCAAATTAGAGCAAGCCAAATCAGAGCAAGCCAAATCAGAGCAAGCCAAATCAGAGCAAATGAAATTTCCTCAAATCACCGCAAGCTCCATGGAGCTATTTTTTATCCAGAGAATTATAAAGAAGGATTGAGAAGGATTGAGAAGGTGTTCCCAAGCTAAATTGGTGAAAAAATAGTTCAAATATCTGCAAAAATGAGAGAGCCATAAGAATGTAAAATATTGGTGTTTCTTGCAAATCTGAAGTTTGGACACCATGTTTTGAAGTTTGAAGAACAAACGTCGAAAAGATCAAAGGCGATGTTTGCCGCTAACATCATGTTTTAACTCTCTACTGTCACATCGCCCGTACCACGAATGATTGATGCACTTGAACCACCCAGTGCATGTGGGAAATTAGTTCAGCTCATTTTCATTGTTCTCTGACTCTCATTTTAACTTGTTTTTGGAACCATTTCGCTTTGAGTCTCATTTTCCTAACTTAAACCAAATTGGGGCAGTTTGTGTCCTGTGTACTCTGTGTGTTTGCGCTAGCCAACACTAAACAAGTTCTCTGCATGTTTTTATTTTCAAATGGCTTCATTACTGACAGGTGAGAGAAACACTTATTTTATTTTTTCTTTTGTAAGTGTTCGTCATCACCAAACCTGGATTGTGGTGGCACTTCAGGTTTGGACAGAATTGAATACTGCCTGTCATGTATGTTTGGGAAACGGAAACTTTAGTGGTTTATCAGGCACCAACAAGACAGTCTCAGCCCTTGTTTCAGCCATTTTGTCCAGGAGAGATGCAGGCTGCTACAACCAGCAATGAGCGGCAAATGATGACACTGCCAGCTTGTATTTCAGTTGTTCTGCTGCTGCTGGTTCCTCTGTTGCCTGGAGGTGATGCAGGATGTACTAACCAACAAAGCTGCAAAAACCACTATGATACAGCAAGGAGAAGATTCTGGAATAACTTTTGGGGTCTCAGTGAAATTCCATCCAGCATTCCTTCTGATGCATTGTGGGTGGAGCTCATGGGGAATGAAATTTCTTCAGTTGATCATGAAGATTTTGTCGGGCTGCAATCTCTCATTTATCTGGGCTTGAGCATCAACCAAATTTCCAGTGTAGGAGATGGTGCTTTCTCAGACCTGAGGTCACTTCTCATGCTTTCTTTGATGTCAAACAAGCTGACCTCTGTGCACTCAAGAATGTTCACTGAACTACACTATCTCCAACAGATCATGCTCTCCTCCAATGAAATTAGTGAGATTGAAGAAGGGTCATTTGATGATCTGTTTTCCCTGCAAAAGATGCTCTTGCATAACAACAAGCTGGCAACCCTCAGTGCAGATCTGTTCATCAACTTACCCCGCCCCCTGGAGTTGAGCCTCAGTGATCCAGATGGAGACACCAATGTTTGGAACTGCAGCTCCCTCTGCTGGTTGAAACAAGAGATGCAGCACGGGACTGTGACGTGGTGGTTTGACTATTCACCCAAATGTGCTGATGGGGGGAGCTTCAAGAGCCAGCAGTGTGGAGACAAAGGTCAGATCAAACATAGTATTCAGCATCAGATGGATCTTTGACATATTTCTAGTATTTTGTTTTTTGACTGTAATTATCTTGCGTTTATCCTGTCACATTCAGGCACCTGCCCAGAACCAGGAGGTGTACCTTTCTCCTCCAGAACCAGGTACAACGGACCCTACAACCCTGGTTCCCAGGTGACCTACACCTGCTTCAGTGGGGAAAGTGGAACTGTCACCTGTCAGAGCAGTGGAGTCTGGACGATGAAACCCACATGCTCAGGTGATGATTATGCCAAGTCCCTTTGGGGCAAGTGCCCAGTGGTAGTGCGGTATCGGCATGGGCAGCCAGATGTCCCTGTCCCCACTTTGCCCCCCCCCCCCACAGACTTTGTCCCCCGTGGACTTTGTCTCTCCATGGATTTTGTCCCCCCTATGTATGGTGTCTATACAAGGCAGATCACCAAGAGCCTGGCATGAGACAAAACATACGCTACACTGGACTGTGCACTGCAGTTGCCTTGAGCACTGCTTCAAATTTGACGACTGTGACATTTTCCCAAGTTGTCCATTTCAATCTAAGAATCAACACAGTAACAAATCAAGCTTCTGTTTTTCAGGTCCAGGTGCCTGAACCACACCTTGTTTATGGCCAGACTTGTTGACTTGGCGCAATAGGACCACCAACAATTCCACACGAACTTGAAAAAAATATATTGCAAAATACAATGTTTTTGCGGTTTGTTCTTATGTGTGACTTTCAATTTTCCACAAACACAGAACTTTCCAGGTGGAACATATTTTCACAACACCATTCTTCTAGAAACATCTAATCTCCACCAATTTTCAGGACAATATGTTTGAAACATGAAACATTCTCCTTGTATCTAAAGCCTCCAACTGTCAATCAGGCAGAGTTCGGGAAGAAACCCCAATTTGATTTGAGCCTTTATGCTTTTCAAGCATTGATTTCTTGAATATCAAAAACGGGACAAGTAAACTCAGAACATTTTCTGTGAAGCAATTCTGCCTTCCGAATCATGTGAGAAACAGGCGGACAGGCTGTTGTTTTCTTGGAGGGAAGGATCCATGCATATCACAGGTGAATGAAGCCTGTTTACTTTTGCCTTGTGCTGGTTCAGAAGAAAACTTCAGGCTCCGGATCCAGCAAAAATGGGGAGCCAAACACTTCACTGCATTGCTAGTGAGTTTTCATTTGTGCATGTTGTGTCATTGTCCATTGCAAAACGAAAGAGAACAGTAAATTTTAGCTGATGTCACATTTAAATACCTTCAGGAAGTGGGCGAAATTGCATACAGCTTTCTGCCTGTGTAGAATGTTACTTGTTTGCCAGCAGTAAGCACTACATCTGGTGTTACATTGGGTCAACATTTTTCTGGAATTAGGAGAGAAAGAAACTCAAAATGGCACTTTGAGGCACATTACTGAGTGATATGTTTCATTACACATTTTGGTACAACAAGCTATGGCTACAATTATTCAAATGGAGGCAGTTTGGCACAACAAAAGCAAAGGGTTGTGCAGCATTGCAAATATAGCCAGACTCAATAATACAATCTATGTTGTGGCACTTTTGACTGGGTACATTCTACAAACAGTACCAAAATATGTGTTACCTTTCTTCTGGGATATGGATTGGGATTACATTTCTTTGGTGAAATAGAATGGTCTACATGGAAGGAACAGTAGGGTTTCTCCACTTGAAATGGTGATGGAAAAGCTGTTTGTTTTACTTCAACCTGGGGTAATTTTCCTTCCTTTCCTTCAACATACTTTTGAGATAATAAATTGACAACAATGCGGGAATCAGCCATGAATTGAGGGGCATAATCAACAGCACTGTCCAAACAACAAGATTCATTGAATAAGAAGACCAAAACATTGCCATACAAAATATGGCATCTGATGGAACCCAACAAAAAAGGAGTAAAATATTTATTAACAAAAGTTGCATTTTCATAGCAGTATCTTCTATTGACTTGGACTTCTGAACCATGCTTTGACTTTCTTTGTATTTTACAACTAATAAAATATGAAGCACTTCAAGAATTATTGTGGCACAAAATTCAGAATACATTTTCAACCAAGTCAAAATTTTGGTCACCAAACTTATACCAGATGGATCTATGAAAGGTATGCAGAAGTAAAGGGACACTCTGCACTCAATAAATGCAGTCAGAATAGAAATGGCAACAGCAAATGCTATGCATGTAAAATAAAGACATGAAATACATTTCAGAATGAAGCTTACCTTTTTAAAACTTGGATCAATTGGGTGCATCACCACATTAAGCCTAGATATGGCAAAGTAAACATGGAGCATTTGGGATAGAGATACAACAATGTTGATCAGGCAAAAAGCCAGAAAACATCAAAAATCAGTTCCCCACTTTTCCAACTTTATTGTTGACATTTTAATGTGATTCATATCAGCATAAGAAGTTATTGTGTAGTACACAAAGTACAACATTTCATTTGCAGAGATTGAATAAACTGACAATCTGAATACAATTCCAATAGTTTTGGAGACTGCATGTAAGCAGATGCATAGAAGGTTCACAGACAATACCAGTGTGGTATCTGCAATGAGCATGATCCTCATAGGGGCTTCTGGCAGGATGCCAAAACATGATAAGTGCCAAGGGGTGGTTTCTGTGCATATTGTTGGTGCATGTGTTTGGCAACAAATGTGATAACTTGAGGTCACAATAAGTTTTAACTTTTTTGTGTCCAAGACATCTTGAGGCAAAGATTGTAGCACAGTTGCTTCCAACAACAAGACTTGTACTGGTGATGTTGAAAACAAGCCTTTGGGCAAACAGGACATTGGATTTTCAGACAAATTGATGGTGTGCATAGAAGTTAAATGACTGAAGCAATGAGGTGAAAGGACTTGTATGTTGTTGCCATTTAGTGCTAGAGTTTTGAGTTTGCTTTCAAAAGTGAAATAATACTTGTAAATCTCTGAAATATTGTTCATTGATAAATCAGCCAAAATGATTTTTCTTTTCAATAAATAGGTTGCCAGACTTTGTACTGCACTGTCCTTGAGAATCAGGAAAATTAAATTTGGGAAAATACTTGCAAATGTGTTCACTTCAAGAGATGAAATGTTGAAAAAAACTACTGAAATGTAGGGAAATTTGTGCACCTTATGCAAAAATAGCATTGTTCCATTTTGTTCCCTGCACTCAATGGCCAAAGCAAAACATGTGCATCCCTGTAAACAAGTAATGATCTTTAGTTCACACAATGTTTCATCACCATTAATAACACAGTCTTGTATGCCATCACAAACTGAGCCCAAGTGAATACACCTTTGTTGTGTGTCTTAACGTTTAAACATCCCAATGCATTCTTTTTGACTCTGAAGGATTTGGCTTGTCTCATCCCCACCAGAAGGACAATCCCATTTACCATCAGCAACATGACTCCACACAATACAATATGATTGGGGGCATTTGTATTTCATGTTGCACTGAAAGTTCATACATTGTGCAAGATGTTCTCCAGTCCTGCAAGGAAAAATGTTGTTTTGCATATCCAATTGAAAGTAACATATGTCTTGCAAATACAGGCATCTTGTGTGCCCTTCTCTGCATGGAACTTGATGTGGCTCTGAACAGCTGTGCATTATTTGGTTTTGAAGCAGAGAAAGAAGAGCAGGTTCATCTTCTCCATCTGGTCCACAGTCTCCAACAAGGTCATTGATAAAGTCTCTTTCAAGTTGAAACTGGTTTTTGCATGTAAATACAACTTTTCCTGTCATGGTGGATACATTTTTGAAGTGAGGAAACAGCAGTGCTTGACAGTTCCCCTCAATGTCCATTTTGTGCAAATAAGAACATACCTTTGTGTCATCACCCTCTTGAAATGTTGCTTTCCTTCCTTGCGTTTTGTCTTCTGTTCTTGATATTAGCCAGGTATTACATTGGTCATTGCTATTTATTTGTTCATTGGAACCACTAACAAACAAAGAAGAAACAAAATATCCACAGATCTCATGCACATTATCCCCTGTTTCCAGCAGAAATGGCTTTTCTACACATGGGTAAAATCCACAGGCAATGGTCACATTCACCAAATCTTCTTGAACTAGAGTGTGGCTTAATTTGCTGACAGATCTCATCCTTTTCAATGAAAATGAAGAATCATAGATTGGGAATAACAATGCAGGAGGAGGAGGAGGAGTTCCTTCAAGGAAAAATAAATATTTATCACTCAGTCTGCTGGGCTCAATCCAGCAATTTATCTGCCTCAGATCAGTTTGGTTCTTCTTGAACCAGCTGAGTGAAAGACATGACAGATGTGATTGAAAATGGATTGGCAAGCAAACAAGATCAAATGTTTGGTTTTGAACTGTCATATTTTCCTGCTTATCTGAGCTGAACACATCTAGATCTGCACAAAATATGTTTTTCAACAACTTGAGAGAACAGTTTACTTGTACCCATTCAACAGATGCAAGATTTCTCAGAAGCATGATTGTGCACTGTTTGCTATGTTGGGTATTTGGAAACATGGAGGTGCTAATCTGGTGTTCCTTCTCAAAGAGTTGGGTGCACAAACAACAATGGAAATAAGGAACTTTTCTACCACCAAAGTACTGGTTTTTAAACTGGAAGAATGTCATGGGTCCTGTTGCTGCCCATTGAAATGTTGATTTGTGCTATTGGAAAGAAAAATACAACAGAGCAATACAAAAGTACAATTATGAGCAATACTATCTGTGAGTGAAATATAAATTGCAGTAAATTTTCAAGAATAGACATTGGTAATCTGTGTTTTGTGTCGTCCACTGGATGGGATTCCTTCAAGGACTGCAGCAGAATTCAAAATCTACTACTGTTGTGTGATTGAACCACCTCCAATCGAACCCTGGATTGTCGGTTCCATCACATATGATTCTTTCCCCCTCTCCTCTCATGCTGTGCCTTCAGCCCAGCTTCAGGTGTATATAAACTGTATGCACCCCTCACTCTAGGCTTCCCTTCTCTGAAGCTAAGGTAAGTGATAATACACACCTGCCTAAACAATATGTGTGTAACTAGCTTTTGCCACCTTGTCTATGGAGATGGGAGGAATCAGCTCCTCTCTCCTGATTTATACTCCACAATGGTTCAGCCAGCTGAACATTAATGGAACAATGCTGGCCTGAACACCCATACACAACACTACTCTGAGATGATGACAACATTCAGTAGATGTCATGAGGTAAACATTCATGGTTCAAAAGAGAAGTCACTTCAGGGATCATTTTTTCAACCTAACTTGGTGTTTCTGCGGAGTTGTATTTGAAAATTGATTTCATGAGCTTTGGTATGGAAGTCTTAGCTAGTTTGTTCCTACCTTTCTCTTTGGTCCCAAGAGGCCAATAAATACTCCATCCTGCAGTACAGAACAACATGGAGAAACCTCTCTCAACCACTGCAAAAAGTAGTCTGTTTCTATTTTATCTGGGAACCATCTCAAGATTCCATGTTCAATCTGACACATCTTCAGTGCTTCCAACCAAGAAAATTTTTGTTGGTCTTGTTTTGGTTTCTGTTGAGTGATATCCAATGGAAAGTATTTAGCAATTCCTTCAAGGTTTCTATTCTTAAAATAACCTTCTGGATAATTTTGCAGTAGAAACACAGAGGCTCCTGTGGCATATCCTGGTCTTGAACTTTCAAGCCTCAAAGAGAGGCTCTCAATATGGTCCATCATGTGCACTGCTACAGGTAAAGACTGCTGGTGGTACAAGGTCAGTGTATGATGCCAACATGAGTATTGACATGACTTGTTGCTTCTCACATAACTCAACTCACTCTTACAGTCCTTTTGCCAAGGGTACACTGTACCAAAAAGACAGTGAGTACCACTGAAGTTGATATAGAGAGCTTCATGTGGCAAATGTAAGTCCCAAGAATATGTTTGTACCAGTACTGTGTAGTAACTTGAACATGTGGCACACATGCGCCTTCTTGCAAAGAGTTGAGAGTCTGCAAAAACATGTTCATCATTGTTGACCAATATATGGCTTTGTTCTACAAACACTATGCTCTTCCAAGGTGCAAGCTTTTCTTGTGCCTGCTGTCCATGAAGCAGTATATCCACCCAAGAGTGTGTGTCAGGGTGGAGCTGCACCTCAAACAGCCCTGTACTGGCAACATCTAAGGTGAAATATGTGTCATTGTGACCTGATATATACATCAAATCATCCTTTGGTGCACAATTTGGCCAAACCTCATCTGGAGTAGTTTGCAAGAACTCAGGAACACACCTTCTGTTCTTCTTCTTTGCTTTGTCAACATACACTCTTTCTGACATTTTAGATGTGTTTTCTGTGTCATTCCAACCTTGAGAACAAGCCAAAAGATATTTCCTGAAATCATCACTTCCTTCAATGTAACCTGTCAGTGTGAGGTTGACAGTGTTTTTGCTGATCTGTGTGTCAGATCTTGACAGTTGGATTTTGCAAGGTCTCTGACACAAACTGGGACATTCCACATTCATTTTACAGACCTTTTCACTCTGTTTGAAGGATCTACTGATTGGCAATTCATAAAATATTGCACAGTCATAAACACATTCATTGTGCTGGCTCTCATAAAGCATTTGTTGGCAGCCATCTTTACATGTGAGATCAGCCTGTCTGCCTTGGTTTCCATCTTTGTGAAACAACTGTATAACTAAGCAGTTTTCAGTTGGTATTGAATACATGTATGTTTTATCATGGTATTTTCTTGAGAGGGTCATGTTACCAAATGTGCTTGAATCAGACAGAAGCTTCAAACATGACTTGGGTGGTTCTAGAATAGCATTGGCATACAAATGACTATTCACACGCCAATCAAGTTTGTAAAAATGGTGAAAACAACTTTCCATCAGACAATTGTCAATTGTTATAGATCTACAATTTGTTTTGGAAAGTTGAACTCTGGCTTGGATTTCAGAGTATTCTGTGTACCAAAAGAGAACCAAATGACAATGATTGGAATCTGAATAGATACTTCTGCTGATGACAGTATGATTGGAACAAACAACAAAAGTATCCCATGGCTTTTTGCTTGATTTTTCAACAACTGTCAATCCCCCATAGTCACATGACAGATCTGGCTTGATCAGACCTGTGTATCTCATTTCTGAAACTGTTGTGTTGATGCGAAGATTGTCTGCTGTATGCATAAAAATAACACATGGGTTTGAAATGCACAATTGCTGAGGCATTCTGTGCTGCACCAAGTCATCAACAAGCAAATTGCTTGATATCTTCAGTTCATGGCCCCCAAACTGGATGACTTGTTGGCATTGTTCTACTCTTTTGCTACCACTCTGTCCACTGTTACTGTAGAAATTCTGAGTCACTGTAACCAGGCATTGAAAACTGGCACAATTGAAGATGTTCTCATTTTGAACCAAATTTCTTGCTGGAGAATTAATCCAAGGACCATCAAAAATTGAAATACTGTCCAATCCACCTTTATCTCTGAATCTTAAAGAAACACAATTTGTTTTGATGACTTCAAGTTTATAGTAGTATTGATACAATAATCTTGTCATCCTGTATACAAAGAGAGGATGTAAAATGCATGTGCGGATGGGTAGAATTGTTTCAACTTGTTGGTTGTCTATGATGGACAAAAATATATCAAAGTCAAACTTCCTCTGACAAGAAATCACAGTCTTTATCAGAATGTTTTCAAAACCTGGGTACAACCTTGTGGCAGAGAGGAAGCCACAGTAAGTGTGTGACATTGAACTATCCATGGGATTTAGATGCTGGACACTGAAGTTGCCTTCTTGGCAATTTTTGGTGTGCTGGATGAATAATGTATTTATGGTAAGATTCAGTGACAACCTTCTGTCCAGGATTACTTTGATGTCATGATGCTGATACATCAAAAGGAAAGATTCATTGCAAGCTCTGATCTTTGAAGTAAAATGTTTCAAGATGCCAACAAGTGATGATTTGTTGATATGAGATGTCACTTGGTGGACAAGCTGTGGATTTGTCTCCAAAACAATGTGGAGAAGTTTCTGTTCATTAAAGTTGCAGGAAGACCTTGCAAGAAAAAGCAATGTGGCTTTCAGCTTTCTGAATCTGGTCTTGTGATTTCGTTCAAATGAAAGGTGACCTGCAGATGAGAATGCCAGGGCTCTGCTATTTCTTGTGTTCACTGATAGACTTTGAATTAATTTGAAAGTATAGGCTTGAATATACATATGCCAGTGCTTGGCATTTTTGGCAAAAAATTTTTGTGACTGCATTTTGAAATGAAAATCTACAAAATTTTGTGATTGAACTGGCCTTTGTGTCAACACAACAATCCAGCAAAACAATTTGATGTTCATGCTGAAATTAAAAATTAAAACTGGGACAACTACAGATTTTCCCAGAAAGATCAGACAACAAACACCTCAAGATTACTCATTTGTTCTGCAGAATTGACAGACTGTCTTTGCTTTCTACACAGACACCATTGGTAAGACTGAAGACAGGATCTGTACAAAAATTGTGCCCTAACCAGCATAATCTGAGCTGTACCTGTGTCCATTCTCAGATGGCTTTCCCCAGATGATGTCTTACTTCTGAAAGGAAAACCACCAACAAGAACATGTAAGACTATGTCCAGAAAATACCAAATCATTCATATCCTCTACAAGCTCAGAAGGAAATGTTTTGGAATAATTTCATTTTGCCAGTCAAAAGCAACAAAAAGCTTTCATCATGTGCTTGTCAAGATATTTTTCCCATACATCAATCTGCTTGTTGAATTGGAGCCAAATCAATTCAGACACTAGGAATGAAATGTCTTTCAATTCAAAGAAATATTCATTGTATTCCTTTCCTGAATTGCTTCTGTTCAGACCTGTGTTGTTCTTCTGGTGTGCACAATAGAACAGCTCTTCTTGAGTGCTCAAGGCAACAACTCTTCTGGAGCTTACAAAGCAAAAACCCTTCTGGTCTGCTCATGACAACAGCTCTCTGCCTGTGCCCAAAGCAACAAATCTTCTTATGTGTGCCTTGCAACCATTCTTCTACAGAAAAAAAGGCAAAAGCTCTTCTGGGGTGTTCAAGGCAACACTTATTGGGAAAAGTCCAAGCCAACTATGTTTTTGATGCTCCCAAGGCAACAACTCTTCTGGTGTGCCCAGTGGAAACCAAAAGTCTCTTGGCTTGGAAAGGGATGCACTTAAATTCCAAAGGGTGTCAACTTTACTTGTTCGAAACAAACTAATTCTCAAGATATGTGATGAAATGCTTTGAAATGCAGCCCACTTTCATGTTTGCTCACTCTTTCATTTGAATTTGATCAACCAAGTTGCATCACCCAGCATTGGGGCAGTTTGTATTCTGTGTTCATCCAAACACTGAACAAATTTGCTGAGCTTTTTCTCAGGCCCACATCTTATGTCACCACCCTTTTCATAGGGGGACCTAACCTGGGGTCCACATTGGCCAGTTCTTCTCATGATCAAATGCATGGCCTGGATTTCCACCAGGAGTTACCAAGCATGCTGAAAAGGTGAAGCGTGCACTTGGTGTCCCATGTCCTTTGCCTTCAGAATCACTCTTTGAAGAATGCCACAAACATTTTTAGTTATGTTCTGCTTTGTGCCACTATCCCAGAGATGTTTTGGACAAAGAGACCCAGTTTTGAACACTGACCAGCAAATGGCTCCACATTCTGGACCTTGAGTTCTGTACCCAAGTTGAGTGCACTCTCTCATAGCTCACAGATGAGGGTTGCTATTGTGTATTACTTTGGGTATCTTGGTCATGTGCTGAGCAAGTAGCGACCCAGATCTCTGATCTATGTTGGATAACTCCCTCACACTTGACTGATACTGTGTGAAAACACATCTGGTGGCTAACACCATTGGAGCTGTTCTCCCGCAGTGTCAGTCTCGTGCTCAGAGTTATCCTACACGTAAACCACACCGTCACCCCTGAAATGTCTGTGTCCTTCCAGACGAACCTTATTTTTTCACTTTTGATGTTTGTGTATAGCTCTACCACTCTACCGTATTCACACACTATGCAATAAACATCCCTCATTCACTGCACTGCAGTACTACAGCCCTGGTTCCGCCAAAGGCTGTGTGAGAGAGACAGAGAGAGAGAGAGAGAGAACATACTGATGAGCACCACTATCTGGTTTATTGCCTCTCAGTCCAGTAAGACACATGTACACAGGGTATGAGTTGCTCACACAACATAAAAAATCACCTGGGAGGCTGGCTTGAAGAACAGCTTGGGCTCAGTCACAGGCTCACCTGGAGCTGCTCTTGGAAACATGTCAATTGTTCATCATCTCTGCCATTATTTGCACATCTGGGTCTGCTGCATCATTTGCCAAGCTTACAGCATTTGACCTTTTCACTTTTTGAAATGCCATGTCACAAGAGTGACTGGACAATTTTCATAACCGTCTTCTGAAAGTCTATCAAACTGAAAAAGAATTAAGTTTTGTTTTTGGTGTTCAATCAATTGGAAACAAAAACATGACAAGTCATAAAATAAACTTGTTTACAAACAGTATATAGTCACTTCAGTCATTCTACATGGTCCATCAAATATTTGAGATGTTGCCCACATTGTGCAGTGAAGACCAAAATTTAGTGAAATTTTTGAATTTCTTGCCCCATAAACATACAAATTTAAATTTCATACATCTCTCGCTCACACATTGTCAACAAACAAGATCAAAAATATCCAAAAGATCCAAATTGCAAGTTTATCTTCACCAAGAAACTTAGGTGGAAATGTTTTTTACTCTGGCTGCATCTAGCTTTAATTTTGGTTGCTCTGTTTCAGTTGCGCAAAGTGTCCTACAACATTGTCGAACCTCCTCAAATTGTCTAAAATGAGTTTCTTGGTCAATAATTTTGAGTTTTAGGAACAATCAAAGTCACTGAAAGGTGACACAAGTTGTAAACTAATGCAACAACTACAGCAATGACAAGGCGGATGGCATGAGAATGGAAGTATATCGAATTTGTATTCTTCCATTTCAGTTTGTGTTTGAACTGAACCTTCCTGAACCAATGTCATACTTCACTACTTTTTCTGGAAGCATGTCCAGGAGCCACACTTCACAATGTCAGCTCTTTCTGCTGATCAAGAGAGAATGAGGCACAACAGCTCTTGAAAAGGATTGAAAATTCACCCATTTGTTTTGTCCTTGTTGTGACAACATTTCAGCATTGGTCTTTGACATAGCAATAAACATGGATGTGGAAAATGCTGGCAGAAGAAATTGGCCTGTGAAGATGTTTCATTCTTACAAACATGTGACAATGTTTTATCAATATTGGAATGTTTGCAGGAGATTTTGAGGCAGAGCTGTGAGCAAGCAACCATTCAGCTTTCATGATTATGACAAGGGAGTTTGGACCTGCTACCCTGAAGGATAAATGCCATTTCATCATGTGGAAAGATCATAATGATCTGAGCATGTGAGGCCTGCACAATGAATAAAAAGGGCCTCCAAACAACAAATGTTGCCATGATGCACTGGATACAAGGATCTCTGTAATTTGGAAGTCCTACCAGGGTGGAGCAAAGGGTGTTGAAGAGAATCAGTGTTCACTGAGACAGATGTGTCACAGTCCTCCCAGTTACAAACACACTGATGTATCTGTGTTTACTTCAAGAGTTTGGGGATTTCTTAACTGTGGGTACTGTCCTGGTTGTTTGTGGCCTTTGGTTTTATCTGTGGATGATTTTCCAGATGTTATGCCAAAAGCTTTTCTGAAGGAACACATGTATTCATGACACATGGTTCATGATTGTTTGGCTCATAGAAATAAAATCATGAAGATGAATTGTGTTCCTTCAAAAAGCAACAATAGACACAGTGAAGAACAGTTGAAATGAAATTTGCATTGGTATAGATCTGGCAAAATTACTTTGTGAGACGAAACTGAATTCCAGTGGAACAACTCAATGCTTCTGCGGAAATGCTGGCAGTGGAAAGTAAATAATTCAAGAGAAATGTTTAGAAGAATGTTCTCTTCCAATAGTTTTGTTTTTGCCTTTTACTTCCCAGCAAAAACAATTGCTAATGGTTAGTATGGACACCCAAAGAAACATTTTGTGTAAAATACATTCAATCATCCCCATATTTGAAAGGGCCATTGCAGGAAAAAAGGGCATTGTGAATGCTGAAGTCATCTATGCACTGGTGTCCACACAATTTAGCAAACACCTCTCAGATTCAGATTTGTTGAATAAATTGGTGTTGAAAGATGGCCTCAACAGTCTGAAATATCAAAATGTGAAACCAAGTCAGAAAGAAATCCAAGTCAGATGAAGAATCTTGACAGATGCTCCACAGAGTCAAAAATGTCAAATATTGAATCAGGGGGGGTGGCATCAAATTCAGCAAAAATGAGACTGATATAAATACCAAGTGGTATTTTGAACTGAGAGGTATCATAATGAGAGTGGTAGCCACAATTGGTGTCCAAGGGAAGAAGGATGGATTCACTGGGGTGATGTAGTAACAGGGGTGGCATTATGAGGGTTTCACTGTGAACTTCAGCATCAAAGTGATTGTTTCATTTTGTTGGTCTCTTTGGATCTTCTCAAGAATCTCTGCAATTGTGAATCATTGGTTCATCATTTTACCCTTTCATGGAGAGTTTTTTTGGAACTTTTACCAGGTGTTGCTTTGACTTTGGAAACTGTTCATCCACCAAAGGGACAGGTACCCATTTCAGTTGGTGCAGGTGAAGCAGGCAGGGGCATTGTGGTTGAAATGGACTTCCTTCTTTGTTTGTATTCCACCGATTCCCACAGATGGGAAAATGTAAGTCTGTTTGCATTTCTGAATTTAAAATTTTTCTTCTGATTTCTAAGCAGTTGTCTGATTTGCAATAGACTTCTTTACAATTGGATGAATTTGTCATGGGAATCAATTACGTTTTTGGAATTTACATAAAAGGTGATGTCCTAGTGTCTAATGGTGAGAAAATGTTTATTTCTGCATTCTTCATGGTTCACACATTTCACCGTGCACATTTCTGAGAAAATGTCCATTTGTTCAGGTGAAAATTCTGTGGTTCATTTTGAAAGTTCAGATAAGTTATCTGCCTGGTCTGTTTCAACATTTGGGACAAAACTGTGGTTTGTTGTAAGAAATCAACTAAAAGCCACCACATATGAAGTGAGAGAAATAGACAATCCCTGGGAAGGCAAGTTGAATTGCACACAGATCTCACACTGTGCTGTTTCCTTAAAAACCATTCAACAATTCTTCAATTTCTCTTCTGCTGCAGAAGGTGACACAAGAGTGATACCTGCAGATGTGTTGAAAGTGTCAGGTGGCAGCACTGGACTGTGGGCCATCAATACCAGAGGTTTCCCAATATTTAAACACCAGGATGGCACCAAATTTCAAGACACCTCAGGTATTTATTCCACAAAACAAAATTATGATGAAATATGAAATGTCCTTATTTGTGCAAACAAGTATTGCAACACTGTTTATTTTGTCTGATTTCTGGGGACTTAGCTTTTTGCTCTATTGCACCCATGTGTAGGTAGCAAATTTCCTGTGCAGCATGTGAGTGCAGAAGGAAACTATGCTCTGGTTGTGGATAAGAGAGGCAGACTCTTCTACAGAGCAGGTATGGAGGCAGTCAGCACAGCAAAATTGTTTTCCTTCAAGCAAAAAAGCTAAACTCTACTTTTTCTCCTGCTGAAAGGTAATTCTGTGTTTTTGGCCAATCTCAGCAGTCCTTTGATAAATATTGGTGCTGAAGTGAACTCCTCATCTAAATACCTCCAAAATATCCAGTGACTTACAAACCAAGCAAACATTCCAAATCAGAAATAAGTCCCCTTTGTGTTAAAAATGAAGTCAAACTTTGGCTCACTTGAAATCTAGTGAACATTATGAAATTTTAGTTTCAGTTACATTGGAAAAATCCACCAACTTTTCCTCCACCTTGTTCCAATAAATATTCCTGAAAATATATTTTCACTTGTTGAGCTAGCTTACAATTTCTGAAATAAAACCAGTAATTTTACTACAATAACTGGGTCTATTTGATAAAGACTTATATTGCCTTTTAGCACATATATCTTGGATGTTTTTTGAGACCAAATGGACCCAAAATGCCAACATTTTTGTCTGTTTGACTCAAAAATTCCCCTTTGGGTGAAATGAACACACAAATCATGAAAAGAAGCATTCAAGCTGTCACATTTCTTCTGATTTACTTTGTGACCGATTTCCATTTTGTGTTCATGCAAAACACATAATTGTTCCGTTTCAGGTGTATCAAAGATATACCCACATGGAAGAGCATGGGAGCAAATTTGCATTTGTGAAGACATCATTATGGATCAAGTTTCGCAGTTTGGTGAAAATCAAATCTTCTTATTGACTTCATTCAGAAAGCTAAAAATAGGTAAGAAAGAATGGGACAAAATTTGACAAGCATATTTCTGGTGTGTTTACTTCACAAAGCAAATGGTGGAGAGAAGGAAAGAAACAAAAATGCCTTGAGGTGTAGTCTGCATAATTACATGAGCAGTGTTTGTCCAAAACAATTTTAAAAATTGGAAAACTTCTCTCATTTCAGGACAGTTGGTCTCAGCTAAGCTTTTGCCCAAAAAATATGAGAAGAAATATTGTGAGCTTCTCCAAAACACATCACTTTATCAAGGAACACAACCAATGCCACTTCAAGTTGTCCCTAACAATAACAGTCTGTCAACAGCAGTGACAACTGATTCTGGTTTATCTTTGAATACAAGCACACAGCAGAACAAATCATATATTCCTTTGGTTCTCAGTGTGGTGCTTGGCACACTTGCTGCAATCTTTCTTTTCACAGGTCTTTCTGTCTGTTATTGCAGGTAAGTCATAACAGATGTAAATGTCAATAAATGAGATCTTTTATTTCAAATCCTCTCTTTGAATTTGGTTGTATATTAAAACTCATTTATAGGAGACATTGTTGCCAGCCTGAGTCAGCCACTGAGAGAACAGAACCACCTCCCACTCTTCATGAATTGGATCAGAAGTGTCCATCCAGTGTTGCTCAGTGTCCTGCTGAAGAAAACCACTTGGAGGTACATACCTAGCTCAAGTGTGAAAACAATGACCAAGAGAGTTTCAAGGCAAATGTCCACTGAAGAAAAATGTGTCCCTTGCAGGTGGATGTTTCACTGTTTGACTGTGACAACACCAAACAAGAGAAGCAGTGCTTAAGGCAACTGCAGGTGCGATATCCCTCTCAATTTTGTTTTGGCAGTCAATACGAAGAGCTATTTTTCAAAGAAGGCCAAATAAAGCATTTCGTACCATTCTTTGAAGAAAAATTATTTCACTGACATTTCCTCTGAAGCTGCCTCACACAGACCCAATGAAGAAATGTGGAAACCAGATGCAGATGGAGTTGGTCTGAACCTCAACAGAAGGAGAGTCACAGAACCAGACCCAGAACCAGACCCTGCCACATTCTGCCAGTGGCTGGATTTGGGAAGCAAATGATGTTACATCTTCAGCTGCCAGCCTCCAACTGTACTCAAATTCTACAGACAACAGGAGTGGTCTCGCCTTGGGTTTCGGACAGATGAGAACAGACAACACCAGTCGCACCTTGTGCGACAAACAGAAAGTTGGTCTGCCACAACCCTTGTTGGCAGGAATTTTAAAGATGGCCATGAGTTCATTTCATCCCCATGACAGAACCCTCTGGGACAGACCTCACACTTCAATGCTTGTTGTTGCTCACTTGTTGCATGAACTCAACCAACCGTGCCACCAAAACTGCAAGCTGGGGGGCAGGGTGTGGGGCAATGGTACAACACTTCCTTAGCCTGGGAGTAAGGGGGGAGCAGGGCTGTGAGTACACTGCAGCAAAAGGCACCAGGCAGGCACCTCACACGTGGACCAAATAGGTTTCACAATGGTCATCTTCAATTTTTGCGTGCGCCTGGCTGAGGGAGCAGAAATGGCCGACTTCACCCACTTTGCCCTTTCTCCAACCCATGGGCAAAGTGGCACCACTACGCTGGTAGCTTGCTGCACACTCAAATGGAACAGCCCTCTGAAGCTAGTGGTAAATATTGACCCAGAAACATCATTGCTCACCCGTGGTAGGGTCAGTGATGTGTGTGACACACCACATTGGGATTCTCCACACGTAAATCTACATCTCCTGATACCTCATAGGGTTGACTTTGGCCACGGTCAGTGAGCTGATGTCTCATTGTGCGAAGTCCCTTAGGGCGAGGCACAATGTGGTAGTGCAGTATATATGGCAAGGTGGATGAAATGTCCCCTGCCCCCTCCCCCTCCCCCAAGCCCCCATCCACCCTCCTCCAACCCCCTCCCCTCCCCCCAACCCCCTCCCCCACTGGACCCCCTCCCCCTCTGGACCCCCACTGGACCACCCTCAACTGCTGGACCCCCTCCCCCTGCCAGACGCCCCCCCCCGCCAGACAAGGAGGACAAGGAAGAATCGACGACATTACCGATTACCGGCAAGGGACTTCCCATTGCAGTTGCCTTGAGCACTGCTTCTTGTTCAGAATAGAGCAGTGCCAGTACCAACAAGCACAATGGTACTCACGCTGCTGGCAGGAGCACACACACTTGGTGCAGCGTACGCAACGGAAGCATGCATTTGACTGTCCAGGGCCGCCACCTGCACATCCCAGATGTATTGGGGAGTTTCAGCAAAGCGCTCCGTACACGTAACACATACACGTAGCATGAAGCTACCTACTCCACTGATATGAAAACCAACAAACACAAGGGTAATGAAGCACGGCGAAGTGCATGGCTAGCCTACCCAAAGCTCCTCACGCACAACACCACTGCACCTCAATGTTACAGCATCAATTCCATATTTGGCTGTTTTGCATGTGCCAGTAAAACAGCTATGTGTGTGAACCTACCAGAAGGAGTCAGGTCTTTCTGTCGTAGGTGAGTACTCTGAGCTTTCGTCAGCAGCTGAGTACTCAAACCCTCGTGACAGGTTCCAGGACAAGTTTCGTGCTGTGTTCCTTTCTCTACCCACTGAGTAAATGCCACTGAGCTTTCTCATGGCTGGGCAATCAGTCTCTGCCTTTAAATTGATCATCATTGATGGATGTTGTGCAACTTGGGCTTGGGGAGACATTTTAAGAAAAGTGAGAGTGTTGCAGAGACAGACAGACAGACAGACAGACAGACAGACAGACCGACAGACAGTGAGGGGAAAATTTTTAATAAGAATAAAGCAGGTTCTCCTGAGGGAGAAGTGAAGACAGGTAGATGGACAAGGGAAAAGTGAAGGGCAAGAGAGGATAGAAGGAGAATGGACTGCAAATGGAAGTAAAGCCATACTTTGTGGAAACACAGTAAGAACACATGATCCAGAACAAATGAAGAGCTACAGGTTGGTCATATAAAATTACAAAACAACAGAAATCACAACAAAGTTGGGTTTATTTCCCTTTGGTTGTTGCCCATACAAGAAAAATGCAAGCAAACAAGAAAAACCAACTGCTTTTATCATGAACAAAGTTCAGAACTTTACAAAGAGAACTTGAGCAAATGTCAGGTGAACATGGCTTGTTTGAACACAAAAATTCTGTCCACCACACAACAGTTTTTCACCAACCTTTCCAAGCAAGAAAAAGTAGTCAAATTCAAGTTCTAGAAAGACCCAATGTCGCCTGCAGGGTAATTCCAACTTCTTGACGGAATGTCTGCTTTCGAAAGATGACAACCATACACCTGTGCTTGCTTTTGTTTCTGGCAACAACAACGGACAGTTCATCTGGTGAATTTGAAGTAAAATTTACACGTTTGGAGCTGGCTGGGCTCACAACAAATACCAAATACAAACACTGGGCACACTATGTTGATGCAACTTGTTGTACAATGATTGGAAGGAATATCAATTTGTCGTTATTGGGAAAAGGAGACAATGTATTACACAATTGTATTTTTGTTATCAAGTTCTGTGCAAAGTTTTCTCACATGTTTGAAGGAAATCTGAAAATATTTAACTTTGGCCTGAAGGCTGTAATTGAAAGACAATTTTATAAGGATTATGCAAACAGTAGGTCACACATTAGAAAGTTGACATTCATTCAAGGTAAATGCTGGTCAATCAAGACTGCTTAATTGTTCACATGCTGAGTGCTGTGGCTGCCGTTCTCCCCAGGCTTCTGCTGACAGATCTGCTTGTCTGCCGCTGTGAAGTTTTATATTGTCCCACCAATTTATAGAGTTTTGAGGTTGACCATGACTTGAGAGTAATGTTCAGGACCAGAAATGTGTTGTTGGAATGGGAATGTGACCTGTTTTGTTGCAGAGGTCCATCTTGTCATTTTGCAGAGCTTCCAAGTCCAGTTGGCAAAGCAATCTCTGAGATGCCCTACATAATGATTGAGAGGGACCATTCAAATTTTTCTGTGGGACAACTGTCATACCAGTGGAAGTTCAAATTGGACAAATTATTGAGAATAAATATCACACTAAATTATATATATTTTTCTGCCATAGACAGGCAAAAGTGTAATTTTGGCAATTTGAAAGTGTATGACTCTCGATTTACATATCAATACTGTGGAATGTATTCTGAAGTAACTCTTTATTTAGAAAGTCAGATTCCACAAGTTGTGATTCATCTACTTCCGTTTGTGGCACATGAAGCCCTATCGTCATTCAGTGTCATTGGTGTAAAATCATTCAGAAGCATTCATTTGTCACAGAGAGTCATAGATGGAACTGCACCTTTGTCCAACAAGTGGGTTTTGGTGGAGAATGGCTTGGGATTGCCGGCTTTTTCTGAAACATTCCTAAAAATTACTGTTGAACTCCAAATGTTTGCAGGGCTGAGTTTGAACTATCAGGTCTACCATGTGGTGGTTTCGAAATTGCTTGTCATGGATATCAAGTGTCAGCTGCACATTTTGCTACCTATAGATCTTTATGAAGGTCCTGAGAAAGCCCCAGAACATCTGCTCGCTTTGTTACCTGAACTTCAGAAATCAAAAGCTAAATTGAATGTAACTCTGAGGACCAAATCGTTCCAGTTTGTGATGTATGTGTTCACCTCAATGTGGATTGGAACAGCTCCTACTGTGAGTTACAGAACTGTAAAAAGTGAGATGCCCAAAAGAGTGATCATTCATGGACCTTTCTATGCCATTGCATATCCAGAGCATTATTCCTCATGTCTCAAGAACATCATTTGTTTTTTGCAAGTGGAAACTTATCCTGGTTTTAAATTTAACATTTCAATCAGACATTTTGAACACACCGGTAAAAATAACACAGAGAAGTGTAGTTATGCAGGACTTTCTGTACATGAGAGAGATACTGAGATTTCATGTATTTGTGCCAAGATGCAGAACCTGCATGAGACTGCAAAATATAGCAGCCCACATTTCCTGTTTCAAAATATATATTCCTCACACAACACTGTCCTGCTAACAATATTTTCTTACAAACTGTTTGCAAACATCAGTTTTCTGCTCAATATCACAAGTACCCCATGCAAAGTAGTTGATCCTGCTGTTGTGTGCGGACATCACAGGCCAGCATTTGTGATCAGTGGCACACAAGACTTTGTTCATGACATGATAGAACTTTCCAGCAACAGAAGTCAATGTGTTATATTTCAGTTTGCACAAACCTAGATACGAGGAGTTACTGTGTGCCATATTGATGGTCGCATTGAATGGTGTCTGGTGCAGGTATTCCCCAGAAAAGTTCCTGAAAGGGGATACAAGCTTGAGTTCAGTGTTTGGGGATATTTCAGAGGTTTGTTGAAATTTGGCTGAGTCTCAACAATTGAATTAAAACAAAATGGGATATTTCATTGTTATTCTTTTCAGGTCTCTTTGACAACATTTTTCTGCAAGGAATTCCAGATGAATTCTGCTTTTCAGAAGAGTACAGACTGGAACAAATTTATAGTGGGGAATGTAACCCCATGATACTTTGGAAGTGTTCACACGTTTTCAAGAAAGCGGATGTGCCAGTTGTCATGAACAGAGTTTATTACTGTTCACATACCACAGAGCCCCCAGAGATGTTCAGGAAAAGGTACAGACCTCATTCCCAGCTTCTGAGTCACACATCACAATTTTACTGGCATGTTGTCTCAACAACACCAACACATTTGAACACACCCCATTTCACAGTATATTTAGGTGGAAATAATCATGGTGGCTGGGTGGACTTTGCTGTCAGAATTATTTCAGAAGAAGTCAGCACTTACAAGGATAATTTTGATGATATCTACAACCATCAGGTGCTAAATTTTTCAGCAATCGCTCAAACAGATGTCCCACTGAGACGTTATTCTTCCTTGCATTGGCTGTTGTGGCTAGATGCAGACTTGAAGCACAAACACAAAGTGCATTTGGACTTGAAACTTGAAACTAGTTCTGATTCTGAAGGAAGAGACAAATATGAATGGGTTGACACCCTGGTGTGGACAGGATCACCTCACCTGTCACCTGTCAAAAACATATTTTGTGTGTCAATACCAGGTGAATTTTACAATGGAACGATCACCAAAGCTTCTGGTAAGTTGTACATTTATTCCATTTCAGCAAAAGTCCTTTCTTGGTAAACTCAGTTTGGTCCTGTTTGCATTTCTCTCTCAAGCAAGTGTGACTGTTTCTGGCATTTTTGCACAAGGCAACCAATATCAAATTATTTTCAAAGGGTTATTATAGGCCGATTTTTAAAAAATCGGTCTACATTGTTTTCATCTCTGTCGATTTTTTTTTTTTCTTTTTGTTCCTTCATTTTCAAATGAAAAATATGTGTATAACTGAATTCAAGTACAATTTGTTGAACCAATGATGCTGGTTTCCAGGACATTTTGATGTGACACTGAAAGTTTACTGGATTCACGACAACTAGAGGGAGTATCAAAATGAGTTCTCCAACAAAACACCACCAGAGTGCAAACTTGACACAAACTTCTTGTTACAGAACCAAAACTGTTTCAATTTTAGCAATTTTAGGAAGGCAGGTCACAACACAACATGGTATATTTCTGCATATCATGTTTCAATAGATGTGACAAACTCAACTCTTTTTTGTCACAGAAAAGGTTCACAAGTCTCATGGCATGACGCAAGTGATATCTGCAGAAAGGCCAATCTTTTTCTGCCTCAATTTCACAGCAAGAGAGATGTGCTTGAGTTCATGGCTCTCCTGAGGTTCTCTCCATACAGAGGAGGCTGCATTACTCCCGCAAAACTTGTGTACAATAACACTCCCACACCACAACAGTTTGAGGCAGTTTTTGTTGGTTTGAAAGCACAAAAGGTGAGAAGTTTATTCCAAAAAGAACGTGCAGTGATGGCTTGGGAGAAATGCACCAAAGGCTGGGCTACTGAAACAACAAGAACAGCTTGACCCAGAGGCAGACTTCTTTAAAAACAAGACACGATGCATGTTCAAAAAAGAGGCAATTTTAGTCTGCTTTCTGTGGACTAAAAATAAGTTCAAGGCAATTCTTTTGCAATTTGTTGGAAACATTTTGGTCCAAACAACTTTTGGCAACAAAAAGAAAATTTAGGATTGTGTGGCCCATCCATTTTTTGCCAAATCCGTGCTGGATGGATCACATCACTCCTGCTTGTTCTTAGCCTCACCAACAAACACAGATTCTCAGACTAGACCTGCTACTCAAACCTTTTTTGACATGGTGGAGAGTATTTGACCTTCCTGCCCAACAATACAACCAGCCGTAAGGTGGCAGAAATCCTTCAGTTCCTCAAGATGTTTCAATGCACACACAATGCTGCCAACTGTGCAATCATTTGACACTCACACACATGAACCTACTTGATCTTTGGTTTGTATTTCAGGGTTCTTTGTCATGGCAAAATGGTGGTCCAGTTTCATATCAACTTCAGGAAGACCAGGCAAAGCAAGCAGGAGTTGTGTCTTACTTCCTTTCATTTCCTGCTACTTTTTTCAGACGAAAAATAAAATGTGAAAACAGATCCAACAAACTAACAGATTTGTTTCTTCCTCAAAACAAAAACTTGAGGAATTTGACATCACTTTTGCAGCAAGCAACAGCTGAAGGAGAAGGGGAGCAGGCCTGTATTGTGATGCTGCTAACTAACTTTGCTCAGCCGCAATGGATACCTATTCGGTGCAATGCTGACTTGGCAAATATAGTTAGGTGATTTGAGATGGGCTGCACGATTTGAGCCAAATTGGTGCGAGCCAAATCGAAGCACCTATAGGCAGCGTCTTCCAAAAGTACGTCAGCAGCAGTTTCATGGTCAAGATGAGAATTGATTTAGGACCTTTTGGGCTCTTTTGGTTCATTTTGGGTTGGGGATAATGCGCAAGGAAGGAATTTGTCAAATTTGA
>JAAUXT010136051.1_pt1 | contig 23897 bp, 29 predicted proteins | sample 7278171 | NCBI WGS metagenome assembly JAAUXT01 (sample SAMN14350112, study PRJNA611818) | marine sediment metagenome | isolation source: surface marine sediment (1.8m) | place: French Polynesia: Moorea | collected 2018-08
GTGAGTGAGTGAGTGAGTGAGTGAGTGACAAAAGAAAGAGAGGGGAGAGAGAGCGCGAGAGAGAGGGGAGACAGAGAGCAAGAGAGAGAGAGAGAGAGAGAGAGAGAGAGAGAGAGAGATGTATTACCGTCCGTCAAAGTGACCAGGTAAGGAAAGGAACACGCACGCACGCACACACACACACACATCACACCAGCACGACTCACACCAAACTACGTATCAAGCTGCTGTTCTCAAATACAGTGACCAACCCAAGCAGCACCACCCTTCAACGCCTGACTTTCCAACGAGGACGCCTGAGGCGACGAGCCCCGGTTGCACATCTATGAGAGCGTGTTGCGCGGAGTCCGGAGCCTCGAGGCGACCGTGTTGACTCTCGCCTTGTCGCTCGTCTTGTTTTACATCTGCGGATTCTCCACCCGCGACATTCCGATCCTGATGCCGACGCACGGCGCCGAGTCGTAGGGAGGCGCTGACTGCGGTGCTACAAAGCTCCTAGCTTCCGACAGAATGACCGGTTCACATGTTTTCCCACAGCGGCAACAGAACAAGACAGTTCAGCCAAAGTAAAGGTCAAAATCGTGCAAGGGTCACCTGAGTCAGCGACGTCGGTCTGTGGGTTTGTGGGCTTCGGTCCACAGGTGCTTGGGCCTTGGTCCTGGGGTCTTTGAGTCAATGGGTTTCTGAGTCAGTGGTCCTTGGTCAAGTCAATGGGTCTCGGTATCTGGGCCCCAGTGTCAATGTGCCTTGAGCAGTACCTGGACCAATGGGCCTGGTTCTTGCGTTCAGTGGACAAAGGTCTGCGCGGCCTTGAGCCTCAGAACCTGAGCCTCAGGGTGAACATTGCGGTCTCAATTCCTGGGCCCGAAAGTCAGCAGGCCATTCAACATCCACTGCTTCCGGTGAAGTTCCCACAAAGTTCAGCGCGAGGCTTGTTTTCTCAAAAGGTGGATCCACGCATCTCCTAAACCACAATGTTGCCAAGCTTCTGGTGCGTATAGTGTCCTCAGCATTGCACTGAAGTCAGTTTTTGCTTGTGCCTCTGCCCCATGCACTTCCTCCAATTTACACCTGCTGCTCCTGTTCACACGACAACACGACACTTGACCAATGTTGGTGGGGTCGTCTCAAAAGTCCCGTGCAAGGGTGTCGCAGAGATCTGGATGACCTTATTGTGGTCATCAGTGAGCGCGTGTTAACTGTGCCTTGGTCTGCACACTGCATGAAGCATCCAGACTGAACCAGGAGCCTTGTGTCTTGCACCAGGGCGAACCATGTTGATGCAAAGACTGCATTACCCTGCAGGACCAATACCACTCCAGGTCTCCCGGACAACACAGCATCAGACCAGTGACCACAAAAGTCGAAGTATATTGGAGGCGCATGCGTGTTAACCTGAGTGGGCTCTGGATTCACATGGAATGGGAGCCTGATTCAACCTGCCCTGTTTCCTGGCGGATGGGAAGGAGCAGGTGGAGTCTCATCACATGCAATCAAAGCATCTGGTTGACACTCAATGCGTGTTCACGACAAAAGAGCAATATGAACAGCCATGAGTTTGGCGACAGGCCAACCGGAGAAGGTGCAACTGAATCAGAACAAGGGGAGATTGCATCATCCTCACTCGGAGCCCTTTGAGACAGTCCCCCGCACGCGTGCCTTGCGAGATCCATCCAAGAGATTATCCTAATCCCAGCAGCTTGTTCGCAAGCGATCTCACCCTCGAAACAAAAACCTCCCTATTGAGCCAGGTGAGGCATGTACCAGAAGCTTCCGATGCTTAGCAAACAAACACAAACAAAAATGCGCGCTCAGGACAAAGCCTCTATTTTCCTCACTCACTCGCGCGTAGGTCGGTCAAGAACGTTGATAAAAAGTGCATCGCGGGTTTATTTGCATTCCCGAGTCGCTCGGCTATAAATTGCGGCGTTCTGCACCATCGCGTCGTCACCACTTCTTCGGGTACTCCGCCGTCACTTTTTGCCGCATCTCGCCGCCACCGTTCGACGTCGCTGTCGTCAGGATGAAGGTCGCTCTCGTGTTCGTGCTCGTCTGCATCGCCGCCGCGTCGGCGCAGTTCGGCTTCAACCCGTACAACAACTTCATGGGCGGCGGCGTGAGTATTGCGGGGTTCGTGTGTGTGCATGTGTGTGTGTGTGTGCTTCTTTGCGTATTTCCTTGAGTGTGTGTGTGTGTGTGTGTGTGTACATGCGTCAAAACAAAGGCACGCGTCAACGGAGGCACAAGATCCCCTTTTCTCGCTTCCTTTGACTGTCTGTCTGTCTGTCTGTCTGTCTGTCTGTCTGTCTGCACATGTCATGATTCTTGACTTCCAGATATTCTCTCTCTTTTCTCTGTTCGTTGTCTTTTCCTTCTCTCTCTGTCTCCCTTTGTCTCTCCTCTCTTTCCGTTCATTTCCCCACTCCTCTCTCCTGCTTCTCTCTTCTCTTTTGTCTTCCTGAAACTGTCAAAAGAAGGTAAAATTACTGAAACACAAACAATGTCACACAAACTCAATGGTCCTTGGTTCACAACGAAAGGTTGAACAACTCAAGAAGAAGATCTGAATGTTCAGAAGCCCCAACAATAAAAAGAATCGAGAGCGTTTCAAAATGTCCAGAAAAAAGTTTACACTCTGCAAGAGTGGTGCGCCGTACGTTGGGTCCGTCCACTACTATTTCAGGGACCAGAAAGGGTCAGATTCGCCAGCACCTTGTTGGTTTGGGTTGGACAGAATCAATTTATCTGCCAAATAATTTTCTCCTGTTGATCTTGATTTTCAGTTTGGCTTCAACCCTGGCTACGGGTACTTTGGCAGCAACTATTTCGGAGCGAACCCGTACTACGGAGGATTCGGATTCGGAGCGAACCCCTACTACGGAAACTTCGGAAACTTCGGCAACCTCGGCTTCGGCTTCGGCTTCAGGAAGTAGGAGCCGCAACCACTTCCGCTGTACAGGACCCTAGGTGAGTTCAGTCAAGGTTTCCACAGGGTGTGAGAGTCAGGGCTTCACACATCAATCACAAACGAGTGAACGAGTGTGAGAGGTAAAAACCACGCGTGGAAACGCACAAGAGAATGTGAGTTCCTGGTCACTTCAACAGAAAATTGGCTCGGGAATGTGTCGGAGAATGCTTCAGGGTTTATGACAGAAGTTTTGTTCAGTTCAGGACTGTAGTGTAGGGTGCCGTCGGGCTTTTGTGGAAACAGAGTAGTTTGATTCCAGTGAGAGACAGAGAGAGGCAGAGAGAGAATGCAGCGGGCGCCAAACAAAATGCCGCAAAAAAAGTTGTGGAACAAGAACAGAAAAGGAAGTTCCAACGAAAGCACCCATCAAAAGGTCGAGCTCTGGGACTTGAGGAGGGGCTCCCAAAGTCTAGCCACAGGGGCTGGAGAGAAAGGGATCCCACCCTTGAGATTCCTCAACGCTGAAACCAGTAGACTTCCCTTCTGCATTCTGTTCACAGCTCAAACTTGCACGACGTTCTGTTTCAGGACCATGACCGGATGACCCGACCCTTCTGACCACGGACCACGATTTCCGCTCCCAAACTCATCAGCACAAACCATCACCATCATCACGTGACGTCACAGTCGTCATGGAAACTGCCACCAGAGGGATTCCATCAGGACTGAAAACAGAGTAGAGGCAGTTGGACTGACCAACACGACGGAAATCTTCTCCTGTTTTGTGAACAACTTCTCGTTTCTACGAGTAATGAGGCGAACTGAGCGACAAGTTGCTTGGGAAACAGGCGACAATTTCTTGTCATTTTTTGCGTGCACATATTTTTTTCTCGAAAAGTCGTGACTTTGACGCAAGCTCACCACCAGTGTCTCGACCATGCAGAGTTGTTGAACGAACGGATTCGAACCCCGACCGAGCCCACGGACCCCGAGTCTCGAACCTTAACTTCTCTCAGAGTAATTGTGCGCACAGTCTTTGTTAATAAATTAATTTATCAGCAAAGCAAAACCGGTTCCACTTGGTTTCTTCCATTGATGTTTGTAGCGGTCATGTCCTGCTCATGAGGGATCCACGCCAAAGGGATTTTTCGGCACAAGCAAGGAGGGACCCTGGAGGGAGAGAAGGACTTGGTCCCTCGATTCAACGCAGCGTTTGGGACGAAATGCCAGCTACAGGGCGGAGAAAAGTGCCCACGGCGCGACCAGTCTGCGAAATCGTGGTGGTGTGCCGTTCGTTTTTCGCACCAGACGGACCAAAAAGTGTACCCCTGTAAATGAAACGCTGTTCGATTGACACGAAGCACACTTTTTGATTCGTCGTCGGTCCATCACCAGGGGCTGAGCTTGTATCAGACAGACAGACAGACAGACAGACAGACAGACAGACAGACAGACAGACAGACAGAGGCGGGGAGTTGACGTTGACTGTCAGAAAGGGCGCGAAAGGTTAGAGTCTACATGTACTTCGTTTGGGAAAGACTGAACGAAAAGAAGTGGAGGAGCAGATGATGCGCAACACAACTCGCAGTTTACGCGACGACGAGACTGGTTTGTTTTCTTCCCAACATGTAAGCCTGATTTTCTTTGGCAGGTATGATGTGGAAAGCAAAAACAGTGTTCAGGGACGAAAATGCAAGGATTGTTGGGTTGGCACAACTTGTTTCTGCTTTTGCAAAGCAAGGCAACATTGCAACGTGGATTGTTTTGAGGTCATGTCACCATGAGTTTGAGGTCGCATGAGCGAGGTGAAAATTCCCAGCGTCGTATCGCAAGAGCCTCCGAGCGATTTCCGGCTTTAGCCCAGGCAGGAGGAAAACAGACTCTAAGTAACCACCCATCACCAAGACGTTCACGCCTCACACATTATTCAGTACATTATGAGTCTCCCAGTGTCTCTCCGTTTCACCCTGACTTGTCACCGCTAAATTCTGCCCGTTACAACATACGCTCGTAGCAGATATCTGGATCTGAAATGGCAAGAGATGGTTCGTTGTTGCAGCCTACTCAAATCTTACACACAAGCCTCAGGCCGGAGCACGGCCCTGATCAAATGGAAAAACGAAGCCGAAATGCTGAATTGTACACATACGAGTATGAAGAGCAAGCAAGAAGGGCTGCGAAATTCCTGCTGCCATGGCAATAACAAGCAGTTTCAATTTTCGTCTTCATCTCTGTTTCTGTCACTGTCTCTATCTGATCTGTCTGTCTCTCTGCTCTCTTCTCTCTCTCTGTCTCTCTCTCTCTCTCTCTCTCTCTCTGTCTCTCTCACCCTCACAGTCCACCTCTGTGCCTCTATATTATCCTCTCTGCTTTTCTCGGTGTCTCCACCCCACCGCTCTCTCTTTCTCTCCCCCTCCTTGAGCAATCGGAACTGACAACAAAGCTTTATTTTTCGCACAAATGGTCAGTCATCTCGATGCCCCAAGCTCATGGGTGCACTCACTGAAACACGCCTCAGTGCAAACCACCAAAATCTTACCAAACCGTGCCAAATCAAAATTACGCACAGAACCACAACCTGCTTCAAGCCTGTCTCAGACTGGAACTGTTCTGCATTGCGTGCGTCCCTGTTGGCATCAATGGGCGCTGTATCATTGAAGGACACAACTGAGTTCTAATCCTGCGGTCTGTTTTCCCAGACGGAAACCCAGAACTGAGACCTTGTTCAACACGGCGCTGGGCCAGAGTCGAGACGGCGGAACCTGAACCTCGCGTCCCAACACGACCCGCCTGACTTTCTGACACGGTTTACTCGTGTAAACTGGGCTGCCGACCTGAGCACCCTTTGTTAAAAAGCAGTTTACTCTCGCAATAAGCGACGCTTTTAATCGCCCGAGTGAGTGTTGACTTTCATAAAATGTGTGAAAAAGTGGTTTCTTGTTGAAGGCGGTCGGTGTCTTGGTCCGCATGTCACGCAGCGGAAACTTCCCGTTTCATTTCTGCTAAAAATCACCAACTGAACCTTGCGAAACGTGCAAAATTTTCTGACCGTCAGATCGAGATCAATGGAACAGGGTGTAATTCACATGTGTTACTATCAACGTCCCGTGTCTCATTTCCAATGCTGTAAAGTTCGCAAGTGTCAGGCAAACAAAATTGAAGGATCGTCAGTCCTACCAGAGAACCTGATCGCACTTAACGTGGTTCCGTTGCCACACCTTCACACAACAGAACAGGGCCGCCCGCACACGTCTACGTCCCTTCGCCACTGCAAGGTCCACTTGGACGGGTTCTTGGAATGGGCAGATCAACCTGTACTCTGAGAATCATAGAAGATAGTTGAACCGGCGTCTCGTCCTCAGCCACCTTAACCCACAACCCCAGTTGTCTGGATTGTGTAAAACATCCTCAATAGCGCGTTTCCTCGGCTTTTTGTGGTCTCCGTCCTGGGGATTTGAATGGGAGAACAAAGAGGCCTTTGTGGACTGGGTGCTAATAGCTCACGGTTCTCTTTCTACGCTAGTTTTCGGACGCTTTGCCAGTGGGATGTACACCACCGGTGTCGGGAGTGGAACCTTCCAGAATCAGGACCGTTCGTTCTTGGACCCTCAGAAACCTTGGGGATTCGCCCAGCCACCTTCATTTTAGTTTCTACCGTTCTTTTGATTCAGTCTTTGCCACTGAGATGTGATGCAAATAAAACGTTGAAAAGCCAAGGACGACCAAGCTTCTGGTGCAACCAGGTGTGACTTCCGGTGGGACCTGGTGTGACTTCCGGTGGGACCTGGTGTGACTTCCGGTGGGATCTGGTGTGACTTCCAGTGGGATCTGGTGTGACTTCCGGTGGGACCTGGTGTGAATTCCGGTGGGACCTGGTGTGAATTCCCGGTGGGACCAGCACAAGAAATGTTCCCTGTCTTGTTTGTCCTGTTTGTCTTGTGGTCAAGGTGAAATGATCCAGAACCCTCGCTGGGTCTTTCACAAATCAGGTCCAATTCATTTTCACTGTGATTGATCGTTTCTACGGCATGCCCTTTGCGCACCACTATTTAGAGACTGTGGTCGCGTTGGTGTACCCACCAAACCAACCAACACATTAGGGGTGCAAAAATACAAACACACAAACCAGCCATCAAACAAATCCCGGTTCTACAAACACTTTCAAACAAACGAAAGCGGATGGACAAATACAGGTGGGGGCCTGGCACAGCCGGGCGACGACAAAGGCGTGAAAAAGTCAGGAAAATGGGGCGATTGTGCGCGCGCGGGGGATTTAAGGCGCGCGAGGGCCCGGGCTCGGCACTTCGCTCCACACCCGAGAGAAGCCGTCACCATGAAGACTCTGTTCGCATTCGTCGTGCTCTGCATCGCCGTCGCCTACGTGAGTAGAAACGACTTCGGTTGCTGGGCAACCTGTTTGATTTTGTGGGGTTTTGGAGATATATAAAATATTTTCGTAGTTTGGTGCCTGAAAAGAAAAGCAGCAGAACTTCATGAGCTTTTCAAGAGATGTTCGCGAGAAAATTTGGTAGAAACAAATGGTAGTCACGTTTTTGTACAAGAAATTTTGCACGACCTCACTTCTGTGGCTGAGGTAGAAAACAACATAAACTTCAGGGAAATTTGTGCTGGAAAGCTCATGTGAAAAATGCACTGTGCAATTTGGAGAGACTGTGTTGTCTTCTCTGAACTTTGCACTCTTACATCCACACTCGCTGGTTTCTGTTGCAGGGCCAAGGCTGGGGAAGCAACTTCGGCGGCTGGGGCCAGCCCGGCTTCGGCGGTGGCTGGGGCAACAACGGCTGGGGTGGCGGCTGGGGCCAGCCCGGCTTCGGCGGCGGCTGGGGCCAGCCCGGCTTCAGCGGCGGCTGGGGCAACAACGCCTGGGGCGGCGGCTGGGGTAACGGCGCCTGGGGTCAGCCTGGCTTCGGCTTCGGCAACGGTTTCGGCTTCGGCAACGGCTTGGGCGGTGCCTTCGGCAACCCAGGCTTCGGCGGTGGATTCCGATTCGCCAAGAAGTAAAATCTCTTCGGTGAACTTCCGCCAACTTAGGTGAGACACTCGCACACGCACATACACAATTTTCTGCTTTGTGCTCCTTCTTTTCTCTTGCTTCCATTTGTCGTTCTTGTGTGTCTTTATTTCTCCACTTGTTACTTTCCGTGTTATCTATTTCTTCATTTTGTTTTTCCTTTCTTGTCTCTTTTGCTCTTCCTTCCTTGAAGTTTCACCATCACTTTTCTGTCAAGACTTCTGTTCTCTAATTCACTGTCATGTCATCGTGATTACGTTTTACTCTAATTTTCTCTGCACATTTCTCTTCCTTTTATTTTCAATAGTTTGCTACTTTGACAACAGTGTTTCTGACAGGCGACTGACCTCAAGCAAAGTAAACATCTCAGTTCACGCAAATTTTCTGGAATTGGCAGAGCAGCGTCAAACTTTGTGAACGAAATTTTGATGATCCAAACAAAGACCGTACAAAGTTGTGCACGCCAGTGCCAATGGCAGGAAAAGCCAACCGTGAAAGATTTCGAACTTTTTTTGCATTTTCAGCCAAACTCACGACAGACCAACCATCCCCGCGACCCTCGACTTCTCTCTCACGACTGAACGTTGCGCGCACGTGACCGTCATGTGACCCCGTCAACAGCCAATCAGAGCAGAGCGGAAGCGCCGCACCGGAACTACATCTCGTGGCGACCGGAAGCCGTGACGTCACCTGGTTTGAACGTTGAAAAACTGGTCACGACCGGAAGGATCATTGAAATGCTGAACTGTAGTGTAGCAGGTTCTGATTTCTCTGGTTTTCGCAGCTCGTTTCGCACATCTTCGTGTCCCAACTCAGGTCCTGCTGTTGCCATGGTGACATCAATGTTACATGTGTGTCTCTGTTCCGTTTTTTTATTTTTTACTCGTGTGTTGTTTGTTAAATTTAGTGTTTTTTTGAAGTAAAGAGTCAGTGCAATAAAAAAAGATTAAAATGCAGAAAATGGGTGTGCGCCTCTTCTGTTTCTTTCCCCGCGCCGAAAGAAAGTTTGCAAGTTTTCTGCAAAGCTAGTTTTCTCCTGAAACCGAAACACCAGCACGGAAGAAAGTTAATTCTCAAAGCATCGTAAACGAGCGAAGACACCCTGCAACAAGATCTGCCAGGCTTCTTCAGGCCTGTTTGGAGTATTACCTCCGTAAGTGGTGTCATCCCTCGACAATAAAGCCAACAGGCTGTCAGAGACAGTTGCCGGAAAGAGTGCAAAGGATGTCGGAATCTCACAAAATTCAGGCTGGACCTGGAGATCTGGAAAGGTGCCCAGTATCAACCGTTTCGCGTGATTCGGGTTTTCGCTGATTCTGGATCCAAGCACAAGTTTGCCGTTCAACGCAATCAGCAGGGAGCAACGCCCCTCCCTCCCGTACAAGTCGCGGCACTTCATTGCACAATTTTTGACATCAAAGGTCGGTGTGCGACTTATTCAAGGGGAATTGCCTTTGAACTGCAGCTGAAAACCTAATATTTGAACTTTAAAGTTTTCCAAATTTTTGTTCACAAAGGTTTTCATTTGTTTGAATGAACATACAATTCCTCAGGAAATTTTGCCTTGATTTACTCAACTTTACTCAAATAAAATTTGACGACCCAACAAAACAAGAATGGGTCAAAAATAATTGAACCAGATTTCGGGTCAAACTGGGGAGGTGACTTTTGCGGGAGTGCCATGCGTACTGGGTTGCGTGGTTTGTGCCCGCCTCTTACCCGGTCGCCAACTGGGTCACGGCTCATCAAAATCTCTTCCATACGCCATCCGCCTTTCTCCGCACGAATGTGCAGTTCTGATACCCAAAACTTGAGAACCACCTGCTCTGGAATTAAAATTTTGAATCTGGAGTGGTGAGCGTGATGAGTTTGCGTACTACATACCGCAGTGTCAAGATACAATCACAGTTGCATGACAACAATGTGGTGGTTTCATTTTCATGTTGAATTTACTCCCCTTTCTGCAAAATGTGTTTTCGCCTGCACTCATCGCCGCCAATGCGAGTCTTGGCGTTGGTACACTGCCACTCAAAGGGCTATGGCGGTCAAAAACCTGGGCCTGTGTGCCTTCTTCCGGCAGAGCTCAGTTCACACACTGAAAAAGAAACGCTGTTCAATCACACAACTTTTTACTCGACAAAAGTCTCGAAAAGCCGTGGTGTGCATGTCTCACACATGTGGGAACCTTTGTTCCAGTGTGTGCGAACTTTAAAGTCAATTTCTGTTCTGCTGAAGGGTTTTCCGCCAGAGGTTTTGGCGAAGTTTCTGACAACGCTTCCTTGTTGTGTTCATCGACAGGCACACACACACACACACACACACACATACACACACACACACACACACACACACACACACACACACACACACACACACACACACACACACAGCGAGGGCAAACGTCGCAACCAGGCACATTTCTGCATTTTTCACATTTGCCTCACAGACGGCGCGTCCGAGGAGAAAGTTCCTAAACTGTTGATGTTTCCACAATTCTCCCTTTTCTCTGCACCTGCACGACAGTTGCCCTGCATGCAAAGTTCCTTGAATGCACATATTCCCGATAAAATCACCTCTGGCACTGTCAAACTCCTATCCAGATGGGAGATGGATTTATCTCCCCGCTGCAACAAGCAGCCTGTTGCTTTGTTTGTATCCTCACTGAAGTCTTCAACAAAACATAGGCCTGCTCTTTCGGGAAAGTTGGTTTGGGGACTGAAACTACGGGTGCTACGTTTGTGAGAATTGGTCATGAAGTTGGGAGTCTGAAACCTAGGAAATTTGGAGGTAAATTACACAATCACCCCCATCCCCAAAGTCTTCCTACAGATCGGTCAAGTCAGGACGCACTGATCGTCTTTGTTTGCCCTGAAGTTTCCTGCATGGGCAGATAACCCCACCAAGTTCCTTGCACAGAATCTTATCCTCGTCTGTCTCGTGGTTCTGTACAGAGCGCACCTGGGAGAACAGTGCAGGGCGTTGCGCAAGTTTTACCCACATCGGCCTCAATCTCTAAATCTCACAGACACCTGCCATCCTCACGGTTGGTGACCCTTTGTGACTTCATGACTCAATTTACACAGACAAAACGCTTTTTAAATACGAATAAAACGTCATTCAGCACGGTAAAAACCAGAGGGCAATGACTCACACACAGACCAGGGCCTGTTCCGATGAGATTGAGGCGCCAGGGTCACCTGAAGCTCGCTTGCAAAATGTTTTTTGCCAAGTTTTGCATTTTTGGCCAAACAAAGAAATAATATTCTTCATGCGTGTGTGGCGTGTGCGTTTGTGCGTTTGCTTTCCAACTGGTCTGACAAAATTGCAGAATTTTGTCACCGATGCGGAACCCCCGCTTTCTTTGATGAATGTGTCAAGCGTTTCAGAAGTTGAAACACAACAATTTTATTCAATCCCAGGTGGAAAGGGACCCCCGGCCTCTTTACCGTGGACCGGAGGCCCCCAGGCCTCGCCTCTCCACGTTGTGTGTGCTCTCCCCCAATATTGACGCTTTTAGCGGCGACAGAGGCCTGAGTGTCTCGCTTATGCTCCGCTGAGTGGCGTGGCCGCGCCGCCATCGCGCGATCAAAGTTCTCCTCACACTCTACCTGGAATCAGCGCTGAACGACACCAGGACAATCGGGGGCTCTGTCCCGGAGAACCAGGGGGCTAAATCCCTCCAGGCTACACCCGGAGACAAACCGTCTCTCACAGGGCCCTGGACAATGTTCCCGCAGGGGGACCAGGGGGCCTGGTTCTTTGTGCAGACCAACAAGAATGTTTGGTCACAGCTTCAAAAACACCTGTGGTTCTTCCACTCTGGAACTCAATCCTGGCCAGATTCACTTGGTGATGCGCTTCGTAGGTGATTATATGGTGCTCCCCTGGTGGTTCAGTGTCAAACCAGTGTCCCTCACCAAAAAGACGCAATCAAACGAACACTCAGTCCAACAGCTCTGACACCCTGACGCAGCCTGAGAGACACCGGTGCTCTCCCCGTTGTATCAAACCGCAAACCCAGACAGTGGCGCAGGGCGTATCGGTGTCCACGGGGGGCTGGCACCATACAGGGTCGGCGGCTCCAAGGTCACCAGGCGTCGGGAGGAGGTATATAAGCGGCGCCGGGCCCTGGGCCGCTCACCTGCCGAACCTGCTGCTGACTCCGCTGAATCTCCAAGACTCCACTCAGGAAGGAACCATGAAGACGATCATCGCTTTGGTTGTGCTGTGCTTCGCCGCTGCATATGTGAGTCCCAGGTTTTCTTATGCATTTTTGTTCTTGACAAAGTCACTTGTTTTTGAAATGAACAACGAGAAAGACAACAGAGCTTGAAACAAGTCGAGTTGTTCGGCAACGCGAGTTGGACAAAGCAAAACTCTTTGGAGCTGTCACTATTGCAAGTTCTTGTACGGGCTGCATGTGTCGTCATTGCAAGTTCTTGCACAGGCCTGCAAAAATTGCATTTGTTTCTTCACCAACCCACAGCGGCGTCGGCTCTGTGTTTGTACTGCTGTTCTCTTTGTTTGACAGGGCCAGCTCTTTCAGGGCCAGCCCGCCTCGTTCGGTGCCATGCGAGGCGGCTGGGGCAGCGGCCTCGGCGGAGGCTGGGGCATGAACGGCCTTGGCGGAGCCTGGAACGGAATGGGTGGAGGCTGGGGCATGAACGGCCTTGGCGGAGGCTGGAACGGAATGGGTGGAGGCTGGGGCATGAACGGCCTTGGCGGACCCTGGAACGGAATGGGTGGAGGCTGGGGTACGAACGGCTTCGGTGGCAGCCCATTCGGATTCGGCCAGAGCGGATTCGGGTTCGGCAACGGCTTCGGTGGTCAGCCCGGCTTCGGTGGCGTCGGCGGATTCCAAGGAGGATTCAACAAGAAGTAAAGCCACCCACCCAACACACAGGGTGAGTCTTCCTGAAAACACGAGAGGATCCATCTGTTGAAGTGGGATTCAAATGCCGTCTAAAGTCCCAGACTGTTGTCTCTTTGAATGCTGTATATGAACTCAGATTTGATTTTCTTTTGAATGTTTTGGAGAATTTTCGGTGTCTTTGTTTGCAGACGGACAACTTTGAATGACAGACAGACCAATCACCCGACCCCCGACGACGCGCACGCCAGAAGAGAAACCGCAGAAACGCAGAGAACGTCGCAAGAAACGCACGCAACACCCCAGCCGGCACAGTCCACCAGTGTGCGCACTGCTTCAGCCGAACCACCACGAAGCAGCAGTTTTGCGTTGGGACGTCAATATTGACCTCACCCTTTGAGTATTGTGACGTCAGAGTGACGTCAGAGTGACGTAGTGAAACGAGCCATTGAAGATCAACATCCGGTTAAACTCCTTGATTGTTTGTAAAATGAGAATGAACTGTTACGTAGTCTAGTCACGTTCATGTCTTGGTTTACTGATACTCAGGTTGTTGTGCCTACAGCTGGGTAGGCATCGAGTGTCTCCGTGGCAACGAGAAGGGTTGCTACGTTACGAATGCGTCCATGTTCTTTCTCTTTTATTTTCAAGAGTTTTTAATATTTCTTTGTTGTTGTGCTTGAATATTTGATGTTTAATTTTGTGAAGACTGGAAAGCATAAAATATAATGAGAGTATTGCAAACAACTCTGTTTGGTTGGATTCCTCAACTTCCGCAAAACACTCGACGTCAGACGCGCGATGATGACAAAACCGATTCTTTCAAATTTGACACACACTCTAACATTCATTGCATTCTTGCGCCAACGATTTCCGGGTTGGGGCGTGCCCAAAACTTTCCTTAAGGTCAGGCTATGATTCCGACCCCCACGACCCCTTCAATCCAACCCTGAAATTTTCTACGCCCCCTCCAAAAAAACTCCTGAATCTGTGGGCCATGACCAAACTGATCTGACGCTCAAGCGCATCCCCAGCTGGGAACCGAGGCTTCCACACCACAGTTGAAGGCGCTCCGATTTCAACTGACCACGATCTTTGCATCCAGCAAAATCCCGGGACAGGACTTGGACCTCTTTGAGCCACAAGAACAGGGATCAACAAGGTAATGCACGCCATTGGACAAACAATTCCCAGACATAAAGACGCAAGTCTGTTGTTCAAAATTGCAGTCATAGTTTCCTTTGGCCTTCAGTTTGACCCAGGGTGCACGCACCGACCCCTGTCCTGGCTGCCTCGGACATTCCTGGTCCCCCTCGTGCTCATTGACTGGGACAAGTCGTCCAGGCTGCACGTGAGGTCTGTCAGACTGCTGGCCAGCGTCAGGCAGTCCAAACTTGCGGACATGTCAACGTTGTCTCATTTGATTTACGAAAGGACAAACTTCTTCAAAATTTTTGATAATTCAGTGTGGTCCAAAGTCTGTTACTCACCTGCAAATTTTTCGATGTTTGTTGAAGGGGTTTTCACGTTGGTGCCGCCGTCAACTCTTTTTGACACCGACAGCAACTTTTTTGATGCTAACAGCAGATTTGTTTTCACATTGAGAGTGCTGATGATGTCAACTGCATTGACTGCAAAAGTGAAGATGACATCAAATTTTTGAACATAGAGTTTCAATATGTGTTTTCATGATACTATCAGTACTTTTTACTGATGGCATCAAAAGTGAAGTTGCAGTCGAGAAAAGTGATGCCGTCAGCGCCCAACGTGAAAGACGCTTGAGAGTTACGAGGTGAACCTCGGGAAAATATGACAAAAAAGACTGACCAAAAACAAATTGTTTGAACAAAGCCGAACAATATTTTAGGATTTTTGGGCGGTCAAAAATACATTCTTGCTTCACATGGTTCAAAGACAAGATCTTTGTGTGCGTCTGAACAATTGCCATTGAAGCTGAAAAATTCAAAACATGTTGCTTCCACAAAAGAAACTTGGGACCGACAGAACCTTTGCTTGGCCGCAGATTGCCAATGAGAAAGAGTCAGTGAGACACTCAGTGAGAAGCAATTCTCACCTCTGGGACCCCGGTCTCTATCGAGCTCAGCGTCACGTTTTATGGACGCATTGCACACTTCCGTTTGCCCACGTACAGTCTCAGGGAGTGGGAATAAAGAGGTGAGTTACACCAGGGATCACAGAGTAAGATAAATTCCTGGCGATCCGCAACTGGGGCCGGGGAAGCAAACCTGTCGTGATCGCGGTCCGATCCTGAGGAGACTGTCAGAGGATCCGGGTCTGACTGGAGCCGGGAGATTCTGACTGGGGTCTGGCCCTTGGGGACTGGAGATGAGAGATGGGAGGAATCATCTTTGAAAACCTTAACCCAATAGCGCAAAAGATGTTTCCTGGTTTCGCAGCCCACGGGGGAGGGCTGAGTTCTCGGGAAGGCTCAACCTCTCCACCACCTGTCCTGCAGCAGTAAAAGCTGCTTTTGTGACATCTCGTTTTGTCTTGTGTGCCGTATTGTGCTATGTCAGGCACAGTTTGCAAAATTTACTTTCCGTCTGCAAAAACCTTTTGCTTTCTTCAGTTTATCGGTGGTGTAGTCTGGGGGAACCACCTCAACTCAATCTCGTAACAGGGGCCCGTACCTTTCCCATTCAGATTCCCAATGCACCTCACACAATAGACCTGTCTGAACGCAAAAAACTCGCACCTATTTAAGCGCAGTGGCCCTTGTCCCTCGCACAGCCCGTCTGGAACCGAAGTGGAAAGCTTGAGTGTCAGTCACCGAAGGAGAGATTGAGTACCACTCACTGTTACCAAGGAGACGAGTATGCGGACCCTAGTGGCGTACGTGGTCCTCCTCTTCGCCGCGGCCAGTGTAAGTACTGGTTGTCCTAAAGCAGCAGTAAGTGCAAAACACTCGCATTTTCAACTGTTTCATGCGCACGGTTCACTTTGGGGTCGGGCACGAGAGCACTTTCTCGACGGAGTGTTGCAGATTTGAATGAGAAAGAAAATCTGAAAAGAAAAGCATGCGCAGGACAGAGACCGATGTATGCATGATGAGTGCAAAGAGAGACGAAACCAGAATCAATTGCCGTTTTGAACGGTCAAGTATACCGCTGGACCCACCGCGACTGGAACAGCACGACCGGGCCAAGGTCTAGTTGCCTTTCAGTTGGTGGGACACGAACAAAGTTCCAACTTCGTGCCTCTGGCTGCCGCCAGCAGTGCAAAGGAAGAGATCAGACAGACAGACAGACAGACAGACAGACAGACAGACAGACAGACAGACAGACAGACAGACAGACAGAGCGATTTTGGGAGAAAACGGAATGAGAGATTTGGAGGGGAAGAAACAAGAGAGGATGTGGAGACAGAGAGATTGAATGAGATTTTGGGAGAGATGAAAGAGGGAAAGAAAGAAAGGTTGGGTGTCTGAAATAAAAAAAAAGAAAGAAAAGAAATACAAAAAGAGAGCGAAAGAGAGCGAGAGAGAGAGAGTGAGAGAGAGTGAGAGAGAGAGAGAGAGAGCGAGGGAGCGAGCGAGCGAGAGAGAGACAGAGAGACAGAGAGACAGAGAGAGAGGGTGGGTCTGTGTGTACTGTGTGTTTGTGCCACCGGGGGTGTGAAAAAACCCTTGCTGAAACGAGTTGACGATGTTGCCACGCTCGTATCTCTCGCCGTGCATGGTCTCAGAGTAAGAGAGGCCTTCAGCCAAAACGAATGTTGTTCGTCAGATTCCTCGTCCTTCATGAAACAAGAAAGTTGTGAAATTCAAGCACAACCTCAGACAAAGACGATATACTCAGGAAATGTGTGTGTGTGTGTGTGTGTGTGTGTGTGTGTGTGTGTGAGTGTATGGATTGTGTGCGCATGAGTGCGTGAGTGTGTGCATGTGTGTGCGTGGATTGTGTGCTTGCAGTCCCAATGAGGATTCATGAGCACGCGCAGAGACTTTTGCCGATGCAGAGATCTTTGTTGTTGGAGAGGAGTAGAACACACAAAGAGAAGGCAAAATCAACCGCTGTGTGTAGATTATTTGTGCGTGTGTGTGTAAGTGTGTGTGTTTGTATTTGTATGTGTGTGTACATGTGCTTGTTCCTGTGTGTCAGTCTATCTGTGATCTGTGATCTACACTCTGTGTGTGAGTGTGTGTGTGTGTGTGTATGTGTGTGTGTGTGTGTGTGTCTGTGTGTGTGTCTGTGTCTGTGTCTGTGTCTGTGTTTATGGTGTGTCTGCGAGTCTGTGTGTGCAAATTCACGTGCACAATTGTGTGCGTGTGTGTGCACGTGAGTGAGTGAGTGCTCAGTGTATCTTACAGTCGGGCTCTGTTCTTTTCGTTGCAGGCGCAGCAAGTTGGAAGGTGGGGCGGCGGCGGAGGAGGCTGGGGTTGGGGTGGCGGTGGGGGCTGGGGTGGCGGGGGCTGGATGGGAAACCAAGGCGGCTGTCCCTGGTGGCTGCTCGGGTCCTTCAACAACATCATATTCCGGATGTACATGATGGGACTCCCGCAGCCCAACCCCGCCGCAACCAACACCGGGAACCAGGGCTTTGCTGGCAATTTCGGGTTCCAGGCTGGACCGGCGGGCGGAAGCATGGCCTGCCCGTGGAACCTGTTCCAAACCCAGTTTGCCCAGATTCAGCAGTACATGTCGCAGCTGATGGCGCAGGGCGCCGGGGGCGGAGGCATCGTGAACCCCGGCGTCCCCGTGAACCCAGGGGGTGGCACCGCCTTCAACTTCCCAACTCAGTTCAAGAAGTAGTGACGCGGTGCAGAGGGAGCGACCAACGTGAGTTGAACCCATTTTATTTGTCCAACACATATTGTTCTCACGTGTGCAAACACAGACAGACAGACAGACAGACAGACAGACAGACACACAGACACACAGACAGACAACAGACAGACAGACAGACAGACAGACACCAGCAAATGGACAGAGACAGACCGACAGACAGACAGACACCAGCAGATAGACAGAGAGACAGACAGAGAGACAGACAGACAGACAGACAGACAGACAGACAGACAGACAAACGCACACACACATACAAGCGAGTTTTGTGACAAAACAGAATCTCAACTGTATATTCCTTCTCACACACGAATGAAAATTGCAAGTTCACACACTCCCGCACCAAAGACCACAAACACACACGACACACACGCACGCACGCACACACACACACACACTCATTCACACACACACACACACACACACACACACACACACACACACCACATTGGAATCTTTGACAAACGATTTGGTTGGAAAAATAACAAGTCAACAACCACAACGAAAATCACAGGAAAAGTGGTCGTCTGATCTTGGGTGCCTTCGTCCCCTTTCCTGCAGAAATAGACCCCGAAACGTTTCTCTCCGCAGATCGACAGACTGACGCTGCTCACTGGGGGCGCGACGTTACGCCGCTTGAGATTCTCGCTCTACGAGTGAAAACAGATTTTTCAAATTGTAGTTCCGTAAACGTTTGTACCAAATAAAACTGTCCAATGTTTGTGCAAATTTTACAGCAGACTTACTTGCTTACTCTTGGTGTCGTCCAACGAAACAAGATACGAGCGGCATTTCCTTTGCGTCCGAAACAACGCGATGGACATCGGACTTTTCTGTGAAACTATCGTGCCTTGTACGAGCCGTTCGTTCCTTCGCCGACCCTTCTCGTCACGAGCGACATGCGTGAATCTGGGGGCGGAGTTCAGCGGATCCAGTAGACCTTCAGAGTGTAGGCCGAACTTGCCCCTGGAAACAACTTTTCTTCCGAAAACTTGCACTCTCGGGCTCATGCAAACTGTTCAGAAGCAGAATTAAACTCGCCCTCAGGTTGCACCTGGATTGGGACCCTTGCTACCCAACAGTGAAAGTGACTGAACAGCTGGCCCTGCAGGCCGAGACCTACGATCTCTGACAACTCTGGATCCACAAGCAAAGAGTGAATTGCATCAGACCTTTCCGTCGACCTTGTAAAGGAATTTCCTTCTCCGAAATTAGACCCCGAGTCCTTCCACATACTACCACGAGTTGCACCTGCCACAGCCGGTCGTCTGCAAGGCCAGGTTCACACCAGGTGTGCATTTCTCCCGAGCAAGCAATGAATTTTCTCAGCAGCAGAGCGTTTTAGCCTTGTCCAGGGAGCCAAGGTCCTCATGACCAAACAAGTGCGAAACTGGCTGCAACGTCAGACTGAGGCCGACGCAATGCGTGTTGGGCAAGAACGCCGCGTGTGACGCATGCGCGAGTGTGAAGCAGACTCAGGCCGAACTCTGATGCAACGTTTGATGTCAGCAGGTCGTGTCCCGCACAGGTACTGCGTCCTGCACTCTGAAAACAGGTGCTGCAAATTACACCCTGAAAACATAAAAAGGTTTTGCAGGTTTTCCTCTTCTTTGCGACAACACTTTGCTTTGCTTTCCTCTGCAGTGAGGCCTTTTGTCGATGTGAGCTTTGGTACCGGCTGTTGTAAAACACCTCACAGGAAGTTCTCTCTGGTCCCCTGAGGATCAAGGAAACTCGAGGCCTGGGTCCCCTGACCGTGGAAAAAAGAACCTTTGTTGCGTTTCACGATTATCTTTGTGGAACACAATGGCTTCGAGTTGTGGTTGGACCACCCAACATTGAGGTCGGTTTGGACCCCTGGTTCCGCTGGAGGAGTTCACACCCCCTGCCGCCAACCTGGATCTCCTCTTCACAGAGGTCCGCTCCCCAGATATTGGGGGAGTATGTAAACACGACGGAGGAATTTGTGCTGTGTTAAGCGCATCATGAAAAACATGTTTACAAAGGACCATCACCTGCTGGAACAAGGAGAGGACTTGTCTCTCTATTCAGCGTCTAATGCAGAAAAAAGCGCGTATAAAATGCGCTTAGCGTTGAATTAGCGTCTTTAGTTGTTCCTGACGCGTCACCAAGCAACATGAAGGAAGCCGTTGTCGTTTTGTTGGTGCTGTGCGCGACCGTCGCCAATGTGAGTATTGTTGTATTCTACTATGCGTCGCTAAGGCCAGGGTTTCTGGCTGAAACTCTCCCACGGGTCAGTTGCGTTGTTTAGAGACAAGGGAACTGAGGCTGGACTGTTTTTCGTGCTCATCAAGAAAAAAGAGAAAGAGACGGAGAGAAAGAAGAAATTTGGGGCAGACGAAAGTCAGGGTGACGGAAACCTGGAGCCGACAGAATTGTAGTGCGTTAATAGCAAGAAAAGTCTGGGAGACCAGGCAGTGTGGGAATCTGTTGCTCTCAAGATTGATCCCTTTGGACGCAAGTAACAATTCCCTCGAAAGCCTTGAACGACAAATCAAGTTTTCACTTCAATGTTGACAGGTGAATTGGGGTAGATCAGCAGAAAAAATGCCCCTCGAAACAATTCATCAGGTGTTGCCATCTCCATTTGAAACTCAGTTGTTCGGCTTGAGGTTTTGGTCGAAGCTCCACTGAAAAGTTCGAAACTCCTTGCTCCAGCCAGAAGATTCGCAAAACACCCCAATTCCAACTTCCAGCTTCTGGTTCCAGCTTCAGGTCCAGGTTCATGTGGTGCTTCAAATTCTCATCTCAGGTACAAAAGGTTCGAAAGGTGGATTTTAGATTCAAATCAAAGATCCCACTCCGATTCCAAGAGTTTGGTTCCAGGCTGAGGCTCAAGGAGGGTTTGGCTTCTGGGGGCAACTTCGTGCTCAGGTTCCAGATTTTGGGTGGCTGTTTTCAGCTTTCTGGTTTCCATTTCAGGTTTTGTTGTTTGGTTTCAGGTGATTCGTTTGTTTTTGTATCCCAGGTTTTAGGTTTGACAAAGTTCAGATTCCAGGTTTCAGGATCTGATGATCAGTCAGGTTTAAAGATAAAGATTCTGGTTGGTGAGTGGTTGCTCCCGAGTGTTCAAGTTCCGTTTTGAGGTCCTGCTTCTCTTTTGGTCACCGAAGGCCCCAAGCTGGGTTTTCAATTCTTCGAGAATCTCCAGAGAGCCTCGTTTTGTGACAAAAAAACACAAAGGGTTGCAGAAACACGTGAACTTCAATTCATTTTTACCTGTCGCGGGCTACACTCTGATTAAACCTCTTTCGCACGTTTCTGTTTTTCAGGCGCAGTTTGCCCGGTGAGTAGATTTTCCATTTTGCTTGTTTGGAGCAGAGCATCATTCACTCTTCTCGGTTGTGTCGTCCGTTTGGCAAAACCATAGAACCAAGGGTCCCAGCACGGGGGACCATGACAAAAGTGAAGAACAAAACGCAAGACGCGTATGAATCGGGTTTCAAGTTCCAAGTGAAGGCCAACTGCGTGGAAGCTCAGAATTTCGCAGCCGTATGCACAACAAAGGTGCCAAGGAGCCAACCCCTCGGGAATCCACAAGTAAAAACCACACAATTGCGCCTGTGCCAGGACAGAGAGTAATTTTCATCGAGGATCTGGCAGTGTCCTGGGTCCAAGCCCTCCCCCCCCTGAATCCGCCCTGCAACTGTCCCCACGCTCTGTTTTTCTCCGACTGCAGGGGCTTCGCTCCCGGGGCGGCGCGCGGCTTCCACCCCGGCGGCCGCGGCGGCTTCTTCGGCGGTGGGTTCCCAGGGATGCTCGGCATGAACGGGTGCCCCCTGATGCTGCTGAACGACCTCGTGCGCATGAACACGAATCTGGTCCGCTTCTCCATGGTCACTGCGAACCCCGTCACTCCGGTCGTCAACCCGGCCGCGGCGGGCACCGCTGCCTTCGCTGCTGGAGGTGAGAGTGTGTCGCGTGTGTATGCACTGTGTGTGCAGTGTGTGTGTCCTTGTGTACGCGTGTGTGTGTCTGTGTGTACGCGTGTGTGTGTCTGTGTGTACGCGTGTGTGTGTCTGTGTGTATGTGTGCGTGTGTGTGGCGTGAATGTGTGGTGTGCGCACGTGTGGTGCGATGGAGATGATTGCATGGTTCGGTGTCGTGTCGGCCAGGTGAGTGCGGGTGTTCGGGTTTGGGTGATCGTTCGGTGGGATAGTGGCCGGGAAAGATGGCAAGTGCTCATTCTACAAGTCTGCGATCTCTAAACGTGTTGTACGAGCTCGCATCGTGGTAGAAATGGGTTCTCACCCCACAAAAAGGTTCCTGTTCAATCACACAACTCCTTTCTCAACCAAAGGTCTCAAAAAGTCATTGTGTGATTTCACAGGAACCATTTTTGTGCAGTGTGAGAACCCTGTCTGAGTAGTTCTGTGGAACCGTGCAACCGAGTCGCCATGCACGCATCGTGTTCTGTTTACGAGCTTGCAATCATCTCATTCCTGGCAGGTTTCGGGCGGAACGTGGCGAACCTGGGCTTCCAGGCGGCGGCTGCGAACCAGGGCGTGCTCGGGTGCCCGTGGAACCTGATTTTCACGCTGGTTGACCAGTTGCGCAGCAGCCTTGCGCAGTTGCAGGCGGCCGACGTGGCGCTCAACAACGGAGTCGTCAACCCCGTCGTGAACCCCGCCATCAACCAGGGCTTCGCCATGCCCAGGCCCTTCAAGAAGTAGATGTAACGCTCAATAGAAAGGTCAGTGCGTGTGCGTGTGTGTGCGTGTTTGCCTGGCTCCATGTGTGTGAATGCGGAAGCTTCGGTTTCTTCCCTGACAGTTTAAGAAGAGAGAAAGTGAAGCAAAGTGTGTACGAGTGTGCGTGAGTGGGTATGCCTGTGGATGATGGACAGGCTGTCTCACAGGAAAGTGGTTTTGCTGTCCTTCGAGACGTTGTTCTGCACGGCCACTCTGGTGTTCAAATCTACTCAGAGTGCCACGTCTTTTTCAGACGCTTGCTGTACAAAACAGATCAACAAGGAACATTGTTTCCGCGCCGACTTTCCGTGTAGTGATTTCAAAGCTTCATGCACAAATAAAATTGTGATATTTCTTTCTCAAAACTTGGCGTTGAGTGCACTTCGTTGAAAGTACAAACCAGCAAACAGCGCTCGAATTCCCCAGAAGAGCGTGCCTCAGCGTCCCTCTCGACGAGGAGGGTTTGGACACGTACTCCGGGTGAATCAGACCACTCAACACCTACAGCGCTGTTCTCCCCTCTTTACCGTGTTGACCCAACACTTTTCACTCTGAGAGGCGTCAGATGTCAACAAGCAGTGGAACAAAACTCGATTTTCACTCCCCGTGCTCTTTCACACTGTACGCGCCGTGCGCTGCGTCTCTATTCAAATCCCAAGGCCCTGCGTCGACAGTGCCTGTTGATTTGCACAGAGACACCACGCGTGGCGCTTGCAGCCTGACACAGGCCGCAGACGCATCAGTTGTCAACAAGCAGAGGAACAATCCTCGCATTGTCTCGCCCGGGAGACTCGGCAGGGTCGAGTCAACACGGCCGCTCTGAACGTGTTGAAACTCAACAGTCAGGGCCGCGGTGCGCCCGGTGCGGGGCCCGGCTCCCCGCAGCACCGGCGGCGGGTCCAGCGGGCCAGGAGTCCTGCCCTCTCAGGAAAAAAAAACAGCAGGAATGCAACAGTCAGGGCGCCGGTGCGCCCAGCTTTCCTCCCCACTGGTGGCGGATTTTGGGTCTTCTTGGCCTGTCCTCGCCCTCCCCTCCCGGAAAAAAATCAGACTCTTTCCAAAGTGTCTCACTTTTGTCAGACTCTTTGCAAAGTGTTTCCCTTTTCGTATGTATGTTCTTCGTTTCGAACTTGGAATTCCCCCCTCAGAGATCGCCCTCCGTGATCAGACTCTGGATCCGCCCACGGGCACGACCGCCCATTGTGTGGAAATCTCAGGGAAAATGGTGTTGGACAAACAGTACGAAGTGCCTCCGATCTCAACAACCTCCCTCTGTGCGTTTCAACGGGTTCTCTTGGACTTGAAGAACGTGTTCCACAACAAAAAGCCAAGGACTTCTTTCAAAAACTCGGGTTCCACAAGAGAGCTGAACGTCTTGAAAATGTTTTCTCCAAGGAACACTGCCGCATATTCCCACACCTATGAAATAACTCTTCCACCCAACAGCAAAAGTTTCTCCGACAGGGATCGCACACCCGGTAGAGTGTGAGAAGTGCTATTCCCACCACGCCAGACAAAAAAATTCATGACAGTTGAGTTTATGAAACTGGAGTGAATTTTTGAGTCTGAA